>WNFU01001557.1_pt1 | contig 32346 bp, 31 predicted proteins | sample 5400121 | NCBI WGS metagenome assembly WNFU01 (sample SAMN13153360, study PRJNA577476) | soil metagenome | isolation source: 100 cm soil or saprolite under grassland replicate 1 | place: USA:California | collected 2016-06-15
GCTTTCTGCTCGAGCTCCAGAGTGCGGAGATGCAGCGCCGTGCCCGCGCGCTCCAGCTCCGCAAGTTGCTCCTTCAGGTAATCGAGGCTGTCACTCACGGTGTGAGTATGACCTTTCCCGAGCGGCCGGAGGCCATCACCTCGAAGGCCTCCTCGAACCGGTTGAGGCGAAATCGATGGGTGATGACCGGCGCCACATCGACCATTCCCGTGGCCAGCAGTGTGGTCATCTGCTGCCAGGTGCGGAACAGCTCACGGCCGGTCACCCCGACCAGCCGAGCTTCCTTGAAGATGACCTGATCGGTGAGGTCCAGGGCCACGAGCTCGGTCGGCAGCCCCAGCAGCGACATCCGGCCGCCGCGGGCGAGCATCCGGGTTCCCTGGTCGATCACCTTCGGAACCCCGGACATCTCCAGGACCACCTCGGCTCCGTGCCCGTCCGTGGCCGCGAGCACCGCCTCTACGGGGTCCTCCTTCCCCGGGTCAACCAGCACGTCGGCGCCCATCTGCTTGGCCAGGCCCAGACGGAATTCATTGGGTTCGACCGCGATGACCTGGCGAGCTCCCGCCGCCCGAGAGATCCCCACGGCGAACAGACCGATCGGTCCGCATCCCAGCACGACCACGGTCGACGTCACCAGCTCGGATGCTCCGTCTCCGCTGAAGACCGTGTGCACGGCGTTGCCGAACGGGTCGTGGATCGAGGCGACTTCGGGCGGGATCCGCTTGTCCACCTCCCACGCGTTCCGCTCGGGGAGGACGAGGTAGTCGGCGAACCCGCCGTCGAAGTCCACGCCGAGGATCTTCAGGTTCTCGCAGATGTGGGCCCGGCCCCTTCGGCACGGAGGACAGAATCCGCAGAACACGTGCCCCTCGGCCGACACGAAGGCGCCCGGCCGGAGGTGGTGAACCTCGGACCCGACGGCTCGGACGTGCCCGGCCACCTCGTGCCCGAAGGTCACCGGAACCTGGGTGATGCGGCCCGCCGCCCACTGATCCCAGGTGTAGATGTGCAGGTCCGTCCCACAGATAGAGGCCGCTTCGACCTCGATCAGGACCTCGCCCGCCCCGGGGCGGGGAACCCGGATTTCAATGAGCTCGGCCCCCGGCTCCTGACGGACCTTGCGCAAGGCCCGCATTGTGTCCGGCAGCCGCCCGGATGACCGTTCCGCATCCCTCGGGCGGTGGTTTCTCACTCCGTGAGGCTCTCGACCCAAGCAGGAGCTCCTGTCGCGGGAACGCACAGAGCTTAGCGAAGCGGAAGGACGCACGGATGTGGGCCTGGCGTCCGTGGGGTCCGCTATGCTCAGCCCCACGCTGACATCGCACTCGAACGGAGGCTGCGTTGTCCAATCAGAACGAGCAGGCCGCCCGCAAGCTTGCGGAACGGTTCTGGGACCGGCTGCTGGAGATCTATCCCATCATCGGGACGTTCATCGGGGATGAGCGCTTCGACGATCGGCTGCCCGACCCGAGCGAAGAGGGTGTGTCTCGGCGGGAAATCGTGTTCAGAGGAGCCCTCGCCGATCTGGCCGGCATCGACCGAGACGCCCTCGACATGGAGATGCGGATGACCCTCTCGGTCCTGGAGACGGGGGCCAGACGCGAGCTCGCCGACATCGAGTACCGGATGGACCGGTTCTACGCGGTGACCCATCTGTTCGGACCCGGCACCCTGACGTCCACACTTGGATCGAACCAACGAGCCGATAGCCCGGAGCGCTTGAAGAAGTACATCCGTCGCCTGCGAGCGTTCCCAACGTTCCTCGAGGAGACCTCGAAGGTGGCAATGGAAGCCGCCCGAGAGGGCCAGGTCGTCCCAGGGCTGGTGGTCGATCGAGCGATCGCTCAAGTGGATCGGCTGCTCTCGCTCGCCCCCGAGGACTCCCCGGCCATGAAGCCCGTGCACAACGCGTCCAACAAGGACAAGGAACAGGTCGTCTCCGCCTTGCGCCAGGCCGTGTGGCCCGCGTACGCCTCCTACCTGGAGATACTTCGCGCCTATCGCCCGGCTGCCCGTGACTCGATCGGTCTGTCGGCCCTCCCGAACGGCGAAGAGACCTACGCATCACAGATCCTCGGGTTCACCTCGCTCCCGCTGGAGGCCCAAGCTGTTCACGACACAGGCCATCAGCAGCTCGCCATGATTCAGGAGGAGCGACAGACCGTCGCGAAGCAGCTCGGCTACGAGGACGTCCAGTCCGCCCTCGAGGAGTACCAGGAGAGCGGGAAGAACACGGCTGGGTCACGGCAGCAGATGCTGGACCTGGTGACCGATCAGGTCCGCAGGAGCTGGGAAGCCGCGCCGGGCTTCTTCGGCCGGCTGCCCAGAGCGAATTGTCAGGTTCGGCCCATCGACGAGTTCCAGGAAGACGACATGCCCGGCGCCTACTACAACACTCCGACCGAGGATGGCTCGCGGCCCGGGACCTATTACGTGAACACCGGGCATCTGGAGGGGCGGCCGCTGCACCAGACGGCAACCACCTCGTTCCACGAGGCGAACCCCGGCCACCATTTCCAGATCTCGATCGAGCAGGAGTTCACCGAGCGGCTTCCTCTGCGCCGGTTCGGCGGATTCCTGGTCGGAGACGCCTTCGTCGAGGGGTGGGGGCTCTACGCGGAGCGATTGGCCGACGAGATGGGTCTGTTCCTGAACGAGTACGAACGGTTGGGGATGCTCGAGGCGCAGGGGTTCCGGGCCGGGCGGCTGATCGTTGACACTGGGATCCACGCCCTGAGGTGGGACCGGGAGCAGGCCGTCCAGAAGATGATGGAGACAGGATCATCCCGACTGGACGCGGAGATCGAGGTCGACCGCTACATCGCCATGCCCGCCCAGGCTCTCGCCTACATGATCGGCAAGCTCGAGCTGGACCGGTTGAGGGCAGCCGCGACCGAGCGGGAGGGTTCGGCGTTCTCCGTGCGGGACTTCCACGACCGCGTGCTCGCCTTCGGATCACTTCCCCTGGCCGTCCTGGACGCCGAGCTCAGCCGCTGACCGATCGACCATGACGACCGGCGCCGTTCGCCCGGACGTCCTGGTCACACGGAGGATCCCGGATCCTGCGATCGAGCGCATCGTGGAGCGCTCCAAGCTGGACTACCACGACAGCCCCCGACCCCATTCCGAGGGATGAGCTGCTTGCCCGGGTCAAGGGCACGCTGGGAGTGCTGGTGCAGTCGAGCGAGCGCATCGATGAAGAGTTCCTCGCTGCCGGACCCGAGCTTCGTGTGGTGTCGACCTACGGCGTCGGGTACGACCACATCGACGTCGCTCTGTGTACGACCCGGGGAGTGCTCGTCGGTAACACTCCGGAGGTTCTGACCGAGGCGACCGCCGAGCTCACCTGGGCCCTCATCCTGGCGGCCGCCCGGCGACTGGGGGAGGGCGAGCGGCTGATCCGCAGCCGCGAACCGTGGCACGTGTGGCCGCTGTTCATGCTGGGGGTCGGCTGAACGGGAAGACGCTGGGTGTGGTTGGTTTCGGCCGGATCGGACGCTCTGTGGCCCGGCGAGCGGAAGCATTTGGCATGCGCGTCCTCTATCACACCCGCCGACGAGCCCCGAGCGAGGTCGAGGAGGCGCTGGGGGCTCAGTACCGCGACCTGGACCGTCTCCTGAGCGAGTCGGACGTGGTCACGCTCCACGTCAGCCTTGGCCCGCAGACCCGCCACTGGATCGATGAGCGGCGGCTTGCCTCGATGAAGCCGACCGCTGTCCTGGTGAACGCTTCTCGAGGGCCGGTGGTCGATGAGGCCGCGCTGGTGGAGGCCTTGAAGGAAGGCCGGATCCTCGCCGCCGGTCTCGACGTCTTCGAGCAGGAGCCGGAAGTCCATCCCGGGCTGCTGGGGCTGGAGAACGTGGTCCTCACGCCCCACATCGGCAGTGCCACCGTTGAGACGCGCACGGCGATGGGGATGCTCGCGGCGGAGAACCTGATCGAAGGCGTGGAGGGTCGCCGGCCCCCGTGCCTGGTGAATCCCGAGGCCTGGGAAGCGCTGACCCCACGCGACACCGGGTAGGCTTGAGCGTGATGAGCGACGAACGCGAGCGCTCCGAGGATGCGGGTCTTCGCAGGCCCGGGTTCTCCACCCGAGCCATCCACGAGGCAGACACGCCAGCAGGGGGTATCGCCGAGCAGCCCGTGTCGCCCCCGATCTGGCTGACGACTGACTACCTCTACGAGGGACTCGATCACTACGCCGACGTGATCAACGAACGCCGACCGGGGTTCGTGTACGGGCGGTACGGAAACCCTACGCACATCGCGCTGCACCGGGTGCTGGCTTCGCTGGAGCGAGCAGAAGCGGCGTGGTCGTTCGCCAGCGGCATGGCCGCAGTTCAAACCGCCCTTACCGCGCTGGTCGCGTCGGGAGACCACATCGTCGCCCAGCGAACCCTGTACGGGGGCACGTTCGCCCTCCTGAAGTCGGTGTTCATGGGGTTCGGGGTCGATACCACGTTCGTCTCTGGGAACGCGGACGAGGTGGCGAACGCGATACGTCCGAACACGAAGGCGGTGTTGATCGAGACGCTGGCCAACCCTACCTTTCGGGTCGCCGATATATCGGGGATCGCCCGGGTCTGCGCCCACGCCGAGGTCCCACTGGTGGTGGACAACACGATCGCCACTCCGTACCTCCTCCAGCCCATGGCGATCCCGGGTGTGACGCTGGTAGTCGAGTCGACGACCAAATACATCGGGGGCCACTCGGACCTGATGGGTGGAGTGGTGGTAGGGGATCGTGACCTGATCGACCGGATCCGGTACCTCGCCATCGAGCTCGGGACGACGGCCGGCGCCTTTGAGGCGTGGCTGGCTCTCCGGGGCGTGCAGACGCTTGCTCTGAGGCTGGATCGGCAATGCGCCAGTGCCATGTCGGTGGCCCGGGCACTGGCCGGCCACTCCAAGGTGGCCGACGTGGGCTATGCGGGGCTTCCCGATCACCCGGACCACGACCGGGCCAAGGTCCTGTTCAGGGGGAGGCGGTTCGGAGCCATGCTGTCCTTCAGCTTGACAGGTGGCTTCGAGGCCGCGCGGCGCGTGTGCGACGCACTTCAGCTCGTGCGCGTGGGCTCCTCGTTCGGAAGCCTGCGGTCCGAGGTCTGCCACCCAGCGACCACCAGCCATCGCCAGCTCAGCCCCGAGGAACGGGGGGCCGCTGGCATCGGGGAGGGGCTGATCCGAGCAGCCGTCGGCGGAGAGGACCCCGAAGACCTCGTGGACGACTTCCTGCAGGCACTGGAGAAGGCATGACGACGAGGAAAGGGCCCAAGCCCCGCGTGGTCGTCGTCTTCGGCGGCCGGTCCGCGGAGCACGAGGTCTCGGTGGTCTCGGCACATTCCGTCCTGGCGGCGCTCGACCCGGACCGCTACGAGGTGCTCACCATCGGGATCGACAAGAAGGGCGGGTGGCACATGCTGTCCGAGCTCCCGGGGCGAAAACGCGGCGCGCTTCCTTCGGTGACCGACGGGGAAGGCCCAGGTGTCGCGCTATCACGTGAACCTGGTGAGTCGGCGCTCGTGGCGGACGACGGCACCCGGCAGGAGATCGACGTCGTCTTCCCGCTCCTCCACGGCCCGTTCGGCGAGGACGGAACCATCCAGGGGATGCTCGAGCTCGCGGGGATTCCCTACGTGGGGGCCGGGGTTCTCGGCTCGGCGGTAGGCATGGACAAGGCCGTGCAGAAGGTGTTGTTCGAGGACGCCGGCCTCCTGGTGGTTCCACACGAGGTGGTCCACGAACGTGAATGGGAGGACGACCGGGAGGCGGTAGAAGCCAGAGCCGAGGGCCTGGGGCTCCCACTGTTCGTCAAGCCCGCAACGCTGGGGTCCTCGGTGGGCATCACGAAAGTAAAGCGGCTTGACGATCTGCCTCGAGCGATCGAGGAGGCCCTGTCGTACGCGCGGAAAGCGCTGGTGGAAAAGTCGATGGAGGGAGCCCGGGAGATCGAGTGTGCGGTCTTGGGGAACGACGACCCGGTCGCCTCAGTCCCCGGTGAGATCATCCCGGACGGGGAGTTCTACGACTATCGGGCCAAGTACATCGACGAGGGCACGGAGCTACAGGTCCCGGCGAATCTCGCTCCCGAGATCACCGAGGAGGTCCAGCGGATGGCCGTCGCTGCGTTCCAAGCGATCGACGCCGCCGGCATGGCCCGGGTCGATTTCTTCTACCGAGAACCGGACCAGATCATCGTGAACGAGATCAACACGATCCCAGGGTTCACCCACGTCTCGATGTATCCGAAGATGTGGGAGGCATCGGGCCTGCCCTATCCCGAGCTGGTGGACCGTCTCATCGAGCTCGCCATCGAGCGCCACGAGAAGGAACGCAAGCGAGGCCGCACTCTGTAGCGGCCGATCAACGTGCTGGGAACTACAGGTGAACGACGGGGCAGGTGAGGGTGCGGGTGATGCCTTCGACCGCCTGGATCTTCGCCACCACGAGCTTGCCCAGCTCGTCCACGCTCTTGGCCTCCGCGCGAACGATTACGTCGTACGGGCCGGTGACGTCCTCGGCACTGGCCACGCCCTTGATGCCCGAGACCTCCTTGGCCACCTGGGCGGCCTTTCCCACCTCGGTCTGGATCAGGATGTAGGCGTTGACCACGGTCACCTCCTGGCTCTGTCGGGCACGACTTGGCGGCCTATCGTAGCCGCCTTTGGCCGTCGTCACATATCCTGGCCTTGTGGGAAGGGCACGCAAACGCCGGGGCACCCGGGAACCGCTCGAGCTCTACCGGAAGATCCGCAAGCCGATGCCTCCTCCGGAGCGCGTCATGCCAGACAGGCGACGCGAGCTGGCCGAGCGGGAGGCGGAGCGCGAAGCGCGGGAGGCCGAGGCTCCACCGGCGAAACGAGACACCCCCTGATCCGATGTTCTGGCGGGGAGAGGAGGTGTTCGCCGACCGCAGGGATGCGGGTCAGCGACTCGCGGCGTCCCTTGCCCCTTTGCGGGACGAGGACGTGGTCGTCCTGGGGATTCCCCGGGGCGGGGTCGAGGTGGCCGCGGTCGTCGCCGAGGTCCTCGGCGCTCCCCTCGACATCGTGGTCCCCAGGAAGGTGGGAGCTCCGGGCAATCCCGAGCTCGGGCTGGGCGCGGTGGCCGAGGACGTGGAGGTGTTGGACGAGCATCTCATCAAGGTGCTCGATGTCAGTGAGGAATACCTTCGCCAGGAGATCGCCGCCCAGCGGGAGGAGATCGCCCGGCGGTCGTCCTTGTACCGGAGCGGTCGAGCCCCCGTGGACCTGAAGGGAAAGGTGGCGGTGGTCGTCGACGATGGCGTGGCCACCGGCGGGACCGCCGCCGCGGCACTCCGATGGGCTCGGGCGAAGGGGGCGAAGAAGGTCATCCTGGCGGTGCCGGTGGCACCAGGCGAGGCCGTCAGGCGCCTGGCTGGCGAGGCCGGCGAGATCCGCGCCCTGGCCACACCCGAGCCGTTCTTCGCCGTGGGCCAGTGGTATGGGTCCTTCCCTCAGGTCTCCGACGAGCGAGTGATCGAGCTTCTTTCCAGCTCCACCGGCGACTCCGGGTGACGGCCGCTTCTGTGGTGGCCGCCACGCCGTCGCCTTCCCCGTTCCGCCAGCCTCCACCTCCATCGGCCCCCGTCCCCGAGCTGGTCATCGGGGGGATCCTCGTCCTTCTCGGCGTCCGCTCCTTCTTGAGGTGGATGAGAACCGAGTTCGATGCCGCTTCCCTGAGCGACCAGGTCCTCTTTGCGATGCATTCGGCGGCGCGGGTGGGGCTGTGGTTCGCGTTCGCCGGCTTCTTCTTCGGCTACGCCTTGATCGACGAGGTGGGTCCGTTCATCAGGTGGTATCTCTTCGTCCCCCTCGCTCTGGCGGGCGTCCAGCTCATGACGGGCGTCTTCCTCGCTCGTTCACCGGCTGGGTCCACACGGATTGAAGACGGCCGCGTGAGGTCGGGAGCCGAGGGGAATCCTTCATCCATGAGCAGTACGAAGCACTCTCCAGGGTCACTCGAGCCGGAGAAGCGCGGCGAGACCGCCGAGCCGGGCCACCCGCAACCCGAGGCCGCGGAAGTGGAGAGCGCCCGGCTCCTGGAGAACGAAGCGAGGGAAGAGCTGCGGAGGGCGGGGCTGAGCGATGGGGACATCCGACGGCTGGCCGACGAGTACATCGCCCTGGACCGTGGGGAAGACCTCGATGGGTTCATCGCCTGGGCCAAGGACCGAATGCGGCAGTAACCGCCTGCCATCTCCATTAGGCACGGCGCATCTCATCTCGTAAGGAGGATTGATTTGACGGCGGAATTTCGATCCCCGCGCATCGAGTGCGTCGCTTGGGTGAATGGCGCGGAAGAGCCGCGAACCGGAAGAGGAGGCGCCATGAAGTACATGCTCCTGATCCACGGTGACGAGCAGGCCCGGGCCCAGGCTCCGCCTGAGCAGCTCCAAGCCCAGGCCGATGCATACGATGCGTTCACGAAGTCCATCGTCGCGAGCGGCAACTTCCTGGACGGCGACCCGTTCCTGCCGACATCGTCGGCCAAGACGGTCGCTGTCCGCTCGATCACACGACCGGTGTCGAGCGGCGTCACTCTAGTGGACTCGTAGAGCTCGCTGCGAGGCAGACCCTCACAAAAGGGCGGCTGACAGAGCCGGCGCTCGTTCGACCACCTCGCCGCGTGGCACCGCGCGGTACCGGGTCCCGTCGGGATGGAACCACCTGACCGAGCCGTCCCCCCGCGCTTGAGGCCCCACCCATATTCGTGGACCAGCTTGTGGTGGAAGGAGCACACCAGCACCAGGTTGTCCAGGTCGGTGGCGCCTCCGCGCTCCCACCACACGATGTGGTGCGCCTGGGTGAACCGGCGAGCCCCGCACCCGGGGAAGGTGCACTCCCGGTCCCGGTACTTGAGGTGGCGCATCATCCACCCGGGAGGCTCCCGGGTGACCCGCCCCAGGCCAACCACGTGGCCGCCCCGATCCTCGATCACCGTCTGGACCCGCCCGGTACACAGCAGGCGCTGAGCGGTCTCGGGGTGGATGGCCGGGCCTCCCTCGATCTCACACCCCTCCCGTGCCTTCAACGAGCCCCTCGAGGCGGGCGTGGATGATCACGGTGGCCCGGTCAGGATCGGGGTCGGCGCCGATGCGGGCCGAGCACAGGGCCACCAGGGCGTCGGCCCTCCGGGCGTCCACGCACCAGCCATCCTCTCCCCCCGGCATGACCGGAAGCTGCCCTGCCAGACGCTCCAATGCCTTGGCCACCACCGCCCCCTGGGCCGCGGGGAGCTCGGCGGACAGCCCGAACCTCGATGACTCGGCGAAGTACCACCAGGACAGGGGCCGGGCGTGCTCGGCCTCCTGGGCCTCCTGGAGGGACCGACTGGCCAGGTCCCCCCTTGTGCCTGATCGCTCCGCAGGACACCCCCCTGGGCCCAGGTGATCAGCCTTCCCTCGGTCTCTGCCGTGACGAACCGGGTGAGCTCCACCACCTTGTCGATGCCGAGCTCCCCCGAGGCGAACGCCTCGGAGATCTGGGGGAGTCCCTCCAGATTGTCAATGGGGGCCGCTCCGGCGATGGATGGGCGCTCGCGCCTGGCTATGAATTCGGCAGCGAGGCGCGCCACGTTGCCGTGGCCGTACGGGTTCATGCTGTAGGTGCAGTGACGCAGATCAAGTCCTTTGTGGTGCCGACGATCTCGGAGGAGGGCTTCGAGGAGTTCTTCGAGCGCTCTTACCGCCGGCTGGCCCAGGCCATGTTGCTCATGACGGGCGACCGCTCGGAGGCCGAGGATCTGGCGCAGGAGGCGATGGCCCGCGTCTACGAGCGGTGGCGCCGCGTCCGCGGTATGGCGTCGCCGGAGGGCTACCTCTACCGCACTGCCTTGAACTTGAACCGCAAGCGCCTCCGACGGCTGGCTGTCCGGAGGCGGCATCACCGGCCCGGCTGCGACGCCGCGCGGAGCGCAGATCCACTCGAGGCCGCGGAGGCCCGGGCGGACCTCTTGCGTGTGTTCACCGCTCTACGACCGGGCCATCGGGAAGTGTTGGTGCTCGTGGACTGGCTGGGCCTCGACGCCGAGGAAGCCGGCCACGTGCTCGGGCTTAGTCCTGCCTCAACGCGCTCCCGCCTGCACCGGGCGCGGGCCGCCGCACGAGCGTTCATAGGAGGAAACGATGACTGACACGCGCTGGCTCGCCGAGCGGGCAGTCGGAGACTACGCTCCGGATCCCGACGAGGGATTGACCCAGACGCTTCGCCGCGTCCAGCGGCGGCAGCGGCGGCAGCGGGCCGGGGCCGTCATGGCTGCACTCGCCGTCTGCGGGGCGACGGCGGTGGGCGTGTGGCTGGCGTACCACGGCACTCGTGGAGCAGTCCCGCCCACCTCCCCGAGCCCCCATGCGACATCGGCTGCGTCCGACACCCGCCCCAGGATCGGGGACACCTCCCTTCCCGCCGGGTTCGTCCCCGAGCGGATCATCTCGTCGTCGAGGACGCGGCTCGTGCTCCAGGCCCCTCCGGGGCAGGCGCGGTGGACGTTTCACGGGAACACTTGCTCGGTGGCACAGCGGTGGCTCACGGTGCAGGGGGGCGGCGGGCTCGGAGCAGCCGGATGCAGCCTCGGGGACGCCTATCTATCCACGAACAACCCTGGGAGCCTGGGGGGCAACGGTGCGCTGTTCAGCGTCGCGGGAGGACGGACTCTCCCGGACGTGGCCGTGCGGATCCGCGTCAAGCTCGCCAACGGACGGACTATGACCGTCCGTGCAAGGCATGGTCTGTGGCTCGTAGTCGCACAGCGCTGCGGCGACTACCAGGGGACCGAGATTCGATCCGCTGAGGCCATCGGCGCAGACGGAAGAGTCTTGAGGAAGGTCCGTTACCAGCGGGAGAGGCCGCCAGGCCCCGCCGCCAGGGTCGTGATCGGAGCCTCTCTCTCGCCTCGGCCCACGCTGCCGTGGCCGCCTTGCTAGTTGACCCGCGCCGTAAATTGGCGTCACTCCGGGCCTGTTGTCCAGGCTGATGGCAACATCCTGGAACAGACCGCTCGGTGGTGCGGGCGCTGATCGATCCTCTTGTCCGTCCCGGCCGTGGACAGGCAGTACCCTTTGTCGAGTGGACGAACGAGTTCTCCTGGTTGAGGACGACGCGTCGATCCGAGAGGTTGCCGCGCTTGGCCTGAAGCAAGCCGGCTTTCGCGTGAGCACCGCCGTGGACGGCCGAGACGGCCTGATGCGGGCGCTGCAGGAGCCGGCCGACGCGGTGATCCTGGACGTCATGCTGCCCTCCTTGGACGGGTTCGAGGTGTGCCGCGAGATACGCAAGCAGAGCCGCGTGCCCATCCTGATGCTGACCGCGCGGACCGACACCATCGACGTGGTCGTCGGGCTGGAGTCCGGGGCCGATGACTACGTGACCAAGCCTTTCGAGATGCCCGAACTCGTGGCTCGGGTCAGAGCGGTGCTCCGGCGTTCTTCTTCCCAGCCTGAGGAGACGACGGTCTCTGTAGGTGGGCTGGAGATCGATCCAGCCAGCTTCATCGCGACGAAGGACGGACGCGAGCTCTCCCTGACGGCCACGGAGTTCCGTCTCCTCCTCGAAATGGGGCGCCGGCCCGGCCAGGTATTCACGCGGGAGATGCTCTTGGACCGGGTATGGAACTACGACTACCTGGGCGACTCGAGGCTGGTCGACGTGGCCATGCAGCGTCTTCGGGCCAAGGTAGAAGAGGATCCAGCCCATCCCACCCTCATCACCACGGTCCGCGGCGTGGGCTACCGCCTCGAACGCGGCTGAGGACCGACAGGCACCTGACCGATGTCCAGACACCCAGTCCCAACGGGCCGGCTCCGGCGGCGGCTGACCATCGCCTTCATTCTGGTGGCCGGCCTCGCCTCCGGAGCGCTGGCGCTGGGGTCCTTCCTCAAGGTCAGGCAGGCCCGGTTGTCGGATTCGCTCGAGGCGGCCAAGGAGGAGGCTCGCTTCGACCTGGTCCTGGCCCAGGGGTTCGTCCGGAGCGGCAACATCCAGGGGCTCTTACAGAGCTTTCAACAGAACCGGCTCAACGTGGTGCTCGTCGCGGGCCAGGCTAGCCGGCCATCGAACCCCAGCATCGCCCCCCCAATACCGGCGACTCTGAGGTCACTCGTGGGCTCGGGGAACCTGGCCTATCAGCGGCTCGCCTCGGGTCGCCACGATCTGCTCGTCATCGGCGGGCTCATCCCGGGCTCGAAGGACCAGCTGTATTTCGTCTTCTTGGAGGACCGGATCCAAAGCGACCTGAGGGACCTTCGAAACGTCCTTCTGGTGGGATGGGGAGTGGTTGTCGTCCTGGCCGGCCTGGTGGGCAAGCTCTTGGCCCGTCGAACCCTGGACCCCGTGGCCCGGGCCAGCCAGGCAGCGCAGTCCATCGCAGAAGGCCTGTTGGCGACGCGCCTTCCCGTGAGGGGCAAGGATGAGTTCGGCTCTTGGGCCACCTCGTTCAACGAGATGGCCGAAGCCCTGGAGGCGAAGATCGCCGCTCTGCAGGAGGCCCAGGCCAGGGAGCGCCGGTTCACTTCCGACGTCTCCCACGAGCTCCGAACGCCGCTCACCGCCTTGGTCGGCGAAGCCTCTCTGCTCGGCGCACACCTCGAGCGGATGCCGCCGGAAGCGCGCCGGCCCGCCGAGCTCCTGATCCAGGACGTGGGCCGTCTCCGCCGGTTGGTCGACGAGCTGATGGAGATCTCCAGGTTCGACGCCGGCCGCGAGAGCATCCAGGTCGACTCGGTCGATCTCATGGCCCTCATCCAGGCCGCCGTGCGGGCCAGAGGGTGGGATCAGCAGGTAGAGATCTCCGGCCAGGACGTCGTCCTGCAATCCGATCGGCGGCGTCTGGAGCGCATCGTGGCGAACCTCATGGGCAACGCATTGGAGCATGGCGGCGGCAGATGCCGGGTCAGTGTGGGCCTGAACGGTCGGCGAGCTTTCGTGGAGGTCACCGACCGGGGGCACGGGATTCCCTCGGAGCATCTGGCACATCTGTTCGACCGCTTCTACAAGGCCGACCCCTCCAGGAGGGGTAGCGGGAGCGGTCTGGGGCTCGCCATCGCCATGGAGAACGCCCGCTTGCTCGGCGGGGACATCGACCTGTGGAGCGAGGTCGGGACGGGCACCCGGTTCACGCTCCTGCTGCCCGTAATGGAAGTGTTACCTGAGGGTGTCCGGGACGTTTCCGCCCTGCCCGAATCTGAAGCGCGATGACACTCATCCGCATCTCAAGGAGGTCGAGCATGAAGCGCTTCAGCCTGCTCATGGTCGGTGTCGCCCTGCTGGCTTCGGCCTGCCAGGGCAAAGGGCCCGTCACCATCGGGCCCGCTCCGAGCGGCAACCCCGGTCCTTCACCGAGCCCGAGCCCCAGCCCGAGCCCCACCGGGACCTCATCCCCCAGCCCAACGCCCACGCAGAGCCGCAAGGTCACCTTCCAGGTCTGGTTCATCCGTCACGGGATGCTGTTCGAGACCAATCGCACCGAACCCTTTTCCGCCGGCGTGGCACAGATCGCTCTGGATGCGATGTTCCAAGGTCCATCGGACGTCGAGTCACGGGCGGATGTCTGGACCGCGACGCCCTCCGGGGCGAACGGGGACATCACCGAGCTGTCGAAAGGGATCGCCACGGTCGAGATGAGCGACGCCTTCTACGACGGAGCATCCTCGACGGTTCGGCTTCGGCAAGCCCAGGCCGTGTACACGCTGACGCAGTACTCGACCATCCGCCGTGTTCGGTTCGGCATGACCGACGGGAGCGTTCGCCCGAAGGCCTGGACCGGAGCCGATTTCGCGGATCTCCTCCCGGCCATCGTGGTCGAGAATCCCCTCATCGGGAGCAGGGTCTCCAGCCCGGTCACGGTCTCAGGCACGGCCAACGTGTTCGAGGCGACGGTGAGTCTGCGGATCCTCGGCGAGAACGGGAAGGAGATCGCTCGTACCTTCACCACGGCCACGTGCGGGACCGGGTGCCGGGGAAGCTATTCGGTCTCGGTCCGCTTCAACGTGGACCACCGGCAGCAGGGAACCATCGAGGTCTTCGAATCCTCTGCCCAGGACGGCTCCCCCATCAACGTCGTGGACATCCCTGTGATCCTGCTGCCCTGACGCCACGTCTGGTCAGCCCTGGGGCCCGACGCGCTGAGCGCGCCGGGCCCCCTTCTATTGATCCCCTGACTCTTCGTGAAGCCGATGCCGCTCCTCGTGGTATCGGCGAGACCCCTCGATGTACGGCTCGAAATCGTTCACGACCTCCAGCCGAACCGACTCGACGGGTAGTCGATGGAGGCCGCTCCCCGACTATTCCATGACTCGATCGCGGTCTGGTTGAGGTCGCGAGGCCGATCCGGGTGTCCGGCGGCGTCTCTACCCTGACCGCAGGGAAACTCGTGTCCCGGATCGCCGTGTGCCAGTCCACCTTGGTGATCCTCCGCTGTGTTCCGGTGTCCACCCAGCAGCCGGGGCCCGGTCCAAGAGGCATCCAGCCTGTAGAAAGGCGAGGGCGACGACCCCCAGGGCCACCCCAGCGACGCATCAAGAGCCCTCCTGTGACCATGCCGAGGAACAGGGCGACGAGGTAGATGTACGGGGCAGCAATCAGGGTTCGGCCATCGGGGATCAGCCGGACAAGGTGGACCAGCCGCGTGGGGGCATACCACTAACTGACCCGAGCCAGGTGTCGGCCCTGCACTGGATGCAGGGAAGCAGGTCTCCACCTGAGGCTGTGAAGGCCCATGCCCCGCGACGCCCTATCACCCGGCGATGATGTCACTGCTCGGGTAAACGGGCGACGCACTTCGAGCGTCTTCATGCTGTGCGGGTGACGGCGGGGCAAGAAAGGTCGGAAGCTGTGTCGGGACCGGCGATTGGGCGGCTCGAGGAGCTGTTCCTGCAGCACGCCGATGCCGCCGGCCGACTCGCCTACCTGCTGACCGGGGACCGTGAGCTCGCTGACGACCTCGTGCAAGACGCTTTCGTACGACTGGCTCGCCGCTTCGCTCACCTGCGTGACCCGGAGGCCTTCCCCGCCTACCTTCAGCGGACCATCGTGAACCTCGCTCGGTCACAGTTCCGACGGCGCCGGGTGGAACGGGCCTTCCTCAGGTCGCAAGGTCTGGCGTTCCCCGACCGGACCGAAGGGCCCGACGCGGACAACGCCGACCGTCTTGCTGGCGCCCTCCTCCTGCTCCCTGAGCGCCAGCGGGCGGCCGTCGTCCTGCGCTTCTACGCCGACCTCTCGGTCGATCGGACAGCCGAGCTCATGGGATGCCGCCCGGGAACCGTGAAAGCCCTCGTGTTCAAGGCTCTCTCCAACCTGCGGGAAGTGATCGGTGATGAGTGATTGGGATAGGCGAGTCCGGGAACTGCTCGAGCGGCGCGCCGAAAGGTTCCGCTCCTACGACAGGATCCCTGCGGGGTTGAGCCGTCGGGCTCGCAGATCGATGGTGGCGACCGTCTTGGTTGCCTGCCTGGTCGCGGCCGGGATCGGGTACGGAGCCTTGAGCGGCGCGCGAGCGCTGCGTAGTCCCATCGGCCCGGCCTCGCCCAACTCCTCCCCAAGGGGTCAAGTTTCACCACCCTCGCCTTCGGTCTCGCCATCCGGTCGGACCTTTCGCGAGGCACTGGGTCCCGCGTGCCAGGTCCACGAGGCGCACGGCGACTTGAATGGAGACCGTCTTGCGGACGTCGCGTTTTCGTGGATGCCCGAGCCCGCGGACGGATGCCCCGATCCGACGTCCGCGTCGCTCGGCCCCCTCATCTTGACTCTGTTCCTCTCCCTCGATGGCGATCGCGTCGATCTTCGGATGATGGATCGCTGTGACGGTCAGAACTGCGGGTACCTGGCGACGGCAGACTTGAACGACGATGCCAAGAGCGAGCTGGCAGCCGTGACCTCAACCGGCGCGGCTGACGATTTCTACCGGGTGTTCGGACTCGTCGATGGAGAGCTGATGGCTCTCCCCGTGGCGCCGCCTGGCGGCGATGGCTACCCGGCCGGCGCTCCGATCGAGCTCGACGTCGGGGGGTCCGTCCTCATTCAGCAGTACGTGACGTGCGAGACCAGTGAGGCCTGGGGAGGCGTGGTCCTGCTCGCTCACGGTTTTTCCGCGGACATCGACAAACAAGGAAAGGAAAAGTGGAGCCACACGGAGACGGCCTTCCGCTTCGATGGGCGGGCGTTCACCGTGCTGTACCAGGACCCGCCGGAGGCCTTCCCCGCCGGCTATGACCCGTCACGAGATCGCTCACTCAAGGCGCGGAGCTGCTGGCCGACGCTTCCCTGACCTTGGCGGTCAGGTGCCTACCAGATGGCGGCCGATGACCATGCGCTGAACCTGGTTCGTTCCTTCCACGATCTGGAGGGCCTTGGCCTCTCGCATGTACCGCTCCACCGGATATTCCTGCATGTACCCATAGCCGCCGTGGATCTGGACCGCGTCGGTAGTCACGTGCATCGCGGTGTCGGAGGCGAGCAGCTTGGCCATCGATGCGGCGATCGAGTAGTTCTCGCCGGAGTCCCGAAGCCGGGCGGCCTCACGATAAAGACGCCTGGCGGCTTCGATCTGGGTTGCCATGTCGGCGAGCATGAACTGGATTCCCTGGAACTCGATGATCGCCCGGCCGAACTGCCGTCGCTCTCTGGCGAATCCCACGGCTGCGTCGAGGGCTGCTTGGGCCAGACCGACCGAGCACGCCGCGATCCCCAGACGTCCCGAGTCAAGCCCGGCGAGAGCGATGGTAAAGCCCTGCCCCTCCTCGCCCACCAGGTTGTTCGACGGGACCTCGCACCCCTCGAAGATCAGCTCTCGCATGGGCGAGGCCTGCCAGCCCATCTTCTCCTCGAGCTTCCCGAACTCGAACCCCGGCCATCCCTTCTCCACGGCCAAGGCCGAGATCCCATTGGGACTGTCGTCGCCCGTTCGGGCCATGACCAGGTAGAACTCGGCCTCGCCCCCGTGAGAGATGAAGCGTTTCGCTCCGGTCAGACGGAAGCCGCGATGCGTCCGTTCGGCCCTCGTCCGCAGCGAGGCAGCGTCCGATCCGCTGGATGCTTCTGACAGCGCGTAGGCGCCCAGCCACTCGCCCGAGAACAGACGGGGAAGGTAGGTGCGCTTGAGATCCTCGCCGCCGAACTCGTGTACGCCGAACGCCGCGAGGTGATGGACCGAGAGCGCAAGGGCGAGTGAGAAGAACCCCGTGGCCACCTCCTCCAAGACGGCCAGGTAGGTGAGGAACGGCTGGCCCGCCCCGCCGTAGGCCTCGTCGTACGGGATCCCGCACAGACCCATCTCCCCGAGCTGGCGGAACAGGTCTCGAGGGAACTCTTTCTTCTCCTCGAACCCTGCGGCTGCCGGGGCGGCCCGATCGGTCACGAACTCCCGAACGGCCCCCACGACGTCGCGCTGATCCTCGGAGAGCCCGAAGTCCCTGTGCACGAGCCGAAGCGTACCAGCGACCGTCGGGCACGGCGGGGCCACGGACCCGCAGTTCATGCGGTTATCCTTCCTCGAGATGCGGTTGTACAACTCCTTCTCGCGCGAGGTCGAAGAGGTCAAGCCCGTCGACGGGAAGACCGTGAAGATGTATTCGTGTGGCCCGACCGTCTACCGGTACATCCACATCGGGAACATGCGCTCGTTCATGCTGGGCGATCTCATCCGGCGGACTCTGCGGTTCGAGGGGACGGACGTCAGATGGATCATGAATATCACCGACGTCGGACACATGACCGACGAGGTCACCGACACCGGCAGGGACAAGATGGAACTGGCGATGGAGGACGAAGGGCTCTCGCCCCAGGAGATCGCCCAGAAGTACACGGACGCCTTCCTCGAGGACGCCGACCTGGTGGGGATCGAACGGGCTGATCTGTATCCACGGGCCAGCGATCACATCCCCGAGATGATCGCCATCATCGAGACCCTCATCGACAAGGGACACGCCTACGAGGTGGACGGCACGGTCTATTACGACGTCACCACCTTTCCCGAGTACGGCAAGCTCTCTGGCAACACGCTGGACGCGCTCAGGGCCGGCCATCGGCAAGAGACCGTGACGGATCCGAACAAGCGACACCCCGCCGACTTCGCGCTGTGGAAGAGGGCGGGCGCCAGCCGGCTGTTGAAATGGCCGAGTCCTTGGGGCGACGGGTACCCGGGTTGGCATATCGAGTGCTCGGCGATGTCCATGAAGCACCTTGGGGAGCGCTTCGACATCCACACCGGAGGCAACGACAACAAGTTCCCGCACCACGAGGACGAGATCGCCCAATCGGAGGGTGCCGTCGGGCACGGGGTGGTGTCGATCTGGGTGCACGGCGGCTTAGTCCAGATGGGCGGGCAGAAGATGGCGAAGTCGGCCAGGAACATCAAGCGGGTGACCGACTTGGCGGAGGGCGGCATCGATCCCCTCGCCTACCGCATGCTGTTATTCGGCACAAGGTATCGAAGCGAGATGGACTTCAGCTGGGAGGCGCTGGAGACCACTCAGCTCCGGTTGACCCACCTGCGCCAGCGGATGGCGGATTGGGCCAGCGCTGCGCGCGCGGCCACGCTCACCGAGGCGGCCAAGGACTTTGACCGGCGGTTCCGCGACGCCATCGCCGATGACCTCGACCTGCCCGCGGCCATCGTTGTGCTGGAGGAAGTCCGCAGCTCGAGCACGGTGGCAGACGCGGAGAAGTACGCGCTCCTGGGTGCCTGGGATCAGGTTCTCGGCCTCGACCTCGACCGGCTGGCTCGAGAGGGCTTCGAGATCCCAGGGGAGGTCCAGGCGCTCGTCGGCCAGCGGGACGAGGCCCGGGAGGCCAGAGACTACGCGAGATCGGACGCAATCAGAGACCAGCTCACATCGATGGGCTGGGAGGTCATGGACACCCCGGAGGGGACGAAGGTCCGCCCCAAGCTGGACTGAGGTCACATGATTCGACTGGGGCCGATGCCGATACCGGGCGTCGGCGGCTCTGCCTGATGGAACGCTCGGATCGCCTTCACCTGCTGGAGGCCAGTAGGGACGATCGACAAGGTCTGGAGCACTGCATTCGCCTCTGACAGCAGCCCGCTGGGACTCGGGACCGTGCCCACCACCATGTACACGCAGAAAGGGCGGCCGCCGATCGTCATGAACCGCTGGATGCCGAACTGGCCCCGGCGCACTCGGAGCAACGCCCAGGCGTCGAGCTCCGAGGTGGCCGGCAGAGGGGCCGGCGCCTGCGGAGAGAACAGCCCTCGCCCGGCCAACGGCCGCTCGTACTCCGTCACCACGATGAACGCGCCGTCGTTTCCCATCGCGGCCAGGGCCCGGCTGCCGAAGTCCCCGTCCTCCACCGGGAGAGGGAAATTCCCCGCGTGGAGAGTCGGGTCGCCTTCAGGCCGCTTGTAGATCCGGCCTTCCCAGCCTGCCGGGAGATCGACCGCGATGCCGTACCCGGAGAGTTCCACTCAGCTCACCCCCCGCTCAGCCCGCGACGGCAACCACCGCCGCGGCCAGGAGGATCGCCTCGAACGTGATGGCGAGGCGGCGGGCCGCACGGTCCCATCGGCGGAGGCGCGCGTCGATGGCGACCAGCTCGTCGGCTCGCCGAACGGTCGCTACCGAAAGGATCGTGCTGGCCCGAGCCAGGCCGAATGCCCCACCGATGAGGAGGCCGGCGCGGGCCGATCCGGACAGGAAGGCCGCGGCGAACGCCCCGTACACTGCGGAGGTCGCCACGACCGTCGAGAACCCCACCCCGAGCTGGGCCCCGAACCCGAGCCCATAGACCCATCCCCGATAGCGGTGGAGCCACTCCTCGTTCACCTGCCGGCGAACGGTCGGCAGCCTTGCTCCAAAGGCGCCCAGGTCGAGAACGACCCCAAGGGCGACGACGAGCGCGAGCACGCCGACCGCGGTCCGGGCGGACAGGCCCAGCCTACCCTGCACGAACGACCCGATGATGCTCAGCCCGAAGCCGAGGCCGGCGCCGCCGGCCACGGACCCGGCCACGTACCACAACACCGTGATCGCCCAGTGAGAGCCGCGTCCCCGCTCCCCGAGCGGGGTCATGCTGCCGAGCAGCGACTCCCCTCAGGGTGACCAGACGGACCGGAGCGCGCCGATCAGGGCCAGCGCCAACCCGATATCAAGCAGCACCGAAGGCATCGGCATGTGACCCTTCTCCTCGTTTCAAGTCAGCGATCTGCCGGATCGCCGGCACCGTACAGGCTTGGATGAGCCGGCCCGATCCCTGCTGCCCGCAGCTCGTCGTCCACCCGGCTGGAGCGGGCCGCCGCACCGGTCGTTCGAGGAGTCTGATGGGCGGCGCCGTTTCCATTTCCTTCAGCGCTCCTGCCGGCGATCGGTGTCCGCCCGTCACGAGTTCCGGCCAGCTCGGCATCGAGCAGGGCGTCGCGGAGGAGCGAGCTGACTTGAGGCCAGGCCTCGGCAGTTCCTTCGCCCGCGATGCGTCCCGTGGCGCCGTCCACGTACACGAAGTACGGCGTCATGGGGATTGCGTAGGCGTCCCACGCGGCCGACGACATGACGACTGGGACGTCCGCCGGGGCGAGGTCGCGCAGCTTCGACGGGCTCTCGTGGGTGGAATCCCTGGTCACCACGATGAGGCGCGCCCCGCCCGGCAGTGTTTCCCGAACCCCGGGGTCGAAGGCTTCCCAGAACGCCCCGCACGTCGAGCAACCACTCGAGAGGAAGGCGATCAGGCTGTTGGTTCTCCCGCCGGCGACGGCGAGCTTGAGCGGCTCTCCGTTGAGGGAAGTTCCCACGATGTCGTGAGCGGGGGCCGCGTCTCGAACTGCCAGCGCCTCGGGGTCGATGGAGGGTGGCCCCGATCGCTGGTCGGGGATGGCGAGCCTCCGAAGGATCTCCGCGTGGCTGCGGAGCAGGCCTGCCACCAACAGGCTCAGCAGAACCAGGACGATCGTTTCGATCGTGACGAGAGCGGTCAAGGCGGCCTCCTAGGGATCGAGAGATGCGTCGGGCTCACAGACAGATCGCGTCCTCCTCGTGCGAGCAGGTGACGTTGTCCTGCTTGTAGGTGCAGTTGCATGCCGAATACAGGGAGCAGGGGTTCACGCACTTGATGACCCGGCACGCGATGGCGGTGACCTTGGGAACCTCCGGATGGCACTGCCCATACCGGAAGACGTTGCAGCAAGACTGGCGATTGGAGCACTTGTTGAACGCGCACTGGCAGCCACCGGGGCAACTCCTGTGCGGCAATCTGTTGCAGTCGATGTAGTACCGAACTCCCTCGCCTGCGCACGGCCCGTTCCCGTGGTAATTGGTGCACTTCCACCAACCGCCCATATAGGTGTAGGTGGGGCAGGCGTTCACGCCGGTGAGGGTGCAACAGAACACCGTATAGCCGTCGCAGCAGCGGCTGCCGCCTCCGCAGTTCCGGCAACTGATGAGGGGCATGGCGGCGACCGGCCGGGTCAGGTAGCGAAGAGGGGCAACCATCATGGCGGAGGCCGCGGTTGTCATCCTGACTAGCGCGCTTCGCCGCGTGACGCGGCGCTCGAGGAAGGCGGTCGCAGCGCCAAACAACCTGTCCGTCATCGGTCCTCCGTCGGTCTGAGGGCGAAGCGCCGTGGTCGAACGGCGGCGACGTCCGCCCCTGCGGGCCTGTCATAGGCCCAGAAGGCAGCGGGCAGATACGCGACGAGCAGGTAGGCGACGTAAGCGATCAGCGCGGTTCCGAGCAGGAAGGGCACTCCCCTCAAGGGGAGGCGAGCCGAGTAGGCGAGTATCCCGGGGGGAGGGCCCGAGGCCATGAGGGCAGCCGAGGCCGCCGCCACCGCGTTCATCGCCAAGTGGAGCAGGCTCGGAGGCACCTCCCGCGTTCCCAGGCACCCGCACGACGTGTGCGCGCCGGCTCTCTTCAGAAGGCCGAGGAACGTGGCGAACGACGCATAGAGGAGACCCATCGACACCGCGGATGCCCGACCGGGTGAGAACAGGCACCACATCCCCACCATGATCTCGACGACCCCGATCCCCCGAACGGTCCACCGGCCGGAGGGGAGCCGGAGCGCCTCCAGAGCACTGACTGCTGACAGGGGATGTCTGAGCTTCGCACTTCCAGAGGCGACGACCAGTCCCGCTGCCGCGAAGAACGGGGGGGTCAGCAGATCGAGCCGGACGACACTCATAGCCCTGGTCCTCGGGGGTCAGGGGGAAGCCCTGTGAGGTCGGAAGCTATCGGGCGCCCGAGCGGGATGTCAATTTCTGCTCGACTGACGATGGTGCGGCCTCGTGTTCGCTGCAGAGCGGCGCCTGTAGTAGCGTGCCGGCGCAGTATGGGAAGGCTTCGGATCATGGCGGTCCCCGCGGCTCTGGCCCTCGCGTTCATTGGTTCCAGCAAGCCCGGGACACGAGCGTTGACACCTTCGCAGCCGAGGGTGGGATCTGGAGTCCTGCAACCCGTGGTCAGCCCCGCGAGCGATTTCAACGGCGACGGGTTCGGGGATCTGGCGGTTGGCGATCCCTTCGAGGACGTGGGACGCGCCTTCGATGCGGGCGGCGTAAACGTGATCTACGGCTCGACCTCTGGCCTGGTTTCGGCCGGCAACCAGTTCTGGGATCAGGACAGCTCCGGGATCGGCGACTCGGCGGAGCCCTCCGACCAGTTCGGCTTCGCCGCGGCCACGGGCGACTTCAACGGAGACGGATTCGCCGACCTCGGCGTCGGCGTGCCGCTGGAAGACGCCCCCGAGGACTCGGGTGCCGTGAACGTCATCTACGGGTCCGCCAGCGGCCTGACGTCCGCACGAAACCAGGTCTGGACCCAGGACAGCAGCGGCATTGGGGACGTCCGGGAGCGCGGCGACCAATTCGGCCGTTCCCTTATGGGTGGGGACTTCAACCATGACGGATACGGGGACCTGGCTGTCGGCGTCCCATTCGAAAAGGTGGGGAGCCATCCCCGCGCCGGAGCGGTGAACGTGATCTACGGCTCGCCAGGAGGCCTGACTTCGACAGGCAACCAGTTCTGGTCTCAAGGGAGCCCGGGCATCGTCGGTTCGCCCGAGACCGGAGACATGTTCGGTGCAGCCCTCGCAGTGGGTGATTTCAACGGCGACACCTATGCCGATCTCTCCGTGGGGGTTCCGCAGGAGGATCAGGCCCTGGACTCAGGGGCGGTGAACGTGATCGACGGCTCGGCCTCGGGACTGGCAGCAGCCGGGAATCAACTCTGGGGACAGAACCAGCCCGGGATCGTGGGGAGCGCCGAGCCCAACGACCTGTTCGGATACTCGCTGGTCGCCGCAGACTTCGATGATGACGGGTTCGTCGACCTCGCCGTGGGCGTTCCGTTCGAGGACATTGGCTCCCGGGCCAACGCCGGCGCGGTGAACGTGATCTACGGCTCGAACCGCGGTCTTTCCTCCATGGGGAACCAGCTGTGGACCCAGGACAGCCCGGGCATCCTCAACGCCGCCGAGGCGAGGGATGAGTTCGGGTTCGCGTTGGCCGCCGAGGACTTCAACGGGGACAACGCGGCCGACCTGGCCATCGGCATTCCGGGCGAGGATCCGCCGACGAATGGGGGCTCGGTTGCGGTGATCCTGGGTCGTTCCTCAGGGCTCTCGCCGGCTGGGAACGAGCTGTGGTCCCAGGACAGACTGAAGGGCAGCCCGAGCGAGCGGTGGGATCTCCTCGGGTTCTCTCTGGTCGCGGGTCGGTTCGACCTCGGCTCTCCCGCCGACCTGGCCATCGGGGTTCCATCCGAGGATGTGGTGATAACCACCGACGCGGGGGCGATCAACGTGGCGTACGGGTCGCCGGAGGGACTGCAGGCCGACGGGAGCCAGTACTGGACGCAGGGCGATCTGGCCGGTTCCACGGAGAGGGGTGACAGATTCGGTTACGGAATGGGGGGGCACCCACCGAGCTAGTCCCTCTATAGACCCAGCGTCTTGGCGACGTTGGTGCGCAGGATCTCGCTGGTGCCCTCGTACAGCCTCATTGCCCTCACGTCACGGTACCAGGGTTCCAGGCCCAGTTCGGTCATGAACCCGTTGCCTCCATGGACCTGGATGGCACGGTCGGCTACCCGTCCGACCATCTCGGTGGCCACGAGCTTGGCTAGGGCAGCCTGGCGCCTCCCGTCTGCGCCGTCGTCGATCTCCCGGGCGCACTTGTAGACGAGCAACCGGGCCTGCTCCAGCTCGGAGTAGGAATCGACCAGCATGCCCTGGACGTACTGGTTCTTTCCGATGGGCTGGCCGAAAGCCACGCGGTGGCGGGCGTATTCGAGCGAGCGGTCCAGCAGATTCTGGGCGATGCCCAGGGCGCTGGCAGCGATCTGGAGCCGGGCTCCGTTGATGCCCTTGACGGCCGAATAGAAGCCGAACCCAACCTGACCGAGGACGTTCTCCTCGGGGACCCGGACGTCGTCGAACGTCAGCTCCACCGGGTTCTGGTATGGCGACATGGTCCGCTGGATCCGCGTCACCGAATATCCGGGCGCATCGGCATCGACGAAGAACGCGGTGATGCCGCCTTGGGCCCGCTTGTCGGCGTCGGTCAATGCGAAGACCAGAGCGAAGTCCGCCGCGTCGCCTCCGGTGATGAAGTGCTTGCGGCCGTTGATGATCCACCGATCATCCTTCTTGACTGCCTTGGTCTGGATCCCCATGGCATCCGATCCGGCGCCCGGTTCCGTCAGGGCGAAGCACGTGACCTTGTCCGCGGCCATCAAGGGAAAGAGGTATTTCTCCCGCTGGGCCTTGGTGCAGTCCAGATGGATCGGGGTCGGACCGGTGACTACCGGGAACACCGACTCGAAGTGTGTGAGGAGAAGCCCGGTCCGGCTGGCCTCCTCGTGTAGCAGGACCTGGCCCAGATATGACAGTCCCCCTCCCCCGACCTCCTCCGGCATGTGCAGGGTCCAGAAGCCGAGCTCGGCAGAGCGCTTCCTCACCTTCAGGCGCTCGTCCTTGTACGCCTCGAAGGTTCCGGTCGCCTGGATCTCCTGACGGTGCGACTCCTCCAGGGGTCGGATCTCGCGGTCGATGAAGTCCCGCAGTGTCTGACGGAGCTCGAGCAGCTCCTCAGGGATGTTCAGCACGGGCACCGGCTCAACCTCCTCATGCGCGACCGCCTCGGCTAACCTACCGAAGCGTAGGTTGGTGAAGCGAGGATACCTCAACCTTCCCGCTCCGGTAGAGCGCGGGCCATGCCGCACGACCCCGACATCCGCGTCGATCCTCCCCGGCAGGTCGGCGAGCGCGAGACGCTCGAGGCCTTCCTGGATTACTACCGCGAGACGATCCTGTGGAAGCTGAGCGGGATGTCCGATGGAGATCTTCGGAAGGCGATCGTCCCGTCGGGATGGTCTTTACTGGGGATGGTCAAGCACCTTGCCTATGTGGAACGGAACTGGTTCCGCATCCGGTTCATCGGCGAGCCGGAGCTGCCCGTTCCGTGGACCGACGAGGATCCCGACGCGGATTTCCGGGTCGAGGCCGATGAGACCACCGAGCAGATCCTCCAGTTCTACCGGGACGAGTGCGACCGCAGCCGGTCGATCGCGGCCGGCGCTTCGCTGGATGACCTCGCGGTCCAATGGCCGGCGGACCGGCCTCCGGAGAAGCGGCCCAACCTGCGATGGATCTACGTCCACATGATCGAGGAGACGGCTCGACACGCGGGGCATCTCGACGTGGTTCGGGAGTTGATCGACGGCACGACGGGCGACTGACGACCGGCCGGGCTGGCCTAGGTGACCACAGTCAGTTCGCGAGGGGCGTTGTTGAGTCGTACAGCCCCGTCCTCGGTGACGGTCACGATGTCCTCGATCCGCACGCCGAACCGGCCTTCCAGATAGATCCCGGGCTCGATGGAGAAGCACATGCCCGGCTCGAGCGGCTCGGAGTTCCCCTCCACGATGTAGGGATGTTCGTGCTCCTCCAGGCCAATGCCGTGACCAATTCGATGGATGAAGCGATCGCCATATCCGGCATCCGAGATCACCCGGCGGGCAGCCCTGTCGATCTCCTCGGCGGGGACGCCCGGCCTCACGGCCTGGAAGGCGGCCTCCTGAGCCTGGCGAACGATCTCGTGGACCTCCTTCTTCTCCGCGGGCGGCTCCCCTACCGAGACCGTCCGGGTCATGTCCGAGCAGTAGCCTCCCACCCGGCCACCGAAGTCCAGGACGACCGCGTCCCCACTCTCGATGGTCCGTTCCCCGGCCTCGTGATGCGGCGAGGCACCGTTCGGGCCCGAGCCCACGATGGCGAAGGCCGCGGACTCACAGCCGTTTTGGACGAGCAGCTCCGACAATTTTCGCGAGATCGCTTCCTCGCGTTGGCCGGACAGCCCCTCCCTCGTGATCACGTCGAACGTATCGTCGGCGCTGCGCCCGGCTCGGCCGAGGAGCTCGACCTCTCCCTCGTCCTTCCGAATGCGAAGGCGGTTCATGACCACGGAGGCGAGGACGAACGTGGAGCTGGGGAGCGCCCGTTGGAACCCGAGCAAGTGCATCGCCCACATGCGATCGGCGGCTCCGAACCTCTGTCCGTCGGACAGGACCCGCGCGACCACATCGAAGGGGTCCTCGCCGTCTCGCCATGTCTCGATATCCAGGAGCTTGCCGGCCGGGGAGACGGCGGCCCTGGGTCGCTCCAGCTCGGGGACGATCAGGAGGGGCGAGCCGCTCGCCCGGGCGATGAGCGCGGTCAGGCGTTCGAGGAGCGGAGCGTCGTACCCAATCAGATAGAGCAGGTCGGGCGAAGGGGTGATCACCAGGGCGTCGAGGTTGGCTGCGGCCGCCTCTTTCGCCGCCCTCGCCAGCCTGTTCTGGTAGTCATGTCCCATAGTCCGGCCATGATACCGACGAGGCGGCTCTAGGCGCTGAGTAGGATGTGGGCTCATGCCGAACGGGGTGAGAACCGCAATTCAGCGCGCAATGAGCCTCGTTGCTCGGCTCAGTCGCGATCCGCGACTGGCCACTGAGGCATGGAGGAAGCTACGCTCACGCCTCAGTACTCATCGTGACGTGGCGACTTCCTGCGCCCAGCGTGCCGTCTCGGCTGATGAGGCCCTGGCGATCGTACTCGGAACCGATCTACCTACGATTAGAGCCCACATGAACAGCCCCTCGCTCTCGGCGATCCTGATCGAATTGGAGAACTATGAGCCCCCGGTAGAGGAGATGGGCGGAGCAGCCTACCTCGAGCTCTGCTACGCGGTCATCCGAATCATGAGGCCGTCAGTGATCATAGAGACAGGCGTGGGGTATGGCTACAGCACCGCGGCGATTCTGCAAGCCCTCCAAGACAACGCCAGTGGCCATCTTCACAGCGTGGATCTCCCAGCATTTCGGCCGGGAACCCTAGCTCACATAGGGGCTGCCGTTCCGCCGGCCTTACGCGAGTCAGGGCGTTGGGATCTCCGTCTAGGGCCTGATCGTAGGCTCCTTCCGCCGCTGCTCGAGGAGCTCGACGTCGTCGATGTCTTCTTTTACGACTCCGACAAGACCTACGACGGCATGCTCGGCAGTTGGGGGCTGGCCTGGCCCAAGCTACGCTCGGGTGGGCTCCTCGTGGCTGATGATGTGCATCTGCATTCAGCACTCTTTGATTTCGCCGCAGCATACGGGCTGACGCCGAGCATCGTGGCCAAGCCGAGCGGGCGAGGCGTATATCGTTCAAATCGAATCTTTTACCAGGGCATCCTTCGCAAACCATAGGACGCTCCCGTTTGTTCTCGAGATCATGCTCATGTCTTTGATTCGCGTGCGGCATCAGGCTCCGGCGGCAGGAGCTTGGTGGGGTTCAGCAAGCCCTTAGGGTCCAGGGCTGCCTTGATCCGGCGCAGTGTCTCGGCGCCGGAGACTCCAAGCTCCTCCGCCATGAACGGAGCCTTGAGCAGGCCGATCCCCTGGTGATGCGAGATGGTCCCGCCCGCCGCGAGGCAGGCAGAGACTGCGTCCCGCCAAGCCGCGCGATAGATCGGTTCCACATGGTTGTCGTCGGGGCCGCGGACGACGAAGGTGAACTGCAGGGACGCCCCGGAGGCGTGCGGGTGCGCCAGCCGGCACGCGACGGTGTCCGCGTATTCCATCAGGGCGCCGCGAACGTCCGCATACAGATGAGGGAGTCGGCGCCACAGACATGCCATGTCCATGCCGTCGGCAAGCACCCCGGGCCCGAGGGCTCGATCGGGCCCCATCACTTCCTCGTACCAGGTGACCGGGTCGTGCCGATGACCCCACCAGTGCTCGGCCAGGTCGGCCCCCAGAGCTCGGGCACCCATCCTCCGGGCGATCTCCTTCAGGTCGAACCTGAGGGCCTCGACGGCGGGTGCGGCCGCGTCGAACCCGGCGATGAGCACGGGACCGCGCTGTCCGAGCGCCGCGAACAGCATCTCTGCCTCGGCCTCGTCCACCAGTCGGAGGACCAGAGGACGATGGCCACGCTGCACGATCTCCCTGACCAACGCCATCCCTGTTTCGAATGAATGCGGGCGCATGGCTTCCCACGCGTAGGCCTGGGGTAGGCGAGACACGGCGAGGGTGGCTTCCGTGATGACCCCCAGCGTCCCCTCGGAGCCGGTGAACAGACGGCGCAGGTCCGGCCCGGCCGCGGAGCGAGGCTCGGACTTGAGACGAAGGACCTCACCGCCCGCCAGCACCACGGTCAGCCCGACCACCAGGTCCTCGATGGCCCCGTACCCCAACGCCGCGTACCCGGCCGAAGCGGCGGCGATCCATCCCCCGACGGTGGAGTCCTCGTAGGTGTCCGGGTAGTGCCCGGTGGTGAGCCCGTGACGGCCGAGAGCGCGTTCGAGTTCTCGCCCTCGCGTCCCGGCCTGGACTGTGGCAGTCTGCGAGACCTCGTCGACATCTAGGATCCTTCCCATGCGGGTCAGGTCCAGGACGACGGATCGTCTGATGGCTTCGGCCCCGCCGGTCACGCCGGTGCCGCCTCCCCTGGGCACAACCGCGGTTCCAGTCTCGCTTGCCCAGGCCAGGGTGGTGGCCACCTCCTCGGTGCTGTGGGGGAAGACCAGGGCCGCCCCCGGGGGGACCCGGTCGCCTCGGACCTCCCGGAGGAGGGCCAGCGCCCACCGGTCGTGGGCGTGCGTGAAGAGCTCGCCCGGATGGTCGCTCACCGAGCCGGGAGGGAGTCGCTCGATCAGGCTTTCGAGACCGTCCACGGCCGCATCTTACGTGCGGCTCCGGGCCGCGAGTCGCAGGTCAGCAGGGGTTTCTCGGGCCTCTAGAGTCCGGTGTAGGCCACGACGCTCCGGTTCACCGATTGGTGCGCGGCCCGGAAGGCGGGCGACAGCTCGGGACCGGCCACCTCGTCGACCTGCTGCAGCAGGTCGACGAGCTGTTTGCAGTTCCGCACGAAGTCTCCCGGGGTCAGGCCTGACGACGACAGGACGTCCTCCAGGGCCTTGCCTTCGGCCCAGCCGAACACGGTGTCCATGAAGCCCGGATCGAGCTCGCGACAAAGTTCCACCTGGTGCGAGTCCTCCACCGCCCGGACCCGCGACCACTGGCTGGAGAGCGACCGGTACCGGGTGCGCAGTTCTCGGGTAGGGATATCGACCTTGCGAGGGATCCGCTCTCGGGACTCGTACACCAGCGCGGAGACCAGGGCCGCCAGCTCCGAAGGCGAAAGCCCGGCGAACAGGCCGTCGGACAGCGCCTCCACGACCAGGATGTCTCCCTCCCCGTAGATGCGCCTGAGAACGTTGCCCTTCTCGGTGAGCGAGAACCCTCGGACGTAGCCCAGCTCATGAAGCACCGCCAGGACCCGGTCGAACTGGCGCCCCAGGGTCTCCGTTCTCGACCGAATTCGTCGCTCCAGCGCCGCAACCTCCTTCTCCAGCTTGGAGGCCCGGGCCGCCCACCGCTCGTGCTCCGGTCGATCGGGACATGCGTGGCAGGGATGGCGGGCAGCCTGCCGTTCAAGCTCGGTCGCCTTCCGCGCAGCGGCAGGATCCCTTCGCGGCAGGCGGGCCCTCGAGGGGCGGACGCCCAGGGTGGCCAGCCGCGCCGCCAGGTCCCTGCGGACCCGGGCGCTCCGAGCGCTCCCCGACCTGGGCAGGTCGATCCGGGCCACCGGCCGAGGCGGCTCGTCGAAGTCGCGGGCGGACAGGCGGAAATACCGCCGCTCCTGGGTGAGGACCGTGGGCCGTCCTTCCCTCGAGCCCATCACCACGGCCAGGGCCTGACGGCGGGGGGAAGGGACGAAGATGACGTCTCCGGGCCGGAGGGAGGCCAGAGCCGTCTTGGCCTCGTCTTCTCTGTGCCGTTCGCCAGACCTACGAGCGTCCTCCCGGATCCGCTCGGCCTGCTCTCGCAATCGCCAGTACTCGGCGAAGTCCCCTCGATCGCAACTGACTCTCGCCCGATAGCCGTCCAGGTAGGCGCGGTCCCGTTCCAGCTGGCGTTCCAGAGTGACCACCCCCCGGTCGGCCAGGAACTGCGCGAAGGAGGAGTTCAGGAGGTGCCGGGCCTCTTCTCTCGTGTAGTTGCTGACGAGGTTCACGGCCATGTTGTAGGAGGGGCGGAAGGAAGAACGCAGCTCGTAGGTCCGCGTCGAGGCCAGACCGGCCACTCGTTCGAACGGCACCTGCTTCTGGTACAGGACGACCGCGTACCCCACCTCGTCGATCCCCCGGCGCCCGGCCCGTCCCGTGAACTGGGTGTACTCGCCCGGGGTGAGGAGCTCGTGGCGTTCCCCCGAGAACTTCCACAGATCCTCGATCACCACCGTCTTGGCCGGCATGTTGATCCCCAGGGAGAGGGTTTCGGTGGCGAAGACCACCTTCACCAGCCCGGCCTGGAACAAACGCTCGACGGTTTCCTTGAACACGGGAAGCATCCCGGCGTGGTGGGCGGCGATCCCGGCGGCCAGAGCTTCCCGGAACTCGTAATAGCCGAGCGTCGCCAGCTCCTCGTCGTCGATCCAGGCTGCATGGTGGTCGGCTACCTCGAGGATCCGCTCGGCCTCCTCCTTCGACGTGAGCCGGATCCCTGAGCCCATCAGATACCGGACGCTCGCGTCGCACCCGGCCCGGCTGAACACGAAGTAGATCGCCGGGAGCATCCCCTCCTCGTTCAGCCGCAGGACGACCTCCTCCCTCGAGGGCACGTAGACGCGCCGGTGACCCTCCCGCGGACGTTCGATCCGGGCGACCTGGCGACGCCCATACCGGCCCCCGGCCCGGGGCCGCCACTCTCGTACGCGAACCTCGCGCTGGGTGAGCGAGATGAGATAAGGATTCGGGGCGACACGGCCGCCCTGCTCCACATGCATGGGATGGAGGTCCCGGCCGACCAGGTACAGGTTTTCCAAAGGGACCGGTCGCCGTTCCTCGATGACCACGCGGGTCGGCCCGCGCAGCGCCCCGATCCACTCCCCGAACTCCTCGGCGTTGGACACGGTGGCGGAGAGACACACCACTGCCACCGACAGGGGCAGGTGGATGAGGACCTCCTCCCACACGGCCCCCCGGTAGGGGTCCTGCAGGTAGTGGACCTCGTCCAGGACGACGCACTCGAGGCCTTCGAGTGTCGGGCTGCCTTCGTAGAGCATGTTTCGCAGGACCTCGGTGGTCATGACGACCACGGGGGCCTCGGAGTTGATGGAGTTGTCCCCGGTGAGCAGGCCCACCCGGGCCGATCCGCACCGTGCGATGAAGTCGCCGAACTTCTGGTTGGACAGTGCCTTGAGCGGCGTGGTGTAGAAGGCTTTGCGGCGACGGGAAAGGGCCCGCTCCACGGCGAACTCGGCCACCACGGTCTTGCCCGAGCCGGTGGGAGCTGCCACCAGGACGGACTCATCTGCATCCAGGGCCTGGATGGCCCGGACCTGAAAGTCGTCCAAGGCAAATGGATAGCGCTGCTGAAAACGCGCCAGATCGGTCACGCGTTCCAGTGTAGGAGGAAGAAGTTGCCGCTCCGATACCGCCGTCCCTGGCGCTGAGCTAGCCGGTCAGGATGCTGCACCGCTCCAGATGAGCCCGAAGAAGCTGATTGAACTCCTGCGGCGCTTCCAGGTTGGAGAGGTGGCCCGCGCCTTCGATGACCTCCAGATCCGCTCGGGGGATCTGGTCTGCCATCGGTGAGGTCGCTTCGGGTGGGATCAGGGTGTCGGCGCTGGCAGTGATGACCAACGTCGGCACGTCGATGCCGGGGAGATCGACGGTCGAATCGGGCCGTCCCGCCATACCGAGCGAGGCCGCAGCGAGGGCCTCGGCCGATTGGGCGGCGATGATCGACTTCACGTGGCTCCACAGCTCGCCGGGCGGGTCTGAGGAGAGGAGCGGTGGCGGCGAGTCGACCAGGAACGCGTTCCCCTCGGCGCGGAGGCGCTGAGCCAGGG
>WNFU01001724.1_pt1 | contig 32330 bp, 22 predicted proteins | sample 5400121 | NCBI WGS metagenome assembly WNFU01 (sample SAMN13153360, study PRJNA577476) | soil metagenome | isolation source: 100 cm soil or saprolite under grassland replicate 1 | place: USA:California | collected 2016-06-15
CGGTGAACTGGTTCGGGATCCACCGCGGCGCCGTGCTCCAGAACGTGAGCACCGTGTTCAAGGTGGCCGCCCTGGCGGGGCTCGTCGCGCTGGGATTCGTGCTCGGGGGGGGGGCGAGCGGCGGGGGCGGCATGCTGGCCCAACGCGCGAGCGTCGGGCTCTCGCCGTTCCTCGTGGCGATGGTCTCGATCCTCTGGGCGTACGACGGCTGGGGGGATCTCGCGTTCGTCGGTGGGGAGGTGCGCGAACCCGAGCGCAATCTCCCGATGGCGCTGCTCGTGGGCACAGGGACGGTGGTGGCGCTGTATCTCTCCGCCAACCTCGTGTACCTCCACCTCATCCCGATCGCGCAGATGAAGCACGCCGAGCTCGTGGCGGCGGACGCGGCGCGGCTGCTCGTGGGGCCCGCGGGGGTCGTGGCGGTCTCGGCCGCGGTCGCCGTGAGCACCTTCGGGACGCTGAACGGCTCGATGATGACAGCGCCGCGCATCTTCTTCGCGATGGCGGAGGACCGGCTGTTCCCACGGGCGATCTCCCGCGTGCACCCGCGCACCGGGGCGCCCACCGGCGCTATCGTGCTCGCGGCGGTGCTCGGCGTCGCGTTCGTGCTGGTGCGCACGTTCACGCAGCTCGCCGAGCAGTTCGTGATCGGGATCTGGCCGTTCTACGCCCTCGGGGTGGCGGCCGTCTTCGTCCTGCGCCGGCGCCGGCCCGATCTCGAGCGGCCCTACCGGACGTGGGGCTATCCTCTGGTGCCGGGACTGTTCCTCGTGGGCTCGCTGTTCCTGCTCGGGAATTACCTCGTGTCGCAACCGCTGCTGTTCTCGCTCGACGTTGGGATCATCCTGAGCGGGATCCCCGCGTACCACATCTGGCTGCGGTACCGGCAGTCGTCCTGACCCGCTGACCGCTTGACCCCCTGACTCCTTGTTGAGTTCTCACCCTCTGTCCGCCTGTTTGTCCTCACCCCTGGTCTCCCTGGTTCGTCCTCACCGTCTGACCTGCTGTTCGCTCCTCACCCCCTGACCCCCTCTCCGTTCTGTTGGTCTTCACCCCTGAATCGCTCTCCCTTCAGTTGGTCCTCACCCCCTGGCCCCCTCTCCGTCCGCGGTGGTCCTCACCCCCTGACCCCCTCTCCCTTCGGGAGAGGGGGAACGATGTCTGTCGCTCCGTGTGGCGCAACATTATGTCCCGTCGCGCGCTCTTCTGGTTCGCCAGGGAAAAGTTGGGCGCGCTACTCTCGACGCATGGATCCGCTCCGCCACGTCGGGCTCGCACGGAAATTCGCGCTCGCGCGCCAACTCCGCCGAGCAGCGAGCCCGGCCGAACGCCACGCGTGGTCGCTGCTGCGCAACCGGGGCGTGCTCGGTTTGAAGCTCCGCCGCCAGCACGTCTTGCACGGCTTCATCGTGGACTTCTACTGCGTGGCCGAGCGGCTCGTCTTGGAGCTGGAAGGCGACGCGCACGACGGAAGCGACCGACAGGCGTACGACGCCGCTCGCGCGAAATTGCTCGAAGCTGCTGGTTATCGCGTCCTCCGGATCCGGAATCGTGACGTCACGCGCGGGCGCCTTGAAGCACTCTTGCGACAAGCACTCGAGAGGTCGTGCGTCGTTCCCCCTCCCGAAGGGAGAGGGGGCCAGGGGGTGAGGACTTCAGCGAGGAAGGGAAAGGGGGACAGGGGTTAAAGACTCAAGGGAGCGGAGCGAGAGGAGGACAGAGGTGCGGATGTGACGATTTTCGCGGATTGACGCCGCTCCGAATGGCGAACATTTTTGTCCCCGCCCTAGACTCTCCTTTTTTGGCGCTTCTGGAGATCCCTCGAATGAAACGGCTCGTCTGGTCGGTTTGCGTGCTCGCCGCGGTCGCCGTGCTGGTACCCGTCCGCGCGGTGACGACGCAAGGTGTCACGTCGGCGGCGGTCGCGGGGCGGGTGACGGACGACGCGGGGGCGGCCGTCGCGAGTGCCCTCATCACGCTGACCAACGCATCGACGGGACAGCGCTACTCCAGCCGGACGAGCGACGACGGCCGCTACAACTTCGAGAACGTCGCCGTCGGCGGCCCCTACACGCTGGAGACGCGGTCGCTCGGCTTCGAAGCCGCCCGCAGTGCGCCGTTCCAGCTCGCCCTCGGCCAGCGGCTCGAGCTGAACGTCTCGGTGAAGCGCGCCGCGGTGGAGGTGGGCGGGGTCACGGTGACGGCCGAAGCGAATCCCCTCGTGTCCCGCTCGCGCACCGGCGCGCAGACCTTCGTCTCCGACTCAGCGCTCCGCCGGCTGCCGAGTCTCAGCCGCAACTTCACCGATTTCATCCAGACGGTGCCTCAGGTAGTGACGGCGGGCGTTCCGGGCGCGACGCTGGGCGGCCAGAACAACCGCTTCAACAACATCCAGATCGACGGCGGCGTGAACAACGACGTGTTCGGGCTCGCCGCGAGCGGCACTCCGGGCGGCCAGGCGAACGCTCACCCGATCTCGGTCGAAGCGGTGCAGGAATACCAGGTCCTCATCGCACCGTTCGACATCCGTCAAGGCGGTTTCGCGGGCGGCCTGATCAACGCCGTCACCAAGTCGGGCACGAACGAGTTCCACGGGTCCGTCTGGAGTTACCTCGGGAACCAGGACCTCGTCGGCCGCGATACCGCCGGAGCCAAAGCGATCGATTTCACCCAGACTCAGTACGGGGCGAGCGTGAGCGGACCGATCATCCGCGACCGGCTCCACTTCTTCGGCTCGGTGGACGTGCAGCACCGCGAGACGCCGTCAACCGGCGTCGCGGCGTCCGCGCAGCAGATCGGCTCGGATACGACCGGTGGACTAGACTCGGTCGGTGTGGGCATCCGACAGGTGACGGCCGACTCGGTGGCGCAGTTGCTGCGCGACTACGGCCAGGCGTTCGGCTTCGACCCCGGTACGTGGCAGGTGGCTTCGCTGGGCAACCCGGATAAGAACATCTTCGGCAAGCTCACGGCCCAGCTCGGCACGAACAGCCAGCTCGAAGCCTCGTACAATTTCGTCGACGCCAATCAGGACAACCTGATCCGCAACTCGACTGCGACGGGGTTCCGCGACGGGTACGAGCTGTCCAACAGCGGCTACAACTTCCGCACCCAGACGAACACTGCCAAGGCGAAGTGGAACACGGCCTTCGCCGGCCGCTACGCCAACGAGCTGCTGCTCGGCTACCAGCGGATCCGCGACAAGCGCGCCCTCGCCAGTGACGTCCCGCTGATCTTCGTCGGTGGCGATCGGGGCGGCACCAGTATCGCGGCCGGCGCCGAGCGGTTCTCCCAGGCGAACTCGCTCGACCAGGACGTCTACGAAGTGACGGACAACCTGACCTTCTCGAAGGGGACCCACGTGTTCACGGTGGGCACCCACAACGAGTTCTTCCACTTCTTCAACGTCTTCTTCCCGGCGTCGAGGGGTGTCTGGAGCTTCAGCAACGTCGGTACGCTCACGACCCAGACCTCCTCGCGCTACGAGCGGGCCATCGCGCTGCGTCCCCAGGGGCCGAACGCCGACTTCCACGTCCGCCAGTACGGCTTCTACGCGCAGGATCAATTCACACCGCGTCCCGGCCTTACGATCACGGCGGGCCTGCGGGTTGACATCCCGTCCATGGACAAGCCGGATTCGAACCCCACGCTCGCGTCCTCAGCGCTCGCGATCAACACGGGGGCGTTCCCCTCCGGCAACCCGTTGTGGTCGCCACGGTTGGGGTTCAACTACGACGTGCGGGGTGACGGCTCGACATTCCTGCGCGGCGGCGTCGGCATCTTCAGCGGCCGGCCGCCGTACGTTTGGGTGTCGAATGCGTTCGGGAACACCGGTTTAGAGCAGACCACGCTGATCTGCGACGGGGCGTTCACCGGCACCGGGGGCGCAACCCTGGGGGATACGGTGCCGTCGTTCCGCATGGATCCCAACGACCAGCCGCTCTCGTGCGGCAACGAGGGGCCCGGCTCGGTGTCGGCCGCCGCCAGCGCGGCGTCCATCGTGTACTTCGACAAGGACTTCAAGTTCCCGCGAAACCTGAAGCTCTCGCTCGGAGCCGATCGCCGGCTGCCGTGGGGCATGGTCGGCACGTTCGACTTCCTGTACACGAAGGCGATTAACCAGTTCTACATCTCCGACGTGAACCTCCGAGGCATCCTCAGCACCTGGTCGGGAGAAGGTGGCCGGCAGCAGTACGGGACGATCCGCGCCGGCGACGGGACGTCGACCGGCACGTCGAACTCCGCCAGCACCACACCGACGCGGCTCACGCCCACGTCCGGCTCCGGTGGCTTCCGCGACGTGCTGCGCCACTCGAACAGGAGCGATGACCGCTCGTTCTCCGTCACCGGGCAGCTCCAGAAGCGCTTCAGTGACGGGCTAGAGTTCAACGTCGGTTACACCTACTCCCACACTGAGGACCTGTTCTCCTTGACGTCGAGCATCGCCAGCTCGAACTACCGCTTCACGACGCTCGACGGCACGATCGCGAACCGCAACCTGCGAACCTCGGCCTTCGACATCCCGCACAAGATCACGGCGAGCGGGACGATGGACGTCAAATGGGGCGTCCAGCTCTCGGTCATTTACGTGGGTCAGTCCGGGTCGCCCTACACCTACGTGGTGTCGAATGACATCAACAGCGACGGATTCGGCGGAAACGACCCCGTGTACGTGCCGCGCAACCGAGCTGACATTGCGATGGACGGGAACGGCAGCAATGGCAACTTCCCATCGCAGATCGGGTTTGGCACGCCGGCCGAGCAAGACGCAGCCTACGCCACCCTCGACAACTACATCAACACGGAAGAGTGCCTGCGCGAGCACCGCGGGACGCTGCTCACCCGCAACGTGTGCCGCAACCCGTGGATGAACTTCCTGAACGCCCGGCTCGCCAAGGTGTTTCAGACCGTGCGAGGCCAGTCGTTCGAGGTCACCGCCGACATCATCAATGTGCTCCACTTGATCGACGGCGACTGGGGCTTGATCCGGTCGACGACCGGCTTCGAAGAAGTGAACCTCTTGACCCGAACAGGGTTCGACGCCACAAGCCAGCGCGGCATCTACGCTTTGAGCCTGCCGCAGCGCGACAAGGTGTCGATCGACCTGTCCCGTTGGAAGATGCAGCTCGGCCTGAAGTACATGTTCTGAGGTGGCCTACGTCCTCGCCTTCCTCAGCAGCCACACCGCCGCGACGCCAAACACGAGGTTCGGCACCCACGCCGCGAACGTGGGGGGCAGGGCGCCCCCCGACCCGACCGCCTTGGAGAGCTGGAACCACAGCAGATCGACGAAGGTCGTGGCGAGGCAGACCGCCACGCCCCAGGCGGCCCCGCTCTTCGGCGTCGTGATGGCGAGGGGCGCCCCGAACAGCGCGATCACGATGCACGCGAACGGGACGGACAGCTTCAGCGCCCGCTCCACCCGCAGCTTCTTCGTGTCGGAGCCCGAGCGCGCGAGAGCGTCGATGTAGCGGCCCAGCTCACCGTAGCGCATCTCGTCGGGCGCCTTCGGCTCGGCGAGCAGGTCCGCTGGGGTCTCCCGCAACGCCTGCAGCTGCAGCCCATCGAATGTGAACGTGGACTCCTCGCCCGGGCCGAGGAGGTAACGCACGGCGCCCTTGGTAAGGGTCCACGCGCGCCCGGGCCGAGGGGCGGCGGTGTCGTACGTCGCGCGCTGCGCCGCGATCACGATCGTCGGATAGTCGGCCCCGGCCCCCTCGCGCTCCAGGATCAGGTCCCGCATCTCGCGCGACCCGCTCTCGAGCGAGCGGATCGCGTACACCCATCCGCCGTCCGCTCGATACACGAAGTTGTAGCGGTTGGCGCTGGCGTCGATCGCCTTGTCGCCGAGCAGCTGGGCGCGCCGCGCCGAGGTCACCGGCGCCAGCTCGGTGAGCCAGAGATCGACCACCACGGCGACGAGCGATGCGACGAGCAACGGACGCACCACCCGATGGAACGAGATGCCCGACGCCTTCGCCGCCGTGAGCTCCGAATGCCGCCCCAGCGCACCCACGGTGAACACCACGGCGAACAGCACGGCGACCGGCAGCACCAGCGAGATCGTCTCGGGGAGGAAATACACGTACGACAACGCGATCCGCCCCTTCGGAATCCCCCGACCCAGATAGGTGTCGAGCCGGTCGGTGAGGTCGATGACCATCACGAGGAACGGGAAGCCCAGCGCCGCGAGCAGGAACACCTTGACCCACTCGCGCAGGACGTAGCGGTCGAGCGTGCTCAACGCGGTCCGCGCCACCGGAGCCGGAGGAAGGAGCCGGGCCAGGCAAACAGCTGTCGTGCGACCTCGATGACGTCGCCCCAGTCACCGCCGTGCGGCGCGTTGCCGGGCCGGCGGATGCGCCACAGGCCGAACAGGCCGGCGAGCCCGAACAGGATGTTCGGGGTCCACATCGCGAGAAACGGGGACACGATCAGCCGATCGCCCAACTCCTCACCGCCGATCAGCCCGATGTAGTACACGGTGAACACGGCGACGCTCATCCCGAGCACGAGCCCCACGCCGCCGCGCTGGAAGCGCAGCGCGACCGGCACGCCGACGAGCGCGAAGACCACGCACGCCGCCGCGATCGCGTACTTCTTGTGGATCTCGACCTCGTACATCGCCTGCCGCTGGCGCGCGGCGCGCCGGCGCTGGTCCTCGCCCGCGCCCGCCCCGGGGGTCAGGGACAGGGGCGGCGGCACGGGAGGGCGTGCGGGCGCGAGCCCGTGGTGGGGAGGGGGAGCGGGCGTGGCACCGGGGTGCTGCAAGGGAGGCGGTCGCCGCCGGGCGGGCCCGGGCTGCGGCGTTTGCGCCGCGGCGGCCTCGCGCGGCATGAGCCATCCCCCGAGGCGCCGCAGCGCGCGGCAGTACAGCCCCGTCGGCGCGGTGTCGACCGACCACGGCCCGGGCGGAGGGAACTGCGGGGCGAGACCGGCGAGCCGGCGCAGGTCGTTCTCGATCGTCCGGCGCCCGTCCCGCGCCGCCCGATCCGCGTCCTGCCGCGCGCTCGTCGCCGCCTGCCGCATCTCGCAGATCGACATCTCTCGGTCGCTCTTGTAGGTGTCGTTAACCGTGCGCTCGAGCGTGTTCCCGACGTTGGCGACGCGCATCCGGTTCGTGCGGAAGAAGGTGCGGTTGAACTGGGTCGGGTCCGTGCGGTTCACTTCCTGGATGTCGCCGTCCTGGAGCGTCAGGTAGAGGTCCCGGCCGCCGGAGCTGTAGGCCATAACCCCCGAGTCCGCGGTGATGATGCGGCGCCGCTCGGCATCGCCCAGATCGTAGAGCGTCACGTCCTTGAGCTTGTTCGACGTGTAGTCGATGCGCGAGGCGCGCAGGAAAAACTGCTGCGACACCACGGGGTTGATGACCTGCTCCTTGAGCGTGAAAGTGGACTTCTTGCGCGAGATGTCGACCTGCAGCGTGCGCAATGTGTGGTTCGAGCGGGGCAGGAGCTGGTCGTTCCACAAGAACGACAGTGCCGCGACGCACGCCGCGCCGCTCAGCACCGGTGCGACGAGCCGCCCGAAGCTCACGCCGCCCGCCTGCATCGCGGTGATCTCGTTGTCCGCCGCGAGACGCGTGAACACGTGCAGCACCGCGACCAGCACCGCCATCGGCAGCGTCACCGCGACGATGAACGGCACCGAGAGGAGGAACACCTCGACGATGACGCCGGTCGGCAGCCCCTTGCCGAGCAACCCGGAGAGCTGCTTCGCGATCTGATTGATGAGCATCAGGGCGGTGAGGGCCGCCAGGGCGAAGCCGAGCGGCGCGACGTGCTGACGCAGGAGGTAGCGGCTGATGGTGCGCACGGTCGGTCGCGCCATTATATTCGGAACTCCAAGTCTCTACAAGGGATGCGGCGCCCCACCCTGGCTGGATTCGTCGCCCTCTCGCTGCTCATACCCCAGGCTCACGCGCAGGATGCGGGCGGTCGCGCCGGCTCCGCACGGCCGCCTGAGTTCGTCGCGGCGTTCCGCTGGGCGTCGCTCGTGCCGCCGCGCAACGCCGCCCTCGCCCCCGGCGGCCGCTTCGGCCCGGTCTCGTCGCCGCCGGTGGTCGCGGCGGCGTGGGAACGCCGGCTGCGCGCCCAGCTGCCGCTCGCGCTCCCGTCGCTGCTCGCGCCCGGCGCGCTCGCCGCGCTCGCGGCGGCGGCCGCTCCGCCCGCGCCACCTCCTCCGCCCCCCGGACCGCTGCCCGGCAGCGGCTTCCTGAACACCAGCATCGGGATGGAGCTGCGGCTGCGGTTCGAGCTGCGGGCCGACCAGTTCAAGAACCTGAAGTGCACGCCCCTCGAGCAGCAATTCGCGCTCTCGGGGTGCCGCACGGGGTTTCCGACCATCACGCCGTCGCCGCAGTACGCGATCCGCACCGCCGGCGTCGTAGGACGCCGGCTCCATTTGAACGTCGATTTCGACAGCGAGCGGGAGTTCGACGCGAACAACAGCCTCCAGGTCTGGTACGAAGGGTTGGAGGACGAGGCGCTGCGGCGGGTCGAGGTGGGGAACGTCACCTTTCAGGCGCCGCCCTCCCGCTTCATCAGCGCCGCCATTCCGGCGAACAACTTCGGCGTGCAGGCGATCGGGCAGCTCGGCCCGCTCGAGCTGCGGGGCATCTTCGCGCAGCAGAAGGGGAACGTCGTCAAGGACCGCATCTACAACGTCGGCGAGACTACCTCCCAGCCGCTCGACCGGGTGGCGCGCGACCTCGACTACGAGGCGGGGCGCTTCTTCTTCGCCGTGGACCCCGCGCTCGTCCCGGCGTATCCGGCGGTCGACATCCTGTCGCTCGACCCGGCGGCGCTCCCCGACTCGCTCCGGGTCGCCAGCCTGCACGTGTACCGGGTCCGCTCCCTCTCGCCGGGCTCCGTCAGCAACCAGAACATCGGCGGCGTGCGGGCCGTCGCCTGCGGCCCGGGCCCGGCGCGCGCCGTGGACTGCGGGGTCCAGCGCGCCGGCCCGTTCCAATGGGAGATCCTCCAGGAAGGGAAGGACTACTACGTCGACCCGGGCGGCGCCTGGTTCGCCCTGGCGAGCCGGCTCGACCAGAACGACTACCTCGCCGTGTCCTACGCCCCCGTCGGCGCGCTCGGCTGCCAGGCGGGGCAGCGCTGCGTGGGCACCTTCCCGGTGGGCGCGAATCCGGACACGGCGGTCGTGGACACCTTGCGCCTCGTCTACGACCCCACGCTGGGCGTCACCGCCGCCTCGGCCTCGTTCCGCTTCGAGATCCGCAGCGCCTATCGCGTGGGCGGGAGCGAGATCGTGCGCGAGACGGTGCAGCTCACGCTCACCGTGAACCAGCGCGAGCGAACAGTGTTGACCGGAGAGACCTACCTCGCCCGGCTGGGCCTCGCGCTGGAATCCGATCCCGCGACGTTCGACCAGTACAACCGGCTGTTCCCCCGGGCACGCGACCCGCAGCAGGGAGCGCCGGTGCGGGATTACTTCATCGTACTCCCGCATCTGCGTCCCTTCGGCGACTCCGCGCGCCTGGCGGTGACGGAGCGGAACGACTCGCTGTACCGCACGCCCCGCGCCCTGCTCGCGACGCAAGCGCCCCCGTCGGTGTTCGCGTTACGCCTGCACGCCAACGTCTCCGCGTCGGCCGACCGGAGCACCCTGTCGCTGAACAGTTTCCAGATCCGCGACGGTAGCGAGAAGATCTACCTGGGCGGCCGCCTGCTGACCCGGGACGTCGATTACGGCATCGACTACGCCACGGGGCAGGTGCAGTTCAAGAACGCCGACTCGCTGTTCCAGGGAGGGGGCGGCGCCGCGCAGGTGCGCGCCCAATTCGAAGAGCGGGCCGCCTTCGCCGTCGCGCCCACCTCCATCTACGGGCTCGCCGCCCGCTACGACCTCGGGTCGCGCGGCAACGTGAGCGTCACCGGCCTGTTCCAGAAGGAGCGCAGCGCCTTCACGCGGCCGCCGCTCGGATTCGAGCCGTCATCGAGCTTCATCGGCGGCGTGAGCACCGAGCTGCACTTCCGGCCCGCCTTCGTCACCCGGGCGCTCGACGCCCTCCCCGGCGTGCGCACCGACGCTCCCTCGTTCCTGAACGTGTCCGCCGAGGTCGCGCTGTCCCGCCCCTCGCCCAATCAGCTCGGCCAGGCCTATATCGACGAGTTCGAGTCCGAGTCGGGTCGCTTCCTCTCGCTCGTCGAGAACACCTGGCACTGGGGCAGCATCCCCTCCACCGCGCGCGGGGCGGAGCCATTCGGCATCCTGCCCGCCGGGTTCGACGCCGCCAACGCGGCGGCGATCACCTGGCAGAACCGGCCGCTCAACCCCGACGGGACGCCCATCCAGTTCCTGCCTCAGCAGATCGATCCCGAGATCCGCCTCGTCGGGCAGGCGCAGTCGGCGGAGCCGGTGCTCTGGTTCACCCTCAAGCCGGACACCGTGCTCGGCCTCGCCGACGTGCGCACTGGCAATCCCAACTGGGTGCGGCCGCACCGTGACGGCCCGCGCTGGCGGTCCATCACCCAATCGCTCTCGCCGACCGGCGCCGACCTGTCGCGCGTCGAGTACATCGAGCTGTGGGTGTGGGAAGACAACCACCGCGTCGCCCTGGCCAACCACACCGCGCTGATCCTCGACTTCGGGTCCGTGTTCGAGGACGCCCTCGCGTGGGTGCCCGAGGCCTTCTCCCACGCCCCCCTTCCCGGTGGCGGGGACACCGTGTATTCCGGCCAGCGGTTCGTGGGCCTGGGTCGGCTCGACACCGAGCGCGATCCGGTCACGCGGTCGTGGAACGCGGTGCTCAACGACGAGGGGATTCTCTCCGACCGCGTGACCGGGGGGGGCGGGATCGTGAACTCGACCACCGGGGCCATCCTCGACGCGCTGCCGCTCTGCAGCGCGACCCAGGGAGGGGCGTTGCAGGCGTTCTTCTTCGGCGACCTGCGCTCGCGGTGCGGCCGTCACAACGGCTTCGTGGACACGGAGGATCTGGACGGCGACTTCCAGCTCGATTCGGCGGCCGGGGTGCGCACGGCGGAGAGCTTCGTCCGGTTCGTGTTTCCGATCGGCGACGAGCGCTTCTACGTGCGCGACGGTGGGATGGTCACGGTGAGGGACGCGAGCGGCCGTGCCGACGGCGCGGCCGGCTGGCGGCTCTACCGCATCCCGTTTCGTGCCGACACGATCCAGCAGGGGCTCGTAAACCTGCGCCAGATCCAGACCCTGCGCATCACCATCGTCGCGCCGCAGATCGCCCCCGCCGGACGGCCCGACCCGCAGGTGTTCTTCGGGCTGGCCCGCGTGCGCCTGGTGGGGGCATCGTGGCTGAAGCGCGCCGACACGCCGATCCGCGGGATCGCGGGGGACCGGGGGTCGGGCACGGGGGAGGTGATCGCGTCCGTCGTGAGCACCGAGAACCGCGACCTCGGGTACGCCCCGCCCCCCGGTGTGTTCGACCAGGCGGGGCGGCGCGACGCGAACCTCCAGCTCGCGACCGCGCAGATCAACGAGCGCTCTCTGCGGCTGCTCGCGCGCGGCCTCGAGCTGGGGCAGCGCGCCGAGGCGTTCACGCGCTTCACGTCGGAAGGGGACAAGAACTTCCTCAAGTACCGAAAGCTGCGCGTGTGGGCACGGGGCCGCGGCCCCGGATGGGAGGACGGCGACCTCCACTTCTACGTCAAGGCCGGGAAGGACGAGAACAACTTCTACCTCTATCACGTGCCGGCGCGGACCGTGTCCTGGGAGCCCGAGGTCGTCGTGGACTTCACGCGGTGGCTCACGCTGCGGGCCAAGATCGAACAGGCCTGGCTGCGGGGTGACTCGGCCCAGGCGTACCCGGGCTGCCCCGACACGACGCTCGTGCCGGCGGACTCGGCGTACGTGATGTGCGACGGGCCCTACATCGCGCACGTGCGCGATCCCGCCACCGGACCGCCCAGCCTGGCGGCGGTGCAGGAGCTCGCGGCCGGCATCCTGCGGGTGGCCGACCAGGTGTTCGTGGACCAGGCGGAGCTGTGGGTGGACGACATCCGGCTGAGCGACGTCGTGCAGGACGCCGGCACGGCGGCGGCGCTGGACCTGACCCTCACCGCCGCCAACGTCGCGGACGTGGCGGTCAGTCTGTCGCGCCGCGACGCGCAGTTCCGCCAGCTCGGCGAGGACCCGAGCTACACGACGGACCACACGGCGAGCGTCAGCGGCACCTTGCGGCTCGAGCGGTTTCTCCCCGACCGCTGGGGCATCGCCGCGCCCCTCTCGGTGCGCCACGCCGCGACGTCGAGCGACCCGTTCTACCTCTCCGGTACGGACATCCGGGCGGACGCGCTCGACGGGCTGCGCACGCCGCGCTCGAGCGCCACGAGCTACAGCTTGTCCCTGCGGCGCACGGCGCGCTCCCCCGCGCCGCTGCTGCGCTACCTGGTCGACCCGCTGGCGCTGTCGGGCGCCTACACGAGCGGCAGCGACCGCTCGAGCCTGTCGCAGGCAAGCGCGTCGAGCTACGTGTTCAACCTCGACTATACGCTCGCGCCGCCCGTGAGCCGCTGGGGGCGCTTCCGGGTCACGCCCACGAGCCTGCGCTTCCGGTCCGGCCTCGCCGGCACCGAGGGCGCGCGCTTCACCTACGCCGTGCCCGTGGCCCAGTCCGGCGACGCCGTGGTCGTGCCCGTTCGCTCCCTCACCAGGGTGTGGCGCAACGCCGGCGGCCTCGACTTCCAGCCGCTCGCGGGGATGCAGCTGCGGATGGACGCCGTCTCGCAACGCGACCTGCGCGACTACGGCGATTCCACCACGATCGGACGGCTGCTGCGGCAGGAACGGCGCACCTTCCTGGGGCTGAACGCGGGCGTCGAGACTCAGCGCACCATCGGCACGTTCTTCAGCGTGACACCTCAGTTCGTCGCGTGGCTCCGGCCACGCGGCACCGTGTCGGGTACCTTCGCCTTCAACCGCGACCCGAACGGCCGGGACCCGGTCCGCGACGTGGGCGACACGGCGGGCGCGTTCCGCGTCCCGGTGGCGTTCTCGAACGGGCGCCGCTTCGACCTCGGCGCGCAGCTCGACGCCCGCCGCCTCGGCCAGGCCGCGTTCGGCGACAGCGCCGGCGTCACCAAGCTGCTCGCGCGCCTCACGAGCGTCGACATCTCCTACGGGCGCAGCCAGACGTCCACGTACAACCGCGCCGGCGTGCTCCCCTCGCTCGGTTACCAGCTGGCGCTCGGCGACTTCGAGGGCTTTCGCCGCCAGGCCGGCCTGCTGGCCGGCTCGGCCGCGGACAACTGGAACCTGAACGCCGCGAGCACCCTGCTCCTGCCCGTCGGACTGCGGGTCACCGCCAACTACCGCACGACCGCCGGCCTCGCCTGGGTCCTTCGGACCGACCAGCAGGTCCCGCTCCGCACCGGGAGCCGCGAGTGGCCGGCGGCGACGGTGAGCTGGACCGTGACCCCCGCCCGCACGCCGCTCGGCCGCATCCTCGCCAGCGTGTCGGCGCAGCTCGGCTACCGCGAGCAGCGCTCGTCGAGCGAGCAGCTCGGGTTCGCCGGCGGGCCGTCCGACGCGACGGTGAGTGCGACCACGGAGCGCGTGTTGCGCCCCGCGATCGCGCTCACGTGGCGCCACGGCATCGCGACGTCGTTCGACGCATCGCGCGCGCGCAGCGACCGGGTCAACGCGGGCAGCCTGTTCCGCGGCGAGCGCAACCAGCGGAGCGCCAATCTCGCGTTCGCGTTCCGCCCCCCCGCCAAGCTGCTGCGGCTCAAGAACGAGATCCGCGTCGCGGCCCGCTACGCCGCCAGCGACAACACGTCGTGCCTCCGCTCGGCGGGCCAGGCCGCGTGCGTGCCCTTCGTGGACAGCCGGCAGACCCAAGCGCAGCTTACCCTGGACACCGACTTCCCCCCCACCCTCAGCGCGGGCTTTCAAATGGCCTATCTGGTGAACGACGAGCGGCAGGTGAACCGCAAGACGTCGCAGCTCGTGATCACGGCGTTCGTGGAGCTCCATACCGCCGTGGGGCAGATCCGATGAGGCGCGCCGCCGCCCTCGCGCTGGCGCTCGCCTGCACCACCCGCGGCGGCGCGAGCCGGCCGCGCGAGTTCGACGGCGCCCGGGCGTTCGGCTACCTGGAGCAGCAGCTGCAGTTCGGGCCCCGCATCCCGGGCACGCCCGCCCACGAGCGCACGGGCGACTGGCTGCTCGAGCGGCTCCGCGCCACGGCCGACACCGTCGAGATCCAGGCGATCACCCACGTGACACGGCGCGGCGCGACGCTCCACCTGCGCAACTTCCTCGCGCGCTTCCGGCCCCCCCCCGCGGCCACCGAGCGCGTCCTGCTGCTCGCGCACTGGGATACCCGGCCCCACGCCGACCAGAGCGCCAACCTCGGCCAGCAGCGGCTGCCGGTGCCGGGAGCGAACGACGGCGCGTCGGGCGTGGCCCTGCTGCTCGGCGTCGCCGACGCGCTCAAGGCCAAGCCGCCGGCCCCCTCCCTGGGCGTGGACCTCCTCTTCGTGGACGGCGAGGACTACGGCGACTTCGCGACCGACTCGAACGACGTGCTCATCGGCTCCCGCTACTTCGCCGCCCACCAGCCCCCCCCTCCCGGCTACCCGCCTCTGTTCGCCGTCCTGTTCGACATGGTGGCCGACAAGGACCAGCAGTTCTATTACGAGGGCAACTCGCAGGCCTTCGCCCCCGAGGTCGTGGACCGCGTGTGGCACACCGCCGCCGAGCTGGGCTACCGCCGCACGTTCCTTCCCGGCGTGAAGCACACGCTCATCGACGATCACGTGGCGCTGCAGCGGGCAGGCATCCACGCGATCGACGTGGTGGACTTCGACTATCCCTACTGGCACACGACCGAAGACACGATCGATAAGGTGAGCGCGGCGTCACTCCAAGTTGTCGGTGATGTGGCGCTGGCGTTGGTGCGGTAAAATTGCGGATTGCGAATTTCGGATTGCGGATTGACTGCACGACCTCTCACTGCTAATCCGCAATCCACATTCCGCAATACGCAATCGTGATTCGGCAATCTTTTGGCGATTCCGGCGTAGAACGGATCCCGCTGCCGGTTGGCGAGCCGTTAGGGTGCAGGCATGGACGACCGCCGCGCGGCGCTGCTGCTCGCGCTCCTCGCGCTCGCGGGGGCGGGCGTGCGGCTGGCGCTCGCGCCCGGGACGGCGGCTGCGCCCGGCGACGTCCGGCTCGTCGCCATCGACACCCCGCCCCGCGGCGGCCTGCGCGAGACGGCGCGCGCCGCTGCGCGCCTGGCGCGTCCCCTGATGCCGGGCGAGCGGATCGACCTCGATCGCGCCGATGTGACGGAGATCACGCGCCTGCCGCGCATCGGGCCCGCGTTTGCGCAGCGCATCGTCGCCTGGCGGGAGCAACATGGCCCGTTTGGCAGCCTTACCCGCCTCGACAGCGTGCCCGGGGTGGGTCCACGCCTGATCGAGGTGGTCCGACCCTACGTGATGTTTTCGGGGGTGATCCCGCCGGTGCCTTGACACCCCATCGCCGGGAAGTATGTTATAGTGTTCAATTTCAATGAGTTGCGTACGGCGACAGCGGCGGCGACGTCCGACAAGCTGGGCGAGATCCTCGTCCGTGAAGGGCTGATCACCCAGGAACAGCTCAAGAAGGCGCTCCTCGAGCAGAAGAACACGGGGATGCGCGTGGGCTACACCCTGGTGAAGCTGGGCTTCGTCGAGGAGACCGAGATCTCCAAGATGCTGGCCCGGCAGTACCGCATGCCCGCCGTCGACCTCTCCCGCTTCGAGGTCGACCCCAAGATCCTCAAGCTCCTCCCCCCCGACGTCGCGGTCAAGCACACGGTGCTCCCCCTCAAGCGGGAGGGGCGGACGCTGACCATCGCGATCGCCGACCCGAACAACGTCACGGCGATCGAGGACATCAAGTTCATCACCCGCTGCGACGTGTTCCCGGTGATCGCGGGGGAGTACACCCTCCGCAACGCCATCGAGCGCTACTACCAGCAGTCCGACGCCCAGCTGCAGACGCTCCTCAAGGACATCGAGGCCGCGGACGACCTCGAGGTGGTCGAAGAGCAGGTCGACGAGGACGTCAAGGCGCAGGACCTGGCGGACGACGCCCCGGTGGTGAAGCTGATCAACGGGCTCCTGACCGACGCGGTGAAGCGGGGGGCGTCGGACGTCCACCTCGAGCCGTTCGAGCACGAGCTGCGGGTGCGCTACCGGGTGGACGGCGTGCTGCACGAGGTGATGAAGCCGCCGATCAAGATGCGTGCGGCCCTCACCTCGCGCGTCAAGATCATGGCGCAGCTCAACATCGCCGAGCGCCGCGTGCCCCAGGACGGGCGCATCAAGCTGAAGTTCGGCAGCAAGGTCATCGACTTCCGCGTCTCGACGCTCCCGGTGCTGTTCGGCGAGAAGATCGTGCTCCGGATCCTCGACAAGGGGAACCTGACCCTCGACCTCACGAAGTTCGGCTTCGAGCCCAAGGCCGAGCAGGACCTGATGAAGGCGATTCTGAACCCGTACGGGATGGTGCTGGTGACCGGCCCGACGGGGTCGGGGAAGACGACCACGCTGTACTCGGCGTTGTCGCGGATCAACACGATGGACGTGAACATCCTCACCGCCGAGGATCCTGTCGAGTACAACCTGATCGGCATCAACCAGGTGCTCGTGCGGAACGAGGTGGGGATGACGTTCGCCGCGGCGCTGAAGGCGTTCCTGCGGCAGGACCCCAACATCATCATGGTGGGAGAGATCCGCGACCTGGAGACCGGTTCCATTGCGATCAAGGCGGCGCTCACCGGCCACCTAGTGCTCTCCACGCTGCACACCAACGACGCGCCGTCCACCGTCACCCGCATGGTGGACATGGGGATCGAGCCGTTCAACGTGGCCAGCGCGGTGAACCTGATCGTGGCGCAGCGGCTGGTGCGTCGCATCTGCGGTGACTGCAAGCAGGAGCACAAGTACACCGACGAGGAGATCCACGCCTTCGGCTTCGCCGCCGCCGACGCGGCGAAGCTGACGTTCTTCAAGGGCGCCGGCTGCGACACCTGCGCCGGCTCGGGCTACAAGGGCCGCCAGGGGCTGTACGAGGTGATGGCGCTGTCGAGCCCGCTGCGGCGCATGGTGCTGAAGGGCGGCTCGACCGAGGAGCTGCGGGAGGAGGCGGTGAAGGAGGGCATGCTCACCCTGCGCATGGACGGAATGGTCAAGGTGAAGCGGGGCATCACCACCCTGGAGGAAGTCGTGAAGGAGACGGCGGCATGACGGCGGGTGCTTCGCAGGGCTTGAATCTCCGCTCCTTGCTCGAGGAGATGATCGAGAAGGACGCGTCCGACCTCCACATCGTGGCGGGGGAGCGGCCCAAGCTGCGCGTGGACGGCGACATCGTGAACTCGGGGGTGGACGCGGTGCTCACGCCCAAGGACACGCTGTCGATCGCCTACTCGGTGCTCACCGATACCCAGAAGAAGCGGTTCGAGACGGAGAACGAGCTCGACTTCTCCTTCGGGATCCAGAACCTGGCGCGCTTCCGCGGCAACTGTTTCAAGCAGCGCGGCTGCGTGTCGCTGGTGATCCGGCAGATCCCCTTCAACGTCCGCACCTTCGAGGATCTGGGGTTGCCGGGCGTGGTGGCGAAGCTGGCCGAGAAGCCGCGCGGGCTGGTGCTCGTGACGGGTCCCACCGGGTCGGGCAAGAGCACCACGCTCGCCGCCATGATCGACAAGGTCAACAAAGAGCTGAAAGGGCACATCATCACGGTGGAGGACCCGATCGAGTTCATCCACCGCCATCAGAGCTGCATCGTCAACCAGCGCGAGATCGGGACCGACACCAACAGCTTCGCGGCGGCGCTCAAGTACGCCCTGCGCCAGGACCCCGACGTCGTGCTGGTCGGCGAGATGCGCGACCTCGAGACGATCTCGGCGGCGCTCACGATCGCCGAGACCGGCCATCTGGCGTTCGCGACGCTGCACACCAACTCGGCGATGGAGAGCATCAACCGCATCATCGACGTGTTCCCGTCGCACCAGCAGGCCCAGGTCCGCGCCCAGCTGTCGTTCGTGCTGGAGGGCATCATCACGCAGACGCTGTTGCAGAAGGCCAAGGGCCGTGGCCGCGTGATGGCGTGCGAGATCCTCATCATGACGCCCGCGGTCCGGGCGCTGATCCGCGACGAGAAGATCGAGCAGATCCCCTCGATGATGCAGGCGGGCAAGAAGCACGGGATGCAGACCCTGAATGACGCGCTCTACCAGCTCTACGTCGGGCGCGAGGTCACCAAGGACGAGTGTCTCCGCGTGAGCTCGCTGCCCAACGAGTTCCTGCGGATGATCGGGGAGCCGCCGCTGGACGAGAAGGACGTGATGTCCCCGACGGCTGGACTGCAGTCCGGCGCGCCCAAGGTGGCGGCGCGCCGCTAGGCGCCCGGGAGGAGTGAGCCATGCCCGTCTTCCAGTACACCGCCCGTACGCTCAAGGGCGATCTCGTCAACGACAAGATCGACCTGCCGACGCGCGACGACGTCATCGCCCACCTGCGCAAGAACCGCCTGGTGGTGGTGCAGGTCCGCGCGGCGCCGAAGGAGTTCAAGCTCAACTTCAAGTTCGGCGGCGGCGTCAAGACCCGCGACGTCGTCGTGTTCACCCGGCAGTTCGCCACCATGATCAACGCCGGCCTGCCCCTGGTGCAGGCGCTCGACATCCTCGCGCAGCAGACCGAGAACAAGATCCTGGCCGACACCACCCGCCAGGTCGTCTACGACGTGGAGAGCGGCAACACCCTCGCCGACGCGCTGCGCAAGCACCCCAAAGCGTTCAGCGACCTGTACGTCAACATGGTGGCGGCGGGCGAGGCGGGCGGCATTCTCGACACGATCCTGGTGCGGCTCGCGGAGTTCCTCGAGAAGAACGACGCCATCGTGCGCAAGGTGAAGGGCGCGATGATCTACCCGGCGGTCATTCTGTCGGTCGCGGTCATCGCCATCGCCGTGCTGCTCATCTTCGTGATCCCCACCTTCCAGAACATGTTCGCCTCCGTGAACCTCGAGCTGCCGCTGCCGACCCGCATCGTGATCGGGTTGAGCCACGTCCTCACGAGCTACTGGTGGATCATCGGCGGCGTGATCGGCACGGGTCTGTTTGGCATCACCCGGTACTACAAGACCGCGCCCGGCCGGCTCCAGATCGACACCCTCCTCCTCAAGACGCCGGTGCTGGGCGACGTGCTCCGCAAGGCCGCCGTGTCGCGCTTCACCCGCACCCTGGGGACGCTGATCTCGTCGGGCGTGTCGATCCTCGACGGGCTGGAGATCACCGCCCGCACCGCGGGCAACATGGTGATCCACAACGCCGTCATGGAGTCGCGCGCGTCGATCGCGGGCGGCGAGACCATCGCCGCGCCGCTTCAGAAATCGAAGGTCTTCCCGCCCATGGTGATCTCCATGATCGCGGTCGGCGAGCAGACGGGCGGCCTCGACGAGATGCTGTCCAAGATCGCGGACTTCTACGACGACGAGGTCGACGCCGCGGTGAGCGCGCTGCTCGCCCTGATGGAGCCCATCATGATTGTCGTGCTGGGCGTCGTCGTCGGCGGCATGGTGATCGCGATGTACCTGCCGATCTTCGACATGGTGAACGCGGTGCAGTGAGGACGCCGCCGGGCCGGTGAAGCGGGCCGACCGCCGGCCCTCGGGTGGCGCGCGCGTCGGCAAGCTGCGGCACGACAGCGTGCCGATGCGGCTGTACCACGACGCGAAGCGCCTCGGGGCCTGGGATCCACGGAGCCTCGACCTGCGCAAGGACGTCGAGGACTGGGCGCGCTTCACGGTCACCGAGCGGGACGTGCTGCTCCGTCTCACCGCCCTCTTTCAGGCGGCGGAAGAGAGCATGACCCGCGATCTCCTGCCGCTGCTCATGACCGTGGTCCGCGAGGATCGGCTCGAGGAAGAGCTGTTCCTCACCACGTTCCTGTCCGAGGAAGCGAAGCACACCGAGTTCTTCCGGCGCATCCTGGACGAGGTCTGCCGGCAATCCGGCGATCTCGACCGCTATCAGACGCCGAGTTTCCGCACGCTCTTTTCCGACAAGCTCCCGAACGCCATGCGGCACCTGCTCGCCGACGCCTCGCCCCCCGCGCAGGCGGAAGCGCTCGTCACCTACACCCTCGTCGGCGAGGGCGTGCTCGGCGAGGCGGGCTACCACGTGTTCACCACGGCCCTCGAGGGTGGCGGGGGGGGCCTCATGCCCGGCTTCCGCGAGGGCCTCCGGCTGGCGCAGGCCGACGAGGACCGCCACATGGCGTACGGCCTCCACGTGTTGTCGCGGCTCACGGCCGAAGACGACGCTGTGTGGGGCGTGATCGAAGACCGCATGGACCAGCTGCTTCCCGATACCCTGGGCGTCGTGACCGAGTTCTTCCAGCCGTACGACGCGATGCCGTTCGGGCTCACCCTCGACAGCGTGATCGAGTACGCCATGGCGAAGTTCGCCGGCCGGTGGACCTCGCTCGAGGAGGCGCGGGAGCAGGCACAGGCCGCCCGGGCGGTCGTGCGGTCTCCTCCCTCCTCCCTGGGTTGACCCGCGCGGCCCTCCGTCGCCAATCTCCCGGACTTCCTCGGAGGTGGGGGGCGTGCCGGCGGCCATCGTCTCGGAGCGGCTGAGCAAGATCTATCAGGTCAAGGTGCGGGACCCCGGCTTGGGCGGCGCCGTGCGCGCGCTCGTGCGCCCCCGCTACCGCGAGGTCCGAGCCGTCGAGGAGATCTCCTTCCAGGTCGAGCGCGGCGAGATCGTCGCCTTTCTCGGGCCCAACGGCGCCGGCAAGACCACGACGCTGAAGATGCTCACGGGCCTCCTGTACCCGACGGCGGGCCGCGCCGAGGTCGGCGGCTTCGTGCCCTGGGACGGCGGCCCCGCGTTCAAGCAGCGTATCGCGCTCGTGCTCGGGAACAAGCAGCAGCTGCTCTGGGACCTGCCCCCCGAGGAGACGTTCCAGCTCAACCAGGCGATCTACGGCATCCCCCCCGCCGACTACCGCGCGCGGCGCGACGAGCTCGTCGCCCTGCTCGACCTCGCCGCAGTGGTCGATAAGCCAGTCCGCCAGCTCTCGCTCGGCGAGCGGATGAAGTGCGAGCTCGCCGCGGCGCTCCTGCACCGGCCCGAGATCCTGTTTCTCGACGAGCCGACGCTGGGGCTCGACGTCACGGCGCAGGAAGCCGTCCGAGGCTTCCTCTGCGCGTACCGCGCGCGGCACGACGCCACGATCCTGCTCACCTCCCATTACATGGCGGACGTGACCGCGCTCGCGTCCCGCGTGCTGATCATCAACCGCGGGCGCCTGTTGTACGACGGCGCGCTCCAGGCGCTGGTGGCGCGGATGGCCCACACGAAACGCATCGAGCTGGTCCTGGGCGACGGGGTCACCCGCGAGCAGCTTGCCGCGTTCGGCGACGTCCGGGAATTCCGGTTTCCCAACGCGGTTCTGGAAGTGGCGCGCGACCAGGCCACGGCGGCGAGCGCGCGGCTGCTCGCGTCGGTGCCCATCGTGGACCTCTCGATCCAGGATCCGGCCATCGAGGACGTGATCCGGCGCGCGTTCGCGGAGGGGGAGAGGCGAGGGGAAGGGCCGTGAACCTCTGGCTGCGGCGCTACGCGGCGCTCGTCCGCTCGGCGTGGCTCGTGGACCTGCAGTACCGCGCCGCGATCGCGATCTGGATGCTCTGGAACGTGACCGAGCCCGCCATCGCGCTCGGGATCTGGTGGTCGATCGCCGGAGAGGGCGCCGTGCAGGGCTTCGGGCGCGACGACTTCGCGCGCTACTTCTTCGGCGTGGCGCTCGTCAACCAGCTGACCCTCGCGTGGGACGCCTGGTACATCGACCGCTGGATCCGCGATGGCGAGATGAACTTCCGCCTGGCGCGTCCGATCGCGCCCGTGCACGAGGCCGTGGCGGACAACATCGCCTACAAGGCGCGGACGGCGTCCGTGGTGCTCCTCGTGTGGCTGCTCGCGGCGCTGCTGTGGCCGGCGGTGCGGCTGCCGTTCGCGCCGGGGCGGTGGGCGCTGTTCGCCCTCGCGGCGCTCTTCGCCGCGGCGATCCGGTTTCTGAACGGCTACGCCACGGGCCTCCTGGCCTTCTGGACGACGCGCGCCACGGCGCTCATGGAGCTCCAGTTCGGCGTGTCGCTGTTCCTCTCGGGGCGGCTCGCGCCCCTCGCGCTGCTGCCGCCCGCCGTCGCGTCGGTGGCGGGGCTCTTGTGGTTCCCCTCCATCCTCGCGTTTCCGGTGGAGGTGCTCACGGGAGCCGTCACCACACCGGAGCAGTACGTGCGGGGGTTCGCGGCGCAGGCGCTCTGGGTCGCCGTCTGGTGGGTGGCATACCGGGCCGTCTGGCGCCGCGGCATCCGGCGCTACGGGGCGGTGGGGGGATGAAGGTCGGTCGCGTGCTGCGCGCGCTGTGGCGCGTCAACGTCGTCGAGGAGCTGCAGTACCGGGCCAACTTCGTCGCGAGCCTGCTCGGCACGCTCTTCTCGATCGCGCTGGCGCTCCTCACGCTCGCGCTGTTCTTCCGGCACACCACGCGGCTCGGCGGCTGGGACTACTGGGAGGTGGTCGTGCTGCTCGGCGTGTTCAACGCCCTGACGGGGGTGATCGAGGCGGTGCTGCGTCCCGGGATCGGCGAGCTCGCCGACGACGTGCGGAGCGGCAAGCTGGACCTGATCCTCACCCGGCCGGTGGACGCCCAGCTTTACGTCTCCTTCCGGCGGCTCGACTTGTGGCGCTTCAGCGACGTCGTGCTCGGCCTGGCGCTCGCCGGTTACGCGCTGGTGCGGGTGGGCCGGATGCCGTCCCCCCTCGACGTCCTCGCGTTCGGGGTCACCCTCGGCGCGGCGGTGGCGGTGGTGTACGCGATCTGGGTTGCGCTGATGAGCCTCGCCTTCTGGTTCGTGGCGGTGGAGAACCTGTCGGTGTTGTTCGACGCCGTGTACGAGGCGGCGCGCTACCCTGTCTCCGCGTACCCGGGGGCGCTGCGCTTCATCTTCGTGTATCTCGTGCCGATCGCGTGGACCACGACGATCCCGGCGTCGGCCCTCACGGGGCGACTCGGTCCCGCGACGGCGCTCGGCGCGGCGGGCGTCGGGGCGGTGGCGCTCGCGCTCACGCGGCGCCTGTGGCGAGCGGCGCTACGGCGCTACACGAGCGCGGGCGGGTGAAGAGGTCGGCGGCGCACCGGGAACAATCGAGGCGCGCGCGACGCTTGGGTGGCGTCCTTCACCGCACGGAGAGCATCATGGCTGGCGTAACCCACGAAACACTCAACGACCTTCCCGAAACCTCACGCAATCAGGTCATCGACCTGCTGAACGAGCGCCTCGCCGACGCCATCGACCTGCAGGCGCAGGCCAAGCAGGCCCACTGGAACGTCAAGGGTCCGCAGTTCATCGCGCTGCACAAGCTGTTCGATGAGATCGACGAGGCGGTGGAGCAGTACGTGGATCTGCTCGCCGAACGCATCGTGCAGCTCGGTGGGATCGCGGAGGGCACGGTCGCGATCGTCGCCGGTCGCACGGAGCTGCCGCAGTACCCCATCAACATTTCCGGCGGGGCGGAGCACGTCTGGGCGCTGTCGAACGCACTCGCCGGGTTCGGCGGGCGGATTCGGACGGCGATCGACGAGACCGACGATCTCGGGGACGCGGACTCGATGGACATTTGTACCGAGATCTCGCGCGGCATCGACAAGTGGCTGTGGTTCGTCGAGGCGCACGCGGAGGGCGGGGTGCGCGCGCCAGTGACCGCCACCCGCTCCTAGGGGACCGACGCGGGCGGCGGCGGGTCGGTCGTGCCGGCGAGGCTCGGGAGCTCGAGCCACTGCCGGGGGAAGCGCGGCAGGAACTTCACGTGGCGATTGATCACCGCCTGTACCCGCCGCCACCAGCACACGATCGGCCCCCGCGTACGGCCCACGCTCACCACCGCGAACGGGATCGAGTCGGCGACCACGGTGCGCAGGTCGGGCTGGGACAGCGAGCAGAGATCCTCCGGCGTCCGGACGCCGAAGCTCGAGTCCGGACCGGTCCACACGTGGTTGTGCCACACCGCGAGCGTCGTCGGCGCGCAGGGGAGGGGTTGGACCGCGTCGCGCGCCGACCTCACCAGGTCCGGCATCAGGAAGTCCTGCACGACCGCGCTGTCCCCCGCCGCCGTCCCCTGCAGGCACAGCACCACTTCGCGGTCGAGCCCGGCGGCGAGCAGGCTCAACCGGCGAAACAGCGACGGCGTGAGGATCAGACGCTTCAGCGGTTGCGACGCGAGGATCGCCGAGTCGGCGGGGGTGAGCGCCGCCTGGGCCCGCCCGGCGGCGGGCGCCACGAGGGCGATGGCCACCAGCCCGGCGGCGACGCGGGAGATTTGGCGCTTCATTCTCTACAATAGTAGCCGCGCCTCCTGGGAACAAAGACGCGAGCCCGGGAGACGTCCGCTCTTGCACTTCGCCACACCACTCCCAATACTTAGCGCCTGCGCCCGGCGCGACCGGCGGTCGGCAGCCACGCGTAAGTCATTCTTGTAATTTCACTTAGATGTAGTCAAAGGAGCGGGATGTGAAGTGGTTCGGGGGCGGCTCGAGCGGCTCGCCGATACCGACTCCGCAGACCTTGCTGCGCTCGGTATACATCGGGCGCGTGTGCGTCGCGGTCGCGGTGTATCTCGCCGCCGCGCTCAAGTTCGCCGTCGCCGAGCCGCTCGACCTGCTGGTCACGTCGCTCCTGCTCGTGACGACGGTGGTCGTGACGATCGCCTCGTACTGGTACACGCATTTCCGCGGCCGCTCCCCCGGCCAGACCTTCCTGTACGCCCAGGCGCTGTTCGACGTCGCGCTGATCACCGCGGTCGTGCACATCACCGGCGGCCCTCAGAGCGATCTGACGCCGCTGTACGTGCCGCTCATCGCCGTCACCGCCGTGCTGATGCCGCCCGCCAGCACCGCGCTCGTCACGGCGCTGGTCGGGATCGTCTACGTCGCGGACGTGTTCTACGGCCACCGGACGACCATGTCCGGCGCGGTCGGCCTGCAGCTGTCGGTGTTCGTCGGGGTCGCGGCGGTGACCGCCTACTTCGCGAGCCGCGTGTCGGTGATGGGGGCGGAGCGGGAGGCGCTGGCGGGGCAGCTGCGCCAGGTCCGGCTCGAGGCCGACGACGTGCTGCGCAACATCCCGACCGGGATCGTGACCGTGGACGGCGAGGGGCAGCTGCTGTATTGCAACCCGGCGGCGGAGCACATCCTTGGCTTCAAGGAGCGGCAGTGGCGCGACCGGTCGATCATGCCGGAGTTCGCGCGCATCGCGCCCGAGTTCTGGGCGGCGGTCACGGCGACGGCGCGCCGGGGGGTGCGGGCGATGCGCGTGGAGGCCACGGTGCGGCGCGCCGACCGCACGTTCCCCATCGGCGTGACGACGACGACGCTCGAGCTCGAGCCCGGCGACGTGCCGCGCGTGACGGCGATCTTCACCGACATCTCGGACTCGAAGCGGCTCGAGGAGCTGCACCTCCGCGCGGAGCGCCTCGAGGCGGTAGCGGAGCTGTCGTCCAGCCTGGCGCACGAGATCAAGAACCCGCTCGCGTCGATCCGCTCGTCGGTGGAGCAGCTGGGGCGCGCGAAGCGCGTGAACGCCGACGAGAAGTTCCTCACGTCGCTGATCGTGCGCGAGACCGACCGGCTGTCGCGCCTGCTCTCGGAGTTTCTCGATTTCTCCCGCGTGCGCGCCACGGAGTGCCGGCCGCTCGACCTGCACGCGGTGGCGGCCGCGGCGATCCGTCTCGTGCGCGAGCACCCGGACTGCCCGGAGGACGCCGTCATCGATCTGGCGGGCGACCCGACCCCCATGGAGGGGGACGAGGACCTGCTCCATCGGGTGGTGTCGAACCTCGTGCTGAACGCCGTCCAGGCCACGGGCAAGGGCGCGCGGGTCGTGGTGCGCACCGGCCGGCCCGGCGTCCACGAGCTGCCGGGCGGCGCCGGCATCGAGAGCCCCGTGTCCCTCGCCGTGAGCGACAACGGCCCGGGCATCCCCGAGAACCTGCGGGCCCGCCTGTTCGAGCCGTTCGTGACGGGTCGGGTGGGCGGCACCGGCCTCGGCCTCGCCATCGTGCAGCGCGCTGTGGACGCGCACCGTGGCCTGGTGCTCGTGGACTCCCCGCCGGGGCAGGGAACGACGTTCACGGTCTACTTCCCCGCCGCCCGGCGGAAAGAGGAAGCGGCATGAGCCAGCAGCCTTCGATTCTCGTCGTGGACGACGAGATGGGGATCCTGGACGTGCTCCGGATCCTGTTGAAAGGGGAAGGGTTCGACGTCACCACCGCCCAAGGTGGGAAAGCGGGGCTCGAGGCGCTGAAGGGGAACCCGCCCGACATCGTGCTCACGGACATCAAGATGCCGGGCGTCTCGGGCACCGAGATCCTCGCCGCCGTGCGGGAGCAGGACCCCGAGACCCCCGTGATCCTCATGACCGCCCAGGCCTCGCTGCAAAGCGCGATCCAGGCGGTGAACCAGGGCGCCTTCTACTATATCCAGAAGCCGTTCTCGAACGACGACCTCGTCGCGATCTGCCGCCGGGCGGCCGAGCAGCGCCTGCTCAAGGCGGAGAACAAGCAGCTCAAGCAGGAGATCCGCCGCCGGGAGCGCTCCGGCCTCGTCAAGCCGCTCGGCAAGTCGCGGGTGTTCGGCGAGGTGCTGAAGCTCGCCGAGCAGGTGGCGCCCACCGAGAGCACCGTGCTCATCCAGGGAGAGTCGGGCACGGGGAAGGAGGTCATCGCGCGCTACATCCACGAGCTGTCCGCGCGCGCCGACGGCGGATTCTTTTCACTCAACTGCGGCGCGCTCCCGGAGAGCCTGCTCGAGTCGGAGCTGTTCGGCCACGTAAAGGGCTCGTTCACGGGCGCGGTGCGGGACAAGCAGGGCCTGTTCGCCGCGGCGCGGGGCGGCACCTTCTTCCTGGACGAGATCGGGGAGATGTCGCCCGCCACCCAGGTGAAGCTCCTGCGCGTGCTGCAGGAGCGGGAGGCGATCCCGGTGGGCGGCACCGAGGCGATCCCGGTGGACGTCCGCGTCGTGGCGGCGACCAACCGCGACCTCGAGGACGACATCAAGCGCGGGCGGTTCCGCACCGACCTGTACTACCGGCTCAACGTGATCGCCATCCAACTCCCGCCGCTGCGCGAGCGCCGCGACGACATCGAGATCCTGTGCAAAGAATTCCTCAGCCGGACCGCGAGCGAGCGCGGCGAGCAGCCGAAGGCGCTGGCCGAAGACGCGAAAGCGGCGCTGCTCGCCTACGACTGGCCCGGCAACGTGCGCGAGCTCGAGAACGCGCTCGAGCGGGCGGTCGTGCTCAGCAAGAACGACGTCATCGAGCTCCCGGCGCTCCCGGACAAGCTCACGGAGCGGCGGGCCGAGCCGCTGGTGGCCGAGCGGCCTCACGCGAACCCGACGCTCGACGTCATCGAGCACGCCTACATCACCTGGGTGCTCCAGAGCGAGGGCGGCAACAAGACCCGTGCCGCCGAAGTGCTCGGCATCGATCCCTCCACCCTCTACCGCAAGCTGAGCCGGTACGAAGGCGATGTGTCCGGGGAGGGCTGAGCCGGGCGATCCCGTCGGCGCCGCGACGCTCGAGCGGATGGCGGCGGCGCCGCGCTACAACCGATGGATGTTCGAGCGGCTGCGCCCGTGGATCGGGCGCCGCGTGCTCGAGATCGGTGCGGGCATCGGCAACATGTCGGCGTTCCTGCTGGACCGCGAGCGGCTGATCCTCACCGACACCGAGGGGTTCTACCTCGACCGCCTGCGCGACCGGTTCGCCGGCCGGCCGCAGATCAAGGTCGCGCCGCTGCGCCTCCCGGCGTTCGACCCGGCGCTCGCAGCCGAGCGGCTCGACACCGTCGTGTGCCTGAACGTGCTGGAGCACATCGAGGATGACCGCGCGTCGCTGCGGGCGATCCGCGACCTGCTCGCCCCCGGCGGCCGCCTGGTGCTGCTCGTGCCGGCGCTGCGCGCGCTGTACGGCAGCCTCGACGAAGCCCTGGGCCACTTCCGGCGCTACCTGCCCGCGGAGCTCCGGGAGAAGCTCGGAGACGCGGGGTTCCGGGTGCGCCACGTCGAATACTTCAACCTCGCGGGCGTGCCCGGCTGGTGGCTCGCGGGCCGCGTCCTGCGCCGCCGCCTCATTCCCACCGGCGCCCTGCGCTGGTACGAAGCGCTCGTCCCGCTGTTCCGGCTGGAGCGGCTCCTCCCCTGGCGTATCGGGCAGTCGTTGATCGCGGTCGGGGAGGCATGACAGCCGCGCTCTCGGTCATCGTGCCCGCCTACAACGAGGCCGCGACCATCGAGGCGGTCGTCGACCGCCTCCGCCAGGTGCCCCTCGCGCTCGAGATCATCGCGGTGGACGACGCCTCGACCGACGGCACCGGCGCGCTGCTCGACCGCCTCGGGGCCGCCGGCCTCGTGCACCGGGTCGTCCACCACCCGAGCAACCGCGGCAAGGGCGCCGCGCTCCGTGCGGGCATCGCCGCGGCGACCGGAGACGTGGTCGTCGTCCAGGACGCCGACCTGGAGTACGATCCCGCCGAGCTGCCCCGCCTGCTCGAACCCATCCGCAGCGGCCGGGCGGACGCTGTCTACGGCTCGCGCTTCCAGGGCGGCTCCCACCGCGTGCTCTTCTTCTGGCACGCCGTCGGCAACCGGCTGCTCACGCTGCTCTCCAACACGCTCACGAACCTGAACCTCACCGACATGGAGACGTGCTACAAGCTGGTGCGCGCCGACCTGCTCAAGCGGCTGCCCCTCACTGCCAATCGGTTCGGGTTCGAGGTCGAGATCACGGCGCGGCTCGCGCAGGCGCGCGCGCGCATCTGGGAGATGCCGATCTCCTACAGTGGGCGGACGTATGCGGAGGGGAAGAAGATCACCTGGCGTGACGGTTTGGCGGCCCTGTTCCATATCTTGCGCTACAACCTGCTGCCGCCGCGGGGGTCATGGCGGAGCCGCTGACGCCCCCCCCCGAGCGCGCGGCCCGCCGTGCGGGGATCGCCACCGGCCTAGTGGCCCTCGCGGGCGGGGCACTCACGCTCAACCACATGCTGCCGGGCGTGTTCTACGACGATGGGCTGTACGTCGGCATGGCGTACGCGCTGAGCCACGGCCTCGGCTACGTGCACCCCCATCTCCCGGGCCACCCCGCAGCGGTGCACTTTCCGCCGCTCTATCCCCTCGTCCTCGCGCCCTTCGTCGGACTCCTGCCGCTCACGACCGCGGCATTCGCGGCCAAGGTGCTCAACATCCTGCTCGGCGCCGCAGCCGCCGGACTCATCGCCTGGCACGCGACCCGTGTGGAGCTGCTGGGCCCCGGGGTGCCCCGGTGGCTGGCGTCGGCGATCGTCGCCGCGGCCGCGGTCGCGCTCCCGACGCTGACGATCCTCTCCGTGCTCTTCTCCGAGCCCCTGTTCAGCGTGCTCCTCGCCCTCGCCGTGATCTGCGCGGATCGGCCGCCTACGCGCTGGTCTGCCGATCGGGGCGCGGTGCTCGCGGGCGTCGCCGCCGCCCTCGCCCTGCTCACCCGATCGATCGGGATCGCCGCCGGAGCCGGGATCGTCATGTATTTGCGGATCGTGCGCCATGCCTCCTGGCGACGGGCCGTGCTCGCCGGTGCTCCCGTCTTCGTCGCGGCCCTCGGCTGGGGACTCTGGGTCCTGCGTCATCGGGGCGGCATCGATCCCAGCATGGCGACGAATTACGGCAGCTATTTCGAGGTGCTGAAGACCGCGGGCCTCGGCGTCTTCTGGCCCAGCCTGCGCGACCTGCCGCGGCCGCTCGGCGATCTGACCCTGCAGTGGCTTCCCGTGCCGGGGCTGTATTACGTCTTCGCGACAGCGGCCCTTGCGGTCCTGATATACGGGCTGGTCCTCATGGTTCGCCGGTCGAGCATCGGGCTCACGCTCGTGTGTTACCTCGCGATCCTCGCCGTCTGGCCGTTTCCCGTCGATCGCTTCGTCTGGGTCGTGCTTCCGTGGTTGGGCCTCGCCTGGTTCGCTGCCGTCGTTCGGCTGTGGCGGCTCCCGACGTTGCGACCGCTCCGCGTGCCCGTCGCGCTCGTGGCCGGCGCGGTGGTCGTGGGCTACGCCTCGCTCGAAGTCGGCGGGCTCCTCACCCGGGCGTGGCGCGCCGGGCCAGCCCTGGTTTCGAACGCCGCGGGCGAGATGCTCCCCTGGCTCGAGACGCTGCCTCCCGACGCGGTGATCGCCGCGGATTTCGAACCTCTGTTCTGGCTTCATACGGGCCGCACCTGGGTGCCGCTCTATGTCCACAGCTACCGCGGACGCGAAGTCACCGTCCCCCCCCCGGCCGAGCAGCGCGCCTACCTGGAGCGCCAAGGCGTGAGCTACATCATGATCGCCGGATACGTGTCTGAGTCGGCCCCCGAGGTGGATGCACTGCTCGGCGCCTATCCCGGCTGGCTCACGATAGTCCACCGCTGGAGTGGCGGCCGCGCAGTCTTCCGGGTGAACAGTGGACACTAAGCGACTGTACGCGATCGTGGCCGCCTGTGCGGTCGTGGTGTACGTCGGGAACCGGTTCGTGATCGACGATATCCCGCTCATCGTCACGAATCCGCTCGTGGCGGGGCCGGCGGGCATCTGGCGCGCCTTCGGCGCACCGTACTGGCCCCCCGACATGGGGGGCCACTCGTACCGGCCGCTCACCATCGCGACTTTCGCCGTCGACCGTCTGCTCGACGGGGCCGTCTGGTTCCACGCCGTGAACCTGCTGTGGCACGCGGCGGCGTCGGTGGCCGTCGCGGCCCTGGCCCGGCGCTGGGCGGACACCGCGGGGGCGGGCGCGCTCGTCGCGGGGGTGCTGTTCGCCGTGCACCCCGTGCACGTCGAAGCGGTCGCGAGCGTCGTCGGGCGCGCGGACCTGATGGCGGCGTTGTTCGCGGTGCTGGCGGTGTACGCGGCGCTCGTCCGCCAGGCCGTCGGCTGGAGCGCCGCGGCGTGGGTGCTCGGCCTGCTGTCCAAGGAGAGCGCGGCCGTCGTGCCGGCGCTGGTCGTGTGGGCGTTGCCGGCGCTGGTCGTGTGGGCGTGGATGCTCGGGCTCGCGCGGCCGGACCGCCGCCGGATGGCGCGCTTCGTCGCGAGCTGGGCGGTTGTCGGGGGTGCGTACGCGATCGCCCGCGGGGTCGTGCTGCACCCGTTTGCCGGGCTTCAGAGTATCGGCGCGATGTTCCTGGGAGAGTCTCCGGCGACCGTCCGGCTCACGGGCGTGGCGGCGCTGGCCGACGTCGCGCGGCTCCTCGTCTTCCCGCTCACCCTGCGGGTGGACTACTCCCCCAACGAGCGGACCGTCGTCACGTCGCCCCTCGACCCCCGGTTCGCGCTGGGCCTGCTGTGCGCGCTGCTGTGGGGCGCGCTGCTCGTCGCCGCGTGGAAGCGCGACCGGAAGCTCGAGGCGTTCGGGCTCGGCTGGATCGGCGTGGCGTTGCTGCCGGTGGCGAACCTCCTCTATCCCGTGGGCTTCTATGTCGCCGAACGGACGCTGTATCTCCCCTCGGCCGGGCTCGTCCTCGCCGCGGCCGGCGCGCTCGCGCGGCTGCCGCGCGAGCGGCTGCGCGCGGTGGTCGCGGCGCTCGCCGTGCTGGGCGGCGTCCGCACCGCTCTGCGAGTGCCCGTCTGGCGCAATGACGTGGCGGTCGCGCTGAGCGTCATGGACGACTCGCCACGGTCCTACGTCGGGCCGAAATGACCGTGACCCGAGGATCTATGTGAGCGGCGCCGTGGCGGCCTTCGAAGCCGGCGACTCCCGCGCAGCGGATTCGTTGCTCGCGGAGCTGGAACGGCTGTGCTCGCGCTGCCGCGAATCCTACCGCCGCGAGGCAGCCTTGGCGCGTGCGCACGGCTACATGACGGCGGCCGATTCGCTGCTCGCGCGCAGCCCGGCCGGCCCGTGAGCGCGGGCGCGCAGTCTTCCGGGTGGACAGTGGACACTAAGCGACTGTACGCGATCGTGGCCGCCTGTGCGGTCGTGGTGTACGGTGGCGCCCTCTGGAACCAGTTCGCGATGGACGATATCCCGATCATCCTCTCGAACCCGCTCGTGGCGGCACCGGCGGGGGGGGGCATCTGGCGCGCCTTCGGCGCGCCATACTGGCCTCCTGACCTGGGGGGCCACCTGTACCGGCCGCTCACCATCGCGACCTTCGCCGTCGACCGTCTGCTCGACGGGGCCGTCTGGTTCCACGCCGTGAACCTGCTATGGCACGCGGCGGCGTCGGTGGCGGTCGCGGCCCTGGCCCGGCGCTGGGCGGACACC
>WNFU01002935.1_pt1 | contig 32303 bp, 35 predicted proteins | sample 5400121 | NCBI WGS metagenome assembly WNFU01 (sample SAMN13153360, study PRJNA577476) | soil metagenome | isolation source: 100 cm soil or saprolite under grassland replicate 1 | place: USA:California | collected 2016-06-15
TGCGAGAGCCGAAGAGTCTGGGCGACATTCTGCTCGAGCAGGCTGCTCTCCGCCAGCGCCTTGACGGCCGGCACGAGGCCCCTTGCCGTTCCACGCACGAGCACGCGCGCCTCGGCTCGGTGGCGGTCCGGCTGCGCGAGCGTCCAGATACCGCCGGCGGCGAGTCCAAGGACCACGCCGGCGAGGACCGGCCAACCGGCCCGGGCGATGCGCTCCAGGCTCGCCCTCACGACTAACGCTGCCGGAGCGCCGGGAAGAGGATGACGTCACGGATCGCGTCAAGACCGGTCAGCACCATCGCGAGCCGGTCGATCCCGATCCCGCAGCCTCCCGTAGGCGGCATGCCGTACGACATCGCCTCGACGAAGTCCGGATCGCCTTCCTCCGCGTTTACGTCACCGGCCGCGCGCTCCGCCGCCTGCATCGCAAACCGCTCCGACTGCTCTTCGCTGTCGTTCAACTCGCTGAAGGCGTTCGCGAACTCCATCCCGCTCACGACGCACTCGAAGCGCTCGACGACGGCTGGATCGTCATCGGTCCTGCGCGCGAACGGCGACATCTCGATCGGCCAGTCGTAGACGATCGTGGGCTGCACCAGCTCCGGCTCCACGAAGTGCGAATAGGCGTGATCGACGAGCTGCGCCCAGGTCTTGTCGTGGGCAGTGTCAACACCCGCCTCGTTGAGCTTCGCGCGCAGCTGATCGGCCTCGCGTGACCACACACCTTTGCTTTCGAGCGCTTCGACGAACCTGACGCGCTGCCACGGCGGTGCGACGTCGATGTCGTGGGCGCGAAAAGAGACTTTCGTCGTCCCGATCGCGGCCAGCGCAGCTCGCTCGACGAGCTCCTCCGCACGCGCCATCGTGTCTCGATAGTCGGCGTACGCCTCGTACCACTCGAGCTGCGTGAACTCCGGGGAGTGCTTGTAGGAGACGCCTTCGTTCCGAAAGTCCTTCGCAAGCTCGTAAACCCGCTCGAGCCCACCGATGATCAGACGTTTGAGGTAGAGCTCATCGGCGATCCGGAGATACACGTCCTGATCGAGATAGTTCGAGTGGGTGACGAACGGCTCGGCGAAGGCGCCCCCGTACTGTGGCTGCAGGATCGGCGTCTCGACCTCGAGGAACCCTTCGCCGTCGAGGTAGGCGCGGATCGCGGTGACCATCTTCGTCCGGACGAGAGCGTCGTGCCGTGAATCCTCGTTCATCAGCAGGTCGAGGTACCGCTTGCGGTAGCGGAGCTCGACGTCGGTGAGGCCGTGGAACGTGTCCGGGAGCGGGCTGCGGTTCTTACCCAGCAGGACGAGCTCGTCAACCGCCACCGAGGGCTCGCCCCGTCGCGCCTTAGCCGGTGATCCGGTAACGCCGACGACGTCGCCGAGATCGACATCGATCTGGCCCGTGCGCGAGGTGTCGCAGAGGAGCTGAATGCGCCCACTGCGGTCGACGAGGTCGAGAAAGACCAGCTTCCCCATTTCCCGCCGTCCCAGCACGCGCCCGGCTACGCGGCGGCGGTCGCCGGACTCCGTTCCCGAGTCGAGACCCTCGGTCTCTGCTCGGACCTTGGCGATCGGGACCGTGTCGGGAAACCGCTTCGGTGTCACATGCAGAGCCTAGGCGCCAGTCCGGTCAGGAGACCAGGCGGTGGAGCGGGGTAGCAAGGAGCACGGCTTGTGCGACGGTGTGGCGACGATAGAGATCGAGCCGCGGCGCGGCGTACGGATCGCCCGTCCGGCCGCGGAGCCCGTATGCGCGCTCGTATCCCGCCCGCCGCGCGAAAGCGCGGACGCGCTCGTCATGTTCCCCATACGGATACGCGATCTCGGTGCAGGGACGGCCAAACTCCGACTCGATCGCCTCCTTCGACTCGGTCAGCTCCCGCCGGAGCTCGTCGTCGGAAAGTGTCGGCAGGTGAGCGTGCGAGACGCCGTGCGAGCCGATCTCGACACCGTCGTCGGCGAGGCTCCGCAGCTGATCCCAGGTCATCGTCGCGAGCTCTTCCGGGTCGTCCCGCTCCAGTTCCGGAATCGTCAGCGGAGCGCCGTTCCCGGCGAAACCGCTGCAGACGAAGATCTGCATCGACGCGCCTAGCTGCCCCACTTGCGGAAGGACTGAGGCGATGCTGCGAAAAGCGTCGTCGAAGGTGACTCGAACCGTCCGGAAGCGCGACAGCGCACGAACCTGCCGGAGCAGGAGCTCCGGGTGAATCGAGAGGCGATGGTCCCACGTGGATGAGACCGCGTGGTAGCAGAGGAGGAGTGTTCTACGAGCGATCGTCGTCGCCGGTCTTCGCGTCGACGCCGGGATCGTCCAGCGGCGCAACCGGCGGGATCTGCCCGGTTGGCGGGCCGGCTGGGACGACAACCGGCCCCTCGTCCGTCTGCGACCGGTAGTCGGCTCCGGGCCCACGTCGGCGAAACATCGACTTCAGCTTCTCGAGCAGCGCCGCTAGCCCCAGATCCACTTGCCGATGAGGATGCCGAACCCGACCGCCGCCCCGAACATCACCACAGTGCCTGCGATGAGCGGCACGTACGGCTTGAGCCGCGTGCGTTCTTCCGGCTTCATGCTCTTGGCGCTCGCAGGCCGGCTGCTAGGCGGCCTTGATCTCGAGGATCTTGAACTTCAGCGTGCCGCGTGGTGCGGTGACCTCGACGGTCTCGCCCTTTTTCTTGCCGATGATCGCCTTGCCGACCGGTGACTCGTTCGAAAGCTTGTTCGCAGCCGGGTTGGCCTCGGCCGAACCGACGATTTGGTACTCGATCGTCTCCTTGGCGGCGACATCCCGAAGCTTGACCTTCGAGCCGACCGAGACGACGTCCTTGGCGGTCGCGATCCGGTGCTCGAGCAGCATCTGCTCGTTCTTGGCGTCGTCGTACTCCGCGTTCTCGGCGATGTCGCCGAACTCGCGCGCGACGCGGATCCGCTCCGCTACCTCGCGGCGCTTCGTGGTCGAGAGCTCCTCGATCTCGTGCTTCAACCTCTCGTAGCCCTCGGGTGTGAGGATGACTTCCTTCACTGCGGCTGCACCCCTTCTATGAAAAAGCGCGGCGCTGTGGGCGCCGTCGCGGGCGCGAATAGTAGCTATACGGGGGAGGCCCGTCAACGCCCCGGCGGGTACCATTTCCCGCTCTGTGCAGGTAGATCTGCGTCAATCGTGGTCGATCGGGGAGGTCGAGATCCCCACCCGCCTCGTGCTCGCGCCCATGGCGGGCGTGAGCGTTCAGGCGTTCCGGCGTCAGGGTCGGCGGTATGGGGCCGGTCTCGTCTGCTCCGAGATGGTCAGCTGTGCCGGCCTCGAGCACCAGAACGAGCGCACCCTGGGCTATCTGAGGGTCGCGCGCGACGAGCATCCCCTGGCGATTCAGATCTTCGGCTCTGAGCCGTCCGTGATGGCCGAGGCCGCCCGGATGGTGGCCACGGCCGGGGCGGACATCGTGGACATCAACTTCGGCTGCCCGGTCCGGAAGGTGACGAAGACCGGCGCCGGCGCGACGCTGCTGGAGGATCCGGACCGAGCGTGCGCAATCGTGGCCGCCGTCGCGAGCGCCGTCGAAATTCCCGTGTCGGTGAAGATGCGTCGCGGCCTTGAGAACGGCTCGCGGGCGTGCCTCGTCGTCGGCCCGCGGCTCGTGGAGGCCGGAGCTGCCTCCCTCACCCTTCACCCTCGGTCCGCGCGCCAGATGTACACGGGCGAGGCCGACCACAGGCTCACGGCCGAGCTCGTCGAGCTCGTCGACGTTCCCATCATCGCGTCCGGCGACATCACCTCACGGACCCGCGCGCAGACCGTCCTCGCGACGACGGGCGCCGCGGCTGTGATGGTTGGTCGCGGCGCGCAGGGGAGCCCGTGGACGCTGCGCGAGATCGTGGACGGCGATGACGGCGAACCCTCGCGCGAAGAGGTCGCGGCGGAGCTGATTCTGTTCGTGCGCGAGACCGTGCGTGAGCTCGGAGAGAGGCGCGCCTCGGGCTTCCTGAAGAAGTTCTACGCCTGGTACCTTGGCCGCGGCCGTTTCCCGAGGCCGTTCAAGCAGGAGCTCGTTCAGCTCGAATCGACAGAGGAGATCGTGACGCGCCTCTTCGCCGCCGCTCCCGGAGCGGCGGAGATCGTGGAACGGCTGGAAGGCGAGCTCCCGGATCCAGGCGACGAGATCCTCCTCGACTCGATGCCCATCTCTATCTACGGCGGAGGCTGAACCGCGTTTCGCCGCCAGGCTCGGCGGCGAAATGGGCTTAGTGGTTCCGCTCCCACACGAGGCGCAGACCTTCGAGAGTCAGGAAAGGATCGACGAGCTCGATCGAATGGGCGTGGGGCGAGATCAGCTCTGCAAGGCCACCGGTCGCGATGACGCGGGCAGCTTCGCCGAGCTCCTCGCGAATGCGTGTGACGATCCCGTCGACCTGGCCGGCGAAGCCGTACACCAGTCCGGACTGAAGGCTCGCTACGGTCGTCTTCCCGATCACGGTCTCGGGCTCGACGTAATCGATCTTGCGGAGTCGGGCCGCCCGCGCGAAGAGCGCGTCCATGGAGCTCTCGATTCCCGGCGCGAGGACGCCGCCGATGTACTCGGCGTCGCCGGAGACGACGTCGAAGTTCGTCGAGGTGCCGAAGTCGACGACGATGCAAGGTGCGCCGTACCGATCGGCGGCGGCCACGGCGTTCGCGATCCGGTCGGGCCCGACTTCGCGTGGGTCGTCGTAGCGGACGGGGATCCCTGTCTTGACGCCCGGGCCGAGCTCGAGCAGCTCGATGTCCGTGTACCGCTCCGCGAACTCCTCATACGAGCGGCTGAGTTGAGGCACGGTGGACGAGAGGCAGATCCCATCGACGCGCCCGAGGTCGAGGAAGCTCTTGTAGAGCGCGCCCAGCTCGTCCCCGCTCCGGTGCCGCTCGGTCGCAATCCGCCAGTGCTCGGCCAACTCCGCGCCCTGGAAGAGGCCGAACACCGTCGAGGTGTTCCCGACATCGACCGCGAGAAGCACGCCTTAGCCGCGGCGCCGACTCGGCGGCGCCACATAAAGGCCGTGCGGGCTTCGCCCGCACGGCCGTCTAAACCACAAGACTTGGCTCCAGCCACGTCCGCAGGATGAGAGCACGCCCTAGAGGTCGTCGTCGGCCGAGAGCGACTCGCCGATCTTCTCGGCCAGCGCCTCGGCTGTGAGGCTCGGCTCGTCCCCCTCCGCCCGCAGCTCCTCCACGGTCACGTCGCTCGAGGTCCAGACCTCGGCGCGCGGGATGATTCTCGTCGGGCGGTTCTTGTCCCAGACCCAGACGTCCTCCATGCGCAGGTGGAAGAACGGATAGTTCGGCTGCGACACCTGGGCGAGGTCGAGTTTGTTGCAGAGATAGGTCGCGTCCTGGGTGAGAACGCAGTAGCGGAAGAGGCCAAAGACCGCCGTGTACTCCCGCTTGAGCTGGAGCTCGAGCTCGGCCTCGAATTCGTCGAGCTCGTCGAGGTGGCTCATGGTCATGAGTCTAGCTTTGCTAGCAGGACCTGGATCGGCCCGTGTGCGGGCACGACGAGGGCCGGATCGAGCTCCGCGAGCGGCTCGAGGACGAACCGCCGCTCGTGGAGCCGCGGATGAGGCACTTCGAGACCGGGCTCCGCGATCGTGTCCTCACCGTAGAGCAGGAGGTCGAGATCGAGCGTCCGCGGGCCTTGGGGCGGAGAGGCCGCCCGGTCGCGGCCAAAGGCCCGCTCGAGCTCGAGCAAGGCAGCCAGCAGCGCCTGCGGCGAGAGGGCCGTCTCGAGTTCCACCGCGCCGTTGAGGAAGCGGGGCTGGTCGAGGTAGCCGACCGGCTCGGTGTCGCGAAAGCGCGAGACGCCTCGCACCTCGGTCCCGACGAGGCCGCGGAGCCGCCCCACCGCCGCGCGCAGCGTCGACTCGCGATCGCCGAGGTTCGAGCCGAGGCCGACGAAGGCGCGGGCCACACCACGGACCCTAGTGCGGCGGAGTACTCTGGAGAGCCTTGGCGGTCAGGCTTCTGATCCTGGTCACGCTGTTCCTCTCCGTGGTCGGGCGAGCGCAGGCCGAGCTAGTGCAGTTCGATCGAGGGCACGCAGCCAGGGGAGCTGCTCTGGCGCGCAGCGCCGGCGGGATGGAGCTCGCGCGGGAACTGCGGATCTGGCGCGTCCCAACGGCGGCGCTTCCTACTCTGCGCCGAGCGGGCGTGATCGGATTGAGCCGGCCTGAGGGTCTGCTGCGAATGACGGCCCAGGTGGAGTCGGGCGATCCGCTCGTCCCGATGCAGTGGTGGCGTGCCGCGGTGGGCGCGGATTCGTCAAAGCCGCCCGGCCCCGGGAAGCCCGTGACCGTCGTCGACTCGGGTATCGACATGAACCATCCCGAGTTCGCGAGCCGTCCGAACACGACCGCCCTCAACACGCAGACGACGAACGAGGAGGACGAGGATCACGGCACGGAGGTCAGCTCCGTGGTGGCCGCACCAGCAAATGGGATTGGCATCGTCGGCGTCTATCCCGAGGCGGTGCTGCGCGTCTGGGATGCGAGCCCGTTCGGGTTCCTCAACGAGGGAGCGGCAATCCAGGGCATCGTGGAGGCTGCGCGCCGCGGCCCTGGCGTGATCAATCTGAGCTTCGGCGGCGAGGAGGACGATCCGCTGCTCGAGCAGGCGATTCTCTTCGCGTTCCGCGCCGGGTCGCTCGTGGTAGCCGCGGCGGGAAACGAGGGGTTCGAGGGCAGTCCGACGAACTTCCCTGCCGCCTATCCCCATGTCCTCACGATCGGCGCGACGAACGAGGAAGGACGGGTCGCGGGATTCTCCACGCTCTCGCCGAGCATCGACCTCGCCGCCCCCGGAGTGCACATCCCTGTCGCCGAGCCGTTCGCCGAAGAAGCCTCCGGCTACATCCTCGCCTCGGGCACGAGTTTCTCCTCTCCGATCGTCGCCGGGGCATCAGCCTGGGTCTGGACCGTAAGGCCGGATCTGGACAACACGCAGCTGTTCGAAGTGATGCGGCGCTCCTCGAGCGACCTCGGCGAGCCGGGCTTCGACCACGCCTCTGGCTACGGCCTACTCAGCATCCCGAAGGCGCTCACGTTCAGAGTGCCGGCCCGCGATCCCGAGGAACCGAACGAGGATCCCGACCAGATCGAGCCGAACGGGCTCTTCGTCAGCGGCACGCCGCCGGTGACCCAGCCGGTCCGGCCGAGCGGATCGATCACCGGCCGAGTGGAACGCAACGAGGATCCCGTCGACCTCTATCGCATCTGGGCGCCCGCCCAGACGACGGTGAGAGCCCGGTTGACGGGCTCCGTTGCAGCCCGGTTGCTACCCCGTTCCGCGAAAGGGAGGAGGGCCCAGCCACTAGCGGTCTCGAAGCTCGGGTTGGCCGTCTATCGCAACACCCGCAAGAAGGGCGTCTACATGTACATCGAGGTGCGACCGGTCGCCACCCGCGCTACGGAATACACCGTCCGGGTCACGGCCGCACGACGGTAGCTGCGGTCCAGGCGACACGAAGACCGGCCGGCTCGACGTCGCGCTTCCGCACTCGGACTCGTACGCGCTCGAGGCTGAACCGCTCGACGACGGCGTCCGCAACTGCGGCCGCAAGCGCCTCGAGCAGCTGGAACTGACGAGCGTCCGAGACCGCGCGCACCGTCTCCGCCACCTCCACGTAGTTGACCGCGTCCTCGAGCCGGTCGGACAGCGCAGCGTCGGAGATCTCCAGCCGCACGTCGTACAGGAACATCTGCCCCACGGCCCGCTCCTCCTCGGTGGCGCCGTGCCGGCCGAACACCTCGAGCGCCTCGAGCTCGACGACGATCACGGCATCAGGGCGGCCGCCACCGTCAACGCTTCCACGTGCTCGCGCACGTCGTGCGCCCGGAGAATGGTGGCTCCCCGCTCGTAAGCCGCCACGGCGACGGCGATGCTCGCCGCGAGCGGGCCGGTAGTGGCGTCCGCATCTCCGAGAATGCGGCCAAGCGAGCTCTTGCGCGAAAAGCCGACGAGCACCGGCCGGCCAAGGGCCGTGAGCACGTCGAGTCGGCGCACGAGCTCGAAGTTCTGCTCGACCGTCTTGCCGAAGCCGATTCCGGGATCCAGGCAGATCCGATCTTCTGACACGCCCGCCTCGACGGCGAAGCGGAGCCGCTCCTCGAGGAAGTCCGCGACCTCGGACGCAACGTCGCCGTAAGTCGGGTTGGCCTGCATCGTCCTCGGCTCACCTTGCATGTGCATCAGGCACAGATAGGCGCCCGCGTCGGCGACCACTGCGGCAAGATCCTGGTCGCCGCGGAGTGCAGTCACATCGTTAACGAGCTCGGCGCCCAGCTCGAGCGCGCGCCGTGCGACCTCTGCCTTCGCCGTGTCGATCGAGACCGGAGCGCCGTGCAGGCCCTCGAGCACGGGAACGATGCGCCGGAGCTCCTCGTCGAGGGAGACGCCTTCCGAGCCAGGGCGCGTCGACTCGCCGCCGACGTCGATGATCGCGGCGCCCTCGTCGAGCATCCGCCAACCTGCCGCCACGGCTGCTGCCGGCTGAAGGTGAACGCCTCCGTCCGAGAACGAGTCGGGAGTCACGTTGACGACGCCCATCACGGACGGGCGCGGGAACCGTTCCTCGATCGGAGGATGCTCGTTTGACACCACTGGATACTTTCCCCCATGGGGGATCACGACGCGCGAAGGCGCGCCGCGTGGAGATTCGTGCGCGCGATCATCCGTTCCCAGGCAAGTGGAGTGATCGGCGCCGCAGTCTCCGGCCTACTCTGGCAAGCCGGCGCGGTCACGGCACCGCTGATGGTCAAGTACGCGATCGACCACGGAGTCCTGCGACGCGACCGTCACACCCTACTCATGTGGCTCGGAGCTCTCCTGGGCGTCGGCCTGCTCGAGATGACAGCGGGCGCCGTGCGTCATCTCTACGCCGTCCGGAACCGCTCCCGGTCGGATGCCCGCGTCCGCGACGCGATCTTTGCCCACGCCCTGCGGCTCGACGCGAGCTACCACGACCGCGTCGGGCCCGGCGAGCTGATGAGCCGGGCATCCTCGGATTCGGAGCACGTGGCGCGGCTGATGGACGCGATCGGGCACACGATCGGCTACGTGCTGACGGTCTTCGCCGTTGCCGGCTTGCTGCTCGTCCTCGATTGGCGGCTCGCGCTGATCGTGCTGATCCCGCTGCCGTTGATCAGCCTCGCGGGCTGGGCGTACTCCCGCAGGTATCACGCCCGCACCCTGCGGCTGCAGGAGAGCTGGGGCGAGGCGGCGACACTGGTCGAGGAGACCGTGGTGGGAATCCGGGTCGTGAAGGGCCTCGGCGCGGGGAAGCCACTCGCCGCTGATTTCCGGAGGCGCAGCGACTCGATCGTCGGCCGCGCCCTCGACATGGCTCGACTCGACGCGGTCTTCATGCCGATGCTGGAGTTCCTGCCGATGCTGGGTCTTCTGGCCGTGCTTTGGGTCGGCGGCCGTCGAGTGATCTCCGGCGACCTGAGCCTCGGCTCCTTCGTTGCCTTCAATGCCTATGTCGCGATGCTGGTCTGGCCGTTACGCGTGCTGGGACAGCGCGTCACGACCCTGCAAAAGGCAATCGGGGCGAGCGCCCGGATCAGCGAGGTGCTCGAGGCCGAACCGCAGTTGCGCGACCCGCGGCATCCTGAGCGGCTGGCAAGCCCAGCCCGTGGGGACGTCCGTCTGGAACGTGTGCAGTTCGGCCACGAGGGCGACCGGGCGATCCTGGACGGACTCGATCTTCATGTCGCTCCCGGCGAGTCGCTTGCGCTTGTCGGCGCCACCGGCTCGGGGAAGAGCACCGTAGCGGGGCTGCTGGCGAGGCTCTACGATCCTGATGAGGGCGTCGTCCGGCTCGACGGCCACGACGTGCGCGAGCTCCGACTCGCCGATATACGGCGCGCTGTCGCGCTCGTCTTCGAGGAGACCTTCCTGTTCACGGACACGGTGAGGGAGAACATCCGGTTCGCACGGCCGGATGCGAACAACGAGGACGTCGAGCGGGCCGCGGAGCTGGCCGGGGCGGCGGAGTTCATTGCCGACCTTCCCGACGGCTACGACACTCTGCTCGGTGAGAGGGGTTTCTCTCTTTCGGGCGGACAGCGGCAGCGTGTCGCAATTGCGCGGGCAATCCTCGCGGATCCCGCCGTGCTCGTCCTCGACGACGCGACCTCCGCGGTCGACGCGACCAAGGAGCATGAGATCCGCGCAGCGTTGACGACAGTGATGACGGGACGAACGACACTCGTGATCGCGCACCGCCCGGCAACGATCGCGCTCGCGGATCGAGTCGCCGTACTGGAAGGCGGCCGGATCGTGGAGCAGGGCACCCATGCCGAGCTGATCCGTGACTCGCCGCGGTACCGGACACTCTTGGCGCTGGAAGCGGCCGCCTAGTGGAACGCGCGTCCCCTCTAGTCGTCTGGCGTCACACACGCGGCCTGCTTCGGCCCGTGCGCAATCTCTATCTCGCTGCGGCAGCCGCCGTCATGACCGCGACGCTGATCACTCTCGCCGGGCCGGCACTCGTCCGCTACGCCGTCGATGCCGGCATCAAGAAGCACGAGACGCATCCGCTGAACGTCGCTGCGCTCATCTTCCTCGGCCTTGCGCTCCTGAAGCCTTTCGTCCTCCGCGCACAGGTGCTGACGGCGGCGCGGGCCGGCGAGCGGTTCCTCCATGCCCTTCGCGTTGCCTCCTTCGACAAGCTGCAGGCCCTGCCGCTCGGCTTCTTCGAACAGCAGCGCGCGGGAGTGCTCGTATCCCGTCTTACCTCTGACGTGCAGTCACTCAACGAGTTCGTCCGCGAAGCGCTGGTCGAAATCGCCGGCAGCGGCCTGCAGATCGTGCTGACGGTCGTCGCGCTGGCGTTGCTCTCGCCGAAGTTGGCCGCGATCTCGCTGGTTGCGCTGCCGATCCTGATCGCATCGAGCTGGAGCTTCCACCACGGAGCGGGCCGCGCGTATCACGCCATCCGCGACCGCGTCGCGGAGACACTGACGGCTCTCCAGGAGGGTCTGGCAGGAGTACGCGTCGTCCAGGCTTTCCGCCGGGAGAAGCGGACGCTCGAGCAGTACAGGCCGCGCAGCCAGGCCCAGGTCAGCGCCTGGCGGAGCGCCTCGTTCGTCAACATCCGGCTGTTCGCCTTCCTCCCCCTCGCGCAGGCCTCGGCCCTGATCGTCGTCCTGCTCGCAGCTGCGTCGATGTACCGCCACGGCGAGATCTCGATCGGGACGATCACGGCGTTCGTGCTTTACCTGATCCAGCTCTTCGATCCCATCGGACGCTTCACCGAGTGGCTGGGGGACTTCCGCCAGGGGCTCGCAGCGCTGTCGAAGATCGTCGGACTGCTTGAGGTGCCGAGCGCGATCGAGGAGCGGCCCGGCGCAGTGGAGCTCCCGCGCGAAGGGATCCTCGCGCTCATGGGCGTGACGTTCGGATACGGCGACCGGCGGGCGGTGGTCCGCGATCTGTCGATCGAGTTCACACCGGGAGAGCACGTGGCACTCGTCGGCGCTACGGGCGCGGGCAAGTCCACTGTCGCAAAGCTGCTCACGCGGCAGTACGACCCGCGCCAGGGAACGATCACACTCGACGGAGTCGACCTGCGCGACGCGACACTCGAGTCGCTGCACCGGCGCATCGTGCTCCTGCCTCAGGAAGGACATCTCTTCAGCGGCACGATCGCCGACAACATTCGGCTCGCGCATCCGGACGCCGGCGATGACGAGGTCCGGCAGGCCCTGCGGAGCATCGGCGCCCTCGAGCGGTTCGAGTCGTTGCCGGCTGGGCTCGAGACGGACGTCCAGACGCGCGGACTCAGGCTGTCGGCCGGCGAGCGCCAACTCGTGGGCATTGCGCGTGTCGCGCTCGCGGATCCGGCCGTGATCGTGCTCGACGAGGCAACCTCGAGCCTCGATCCCGCGACCGAGGCGGCCGTCGAGCGCGCGCTGGCTGCCGTCGCGGAGGGCCGCACCGTCGTGACGATCGCGCACCGCCTCTCCACTGCCGAGCGGGCCGACCGCGTCGCCGTCATGGAACGAGGATCGCTCGTGGAAGTCGCCTCGCACGACAAGCTCGTCGAGCAGGGCGACCGTTATGCCCGACTCTGGGCGTCGTGGCAGGCGGGCCTCGCCGCGCCGGCTTAGTGCCGGTGATACCGGTGCACCGCGGCGTGGCCCTTGCCGCGGTCGATTAGCCAGCGATTCGCCGCCCAGGCGGGGCCGAACGCGATCACGAATCCAAGCGCGATGCTCCACCAGAACCTGGCATCGCCGAGTCCAGCGTCCAGCGCCCCCGGTACGACCAGGACGAAGCCGTTGTCGACGGCCTCCATGATTGCGATGGAGAGCGTGTCGGCCGCAAGCGCGATGCCGGTCGCCTGCCGGAATGAGAGCCCGGCGCGCAGGACCGGCCACAGAGTCAGCAAGTAGCCGAAGAAGAACGCGAGCACAACGGCCACCGCGATAGAGGCGAGATTTCCCCAGCCTGCGGCCGTTGCGATTGCCATTCCCGCGACCTCTCCGATCGCACAGCCGGTCAGGCAGTGCGTCGTCGCGGAGAACGCGGCGCGATTGAGATCAGGCTCAGCGTGTGCGTGCAAAACGTTGGACTGCATCCAGCAACTCGCGGCTCTTTTCGCTCGCGGTCTTCGGATCGCCGGATGACAGCGCATCCGCGACGCAGTGATTGACATGGTCGTCGAGCACCCTGAAGGCAAGACTCTCGAGTGCCGTGTTGACTGCCGCGATCTGCGTGAGGATGTCGATGCAGTAGCGGTCGTCCTCGACCATGCGCTCGATGCCCCGGACCTGTCCTTCGATGCGGTGGAGGCGCTTCGTCAGGGCGCCCTTGTCGTAGCCGTGCTTCATGCCGCCTCCCGGGAACTGTGGAACCGCCGCAGCCGCAAGGAGTTGGTGACCACGAAGACGCTCGAGAAAGCCATCACCGCGGCGGCGACGATCGGATTGAGGTACCCGGCGACAGCGAGGGGGATCGCTGCGACGTTGTACGCAAAAGCCCAAAAGAGGTTGCCCCTGATCGTCCGCAGGGTCCGGCGAGCGAGCCGAATCGCATCGGCCGCCGCACGCAGGTCCCCCGAGAGCAGCGTGAGATCGGAAGCCTCGATCGCCACGTCAGTACCGGTGCCGATCGCGATGCCGAGATCCGCCTGCGCCAGCGCCGGCGCATCGTTGACGCCGTCCCCCACCATCGCCACGACCTCACCGGACTCCTGCAGCCGCCGGATCTCCGCGGCCTTCTCGTCCGGCAGTACCTCGGCAAGGACGCGTTCGATTCCCACCTCGGCTGCGACGGCACGCGCGGTGCGCTCGTCGTCGCCAGTCAGGAGGACGGGGGTCAGACCGAGTTCACGCAGCTCGTGAATCGCGTCGCCGCTCGTGGGTTTGACCGTGTCGCGGACAACGAGTGTTGCGCGTGGCTGACCGTCCAGCGAAACAGTGATCGCACCGTCGCGCCGCGCCACCTCGACCTCACGTCCGTCGACGACGCCGGTCACGCCGACGCCTGGCAAGTTACGGAACCCGGACACCGCCGGCAGCGTGCCGAACTCGCCTCGCACGAATGCCGCGACTGCCTGTCCGATGGGATGCTCGCTGGCGGCTTCGACCGCACCGGCGAGGCGTAGTGTCTCGCGCCAGTTCGCGCCGCTCACTTCGGCGACCTCCATCTCCCCACTCGTGACCGTGCCGGTCTTGTCGAGAACGATCGTCGAGATCCGGCGCGTTTGCTCGAGGATCTCGGGGCCTTTGATCAGGATGCCGAGCTGCGCGCCGCGGCCGGTGCCGACCATGAGAGCGGTCGGAGTAGCCAGACCAAGCGCACATGGGCACGCGATGATCAGCACGGCAACTGCAGCGGTGAAGGCGTCGCCCGGAGCGCTTCCGAATGCGAGCCAGCCGGCCAGAGTGGCGAGCGCGATCACGATCACCACGGGGACGAAGACCCCAGAGATGCGGTCGACGAGCCGCTGGATCGACGCCTTGCCCGCCTGTGCCTCGGCAACGAGGCGTGCGATCTGCGCGAGCGCGGTCTCGGCCCCAACCTTGGTGGCCCGCACGACGAGGAGGCCGTAGGTGTTCACCGTCGCTCCTACGACCTGAGTGCCTGGACCGACGTCGACGGGAATCGACTCACCGGTGAGCATTGACTGGTCGATCGACGACTCACCCTCCTCCACGATCCCATCAGTCGCGATCTTCTCGCCCGGCCGGACGACGAACCTGTCATCAACGCGGAGCTCTCGCACCGGCACGAGCACTTCCTCGCCCTCACGGAGCACGCGCGCCTCTTTCGCGCCGAGCTCGAGCAACGCACGGATCGCGGCGCCCGAGCGGCGCCTCGCGCGCGCCTCGATGAACCGTCCCAGCAAAACCAGAGTCGTGGTCACGCCCGCGACCTCGAAGTAGACGCCCGTGTCGAGTCCGAAGACGAGAACGACAGCGGACCAGAACCAAGCCGAGAGCGTGCCGATCGAGATCAGCGTGTCCATCGTTGCCGCGGTATGCCGCGCGTTCAGGAGTGCCGCGCGGTGGAAAGGCAGGCCCGCCCAGAGAACGATTGGACTTGCAAGCGCCAGCGCAAGCCATTCCCAGCCTTCGAATTGGAGTGGCGGGATCGCTGCGACCAGAATGAGCGGGATCGTGAGTACGGCCGAGATCAGCACGCGATCGCGCAGGGGGCGAACAAGGTCCGTCTCCTCACGAGCCGAAGGTAGTGCTGCCGAGTAGCCGGTCGCCGCGACGGTACGGAGGAGCTCTTCCAGCGCGACATGTCTTGCGTCATAGGTCACCGATGCGAGCTCGGTCGCGTAGTTGACGCTTGCCTCGACTCCGTCGAGCTTGTTGAGCTTCTTCTCAACCCGCGCCGCGCAAGACGCGCAGGTCATCCCACCGATCTCGAGCTCGATGCGCTGGGGAGCCGCGACCGCCACTAGGCGGCCTCCTCCCTCGCCTGCGGCGCGGTCGCGCGGGGGAAACCATGTTTCCCCCGCGAGCCCCCTTCTTCAGGAGTGCTCGCTTCGACGCTCGCGCCGCTGAGGTCGCCGCGAGCGTCGAAGAGATAGAGCGGGGAAACCTCCCGGTTTCCCCCTTCCCTTTCCACGAGGCCGCTCACGCGGCCTCGTATCCGGCCTCTTCGATCGCGGCTCGAAGCGCCGCGTTGTCGAGGGAATCCCCGGTGACGGTGACGAGCTTCGTCTCGAGGTCGACGTCAACCGAGGAAACGCCCGCGACCGCGCCGACCTCCTGCCTCACTGCGCTTACGCAATGCCCGCAGTGCATCGCCGGAACGCTGAAAGTCTCTGTCTGATCCATCACAGCAGTATACCCCCAGCAGGTATGACCCAGGCCTCACCAAGCCGCGAATACGCCGCCGCGGCGGTCTTTGCCCGTCGCGGCCACAACCGCTCTGGGTGGAGTCCGCGCGAAAGTCATCATGGCTCGCGCGCAAGCGCGAGCCGGACTTTCGTGTGTAGTTAGCCCTTGGCGCCTTCGGGTGGAGGCGGCTGCATCGTCGCGCCGGGGATCGGGAACGGACGCGGCTTGGGCTGTGGCTTGCGCTCTTTCTCGTCGGCCGGCTTCGATGGCTCTGCGGCGGGAGCTTCGTCGTTGAAGACGCTCTGCTCGGTTTCCCCGGCGAGCAGCCGCTCGAACTGTTCCTTATCGATCGTCTCGCGCTCGATCAGGATCCCCGAGAGCCGGTGCAGCTCGTCGCTGTGCTCTCTGAGTACGGTCTGCGCCGTCGCGTGCGCCTCCTCGATCACGCGCCGGATCTCGTCGTCGATCTCTCGCGCGATCTCCTCCGAGTAGTCCGGCTCGTTGCCCATCTCGCGGCCGAGGAACGGCATGTCGTGATTACGCCCGAGGACCCGAGGCCCGAGCTTCTCGCTCATGCCGTAGCGCATGATCATCTGCTTTGCGACCGAGGTGACCTTCTCGAGGTCATTCGCGGCACCGGTCGTGACCTCGTTGAAGACGATCTCCTCTGCAGCACGGCCGCCGAGCGTCATCGCCAGGTTCGCCATCAGGTTCGCCTTGGTGGTCAGATACCGGTCCTCACGCGGGAGGGAGATCGTGTACCCGAGCGCCTGGCCGCGACCGATGATGGAGATCTTGTGGACGTCGGACTCCTGGTCCATGTAGTGGCCGACGATCGCATGCCCGAGCTCGTGGTAGGCGGTGATCTTTCGCTCCTCCTCGGAGAAGAGGCGCGTCTTCTTCTCGGGCCCGGCAATCACGCGCATGATCCCTTCCTCTAGCTCTTCCTGCTCGATCACCTTCTTGCCGCGGCGCGCTGCGAGCAGCGCTGCCTCGTTGACGAGGTTCGCGAGATCCGCGCCGGTGAACCCGGGCGTGCCCGCAGCAAGCGTGTCGAGATCGATCTCCGGCGCGAGCGGCTTACCCTTGGAGTGCACCTCGAGGATCTTGCGGCGCCCGTTGCGGTCGGGACGGTCTACGACGATCTGGCGATCGAACCGGCCGGGGCGCAGCAGCGCCGGGTCGAGGATGTCGGGCCGGTTCGTCGCGGCGATCAGGATGATGTTGTCTTTCAGCTCGAACCCGTCCATCTCGACGAGGAGCTGGTTCAGCGTCTGCTCGCGCTCGTCGTGGCCACCGCCGAGGCCGGCGCCACGATGGCGTCCGACCGCGTCGATCTCGTCCATGAACACGATGCACGGCGACGCCTGCTTGGCCTGCTCGAACAGGTCGCGAACCCGCGACGCGCCGACGCCGACGAACATCTCGACGAAGTCGGAGCCCGAGATGGAGAAGAACGGCACACCGGCCTCGCCGGCGACCGCACGCGCGAGCAGCGTCTTACCGGTCCCGGGCGGTCCGTAGAGCAGAACGCCCTTGGGGATCCGCGCTCCGAGCGCCTGGAACTTCTTCGGATTCTCGAGGAACTCCTTGATCTCCTGCAGCTCCTCCACGGCCTCGTCTACCCCGGCGACGTCCTTGAAGCCGATCTTGGGCGAGTCGGGCGTCATCCGCTTCGCGCGCGACTTCCCGAAGGACATCACCTTCGAGCCGCCGCCCTGCACCTGGTTCATGAGGAAGATCCAGAACCCGAACAGGAGGACGAACGGCAGCAGCGAGGTGAGGATCGACCACCACGGGGACGAGCCCGTCCCCTTCGAGTCGAACTTGACCTTGTGGTCCTGCATCGCCTTCTCCAGATCCGGGACCGACTCGTCACTCGGATAGTGGACGTACGCCTTCCTGTCCCCCACGTAATCGACCTTCAGCTCGTGTTTGTTCGGGTTGAAGACGATCTCCTGGATATCGCAGCGAGGGTGAGCCTCGGTGTTGCAGGCGCGGACATCGGCGTAGACCTGGGAGTAGGTCTGCTTCTCGGCCTTCTGGCCGTGGTTGCCCAGGGTCTGTAGCGCCAACCAGACGAGCGCCGCGATGATCACGAGCGGGAAGAGCGCGCTGCGGAAGAACCGATTCACTAAACCTCTTTCGGCAGGGTACCAGCCTCGGTTTGAGCTCCACGGCCCCCAAACAGGGGGATCAAGTCGAAATCAAGCGCCTTCGGGCACTAACTCCGTGTCCAATACGCCTACGTAGGGCAGGTTCCTGTACCGCTCCGCGAAATCGAGGCCGTAGCCGATCACGAAGCGGTTCGGGATCTCAAACCCGATGTACCGGACGGGCACGTCGATCTCGCGGCGGTCTGGCTTGGTCAGGAGCGCGCAGACCTCCAGGCTGGCGGGCTCGCGTGCCTCGAGGTTTCGCATCAGGTAGGACAGGGTCAGTCCCGAGTCGATGATGTCCTCGACGACGAGGACATGCCTGCCGTCGATGTTGATGTCCAGATCCTTGAGGATCCGGACGACCCCGGAGGAGTCTGTCTGGGCGCCGTAGCTCGAGATCGCCATGAAGTCGATCTCGCACGGAATCGTGAGGGTGCGCATGAGATCGGCCATGAAGAAGACCGCTCCCTTGAGAACGCCGAGGAGCAGCAGGTCGCGGCCGGCGTAGTCGGCCGAGATCTCCTCCCCGAGCTCGACCACCCGTGCCCGCAGCCGGTCCTCGTCGATGAGAACCTCCGAAACGCCACGCTCGAGCTCAGCCTGCGACACGCTGCGCGCGAACTCCTTCCGTTTCGACGATGCCGGGCACCGCGACGACCTCGTCCCCGCGCACGACGAGGGGCCACGACTCGCGCTGGGAACGGGGGATCTTTGCGTCGACGAACACGTCCTGGATCTTCTTCGATCTCCCGGCGAGCCGATCGCCGGCGCGCCAGGCTCGTACCTTAAGGCCTGGGAGGTCCGAGGCGATTTGCCACTCGCCCCACCTCACCTCGCCCTCGAGCGCGACGGGTGTGCGCTCGAGCCAGACGCGGTCGTACTCGCGCACGGCTGTCAATCCGTCCCCCAGATCGAGGCGCTTCGACCCTGCGGTAGAGGCAAGCAGCTCGTCGAGGGGAGAAGGCTCTCCTTCGGCGAGGCGGAGCAGGTTGCGGTCCGCGGCCGGATGCAGGCCGCGGAGTCGTGGGAGAATCTCGTCGCGGATCAGTCCGCGCTTCGTGTCGCGGTTGGAAGAGTCAATGCGGAATTCGAGCCCTTCCGCCCGGCAGTACGCCTCGGTCTCGTCCCGCCAGACGATCAGCAGGGGCCGGACGACACCGTCCTCGCGTCGCGGCTTGATCCCCTTCGCGGCGCCGCTCGCGACCAGCCTGTAGAGCACGGTCTCCACCTGGTCGCTCGCGGTGTGACCCGTCGCGCGGAGCCGGTCGGTCGCGAACGAGTAGCGGATTCGTCGCAGCTCGTCCTCGCTGCGTCCGCCCCGGCCATCGACGATCTCCGCACCGAACTGTTCGGCACAGAAACTCGCGTCCTCGTCAGCTTCGGCCCCCCGCAGTCCGTGGTTGACATGCAGCGCCGAGACCCGGTAGCCGAGCTCACGAAGGGCATGCCAGAGGCAGGTCGAGTCAGCGCCACCTGAGACGAGGCAAGTGACCTCGCCGCCGGGAGCGATCAGCTCGTGCCGGCGGATGAACTCCTCGACGCGGCTGCGCAGCCATGCAGCGTCCATGGGGAAAGGGTAGTCAGGCCAGGAAATGCCGGTTTTGGGGCCGCTCGCTTACCAGACCACCATGGGCCTGAGGCCAGAGCAGGCGAAGCGGCTCTAGCCTCAGGCCGAACTGACGCGGAAGGGAGCCTTCGCCCGAGCGCAGCCCAAAGAGAGTGCGCGGGCTTTGCCCGCGCACGTTTCCCCGCGAAGCGGGCGAACCTTGACCCGCGAGAAAGCGCAGCTTTCGCGCGGCTACAACAGGGGGCTGATGTCGCAGCCCCGCTCGGCCAATGCCGGCTTGGCCTTCGCCAGGACATCGTGGGCGAAGTTCGCGAGCCCGTATGCCCGGTAGATGTACTTGCCGGGATTGTGCTTGTGCTGGTCGGCGCGGATGGCGCGGCCATACTCAAGGAACATCGCCCGCAGGATCGCCCGCGTCTTGGAGAGCGACGGGTCGCTCGGGCTCGTGTTGTGCAAGACGGTCCGCGACGTTTGCGTCTGCTGGATCACGTCGGCGGCGTCAGCATTGCCGTGGAGGTAGTCCTCGGCGAGTGAACTGAGCGCCGCCATGTTGAGCTGGGCCGCGCCGATGAACTGGCGGTCCGTGGCCGAACACGTGTGCACGACGGCAGCACGGCCATTGCCGCCCAGCAGGAGCACCAACGATCCCGCCAAGAAGATCGCCAATGCGAGACCCGCAGCCGCAGTAAGGCGGGGCTTCACACACCTTTTGTCGGCGCCGCTGCGGGCAGGTCTCTATCACCCGTTCGGGTGGCGCGGCGCCCAGTGGCGTGCGGAGTAGCCGGCCAGCACCTGCACAGCCCAGCGGCACAACCAGACGAGTAGCGCGAGCCCGGCGACTCGCCTCACGGGGTCCGTGGAGAAGACGGCACTAGAAGATCAGCGACCGATAGGAGCCGTGCCGGCTCATCCCGATCGCCTCGTAGACGCGAATGGCAGGTGCATTCTCCGGACGGACAAAGAGGCACACCGTCGGCACCCGCTCGAGCAGGAGGCGACACAGGTCGCGCATCCCCCGCTGCGCGTGGCCCCTGTTCCGGACGGGAGGATCGACCCACACCTGCTGGATCTGGACCGCCGCAGGAGTCCACGCGGATGCCTCCGCCTTGAAGAGGATCGTGTCTCCTTCGACCCAGAGCCACGAGCGCCCTTCCTCGATCTGCGACCGCGTGCGCCAGCGAAACCCCTCCGCGTCTCGGGCCATCGGGTCGACGCCGATCTCCTCCTCGTGCGCGGCAGCGCAGGCTGGTACGAGCAGGTCGAAGTCGGCTTCGGACGCAGCTCGGAGAGCGCTCTCACCCGCAGGCGGAGGGTCGGAGATCGCGTAAACGGGCTGCCCCGGGCGATCGTCCCGCGGCCGCGGCATTCGCCTGGCGAGGTCGCTCCAGAGCTCGGTGACCGCCCGCTCGTCGCCGATGATCATCTTGGCGCGCCCGCGCGCGGCGACGCCGGCAAAGCGCCGACAGTCGGCACCGGACGGGACGACGTTCGCGCCGACGTGGCAAAGCGCGGTCAGGCGTCCGTTTTCGGCGAATGCTGTAAAACGCCCTAGTCCCCGACGTGCGACGTCTTCGAGGAAGACGCGCTCGACCGGATCCTCGGCACAGAACTCGAGGATCTGTTCGACCTGCGGCTCGATCGGGTGACGCACAAGCGAATCGTCGCATGAGGCAGCCCTAGGCGACCCACACCTTCCTCGAAAAGGCAACGGCCGCGACCCCAGCCAGCGCAGTGAAGACCATCAGGAGCGCCTGCCGAGCGCGTGGACGATCCTCGGTCACCCTCGCGAGGGCCATGAAGAGCGGAAAGTCACCGAGGAGGAAGCGCGGCAGACTCACCAGCGGGACGAGGTCCGCGGGCGACGTGAGGACGATCACGATCGACGTCGCCGAATAGAGCCCGAAGGCGGGCCCGAGCTGGCGCCAAGCGACCCAGGTGAGCCACACCGCGGCGAGCAAGAGGAGCAGGTGCACAACATTCCAGGCGGCCCATTGATCGCGGTCGACGAAGCCGGTTGGATAGCCCTGGGCGCGCGGCAGGTGCCGGAGGAGCTCGAGCCCGCCGTGCCACCCGGCCGTCAGCGAGTCCCACAGGCCGCCGAGCGGACCAAGCGGTGGCGTCTGCCTGTTCCAGTACACGCCCTGTGCGTGCGCGAAGGCGAAGGCGTCCCCTACATGGAAATGGAGGTACAGGGCGTAGAGGCCGAGGGCAGCGGGCAGGAAAGCTACCGGCAACAGACGAGCACATTCCCGAACCGACCGGCGCCGTGGCCAGAGGAAAACGAGGAGCGCGGGAACGAGGGCGAGGCCGATGAGCCTCGTTGCGACCGCGAGACCGCCCAGGATTCCCGCGAGCACGGCACGCCGGCGCAGCGCAGCCAGGAACGAGGACGCCGCCAGCGCGAGAAACAGCCCGTCCGAGTAGACGGCCGTGAAGACGTACGCGATCGGATAGAGCCCCAAGAAGAGAACCGCGTCGCGGGCGACGCGCCCGCCAAGCGCCGCGCGCGCGATCTTGGCAATGGCGGCCGCGGCCACAGCTCCAGACGCAAGCGAAACGAGGACTCCGGCGACGAGCGTCGATCGCACGATGACGGCGAGACCGTGGACCGCGAGCGGATAGAGCGGGAAGAACGCCGTGGCCTGTTCGCTGTCGTACCCATGCTCGGCTATGTGGATGAACCAGACGGAATCCCATTGTGCGAACGCGCCGAAGACGAGGTCCGTCAGCGGCCCGTAGGCGCGGAACGGCGGAATCGAGTCGGCTCGGTTAAGCGGGGACCAAAGCAGCGCGAGCGCGGCGGCGAACCACAACCCGACCCTGATCGCTGTGAACACAAGCGCCTCACGCGCCTCAAAGTCGAGCTGACGGCTGAGCCGGCCGACCACGCGGGCGGAGGCTAGTGCACGGCGACGCCCTCGAACGAGGTTAGGCTCTCCCGCCATGCCGATCCACATTCGTGCCGAGCCTGGCGAATACGCCGAGGCCTGCCTCCTTCCCGGTGACCCGCTGCGGGCGAAGTACATCGCCGAGACGTACTTCGACGACGTCAAGCAACGGAACTCCGAGCGCGGCCTGCTCGGCTACAGCGGCACGTGGGAGGGGAAGCCGGTCTCCGTGCAGGGCACCGGGATGGGCTGCCCGGGTGCCACGATCGTCTTCGAGGAGCTGATTCAGCTCGGGGTCAAGAAGCTGCTCCGCGTCGGGACGTGCGGCGGACTGCAGGCTCAGCACGGGCTCGGGGACTTGATCGTGGCGCTGTCCGCCGTCGCCGACGACCGCACCGCCGACCACCTCGTCGGTGGCGAGCCGCACTGCCCCACTGCGAGCTGGGAGCTGATCCACGGCGCCGTCCACGCGGCGAAGGAGATCGGCCAGGCGATGCACGTCGGTCCGATCGTCTCGAGCGACGTCTTCTACAACCCGGACGAGGGGCAGTACGAGCGCTGGTCGAAGCGGGGCGTGCTCGCGGTCGAGATGGAAGCCTCGGCGCTCTTCACCGTCGGAGCCCTCCGGGGCGTTCAGGCCGGCTGTCTCCTGACCGTCAGCGACATCGTCGTCGAGGGAGAGTTCACGCGGATCTCCGACGACGAGTTGCGGGCTGCCGTCGACCGCATGACGCGCGTCGGTCTCGCCACGGTCACGGCCGACGAGAAGCACTGAGCTCGACGGTCTTTCTCGTCAATCCGGCGTCGGCGAACGGCTCGACGGGACGGCGATGGCCCGAGATCGCGCGCCGGGCGGCTTCCGTCGGATTAACGGGCGACGCGCTTCTCTCGGAGCGCCCCACTGAGCTCGGCCGCCTCGCGGCCGGCGCCGTCGAGGGCGGCGCGAAGCTGCTCGTCGTGGTCGGAGGGGACGGAACAGTCCACGAGGTCGTCAACGGCCTTCTCTCCTCCGGCATGGCCGCCGACGTCGAGCTCGCCATGCTCCCGCGCGGAACCGGCAAGGATTTCGTCCGCAGCCTTCGGATCCCGCACGAGCTCGGAAGGGCACTCGATGTCGCGCGGAATGGTCGCGTGCGCGTTGTGGACGCCGGCCGCGCGAGTTACACGGCCTGGGATGGGTCTGACGCAGAGGCCTACTTTGCGAACTTCGGTGGCGCCGGTATCAGCGGAGCGATCGCGCGCCGAGCGAACCGATCTTCGAAAGCCCTCGGCGGCCGCATCTCGTTCTTCACGTCGACGATTGCGGTCTTCGCGCGTTGGAAAAGCGCGAGCGTCGTCGCGGACGTGGACGGCGCACGGCGCAGCGGCGACATGTTCGAGGTCCTCGTGATGAACGGGGATTACGCCGCCGGTGGAATGTGGGTGACGCCGGAGGCTGAACCGGACGACGCGCAACTCGACGTCCTCCTCATAGGCGATATCACGAAGGCCGACTTCGTGAGAACCTTCCCGAAGATCTACCGCGGCAAGCACCTCTCGCACCCGAAGATCGAGCTGCTGCGGGGGAAAGCGGTGCAGGTCGACTCCACGATCCCGTTGCCGGTCGTCCTCGACGGCGAGCAGCCGGGAACGACCCCCGTACGCTTCGAGGTAATACCCCGGGCGCTGCGAGTTCGCGTACCTCGCTAGCTCGAGCTCGAACCTCCGCGCTTGCGCGCCGCGGTCGACCGCTTCGCCGTCGCTGAAGCCTTCCGGGAGGTCGTCTTCCCTTTGCCTTCGACCTTGTCGAGCCGGCGCTCGACCGCGCGGAGCCGCTTGTCCAGGCCTTCGAGGCCGCGCACCCGCTTCTGCAGATCGTCGACGCGCTCGCGCATCGAGCCCAAAGCCCCGAGCAGGCGGTCGCCTCCAGGCGCGCTGCCAAGGCGCTGAATCGCCTCCTCGCCGGCGTCGGCGAGCCGTTCCACGATGTTCTTCTGTCTGGGCCGAGCCATCCTCGTTCGCCCTCCTCGGTTTGCCGGTGAGTCTCTCTTACCTTGACCGCAAGTCCCGTGAACCCTGCCAGTTGCGGGGCGAACGCGTCCTGCCTACGCTCCGCGCGTGAAAGGGGTCGCCGTCTGCGCCGCCATGTCCCTGATCGTGCTCGCGGGCGTCGATGCCTCCGCCAGGGATGCGAAGACTCCTCTGACCGTCAAGGTCATGACCCGGAATCTCTACCTCGGCGCCAATCTCGACGCGATCGTGCAGGCGAAGTCCGCGGCCCAGGCTTTCGCGGCGGTGGAGGCGGACTGGGCGCAAGTGCAGGCGAACGACTTCCCGACGCGAGCCAAGGCCATCGCCCGGGAAATCGCGACCACGAAACCGGATTTCGTCGGGTTCCAGGAGGCGGTGCTCTACCGAACGCAGACCCCCGCCGACTTCACAGTCACGCCCGCGACCCGGGTGGCGCTCGACTATGTCAAGGAGCTGAAGAAGGCGTTGTCCGCACGCAAGCTCAAGTACCGTTTCCTCGGAGTGGGCTCGTGGACCGATGCCGAGCTCCCGAGCGGCGATCCACCGAAGATGGACATCCGCCTAAACGTTCGCGACGCACTACTCGTTCGCACCGACCGTAAGATCAAAATCCTGCGCGTAGCCAGGGGGCAGTACGCAACGACTACTCCGCTCTTCGGCGGGTTCGTCGTCGCCAAGCGCGGCTGGGTATTCGCAGATGCGTCGATCTCAGGACGTCGCTTCCGGGTGATCACGACGCACCTCGAGTCCTTCGACGACGCGTCCCAGGTCGCGCAGGGCCAGGAACTCGCGACCGACCCCGGTCTCCGCGCCGCCGTTCCCACAGTTCTCCTCGGCGATCTCAACTCGCGCGCCGACGGCAGCGGGACACCCACGCGCGCGAACCTCCTTGCCGCGGGCTTCCACGATGCGTGGCCCGAGGCGCGTCCACATGACATCGGGCTTACCTGCTGCCACGGCGATGACCTGCGCGAGGTTGGGGGGCCTTTGTACAGCCGGATCGACTACGTCCTGACACGAAACGGCTTCCGAGCCGTGGCCGCCGGAATCGTGGGCGAGGAGCAGCGGGACCGAATCTCGGGCCTCTGGCCGTCGGATCACGCCGGCGTCTGGGCCCGTCTCCGGCTTCCCTAGCGGCCGGGCCAAAGCTGCGCTTCCGCCCGGTGACTGGGTAGGCCGCTTCGCGGGAAACGTGCGCGGGCCAGGCCCGCGCACTCTCCAGGCAGCATGCGCTTGGCGCCCAGTTGGGGTCCGCGGGCGCGGGCGCTTCGCGTCCGCCGGCTAAGGCCGAATAACCACGGGCGTTCCGTTCAGGGCCTGCGCGAAGACTTTCTTCAGAGTCGCGTTGGGAAGCCGGATGCAGCCGTTGGAGACGGCCTTCCCGATCGACCACGGCGCGTTCGTCCCGTGGATGGCGATCGGGCCGCCCTGCGCCCACCCGGTGAGGACGTCCGAGAAGGCCGAGATGCCGATCGCGCCCGGACCGAATGGACCCGTCGTATCGCCCGGGATGAGCCGCTAGCGTGACTCGCTTCTCCGACAGGTCGACCAGGATCCGCGTCTTGACGGTCGCGACGTCGACCTGACGGGCGGACACCCATCCCGTGACGCCGTTCGGGCGCGTCGGAACCTGCACGAGGTAGGCACGCGGCTTGCATTTCGCATCGACGACCTCGGCACGGATCGAGAAGACGGTCGGAACCCCGTTGACGTTTAGCTTTTGGAAGCCGGCGAATTCCGGCCGGCCGGGACGGTGGGCAACCGCCGCCCGGTTCCGGACGATCGCCACATAGGCGAGCCTCCGCGAACCGAGGCGATGGAAGGAGCCAGCCGAACAGGCTCGCGCCTCGGCTGCGATCGTCGGCGCCACGTGGGTCTGGACCTCCTCTCCCCCGCAGGCGGCGAGGGTGAGGAGGGCGAGCGCGACGGTGAAGGCCGGGGCGCGCACGCCACCAGGGTACCTCGGCCAACAGGTTGTGAAGATTTGGTGGAAGTTTGCCGACAACAACTGGGAACGACCGAACGTCTAATTACCATGAGAAGGACGAGATGGCTCTGAACGTCAAGCGCAGGCACAAGCACACAGCTGTCACGGTTCATGCGATTCGGCAGCGCGCGGGCGTCCCGTACCACGTCGAGCGCAAGGTCTGCTCGGACTGCAGCCGGCTCCTCGCTGAGCGGACGATCAGGAGAGCGGCGACCTAGAGCGCCTGCGCGAAAGCTGCGCTTTCGCGTGGGGATGGGTACGCCGCTTCGCGGGGAACGTGCGCGGGCTAAGCCCGCGCACTCTCATGGGTTTCCGGTTGGCGCAGGATCGTCGTCCGCGTGCAGCGGCGCTTCGCGTCGCCGCACGCGTGAGTTCGCCTACGGTTAAGCGGCTACGCTCGCTTAACCTCCGGCCCTAGTGGTTCGGCAACTCGCGCTCAAGCGCTCTGTCCTCAGAGCAGTTCCTGAGCGAGGGCGGCGAGAGTCTCTCCCGCTCCCCCGTCGATTCGGATCGACGCGAGCCTGTCGAAAGGGGTCGCCCCGCGGTTCACGATCGCGAGCGCTCCGCCGCTCGAGATCGTCTCCTCCGGCAGGCCGGCAACCGGGTAGACCTCGAGCGAGGAGCCCACGACGAGCAGGATCCCGGCGCCCTGCGCGAGCTCGACGGCCCGTTCCATTGCACCTGCCGGGAGCAGCTCCCCGAACATGACGACGTCGGGCTTGAGGATCGACCCGCAACGCGGACACCGCGGCACCGCTGCCGGCGCGTCGCGCAAGGCAGCGACGACTTCCTGGAGCGGAACCAGCTCGCCGCACTCCAGGCAGCTCGACGTGCGGATCGAGCCGTGCACCTCGACGACGTCACGTGAACCCGCGCGCTCGTGCAACCCGTCGATGTTCTGTGTCACCACCCCGCAGACGAGCCCTCGCCGCTCGAGCTCCGCCAGAGTCAGATGTCCGGCATTCGGCTCGGCCGTCGTCAGGACCTCGAAACGAAGCGCGTAGAACTCCCACACCTTGACGGGATCGCGCCGGAAGGCGCCGATCGTCGCGTACTCCATTGGGTCGTACTCCGCCCAGATGCCAGTCGGCGAACGGAAGTCGGGGATGCCGCTCTCGGTCGAGATCCCGGCCCCGGTGAGCACGACGCAGGGTTGGCGTTCCCGCACGAGCGCCGCAAGTGCGCTGACCGACTGCTCCACCGCCGTAGAGTGCCGCGCATCGACGTCGTTCGCCTTCGGCTCGCTCCCGCGAGGGAAAGCATGTTTCCCTCGCGAGCTCCCTTCTTTAGGGATCGCGACATCGCTTGCGATGTCGCTGACGCGCCTTCCCTGGCTCAACGGCCGGAGAGCGGCCGATGAGCGGCTTTCCCTTCAGCACCGACGTCACGGTCCGGTTCGCGGAGACCGACGCTCAGGGAGTCGCGCACAACTCGGCGTATCTCGTCTGGTTCGAGGTCGCGCGCGTCGCCTACCTCGCCGAATACGCGGGCGGGTATCCAGCCCTTCGAGCGCAGGGGATCGAGTCGTTCGTGCTCGAGTCGCACGTCCGCTATCGCCAGCCCGTTCGTTTCGACGAACGCCTCTGCATCCATGCACGGATCGGCGAGCTGCGCGGTGCGCGTTTCCGTTTCGACTACGAGATCGAGCGGGACGGAGAACTGATCGCCGACGGGTGGACGGCGCACGCATGCGTCGATGCGGAGACGTTGCGCCCGACCCGGATCCCGCAAGACTTGGCCGAGGCGATCTCTACGGCCGAGGCGTCGTCGTCGTAGTCGTTGTCGTCGAGGTCGTCGTCCCAGGCTTCTTCGGCTTCGTCTCCGTAGGCTCCTGATCGGGGCGCGGCTTCGTCCCCACCCGGATGACCGTCGGCTCGCCGCGATAGGACGAGTAGAACGTAGTGTCGTAGAGAAGCTTGCCGTCGGCGTCGTAGACCCTTCGGCGAACGCTCGTCTTCCTCGGCGGCTCCCCCGTCTCCTCGACGACTCGCTCGCCGACGAAGAGCGTCGGATCGGGAATCCTCTTTGTCGGCGGTCGGCCGGTCACGACAAGCGGCCGCGTCTCGCTGACGACGCGACGGTGAACGGGCGTCCCGTACAGCGCGACCGTCAGTGAGGAGGAGCCGACCCAGGTCCGCAGGAGCAGCCAGTGCCCGGTGTCGTTCACGAACTTGAGATCGGTGTCGGGATAGTTGACGGTCGCGTCGCGGCCCTGCGGATAGTGGCTGATGTAGAGCGCGTGGTTCGTCCGCGAGACCATTGGGAGTCCCGCCTCGTACGCGGCATTGAAGACGGTCGTGGAGACCTGGCAGACGCCGCCCCCGATGCCGGTCTTCAGCTCGCCGTTGATGATCACCGGTGCCTCCTTGAAGCCGTTGGCGACGGTGCGGGCCCCGGTCGTCTGGTTGAAGGAAAAGGTCGTGCCGGGCGCGATCACGTGCTTGTCCACGAGGTGCGAGACGAGCTGGACGTTGTGAATGCGGTTCGGATCCCCGCCGTAGAAGGTCTGGTAGCTCGCGACGAGCCCTGTGATGTTCATGCTTTTGGCTTCTGCCGTCGTCAGATCGGCTTCGGCCCGCTCGACGGTGAGCGTGGCCGACCGCAGCTCCGGAGCGGTGACGAGAGCGGCGCGCAGCAACGCGTTCGCGCTTGCCGGGACATCCAGGACATAGCCGGGCTTGTCCGGGATCACGCGGATTCCGCTCGAGCTGATTGCCCAGTCCGCGTCCGCGGCGTCGCGGTCGACGCGCCGTGCGAGTGCTCCGAACCACCTGCGTGCCCCGGGCCCGCCGACCTCAAGGTCGTGACGGCCGTTCGCAGGCAAGAGCAGCACGCTCGCGATTCGCCCCGGGCGCAGATTCCAGCGGGTCCCCCCGAGAGTGAGCTGCAGAGGTGCTGAGAGCGCCGTCCGCACCTGCGCCTGGGCGACCCTCAGCTCATCGGCCGTCACCTTCGGCTTCTCGACGCGGACGGGTAGTCCCACCGGCTCGCGCTCAAGGTTGGCCAAGGCGCGGACGATCGTGGCGGCGGCTGCGTGACGGTCGAGAGCGCTGCCGGTCCGGCTCGGAACGATCTCGGGCTCGAGCCCGCGCAGGACGATCGCAGCGTCGCGGTGCGGGACGTTCACAGCGGCCTCGATCTCGTCGAGCTTCTCTCGGAGCGCGGCGTCATAGACCTGGGTCGGCGGCGCCACATCGGCGCCGAAAAAGCGCATGTCGAGGCGGCGGAACCCCCGCAGCGGGCCGAAGCCTTCGCCCTGGCGCCGGACGGCATCGACTGCAGCGCCCCAGTCCACCCGCACACCTAGGTGGCGCGGCTCGACTCGCCAGGCCCCGGAGCCGACGCGGAAGGTCACGGGGAGATCGGCGAGCGCCTTGGAGCGGCGGTCGAGAACGGCGCGGGCTCGGCCGGGCGTCATCCCGCCGACGTCGATCCCCGCGATCCGAACTCCATCGGCCAGCCGGCTCGGGGACCCGGCGAAGGCGAGGCCCAACATCGTTGCGGCGAACGCCGCCAGGACGGCTGCGATCCCCGTCCGCTGCAGGACCACACGGCGCTGGACGCGCGTCTTGCGACGGCGCTTGGGCCGGACCAGGGGAGATCTACCTCGCGCGGGCAAGGCGTCGAAGTGTAGCCGCCGGTTCGGCGTATTCCGCGCCGGCCTCGGCGACCCTTGACGCTCTCTCGCTCGATCTCGCATATCCGTTCAACGCACTCGGAACGGGTTCGGTCACGGATCTCTCCAGCGCGTCTCGGGAAACGGCGGGCGTCGTCACATTGTTGCCAATTTGTGCAACACGCTGCGCACGTTTCGAGTTAGACTTGAAGTGGGTGGTGGGCTAGGGGTGCCCCGCGCGCGTACCAGTTAGAACGTGAACAGCTCGATGCCACCGCTGACGTTGAGTGCGACGCCGGTGATGTACGAGGCGAGGTCCGAGCAGAGGAACGCGATCGCGTTGGCGACGTCTTGCGGCTCGCCCGCTCGCCGCATCGCTGTCCGGCGCACCATCCGCTCGTTCATCTCCGGGTTGCCGAAGTGGAAGGCCTCGGTGCCGATGATGCCCGGCACGATCGCGTTGCACGTGATCCCGTGCCGGGCGCCCTCGAGCGCGAGCGTGCGCGTGAGACCGAGCAGCCCTGCCTTCGTCGTGGAATAGCTCGCCTGTCCGAACCCCCCGAGCGTCCCCGCGACGGAGGCCATGTTCACGATCCGCCCCCACCCGCGCTCCTTCATGTGCGGCCACACGGCCTGGGCGCAATTGAAGGCTCCCGTCAGGTTCACCTGCAGGTCCCGGTCCCAGAGCTCGGGTGTCTGGTCGGGCAACTGTCCGACGTGATCCAGCGTGCCCGCGTTGTTGACGAGGATGTCGACGGCCCCGAACTCCCGCACCGCGCGGCTGACGGCCGCCTCCACCTGTCCGCGCTCGGTCACGTCGCACTTCACCGCCGCGGCGCGACGGCCCATGGCGGAGATCTCCTCCGCTGTCGCCTCGGCGTAGACGAGGCCCTGCGAGCGGGCCACCTGCGCCAGCGGCCCGTAGCGTTCGGCGTCCTCGCCTGCGTCCGACTCGACCTGGATGTCGGCGATGACCACGTCCGCGCCCGCCCGGCCGAGCGTCAGCGCATCCTCACGCCCGAGGCCGCGGGAACCGCCCGTGACGAGCGCCACCCGCCCGGAGAGGTCGATCTCGAGCCCCACGAAGCCGGAGCCTAATGCCGCGGGAATCAATTCGAAGGCATCGACCGGTCGTTTCAGACGGCCGACCGGCAAAGCCGGTCGTCCTGAGGACGCCACCGCAAGCGGCGCCTCAGTCCCGTGGAAGCAAGAGTTCTCTGGCGATCACGAGGCGCTGGATCTGGGAGGTGCCCTCGTAGATCTGGTACAGCTTGGCGTCCCGCATCAGCTTCTCGACCGGGTACTCCTTCATGTACCCGTAGCCACCGAAGATTTGGACGGCGTCCGTCGTGACCTCCATGCCGATGTCGGCGGCGAAGCGCTTGGCGTGGGAGGACTGCAGCGTCGCGCGCATTCCGCTGTCGATCATCCACGCCGCCTGCCAGCAGAGGAGGCGCGCTGCCTCGATCTTCGTCGCCATGTCGGCGATCAGGAAGTTGACGCCCTGGTTCATCGCGATCGGCATGCCGAACTGGACACGCTCTTTCGAGTAGTTCGCGGCGTACTCGAAGGCGGCGCGGGCCACGCCGACGGCGCCGATCGCCGTTCCGGGACGCGTGAAGTCGAGCGTCTTCATCGCGATCTTGAAGCCCTCGCCCTCCTCGCCGAGCCGGTTCGCGACGGGAACGCGCACGTCCTGGAAGGAGAGCGCGGAGGTGTCGGTCGACCGCTGGCCCATCTTGTCGAGGTGCCGGTCGACAACCACGCCCTCCGCATCGGCCGGAACGATGAACGCGGTCAGACCACGGTGACTTTTCGACTTGTCCGTCGACGCAAAGACGGTGAACCACGCGGCATGCCCGGCGTTGGTGATGAACATCTTCGACCCGTTGAGCAGGTACTCGTTGCCGTCCCGCACCGCGGTCGTCTGGATTCCGGACACATCTGAACCGGCATTGGGCTCCGTGAGGGCAAACGAGGTGAGCAGCACGTCGTCGACGAGCGGTGGCAGCCACTCGCGCTTCTGTTCTTCCGTCCCGGCGATGATCACCGGCCCGTGACCGAGGCCGTTCGCGGCGATGGCCGTGCCAATCCCCGAACAGCCCCAGCAGAGCTCCTCCCCGATCAGCATCCCCTCGAAAGCCCCGAGCTCGAGGCCGCCGTACGCCTCCGGGATGTGGACGTTCATGAGTCCGAGCTCGTGTGCCTTCGCGAGCACGTCGGCCGGGTGTGTGGAGTGCTCGTCGTACTCCCGCTCCTTCGGCCGAATCTCCCTCTCGGCGAACTCGTGCGCGAGCTCGCGCAGGGCCTTCTGCTCGTCCGTCAGGCCGAAAGAGACCCCGCCGGCTGTCCGTTCCTCGATCGTTGCCACGCAGACGAAGAGTAGCCTGATTGACTAGTCAGTCAAACCGCCATCGTAGCCTCAGAACCCGGGTCACGAGCGCGTCGAGCTCGCCGTGGCGCGCGAGCGGGATGAGGACCCGGATGGCCTGCGCCGCGCTCACCGGGCTCGTGAAGAAGCAGGAGATCGGCGCCGGCCCTGGCTGCGGCAACCGCCCACCGCGCCGCGCGGCCGTTGACCACGTCGAGCGAATCCGTGATCGCGACGCCGTCGAAGCCCAGGCTGCGGAGCAGCCGGTACGCGGCCGGCTCGAGCACGGCGCGGCGGCCGCTCAGACCGGCGCCCAAGCCGTCCGTACACTAGGCCGTCATGGACTTCGAGCTCACCGACGAACAGCGCTTGCTGCAAGAGA
>WNFU01004364.1_pt1 | contig 32291 bp, 31 predicted proteins | sample 5400121 | NCBI WGS metagenome assembly WNFU01 (sample SAMN13153360, study PRJNA577476) | soil metagenome | isolation source: 100 cm soil or saprolite under grassland replicate 1 | place: USA:California | collected 2016-06-15
CGAACTGGTGGGCGCGCAGGCCGCGCACGTCGCTGATGCGCTCGACCGCGCGTGAGCGCTCGTCGGCGGTGAATTCCTGGTCGCGGAAAACCGTGAGCCCTTCCTTCAGGCAGAGCTGGAACCAGTCGCGACAGGTGATGCGGTTGCCGGTCCAGTTGTGGAAATATTCGTGGGCGATGATCGCTTCGATCCGCTCGTAATCGCCGTCGGTCGCGGTCTCGGGCGAGGCCAGCACGTATTTGTCGTTGAACACGTTGAGCCCCTTGTTCTCCATCGCCCCCATGTTGAAATCGGACACCGCTACGATCATGAAAATATCGAGATCGTATTCGCGGCCGAACGCGGTCTCGTCCCAGCGCATGGCGCGCTTGAGCGAATCCATGGCGTGGAGGCAGCGGGGTTCCTTGCCGGGCTCCACATAGATGCGCAGCGTCACCTCGCGCCCCGACATGGTGCGGAAGCGGTCCTCGACGCAGGCGAGCGTCCCGCCCACCAGCGCGAACAGGTAGGACGGCTTGGGGAACGGATCGTGCCACACCGCGAAATGGCGGTCGGTGCCCGGCACCTCGCCCGACTCGACCAGATTGCCGTTGGCGAGCAGCATCGGCGCGGCGGCTCGATCGGCCTCGATGCGGGTGGTGTAGACCGCCATCACGTCGGGCCGATCGGGGAAATAGGTGATGCGCCGGAAGCCCTCGGCCTCGCATTGGGTGCAGTAGATCGTGCCCGACCGGTAAAGCCCGAGCAGCTGGGTATTGGCGGACGGATCGATCACGGTCTCGATCTCGAGCCGAAACGCCCGCGGCGGCGGCTGCGCGATGGTCAGGCGATCTGCGGTGGCGACGTATTGCTCCGCCGGCAGGTCGTGGCCGTCGAGCATCAGCGATTTGAGCACCAGCCCGTCGCCGTCGAGGACGAGCGGCGCCGGCGGCACGCCGTTGGAAGCCGGTCTCAGCGCGAGCGCAGCGCGCACCCGCGTCGCCGTCGGGTCGAGCGAGACGTCGAGCTCGACGGTCTCGACCAGCCAGTCGGGAGGGCGGTAGTTCTCCAGCCGGACGGGACGGGCCTCTTCGGTGCGGATGTCCATTCGCTGCGGTTCCAGTGTCGGGGAGGGACGTTATTACTCATATACCCTGAATTGGCTTCCTGCTTTAATCGCTTCCCAAGGAGCTGCAACCCATTGTATGGGGTGCGCCGACAATTTTTTTGGAGGAAATGTGATGAAGACGCTTCGCATGCTTTGGCTCGGTGTCGTTGCGCTGGTTTCCGCGACCTTCGTCGCGGCCGCGCCCGGTTCGGCGCAAAACTTCCCAAACCAGCGGGTGACGATCGTGGTGCCCTTCGGCGCCGGCAGCGTGACCGACATCATGGCGCGCATCATTGCCGACGAGGCGAGCAAACGCTGGGGCCAGCAGGTCCTGGTCGAGAACCGGCCCGGGCTCGCCGGAACCGTCGGCGTGGCGAAGGCGGCGCCCGACGGCTACACCCTGATGCTGACCTCGAACGGCCACACGGTCGCGGGCCTCGTTAACAAGAATCTGCCGTTCGATCCGGTGAAGGATTTTTCCGGCATCACCCGCGTGAGCTCGGCGCCGCTCTACCTGATCGTCAACCCGGATGTTCCAGCGAAGAACCTGAAGGAGCTGATCGATCTGGCGAAGGCTAAACCGGGCACGCTCAATTTCTCCTCACCCGGCCTCGCCAGCACGACCTTCATCGCCGGCGCGCTGTTCCGCAACGCCGCCGGGATCAATATCGTGCACGTGCCGTTCAAGAGCGCCCCCGACGCGGTGACCGCGGTGGTGCGCGGCGACGCGCACATGTATTTCGCGCCGGTCAACCTGTCGAAGGAGATGGCCGAGGCTGGCAAGGTACGCGCGATCGCGTCCGTTACAGCTCAACGAATCCCTGAAATGCCGAATGTCCCGACCTTCAAGGAGGCCGGCCTGGACTACGTCTATGATTCCTGGTTCGGCCTGATGGTGCCGGCCGGCGTGCCGCGCGACATCGTCAACAAGCTCAACCAGGACCTGGTGGCGATCCTGAAATCTCCGGAAGTGAAGGACAAGCTGGCGAAGCAATTCGTCGTCGGCGTCACCGACACGCCGGAGCAGTTCGACAAGATCATCAAGGACGAAACCGCGAACCTGACCGAGGTGTTCAAGACCTTCACCAACTAGCGCGGTTGCCGGTTAGTTTGCGCCAATCTCTCCGTCGTCATTCCGGGGGCCCGAGCGTAGCGAGGGAGCCCGGAATCCATAATCACCATCCGTGGTTATGGATTCCGGGCTCGCGCCTTCGGCGCGCCCCGGAATGACGACGGAGAGATTCGGAGTACGCTCGCGATGTGCAAGCAGCAGCCAAACTTTTCGTTTCGATCATTTGTGCGAGTGGGCAGCGACCCACGCTGCGATATTTCCCGCAGCCATCTCGCTAGCAGCGATCCGCGAACCGGCGTAGCATTCCGCGCAAAATCACGAGCCTTGGGAGGATCACATGACCCATCTGCGCAATGCCGGCTCGATCGGCAGCTCTTCGTGCCTTTGCTGCGCACCCGGATCATCGTCCGCGATGTCGCGGCGCCAGTTCCTCTGCACCACGGCAGCCGGCGCGGTGGCCGCGCCGGCGCTTGCCGCGGGTGTGATCGGCACGGCCCAGGCGCAACAGGCGCCGGGCGGCGCTCCGGCGCCCGGACGGCCGATCCTGATCAAGGGCGGCTGCGTGCTCGGCCTCGACCGCGCGGTCGGCGACTTCGAAGCCGCCGACGTGCTGGTCGAGGGCAACAAGATCTCGGCGGTGCGGCCGAACATCAGCGCGCCCAACGCCGAGGTGATCGACGCCTCCAAGTCGATCGTGATGCCGGGCTTCGTCGATACCCACCGGCACATGTGGCAGGGCTTCCTCCGCAACGTGCTGCCGGACGGATCGCTGCAGGATTATCGCGACCTCGTGCAGCGCAAGTTCGGCGCCACCATGACGCCCGATGACGTCTATGCCGCCGACCTGCTCAGCGCGCTCGGCGCCATCGATACCGGGGTGACCTGCGTGCTCGATTGGTCGCATATCCACAACACGCCGGAGCACAGCGACGCCGTCATCAAGGGATTACGCGAATCCGGCGTGCGGGCCGTTTTCGCCTACGGCAATCCGCAAAATGACACCGGCCGCTTCTGGGAGATGAAGGGTCATAAGTTCCCGGACGACATCGCGCGCCTGCGCAAGCAGTATTTCTCCAGCGAAGACCAGTTGCTCACCCTCTACATGGCGGCGCCGTCGGCGTCGCCCGAGATCATTCTGCAGTCCTGGAAGGCCGCCCGCGACGTGGGCGCGCGCATCAGCATCCATGTGGGGGTCGGCGAGTTCGGGCGCAGCGGGCTGTTGGAGAAGCTCAACGCGCAGAACGCGCTCAAATCGGACACCACCTACATCCACTGCTGCACCTTGAACGACACCGAATGGAAGCTGATCAAGGATACCGGCGGGACGATCTCGATCGCCGGCTATGTCGAGACGCTGATGGGTCACGGCAACCCGCCGACCCAGAAGGCGCTCGACACCGGCATCCGCCCCTCGCTCAGCGTGGACGTCGAGACCTCGGTGCCGAACGACTTCTTCCAGCAGATGCGCACGGTGTTCTCGCTGCAGAAGAACGAGGTCTGGGCGCGGCGGCTCGCCGGCGACAAGAACCCGCCGAAGTTTCTGACGGTGCGGGAAGTGCTCGAATTCGCCACCGTCGAGGGCGCGCGGGCGAACGGCCTCGAGCGCAAGATCGGCACGCTCACGCCCGGGAAGGAGGCGGACATCATCCTGCTGCGCACCGACCGCCTCAACGTCATGCCGATGAACAACGCGGTCGGCGCGGTGGTGACCAGCATGGGTCCGCAGAACGTCGACACCGTGCTGATCGCCGGCAAGGTGATGAAACGCAACGGCCAACTGGTCGGCGTCGATTGGGACCGGATCACCCGGCTCGGCAACGAGGCGCAGGCACGCAACTACAAGAACGCGAATGTGCCGAACAAGCGCATCTGACGACCGCTGATCTCGTCATCGCCGGGCGGGCGGCCGCGGGCCGCTCGCCCGCTTCGCGTCTTCGGGGTAGGGTGGGCAAAGTCGCTTGCCGTACCGTTTCCGCGTGGGCACGGCCCGCGAAAACGGGCGTGAACGCCCTTGTGTCGCACGATAGACTTTGCCCACGCGGAGAGGCAAAAGCCTGCGCCTTTGCCCACCCTACTGGTTCTTCGTTGTCCGCCTTTGTGCGTGACTGATAGGGACGTTTGGTATGCCTGACCGTTTCGACGTCGTGGTCGCCGGTGCCGGACACAACAGCCTGATCGCGGCGGCCTATCTCTCGAAAGCCGGCTACCGCTGCCTGGTGTTGGAAGGCCGGCCGGTGGTCGGCGGCAATTGCGTGACCGAGGAACTGACGCTGCCGGGATTCCAACATGATTCGTGCGGGACCGCCCATGTCGTGATCCAGGACAGCCCGATGCTGCGCAACGACGAGCTCGGGCTTAAGGACTACGGCCTCGAATACATTCATCCGGAAATCGTGGTGCACGTCCCGTTCCCCGACGGCACGTATTTGACCCAGTATCACGATATCGAGCGAACCTGCGACGAATTTGCCAAGTTCTCGAAAAAGGATGCCGCCGCCTATCGGCGCATGATCAATGAATATGACGCCGTCAAGCCGATCTTCGACGCCGTCTCCTACACGCCGATCGGGTGGGGCAAGCCGATCAACGAGCGGCTCGCCGAGCGTCCCGACGGCAAAAAATGGCTGCGCCGCGTCGCGATGTCGGGCTGGGAGATCATCCGCGACAATTTCGAGGACGATCACTGCCGCTCGTTCATGCTGTGGATGGCGTTCCAGACGGTGGTGCCGCCGGAATGGCCGCTGTCGGGGCGCCTGGCCTATTCGCTGGTCTATGGCCGCCAGCGCTGGAGCTGGTGCGTGCCGAAGGGCGGATCGGGCGCATTCTCGGGCGCGCTCGCACGGCTGATCGAAGCGCACGGCGGCGTCATTCTCACCGACAAGCGCGTGCGCGCGCTCATCGTCGAGAACGGCCGCTGCACGGGCGTCGAATGCGCCGGTGGCAGCACTTATCACGCTTCCAAAGCCGTGCTGTCGACGGTTCACATCAAGCATCTCGTGGACATGGCGCCGCGCGCGGCCTGGGGCGACGATTTCGTCGCCGGCGTCGAGACCTGGCAAGCCGGCCCGACCCTGTTCGTCACCCACTACGCAACCACCGAACCGATGCGATTCAAGGTCGAGGGCGGCGTGCGCGAGCCGATGGCGGTCGGCATCCTGTCGACGCCGACCCGCGCCTTGCGCATGGGCTACGACTATGCGCGCGGCGCCGTGAACATCGACGACCCGGTCTTGCTCGCGGTCTGTCCGACGCTCGCGGATCCGGGGCGGGCGCCGCCCGGCAAGCACACTGTGAAGGTGATCGGCTTTCAGCCTTACGATCTTGCGGAAGGCCCGCAGCATTGGGACGAGATCAAGGAACAGGTCTCGGAGGCCAATCTGAGCGCGCTGCGGCGGCTCGCGACCAACCTGACCGACGACAAGATTCTCGCCCGCGTGGTCGAAAGCCCGCTCGATCTCGAACGCATGAACCCGCACAATTGGCATGGCTCATGCCACGGCGGCGCGCAGAACGCGGCGCAGTCGGCGAGCATGCGGCCGGTGCCAGGTTGGGCTTCGCACCGGATGCCGATCCCCGGCCTCTACCAGACCGGCTCCACCACGCATCCGGGCGGCTCGATCTCGGCCGGCCCCGGCCGCAACGCCGCCGCCGTGATGCTGAGGGATTTCGGCACGAGCCTCGACGAGGTGGTCGCGACAAAGAGTGCCGCACCGCCCCTCGCAATGAGGCGAACTGAGAAAGCCCTATGACGGACATTGTCGGTACGTGGCGTCTGGTCAAAACGAAGGCTCGTGACGATGCCGGCAAGCCGCTTCCCCCGCCTTACGGGCCAAGGCCGATGGGCTTGGTGATCTTCCAGGCCGACGGGCGCATGATGACCGTGCTGTGCGACGGTCGGCCGACTTTGCCGCCCGACGAACCGCGGCAATACATGTCTTACGCCGGCAACTACACCTTCGACGGCAGCACGCTGGTCACGCGGGTCGACACCTCCTCCGATGCGAGCCGCGTCGGCGGCGAGCAGGTGCGTCAGGTTCGCTTCGAGGGCGATCATCTGCTGCTCGATCCGCCGCGGCGGCCGTGGGGCGGCATGATGCAGCACCAGGAACTGGTCTGGGAGCGCGTCGTTTAGGACATTGCCGTGGAGCCTGACCGGAGGGATGCGGTCATGCGCGCGCACCACGATACCGTGACACGGCAGGATGATTGCCGCTTGCCGCTTCAGCGTGGCATTCGACGAAAGTCGGTGAAAATCGATGCGTCGTGATGCCGTCGCAAATTTTTTCTATGCGTGAGCCGCTTCACATTCAAACGACATCGCCAGTGGCATCTCCCCGAGCGAACAAAAACTTCGTCCCCGCAGCAGAGCACCGCCGAATGGCCTGAAGCTTTGCTACGCTAGTGGCCGTCGGGCTGTCGTCCCGACTCCTGGGAGGGAGAGCGTGGCTGAGTACACTGCGCTCAAATACCGCGTATTCTTGAGTTACAGCCACCGCGACGCGGCTTGGGGCAGGTGGCTGCGAGCTGCGCTCGAAGGTTATCGCATCGACGAAGACCTCGTGGGTCGGCCGACGCCCGCAGGTCCGGTGCCAACGACGCTGCGACCGATCTTCGGCGGCCGCGAAAGTTTTTCAGTCGGCGCCTCGCTCGCCGAGCAGACATCGACGGCGCTGCGAGCATCTCAGTTCCTGATCGTGCTTTGCTCGCCGCACGCGGCGAAAAGCCGACACGTCAACGAGGAAATCCGCCGCTTCAGGTCCATGGGTCGCGCCGATCGCGTGATCCCCGTAATCGTCGACGGCAAGCCGGGCGATCCCGCACGGCAAGCCGGGCGATCCCGCGCGCGAATGTTTTCCGCCGGCGTTACGCTTCAAGCTCGGGCCGCATCGCCGACTGACCGACGAGCGGTGGGAGCCGGTTGCTGCCGACACCCGGCCCGAAGGCGACGGCAAGGACCTCGCCCGGCAAAAGGTGGTGGCGCGACTTCTCGGGCTCGGCATCGACGACATCGAACGTCGCGCTAAACGCACACGCAAACGGCAAGTGCGCATCCGCCACCGCATCATCGCCGCCTTGCTCGCTCTCACCGTTGCCTCCAACGGCGGCTTCGCCTGGGCCCACTACGAGCTATCCCGCAGCGACGCGCTGCTCGACCACACGCTTGCCCGTGCGACTGAGCTCGCGACCGAGGCTGCGGCCATGTCGAAGCAGCTCGGCGTGCCACGCCGGCTATCGGTGGGAATGTTGCAAACGGCCGAGACTCTGTTTCGCGGCTTGGCGGAGCTTGGTCGCGACACGCCGAGACTGCGCCTCCGCAATGCTTCGATACTGATCAAATTTGCCCGCAATTACGCGGCGCTCGGTAATACCGAATTGCAACGGGCGCGGGCGACCGAAGCGGATCGGCTGATGCAAAGGCTCGCCGCCGAAGACCCGGGCAATCTTGCCTGGCAGCATGACCTCTCGGTGAGCTACGACGAGTTGGGGGACGTGCTGCAAGCCCAGGGCAGGCTCAAGGAGGCGCTCGCGAAATACAGCGCGAGCCGCGTCATCGCCGAGCGTCTCGCCGCCGATCCCAGCTATGCCGGCAAGCCGCGTGACCTTGCGCTGAGCCACATCAAGGTGGGCAATGTACACGTCGCCCAGGGCGCTCTCGATGAGGCGCTCACGAGCTACGACCTGAGCCTCGCCATTGGCGAGCGCTTGGCCGCCGCGGATCGCCGTAATGCGCGCTGGCAATACGATCTTCTGGTGTCGCACGACAAGATCGGCGACGTCCTGCGGGTCCAAGGTGAGCTTGAGGCGGCGCTGGTACGCTATCGTGCTAGCTGCGCCATCGCCGAGGGCCTCCTCGCCGCTGATCCCGGCAATGCCGATTGGCAACGCGGTCTCTCGGCGTCGCATGTCAAGATCGGCGACGTGCTAGCGCTTCAGGAAAAGCCTGACGAGGCCCTCGCGCGCTACCGCGCCGGCAATGCCATTGCCGAACGCCTCGCCGCCTCCGATGACAGCAACGCCGGCTGGCAAAAAGACCTCGGCATCAGCCATGAACGCATAGGTTTCGTTCTGGAGGCTCGAGGCGATTTCGTTGCAGCTCTGAAGGAATACAAGGCCAGTCTGGCGATCGGCAGTCGGCTCGCCGCCGCCGACCCGAGCAATGCCGGTTGGCAGTGGGACCTCGGCATTGCTCATGAACACATCGGCGACGTGCTTCGGTCTCAAGGCGATCTGGCCGGAGCCCTGAAGGAATACGAAGCGAAAAGAGCCATCGTCAGCCGCCTCGCCGCCGCCGACCCCGGCAATGCCGGCTGGCAGTACGACCTCGGCATCAGTCATGCCCGTGTCGGTCTTGTTCTGGAGGCTAGAGGCGATTTCGTTGCAGCTCTGAAGGAGTACGAGGCCGGTCTCAGCATTGGCAGCCGCTTCGCCGCCGCCGATCCCAACGATGCCGGTTGGCAGCGTGACCTTGCCGTCGGCTACGGCAAAGTTGCGGCCGTTTATCATCGCCTGGCCAAGGTCGGGCAAGCATTGGTCCAGCTGCGCAAGGGGCGGGACATCATAGCTGCGCTCGTCGAGACGGCCCCGGACTTCGAACAATGGACGATGGACCTCGCGCGGTTCGACGGCCAGATCGCCGCCCTCGAAGGACGCGCTCCAGCACGAACGGCTGCGCGACCGTGCGATCCTGCGTGCACAAGAGATTCGAAAGTGTCTCAGGGGGCAGTCATCCTCGCAAGCAGCCTTCGCTACCGGATCGATTCTCTTCCTGCCGTCACCACCAGATTCAGCAATTGACCAACGTCCGGCGGAGCAGCGTTTCTCTCCGCACTGCGTGAACGGTTGGTCAATGAACGAAGTGTTGATGCGTTGCTGTGGACGCGATTGAAGTTTCCATACCTTGCCTTCATCAGGCTTGCGTCATACGGCTATAGCTGCGCGGTGATGAGTCCGCGTTAGAGCGGTTTTCGATTCCAGAGGAGCGCAAACCGCCGTAGCGGTGGTCTCGCCGCTGAGCTCTACTTTTGTTTGACCGGAGGAATGCGCTCATGCGCGCGATGGTGCTGGAGCAGCCGCGCCGGCCGCTGGTCATGCGCGAGCGGCAGGTGCCCGAGCCTGGCTCCGGCGAGATCCTGGTGGAGATCGCGGCCTGCGGCGTCTGCCGCACCGACCTCCACGTCGTCGACGGCGAATTGCCGAACCCCAAGCTTCCGGTCGTGCCCGGCCACGAGATCGTCGGCCGCGTCGCGGCCTTGGGGGAGGGCGTCACCGGCCTCGCGATCGGCCAGCGCATCGGCGTGCCCTGGCTCGGGCAAACCTGCGGCGTCTGCCCCTATTGTCGCGCGGGCCGCGAGAACTTGTGCGACGCGCCGCTGTTCACCGGCTACACCCGCGACGGCGGCTATGCGACCCATACGGTGGCCGACGCGCGCTATTGCTTCCCGGTGCCGGAACGCATGGACGATGCCGGGGTGGCGCCGCTCTTGTGCGCGGGGCTGATCGGCTGGCGCAGCTACCGCATGGCCGGGGAGGGGCACGCACTGGGTCTCTACGGCTTCGGCGCCGCGGCCCACATTTTGGCGCAGGTGGCGGCATGGCAAGGCCGCCGCGTCCACGCCTTCACGCGCGCCGGTGACAAGGCCGCGCAAGAATTCGCCAAGTCGCTGGGCGCGGTCTGGGCCGGCGGCTCGGACGAGATGCCGCCCGAGCCGCTCGATGCCGCCATCATCTTCGCGCCGGTCGGGGCGCTGGTGCCGCTGGCGCTCAAGGCGGTGAAGAAGGGTGGGCGCGTGGTGTGCGGCGGCATCCACATGTCCGACATCCCGAGCTTCCCCTATCGCCTGCTCTGGGAGGAGCGCCACGTCGTCTCGGTCGCCAACCTCACGCGCGAGGACGCTCGCGAATTCTTGGAGCTGGCGCCGCAGGCCGGCGTGAAGACCGAGGTCACGCGCTACCCGCTCGACAAGGCCAACGAGGCGCTTGCCGACTTGCGCGAGGGCCGTCTGCAGGGCGCTGCGGTGCTGATTCCGTGAGCGGGGTGATCAATCGCGCCGCACCTGAAGTGCATTGTTCGTGCCAAGCATATTCTTTGTTCACGACGCGCTTATTTTTTCCACCGAAAGCGCCGATGATTTGAGCAGCAATTTCTCGACGTCACGCTGCTTCAAACCGAAGGTTGCGCACTCGATCGCTTCCGGTTGCCGGCGGGGTCGCTACGCAGATACCGGGGTCGGCTCGGCGTGCCCGATCACGCGTTTGATCGAGGGAAAGCGCTGTCGCAGCGCCCGCTCCACCTCGTCGACCTTCTCGTGCATCTGGGTCACCTTGAGCGAGGGATCGACCAGGCAATGGAAATTGACGATCTCGCCGTCCTCCGTCTCGCGCACCCGGACGTCGTGCACTTCCCCGAGCAGGTCGATTTCTGCCGCGATGGCGCCCAGGGCGTCGCGCATTTCCGCGACGCGCTCGGGCGGCGCGTCGCGGCCGGGCTCATCAAACGGCTGCAGCGGCTCAATATGGGTCTCGACCTCGACCTCGGGCCCGAGCTCGTCACGCACCGCCTGCTCGAGGCCGTCGGCGATCTCGTGCGCGCGGCCGAGCGGGAGATTTCCGTCGACCTCGAGGTCGAGCGAGATCGACAGTCGACCGCCGATCGCATGCACGGTGATATGGTGCACGGCGAGCGCGCGGTTGCGCGCGATCACCATGACCCGATCGAGCACGGTCTCGTCGTCGAGCGCGCGCGGCTCGGTGTTGACGGTTGATTCCGCCTTGGGGAATTGGGCGCGAACCGCGTTTTCGATCCGCGCCTTGAGCGCAGCGACGCGATCGAGCGGCAGCGTGCGGCTCACCGCCACGACGAGATCGACGAACAGCACGTCGCCCGCCGGGCGCACGCGCACCCGGTCCACCGCCACCACGCCGGGAACGCGCGCCGCGATCGCGCGGACCTTGTCCGCGGCGCCCGCCGGCGCGGTATCGGTGAGCGTGTCGATGGTGCGCCGTCCGAGCCGCCAGCCGGCGATGCAGATGAACACCGCGACCACGACCGCGGCGGCCGAGTCGGCCCATGGGTATCCGAGCGCGACCGCGCCGAGGCCGCCGAGGACTGCGATCGACGACCACATGTCGGAGCCGAAATGCAGCGCATCCGCTTCCAGCGCCTCGCTCGAGGTCTCGGCCGCGACCCGGTAGAGAACCCGCGCGCGAAAGAAATCGACCAGGATCGAGGCGACGATCACCACGAACGCCCACAACGTCGCCTCGACTGCGTGGCCGTGGCCGTCGAGCAGACGCTGCAGCGCTTCCCAGATCACGATACCCGAGAGCAGGAACAGCAGCGCCGTCTCGGCGAGCGCGGTGAGGCTCTCGACCTTGCCGTGCCCGTAGTGGTGCTCCGCGTCGGCGGGCTTGCCGGAAACGCGCACCGCGAAATAGGTCATCACCGTGGCGGCGAGGTCGAGCAGCGAATGCGCGGCTTCCGACAGGATCGCGAGCGAGCCGGTGGCGACGCCGACCACAGCCTTGGCCAGCGTGAGCCCGGCCGACGCCGCGATCGAGGACAGTGCGACTTTTTGCTTGATGTCGTGCATGGTGTGCCTCACCGCGACCGGTAGCGAGGTCGGCGGCAGGCGTCAATGCGACGACCGCGCGCCATGGAAATGCAAACGAGTTGCATGTGAGGGAGGGAAGCGACGTCACGCGAGCGCCGCATAGCCGGCGGCCGCCGCCTCCCGAGCCTGCAACAGGAGCCGGTCGTAATCCGCGGCCTCGACCAGGGCGAAGCCTGCCAATAGTAAACTCTCGAGGATCGACGCCGCCTCCGGCTCCGTGGCCGCGGCCAGCAAGGTTCGGCGCAGCCGCTCGATCGGGTCGGGCGGCGTCGCGCGCGAGGCGATCAAGGGCGGGATCGGCGTCATGACCGTCGACTCGATCGTTCGAAGCTTCGCCGCGGTCCCGGGCTCGTGACGTTGCAGAAGATCGTGCACGTACGAATCGAGCGGGCCGACGTCGATCGCGCGCTCGAGGACCGCATCGATCACCCGCCGGGGCGTCACCAGGGGCCCGATGCTCGCTGCGAACAGCCGCTCGGATTTGTCGTGACGGTAGCCGAGCAGGTGATGCCGGACCGCGTTGAACCCCGATTGCGAATGGGTCGCCGTCCACCCGATCCGTTTGCCGAAAGCGTCGCGCAAGTGCTCCAATTCGCTGTCGGCCCGGACCACGAAGTCGGTGCAGTACACCGGTCGGCGGCCGTAGCGCGGCGGTGACGGAATCGGAGCGGCAACCAGCAGCGGTCGCGGCGCGGCCGAGGCGAACGGGAAACCGCACATGAACGCGGCGGCGAGATCGCCGCGCGCCCAAAGCTCGTCGAGCGGCGCCGGCGCGGCGTGATCGATGTACATCAGCGGGACGCCTGAATGACGGCCGACCCAGTCGAACAACGCACGCCACGCATCGCGCACCGCCGGCGTGACTGCGTACATCCGTGCATTGGCGATGAGCGTCGGCATTTGCGTTCAGGCGTAGCGCAGGCGGTGGCCGATGCCGAGCCGCGCCGCCTTTTCCAGCATGGCGGAACCGAGCGCGATATCCGAAAGCGACAGGCCGCGATGCCAAAATAGGATGGTCTCGTCCTCCCGCTCGCGGCCGGATTTTCGCCCGGCGACGATCTCGCCCAGCTCGGCGTGCAGCGTCGCCTCCGAGAGCCTGCCCGCCTCTACGTGCGCGCGCAGCGAGCCGAACTGCCCGGTTTTGCATTGGCCCCAATCGTCGACCACCATCTTATCCATAATGTCGGTGAGCGAGAGCTCGACGGCGCTCATCGTGCCATAGGGCACGACGAAGGCGCCTTTCTTGATCCACTCCGTCTTCAACAGCGGCGTCGGCTGGCTGAGCCGTGACGCCTCGACGATGATATCTGCGCCGGCGACACATTCGCGCCAGTCTTCGGTCGCCTCGACCGGCTTGCCGAGATCGCGCGTCAGCCGCGCCGCGAACGCGTCGCGGCTTTCCGGGCGGCGGGAGTGCACCCTGATCGCATCGAAGTCGAACAGCCGGTCGAGCAGGCGTACGTTCCAATAGGCGGTGCCGCGTGCGCCGACGTGGCCGAGAACCTTCGATCCCTTGCGCGCGAGATGCTTCGCCCCGATGGCGGTGACGGCGCCGGTGCGCATATCGGTGAGATGGCTGCCGTCGATGATCGCCTTCGGCACGCCATTGGTCGGATCCATCAACAGGAGGAGCCCGAGTTCCGACGGCAGGCCCTGTTGGTAGTTGTCGACGTAGTCGCTGATGACCTTGACGCCGGCGAGGTTGATCGGCGCCCGGATGGCGCCGCGCAGCACGTTGAAGTGCCCGTGCACGGCCTTGTCGGGTACGAGGTGCATGCGGGGTTCGATGACGGTCTCGCGGCGTCCCTGCGCCAACAGGCTGGCCTCGATCGCCGCGAGGATTTCATCGTCGGACAGGGCAAGCGCCTCGACGTCGAGTGCGTTGAGATAGGTCAGGTAGAGAGGGGGCACGGCGAGCCTGTTTGGCGGGTCATTGCTGGACTTGGATATTCGCCTCCTTGATCACTTTTGCCCAGCGTGCGGTATCGGCCGCGATCACGGCAGCGAGCTCGGCGGGAGAATTGCCGACCGGCTTGGCGCCTTGCGCCTGCAGGGCTGCTCTCACGTCCGGCAAGCTGAGCGCGCGCACCACGCCGTCATGCAGCTGGCGGACGACCGGCTCCGGGGTCCGTACCGGTGCCATCAGGGCGTACCACGACACTGCCTCGAATCCCGGTATCTCGCCCGCCTCGGCGACGGTCGGCACGCTGGGCACGACGGCGCTGCGCTCCTTGCTGGCGATGCCGAGCGCGCGCAGCTGGCCACCGTCGATGAATGGTTTGGCGGTGGAAAGCTGCGCGAAGATCATGGTGACCTCGCCCCTTATGACGTCAGTCAGGGCCGGCGTGACGCCCCGATAAGGCACGTGGCTGATGTCGAACCCGCCCGCGCGCGCCAGCAACTCGGCTGCCAGATGCGCGAGGCTGCCGGCACCGGGCGTGGCGTAGCTCAGCTTGGCGGTCTTCGAGCGGCCCAGCGCGATCTGCGTGATCGGAGCGAAGTCCTTGACCGGATCATAGGGCAGATTGGCGGACAGCGAAGGATTGACCGCCGCGTTGCCGACCGGCATGAGCGCCAGCGTGTAGCCGTCCGCAGCCGCTTTCGCGACCGCGGCCATCGCGGTATTGCCCTGGGCGCCGGTCCTGTTCTCGACCACGACCGGCTGGCCCCAGTCATGGGCCAGTTTCTCGCCGATCACCCGCGCCAGCGTATCGGGCGCGCCTCCCGCCGCAAAACCGACGATGATCCGAATGGGCTTTACCGGATAATCGGCGGCGCCCGATGGGAGCGCGCCGAAGACGACGCTTCCTGTCACAGCGAGAAACGCGGCTGTCAGCGACTTGATGTTGGGTGCCACCGATTGTCCTCGCATCTGTTGTCGGCAAGACATGTCCAGTTGCGTGATCTTGGCAAAGATCAGCAAGCCGATCTGAAGGGTTTCAGCCATGAATGCTCACTCCATGCATGACGAGTACCTTATTCACTTTGTAGAGAAGCGCCAACGATTGCGGAAGCCGAGATCCGTTCCCGGCCCATGGCATCGTGACTGGGAACGCGCCGTGTCACCTGCGGGGCTGCCGTGTGCGCTCAGCCCGCAATGTTGAGCAGCTTGCCGAACAAGCCGGATCCATCGCGCACGGAAGGGACATGGCGACGCAGCCATGCATCGAGACCGAGGCTGCGACCGGCGGCATGGAGCGCGAACAGGAACATCACGATCGCAAGGAATATGTAGCACCACGGCCATTCGGCAGGATTGCCGGGTCGGTAAATGCCGAGCCAGAGGTGCAGCACGAATATGATTGCGAGCGCACTGACCAGACGCACGCCGAACCCGAGAATCAAAGACACCGCGAAGGTGAGCTCGGCCAGGAAGATGATGGGGTTGAGGATGTGGAGGTAGGGAAGATAGATCTCGGTCACCAGCTCGCGATGGAACGCGAACGCGGCACGGTTGCCCATCTGTTCGGTCCAGTATTTCAAACCGCCGGAGACCGGGAGCGGCAGCTTCCAGAGCATGCCTTGAAACCACATTCCGCCCACAAGGACGCGAACGAGCCAGGTGCCGAGGTGCGATCCAGTACGTTGCGAGGGGTCCTCCCGCCAGTTCCTCACGGCGATGACCACGCTCGAGACGATGAGAGCCAAGAACAGCACAACCAATAGATACTTCCATGAGCTGAGGGCGTTGTGGTCGTCGGTGTTTCCGATCAAAAAATCCCAGAAATCAGAGAATGGGTTCGGCATGGGATGTCTCCGGTGATGCGATGTCGGCGGGGCGCTTTGTCGCGGGCGGGCAAAAATCTTCGCGAGAATCGCGCGATCGGGATCGAGTGCGGCCGGCGCGGGCGTCGCGCTTCGCTCGACCATGAGCCCGATCGTGCTCGCGTCGGCGTAATACTGTGGGCTTTTGGGCAACGCCGATGTGGGCAACCGCAGTCAGCCCAACCTCGCCTTGACCTTGGTCTCGTTCGAGCGCGGCAACGAAGGCGTCGAGCACGGGCGTGCGGTCGACGCCGAGGGCGCCGACCATGGCGGCCATTCCCGACGCGAAAGCGATGTGATCCGCAATCCAGCGCGCCGACGGTATACGCCAGCGCTCTTCGACGCGCACGACCGCGTCGACGATCAGACCCGCGTCGATGAGCAGCTTGCGCAGCGCCGGTTCCTCCCGAAAACGCAACTGCGCCGGCAGCGAGGACGGCGCAGGCTGCGGCCCGCGCACCGCGGCAATCGCGCCGAGGAGCCGCGCCGCAAGCTCATAGCGTTCGGTCTCGGTCCACGTAACGATGGCGGCGCGTCCGCCGGGTTTGAGCACGCGGGCGATCTCGCGCATGCCCAAATCGGCATCCGGGAACAGGATGACGCCGAATACCGAGATCGCCGCGTCGAAGCTGCCATCGGGCAAGCCAAGCGCCATGCCGTCCATGATATCGGCGTGCACGCGGCCGGCGATCTTTCCCGCACCTTTCGCGCGCGTGACGATGCGCGCCACCATGCGCGGCGAGGCGTCGATCGCCACGACATCGCAGCTGCAGGCGGCGGCGATGAGAGCCGCTCCGCCGGCGCCCGCGCCCACATCGATCAAGCGATCACCAGGACCCAAATCGAGGTGATCGAGCGCACGGCCGGCAAACACATTCGTCAGCGGCTCGAACACCTCCTCGTACACTGCAACGTGATCGTTCCAACGTTCGGGTTTCTGGTCCGGTTGCAGCTCCACCGCTAAGCTCATTGCGAACGAGAATGATCGAGAGCTTGGTTGGCCAAGCATCTAGCATGAGGCATGCGATGAGTATGGTCATTTCTGCTTCACAATCTCGCGAGAACTCGACCGAGACCGGGGCGGAACGCACCTTCGCACTTGGCCTCGGGCTCACCAACGAATGCAATCTCGCGTGCTCGTTCTGCTATCGCGATCCGACGCGGGTCGACCGCTTGTCGCTCGAACAGGTTCGGGCGGTGATGAAGAGCTTGCCGGTGCGCTCGGTCAATCTCGGCACCGGCGAGAACGGCATGCACCCGGATTTTGCGACGCTTGTGGACTATTTGCGCTCCGAGCCGATCAAGCTGACGATCACCTCGAACGGCTACTCGATCGAGGCGCTCGACGACTCGGAGGTCACCGCGTTCCGGGATATCGAGTTTTCGCTCGACTATCCGACGCAAGCGGAGCAGGACCGGCAGCGCGGTCCCGGAAACTGGCGCCTCATCAACGAACAAGCCGCGCGCTGCCGCAAGCTGGGCGTGCCGGTCACGTTCATCGCCGTCATGATGCGATCGAATTTCGATCGCCTCGCCGAGATCGCCAGGATCGTCAAGGCGTACGACGCGCCTTTGCGCATCAATGTCTATCAGGCGGTACGTTCCGACGCTTTCGCACTCACCTACGACGAATATTGGCGTGGGTTCGAGGCATTGTTTGCGCGCACCGACGCGATTGCGATCGGTGAGCCGCTGGTACGCGCGATGGCGGGGCTGCCGGCTCGGCGCGGCGGCTGCGGGGTCGCAACCGTGCGGGTGACGCCGCGTGCGACGGTGCAGCCATGCGTCTATTGGCCGGGAGGCGGTGCGCCACTCGATGTTCTGCTCGACCTCGGGCCCGGCATCACCGACACCGAACCGTTTGCCGACGCGCGTGGCGTGCCGTCAGCCTGCATGGGCTGCAGCTATGTCGGGACCTGCGGCGGCGGCTGCGCCGGGCGCCGACAGCTGCTCCACGCGCTCGATGCGCCCGATCCCTATTGCCCGGTCGTTCGCGGTGGCGACCGCAAGCTGAAGGTGCAGATGGCCACCAGCCGCGAGCTGCCCAAGCTCGAAAGCGCTTGCACCACGATCGTAATGGCACGTTGAACGATGCACGGGTTGATCATGCCGGACGGCGGCCATGTGGCGCGGGGGCGCGTTTTGGCCGTCGCGCTGACGGTGGCCGCGAGCTCTGTCACGACGGTTCTCGGACAGACCGATGCTGGTGCCGACGGCCAAGTGAGACGCAGCGTTGTCGCCGAGTCGCGGTTCGCCGTGACGGATGCTCCCCTCCAGGCCGAGGTGGTACAGCTGGTGGTCGACTTTCCACCCGGCGCGTGGACATCGTGGCACACGCATGGGGGCCAAGCGATCAATCTCGTGATCGAGGGCGAGATCACGCTGCGCCATGCTGGCATGGAACGGGCCTACCAGGTCGGACAAGCCTGGACCGACAGCACCGGCCAAGTTCACGCCGCCGGCAATACCGGGCGTGGCAAGGCTCGCCTCCTCACCAATTTTCTCTTGCCCAAAGGCGCGCCGCAAACCACCGCGGTGCAGGATTCCCCGTTCGAGCCGACGATCGCGTATGAAGCGAGGTTTCCGGTGCCGGCCCTTCCTGCCGAAGTGGAGATCGTGCAGCAGGTCGCCGATCTCTCATCCGGCTGGCGCGCAGAACGAGCATCCATGGGGTTCATGGCAACTATCGTGGTGGACGGTAAGGTCACGTACAAGATCGGCGTGGAGCGGAAGGAATACAAAACCGGGGAAGCTTGGTCGGCGCAAGCCGGCACCCTCGTCACGGAGGAGAACAGGTCGGCCAGCATGGCCCGCGTCTTCACGACTTATCTGCTGCCGAGGGGGACTAGCCGGTAGCGACGCTGGAGGAGCCCGGCCTTGAGCGATCTCACGAGTACCCGAGAAGTGATTTGCGAGCGCTCGCATCATTGTGCCTATCTGGGCCGTGGAACTGAAGGTAGCCATCGTCGTCCTGATCGGGATCGTTCTCGCGATCGGCATCGTTGTGTTTGTGAAATACCTGATCGACCACTAAAACAGCGCTGGCCAGCTGAGCACTTCACTCGGGGGACGCAGGATCACTTGTGTTTCGACCAATTTTGGGTTCATTGTGATGGAGAGTTCACTTCGTTTGAGGATGCGGAAGGATGTTTGTTTGCTGCTAAGGGTGCGGTCCAATCAGGATTATTCCCACTCAAAGCGCCGTAGTCTGCAAATGTCTACTCCGGCCGGATCACCCAATCATGCCCAATCTTCCGACATTGCGCCCCGACGCTAGCGTCCTCGACATCTACAAGCTCGACATGCGCCTCGGGCAGCCGCTCATCCGCTATCAGCAGCAGCTCATGCGCGGGCCGTCGCCACTCAGCATCGAAGAGCGCGAACTGATCGCCGCTTACGTTTCAAGCCTCAATGCTTGCCAGTTCTGTGCCGGCGTGCACTCTGCAGTGGCACGACGTTTTGGTGTCGAGCCATCTATTCTCGATCGCCTCATTGCCGGCCATGCCGTTGAAAATATGCCGCCGAAACTTCTCTCCGTTTTGACGTTTGTGCGCAAGCTCACCCTGACTCCAGCCCGTGTCGTGAAGTCGGACGCCGATGCTGTGTTGGCGGCTGGCTGGGATGAGACCGCGCTCTACCACGCCGTTTCCGTTTGTGCCCTCTTCAATTTTTTCAATCGTCTCGTTGAAGGTGCTGGCCTTGAAGTTGCAGCAATCGATGTTGAAGTCATCGCGAGCGGTCTTCATAGCATCGGCTATGAAGGTCGTCTCTGACCAGAGGGCATCACTCGGCGTGGGATCGGCTTGGAAGTTTCACATGACTATTGCCGAGCAGCCCACGATTAGAGTCGCGATGGATTGATTGAGAGTGCTTTCCCTAAATTTCATCGGAAATACTCCTGGCATCCTGCGATGTTAATGCAGGCCGCGCACTGGGGGAAAAGGCAACGGCCGGCTCGTGGCCGGCCGTGCATCGGCATTGGGGCCTGGTCGCTTGCCGAATTATTTGCCGCCGCTACCCGATGCGAGAGCAGACGCCGCCTGTCCCGCTGACGGTCGCCCTACACTGCTGAATCGTATTGAAGCCGCAGTTTGTGCCGCCGTCGGCATAGCGTGCGCAATATCGTGCCGCCGTCGCCGGTGCCGCGAGCGCGGCTACGAACATGGCGGCTGAAAGAGCGATCAAGGCCTTGTTCAACATGGTCGTATCTCCTGTTCTGTGGTGATACTTCGCTCCCCTGCGAGGGACTTCGTATTGGGTCAGAAGGGAGGTTACGTTCGCTCAATTCACGATGACGTGTTTGACCCGTTGCAAGGTTGTGGATGCAGATCGATCGGTCACTGGCATCAAATGGACGGATTAGCCTCCCATAACGCTGATGCGAGCCGTTGATCGGGAAGCAAGCGGCCTGCGAGCCACCGACTTCGGCAACCCGCTCGGCACCGCTCAAAGCGGCGGCGATCGCTCGACTGTGGTTCGAGGAGCCCACCGTCAGGCGGTGCACCAAGCACTTAACAGCGCGAGTACTGCTTCGTCGGCGGCGTGCAAGTTCGTGTCAGCTGCCCTCGAAAAATGGCCGCTCCGCTGGCGTCGTAGCCTGCCAGCCGATTTTGGGCATAGGCCGCCGTAAGTGCGCTTTTCGGGGCGAACGCCGCAAGAGAGGCGTTGGCTTCGTAGTTGATCATCGCCACCGCCGCCGTGGCTGCACCAAGGACCAGCGCCGCAAATACTGCGATCATCGTCTCGGTAGTCATCGTCGTGGCTCCTATTTTGAGACGAGTGTCATTAGCTCGCTTGCAATGGAATTCGCATTGATCAGAGGGCAGGTTACACTTGCTCAATTCACGACGATGTGTTCGACCCACTGCAAAGTTTCGACGTATATCGGTCGAGCATGAAGCAGCGAATGGATGATCATGCTCTCGCGACGCTGATGCAGGCCGCACAGGGCGGCGACACGCACGCGTATGTTCAATTGTTGGAGGCGATCGTACCGCGCTTGCGTCAGATCATACGTAGCCGGCGGCCATTTCTAACAACCGAGAACATTGAAGATCTTGCGCAAGATGTGTTGCTTTCTCTGCACGCCGTCCGGGCAACCTATGACCCGCAACGCCCGTTCATGCCCTGGCTGATGGGGATTACGCGGAATCGGTTGGCAGAGGGGGCGCGACGGTATGCACGACGGGCCGCCCACGAGGTTCAGGTTGAGAATTTGCCTGTAACCTTCTCCGAGGAAGGAACGAACATAGATAACTGGGGATCCCATGATCCAGAGGCGCTGAGGCAGGCGATCCGGGATCTTCCACCCGGGCAGCGGGAGGCCATCGAGATGTTGAAGCTGCGCGAAATGTCGCTGAAGGAGGCCGCTGCCGCGAGCGGGACAAGCATCGGCGCGCTTAAAGTTTCTGTTCACCGCGCAATGGCGACCCTTCGCAAGGCGTTGACCAAAGAGTCGTGACCATGGATACCGAGAAGCTCATTGAGCGCTTGGCAGCAGTTGTTGAGCCGGTTCGGCCGCTTCCGCCTCCATGGATCAGAACGGCAGCCTGGCTTTTGGTTGCCATTCCCTATGTCGCACTCGTCGTGTTCGTCGTTTCGCCGCGCGGCGACTTGATCTCGAAAGCGTCGGAATGGCGCTATGTGGTTGAGCAGGTCGCTGCACTTGCCACCGGCATGACTGCGGCGACTGCGGCTTTCGCAACGGTTATTCCAGGGTACGATCGCAAATTGCTCTTCCTTCCGGCGTTGCCGGTCGCAATTTGGCTGGGGAGCCTGGCTCAGGGCTGTGTCCAGGACTGGATACACTTTGGTCCCGACGGCTTATCGCTGCGGCCGGATTGGTTCTGCTTTCCTGCGATCGTTCTCGTCGGTGCGGTCCCGGCGATCGCCATGGCCGTGATGCTCCGCCGTGGCGCACCTCTGACACCGCACATAACGACGGCCCTAGGTGGATTGGCGGCGGCTGGGCTGGGTGATTTCGGCCTCCGTCTATTTCATTCGCAAGATGCGAGTCTGATGGTTCTTGTGTGGCAGGTGGGCACCGTATTCATCCTCACCGCGATGGCCGCATGGGCAGGACACTATCTGCTGAACTGGCGCTCGATCATCGGCATCGCTCGCAGGAACGTCCTAATCCCATGAATCCAAAGCAACGCACGACAAGGAGCGCCATAATGACCAAGTTGCCCGCGCTGATTGCTGCCGTTCTCATGATCCCTTCTCTTGCGTGGACTGCCGATGAGCGGTTGGTCGCGAAGAAAAGCCCTCACTCGGTCGCGGTGACGCTGGATCGGTTGTCCGAGATGCTCAAGACCCGCGGCATCGGGATTGCAGCACGAGTTGACCATGCGGCTGCCGCGCAAAAGATCGGCCAGGCGCTCAAGCCTACCCAACTCTTGATATTCGGAAATCCAAAGTTGGGCACGCCCTTGATGCAGTCGAACCGAAGGATCGGCCTCGACCTGCCGATGAAGGTGCTCGCATGGGAGGACGACGGCGGTCAGGTGTGGCTGGCCTACGTCAAGCCGGATGTCCTGAAGTCGGAGCATTCGGTCAACGGCCACGACGACATTTTCAAGGAGATGACGCAGGCGCTCGACAAGCTGACCGATGAAGCGATCAAGCCGAACTGACCTTGTCGGTTCTGATCGACCGAGTGATTTCGCGGGACTGCGATGGCGTCGTTTGTCTGCAAGCTGTCAGGATTGATCGCGCTGACCACGCTCGTCGGCGCGCGGGTCGCGACCGTCTGTCGAGCCGAACCTACTTCTTTGGTGCGCAGGGATTGGCAGGCTTCGAAGCTGTGCGGCGTTGACCCCGAACGATACTGCCACGAGCGGCAAAGCCGAGGACGGCCATCAGCGGGCCAAGTGGCCCTTCAGCGAGCTTGCGGAACAAGGTTTGGAACGAGGCACCGGGCGTCACGAACCAGAACGTCTTGCCCGGGTTGCTCCCGAGGAGATATTCGAAGCATCGATCGTTCTTCTTGGACGCTTATCAAATCTCCATCAAAGCCCGTCCACTCCCGCTTCCCGGAGAAATTTCGCTAGTCGACTGCGCGCGTAGAACATACTTCGACCCACTGCGAATTATGGACGTGTATCGATCGGGCATGAATCAGCTGATGAAGGCGGCGCAGGCTGGCGACGCGGATGCGTGTGTTCGATTGTTGGAGGACATCACGCCGCGAAAGATTGCTCGTAACCTTTTCCAATGAAGGAGCGAAATTGTCATAGCGGTGATGCTGCGCCGTGGCGCTCCATTGACACCGCATTTGATGACAGCCCTAGGTGGATTGGCCGCGGCTGGCCTGGGTAATTTCGGCCTGCGCCTGTTTCACGAGCAGGATGCAAGCTTGACGGTGTTGGTTTGGCAGTTCGGCACCGTATTCATGCTGTCTGCTTTGGCCGGCTGGGCGGGTCACTACCTCCTGAATTGGCGCTCGATCACCGGAATTACTCGGAGAAAAGCATTGATCCGGTGAATTGCGAGCAAGGAAGGGGGAGCTCTGTCATGAGCACGACGAAGCGCTGAAGGAGAACTGACATTTCGACAGCTGCCGGTCGACTGAAATTGTTTGGGAGGTGGCGATCATGTCATTGGTCCGCAAATTACCTGGCGTAATCGCGCTGACGACACTTGTCATTCTGTCCGTCGCGGGCATCGGGGCTTTGCTTGCCGATCCAGCCAACTGGCGGTCGGAATGGCCGCGAACGGATTTCTCCAGGCACAATGTTCAGTTCGCGGAAATCAAATCCGGCGGTCCCCCCAAGGATGGGATTCCGCCCATCGACGCCCCACGTTTCGAGCCACTGGCGGGCGGCAACGCTCATGGATGGAGCTCCCGTCTGGACAAGACAGAGCCGGTCATCGCCCTTTCCATCCAGGGCGACGCCCGCGCCTATCCATTGCGCGTACTGATCTGGCACGAGATCGTCAACGACACAGTCGGCGGCAAACCGGTCGTCGTGACCTACTGTCCATTATGCAACGCAGCGCTCGTATTCGAGCGCGTCGTGGGTGATCGCGCTCTGGATTTTGGCACGACGGGGAAACTTCGGAATTCGGATCTCGTGATGTACGACCGCCAGACGGAAAGCTGGTGGCAGCAATTCACCGGCGAGGCCATTGTCGGCACAATGACCGGGCATCGCCTTCGCCTCATTCCGTCGCGGTTGGAGTCGTTTGATCGCTTCCGGCAGCGCTTCCCTCAGGGCCAAGCGCTCGTCCCCAGTAATCCGAATGCGCGCAATTACGGACGCAATCCGTACTTCGGCTATGACGCAACCGGCCAAAGGCCCTTCCTCTACGATGGAACGCTGCCGGACGGCATCGAACCGATGGAGCGCGTCGTGGCAGTCGAGACCGCGCCAGGGCGTCACGAGGCATGGGCACTCACTCTGTTGCGGCGCAGAGGCACAGCGCAGAGTGCCGATCTCGTGATTCGGTGGGAGCCGGGACAAGCGTCTGCGCTCGATAAGGCGTCAATCTCCGGGGGGCGCGACGTCGGTAATGTCATCGTACAGAGGCGACAGGGAGATCAGCTTGTCGATGTCCCTTACGACGTTACGTTTGCCTTCGTATTCCACGCGTTCAGGCCAAACAGTCCGATCTACAAAGACGCTTCCGATGCTCAAGGCATTCGATAGAGCCGAATTGTGCTCGTGTGTCAAACAAGCGCACGCTGCGTAGGGAGTCAAATTCATCCAGGAACAACAGTATCCGATACGCGGAAGGCTTGGCTGATGACGAGCGGCGACAACTCACAGGCAGCGGATGGCGGCTCATATATGACGCCGCCCAAAATTCAAGCCGCGCAGACTGCGACTCGACCCGCCGATCATCGTGCTGCGCTCGTCGAGGCGCGCCGCCGCATGGTCACGACCGGGCAGTGGACTGCAAGCCAGTTCATGGGCCGCCGTCGGCCAATCGGCTGCGTCGCGCTCGAAATCACGCAGCGCTGCAATCTCGACTGCACCGCTTGCTACTTGTCGGAACATTCGGAAGCGGTGAAGGATCTCCCGCTCGCAGAAGTTTTCCGCCGCATCGATATGATCTTTGATCACTATGGGTCGGGTACCGGAGTCCAGGTGACGGGCGGCGATCCAACGTTGCGCAATCGTGCGGAGCTGGCCGCCATTGTTCGCCGCATTGCAGACAAGGGGATGCAGCCTGCTCTATTTACAAATGGCATCCGTGCCAAGCGTGAATTGCTCACGGAACTTGCTGACGCCGGTCTCGTCGACGTCGCCTTTCATGTGGATATGACGCAGGAGCGGCGGGGGTTCGACAGCGAAGCGGCGCTCAATGCAATCCGACAGGAATATATCGAGCGGGCGCGCGGATTGCCGCTTGGTGTCATGTTCAACACGACGGTCACCGACGGCAACTTCGAGCAGATCCCGGACGTCGTCGCCTTCTTCGTCGGCAACAGCGATGTCGTTCGCCTCGCCTCCTTTCAGCTCCAGGCGGATAGCGGGCGCGGAACGCTCGGCCGCCGTCACGATGCGATCACCGTGCGGTCGGTTCAGCGGCAAATCGAGCGCGGAGCGGACACCTCGATTTCGTTCGATACCGCCCACATTGGGCATGCTCGTTGCAATCGATATGCGATGACCTTCGTGACCAATGGCCGTGCTTATGATGCGCTCGATGACACGCGGCTTTTCCAAGCGGTGCTCGAAGGGACCGCTCATCGGAGCTTCGATCGCCGTAGCCGGTCCAAGGCCATCGGCAGTTTCGTGACCGGAATTTTGAGCAGACCAAGCCTGTGGCCAAGCGCCACGCTCTGGATCTGCCGGAAAGTCTGGCAAGCCAAGGTCGATCTGCTCGCTGCCCGCGGACGGGTGCACAAGCTGTCGTTCTTCATCCACAACTTCATGAATGCGTGCGGGCTGGAAAAGGAGCGCATCGAGGCTTGCGCCTTCATGGCGGCTACACACGCCGGCCCAATCTCGATGTGCCTGCATAACGCGAAACGAGATGAGTTCATTCTGGCACCGCTCCGTTTAGGCGCCGCGGCCGGCAATCATCTCTGGAATCCGTTGACGGGTGAAGTCACGATGAATGGAGTCGAGTCGGCGGCGGCTCCGATGCCTTCCGAGGCTACTGGACGGGTCGGACGAAAGACCGCGGTTGCGAGATAGCATCTGCAGTATTGCCAGTAGAGATCAGGGATATGTCGTCGCTCTTACAAAGATTGGCAGCCATGGCGTTTGGCCTTCTGTCCCTATTCTTCACTCCCACGGCGGTCCCGGCAATCGAGGATCGGCTTGCGACCGTCCGCGATTGGGAAACACTCTGGACGAAAGTGTTGGCTCAACATGTCGACGAGGCAGGCAGAATTGACTTCGCATCTCTGGTTCGGGACCACGGTGATCTCGACCGCGTCGTTGCCTTCATTGCTGCAAATGATCCAATCACCCAGCCTGCTAAGTTTCCTGGCCCAGAAGCCCGCTTGGCCTATTACATCAACGCATACAATGCTCTTGCCATGCATGGCGTGGTGGACAGCGGCGTGCCGGAAAGTTTAGGTGGTGTACGGAAATTCACGTTCTTTTATCTCCGAACGTTTGCGATCGGTGGGAAATCGATCTCTCTTTATAACTTTGAGAATGATGTAGTCCGCCGGATCGGCGAGGAGCGTGTTCATTTCGCGCTCAATTGCATGGTCGTAAGTTGTCCGCGGCTGCCCCGCACGGCCTTCGCCGCCGACAAAATCGACAAACAGCTCGACGTGGCCGCCCGTACGTTCATTGGCGAAAGCCGGAACGTCCGAGTCCTTCCGGCAAGACACGAGCTATGGCTTTCGGGGATTTTCAAGTTCTACACGGAGGATTTCCTCGCGCGTGCGCCGAACTTGATCGCGTATTTGAACCGGTACAGGAGCGAACAAATACCTTCGGATTTCAAGATCCGCTTTTTCGATTACGATTGGACCGTCAATGAACGTGGGCGGAATTGATGGCGACGTGCGCGACCTTGCCGGCAGCACTCAGCACCTGCGCCGACGGGATCGGCGCGAAATACATGTGGGCATCGCCGCGCGCGATCGCGGTGACGGCCTCCGGCGTGCCCCGGTAGGGCACGTGAACGGCCAATTGCTCATGGCAATCTTGACGATGTCGCGCAACGCCAAAGCATCGCCGAAAACCTTGTGCAAGACCCCAATGCCCTTTGCGACACTCAGATAAAAGCGAGCAAGCGCACGCGCGTCGGCTGCTGGGTCGAGAATGCCTTGTGCCTTGGCGCGACGGAGCACGGCGTAGATGGCACTTTCAATCCCGCTGGTTCGCTCGGCGATAATACGAAGAACGGCTTTTGGCGCGCTCGGAAACTCCAGCGACGTATTGGTATGGAGGCAGCCGCGCGGCCGGCTCCGCTCGCTCATCTGACTTACGAGAGTATTGAGAAATCCTTCGATCGCACGATAGGGGTCCGGATTCGAAAGCTGCTTGACTCGCTCGTTGCCGACTGTGGCCTCATAGCGTTTGAGCGCCGCCACGAAGAGACCCTGCTTGTCGCCGAACGCGTTGTAAAGACTTCCACGGCGAAGCCTCGTCGCCCTTTCCAAATCCTGGATTGACGTCGCCCCATAGCCCATCCGCCAAAAGAGCATCATAGCGCGATCGACCACCGTGTCATGATCGAATTGTTTGATGCCTACCATATTGTTTGATGCCTACTATAACGCCATTCAAGCCTTTAGCCATTCCATGTCGGCACAGGCCATGGACGCCCCCGTAAGTAACATGAATGTGTTTGAACACTCCCAGCAGTTCCGGTCAATCCCCAATAATATCTTTGACTGATCGTACAACGATCGGCCTATAATTCACGTCTGCTCGCACTGATCCCCTTTGCGGTCCGTTGCGTCGGCATCGGAGAGCAAGTCGGCACCATGCGCGAATGAGAGCCACGAAGGTGGGGCGATGATCAAAGATCCGCTAGTTGGCGTTCGGGCGTGTGTTTTTGACGCATACGGAACGCTGTTCGACTACGCCTCCGCAGCGGCAAGCTGCCGTGATGTTTTAGGCGATAAGCTCGAACGGCTCACTGCCCTCTGGCGTGACAAGCAACTGCAGTATACCTGGCTGCGCGCAATTCAGGGCCGACACGCGGATTTCTGGCAGGTCACTGGCGACGCGCTCGACTATGCATTGGGAGCGCTCGGGATCATCGACTCGGCCCTGCGGCATCGGCTCATGAACCTTTATCTGGCGCTCGACGCATTTCCGGAAGTGCCTGATACCCTCAAGCGCCTGAAAAGCGCAGATATGAAGGTTGCGATCCTCTCCAATGGCTCGCCGAAGATGCTTGCGGCGGTCGTCGATAGCACCGGACTGGGCGGCCTGTTCGATGAGATCCTTTCCGTCGAGGACGTAGGCGTCTTCAAGCCGCATCCCAAGGTCTATCAGCTAGCGATCGACAAGCTTCGAGTCCCGCCGTCGGCAATCGCTTTCCAATCGTCGAATGCCTGGGATGCCTACGCGGCCTCGGCCTTCGGAATGCGGGTCGTGTGGTGCAACCGTTACGGCCAACCGCGCGAGCGGCTTCCTGGCGCTCCCGATCGCGAGGTGAAATCGCTTTCGGAGCTGCCCGCACTCGTTGGAGCAATTTAGGTGCGGCCATCAGCGCCTTTGCGGATGGAAAGGACGTGCATCCGGAGCACCATGAAGGAGAACCTGGATGTTTCCCGCAGCTGACAGGCGCATCGCAGCAGGACTGCTGATCCTGCGTTTCTTTCTGGGTATCTTTCTGCTGCAATGGAGTGTTGAAAAATTGATCCTGCCCGGCGCAACAGCTCGGATCGCGCAAAACTTCTATAGCGTATCCCTCCCGACTGAAGTGGCTTATGCGCTTGGCGTCGCCGAGCTCATTCTTTCGCTGGGACTTCTCTTGGGCGCCTATCGGACTATGAGTTATGGCTTATCGCTGCTCGTGCATACGGTCACGGTGGTTGTCAGTTGGCGCCAATTGTTCGATCCATATGGGCTGGCCAAGGTCGGCAACCACCTGTGGATTGCAACTTGGCCGACCTGGGGCGGCTTTGCTGCACTCTTTCTGATGCGGAACTGGGATGTCTACACCGTTGATGGTTGGCGCCAATCGCGACGCGCGCTGCCGTCAGATCAGGCAATGAGGCTTTAGTCGTCGTCTGGACATTGGGTCTGCAGGCCGACCTCTACCACACTGATCATGCTGACGTACAACAGGAGTAAGGAACGTCATGGTTGTCGTAAGAGAGAAGACCACCGTCACCCAACGCATTCAGGGGCGCTGTCCGACACATTCGCGCACAGAGATTTCCGTCCGCGACGTCAAGACGATTGTCGACGAGCCGAAGGAGCGTGAGGGCACGAACATGGGGCCGACGCCGACAGAAACGATGGTGGCAGCGTTGATCGCCTGCACCAACGTGATCAGCCACAAATGCGCGAAGAAGCACGGCGTTGAATTCAAGGCGATGTCCATTGACGCCGAGTCGACGCTCGACCGCCGCGGCACGCAGTTGATCGAGGAAATCGAAGTACCGTTTCCCAAGATTAGCCTGGTCATCAACGTGGCGACAAATGCGAGCGAAGCCGACATGGAGAAGGTGAAGGCTGACCTTCATCGCTTCTGCCCAATCGCCAAGGTCGTCCGCAATTCGGGGACAGAGATCGAGGAGATCTGGAAGGTGACGCGCCCCTGAAGCTTGGATGATACCGTGTCGATCTCGCGAGGTTCGGAAGAGTCTTACAAGAGTTCGCACCAATGCCTTTGCTTCGATCGCTTCCAGCGGATGCGACTTTGGTGGACCTGCGCCGGATGTTCGCGGACCTGCTGGATAAGCTGCGTCCATACGCAGAACGTCTCATGCGCGGGCCCTCCGCTTTGACGCCGGGCGAGCGGGAGCTCATTGCCGCCTTCGTGTCGGGCGCCAATAGCTGCCGGTACTGTTATGGCGCGCATTCTCGTGTCGCTCGGGCATTCGGCGTTGATGAAGCCGTGCTCGTAACGTTGCTGGACGACATAGAAGCCGCGCCGGTCGACAATCGCCTCAAGCCGATGCTGCGTTATGTTCGCAAGCTGACCGAGACCCCGAACCGCATGACCGAGGCCGATGCGGCCGCCGTGTATGAGGCGGGCTGGAACGACGAAGCCCTGCTGCACGCGATCGCCGTGTGCGCCTACTTCAACAATATGAACCGCTTGGTCGAAGGTACCGGCATCGTCGGCACCAGTGAACACTACTCCGTGGCCGCTCAGCGACTGGTCAAGCAAGGCTATCTGCGCGGCAGCGCCCACCGCAGCCAAAACTCTCGCTCCCGCCGAAAGTCAAAATCCAGTCCACGACGGCGCCGCACGAAATTCAAAGGATAGCCGCCATCCGCCGGCCGCCGAGAGCGCAGCAAATTTGGGCAGCCGCTGCCAACTGAGGACATGCCAATGCCGTTCTTCCCGTCGATGCCGGAAGATGCCACGACCAAGGAGGTCTTCAGGGCCCATCCCGAGATCTATTCGCATCTGACCCACGCGTCCGAGGCGATCCTGCGGGGACCTTCCCCGCTCACGCCTGGCCAAAGGGAGCTGATCGGGGCCTATGTTTCGGCACTCAACGCCTGCCAGTATTGCTACGGTGGGCACCGCGCAGCCGCGGAGCTGTTCGGAATAGCCACGCGCACGATTGATGGTCTGGTCGCAAACCTTGGCACCGCTCCGATCGAGGACAAGCTCCGGCCGATTTTCGCTTTCGTCAACAAGCTCACCCTCACGCCGGCGCGGATGACGCAATCCGATGCCGATGCGGTTTTCGCAGCGGGTTGGGACGAGGCCGCATTGCACTCTGCCATCGCGGTCTGCGCCCTTTTCAACTTCATGAACCGACTCGTTGACGGGCACGGCATCAAGGCCGATTCGGCACGCTTTGCGGATCGCGGGCGCAAGCACGTCGAAATGGGATACGTCGCGCAGTACGAGGCGGCAGTGAACAAAGGCAGCCCGTGACCCGCAGCGGAGCCGCCATGCATTGGGCCAGGGAGATCGGTGAAGCGCTACGAGCATTCGTGCTTGGCATTCGCTCTAGCAGTTACGTTCACAGCGCGCAGGTGCGGAATCCGACGATGACGTCGTTGCGCTCGGGCGTGAAGAAGTTGCGGTAGCCCGGACGCGCAATCCGCGCACTGGTGGCCCAGCTTCCCCCGCGCAGCACCTTGCGGGTGTTGAACCACGGCTGCGAATAATCTTCGTATGGGTCCGCGGCGAAGCCCGGAAACGGCACGAAATCCGATGCCGTCCACTGCCACACATTGCCGATCATCTGCCGGCATCCGAAGGCGCTGTCGCCGGCGGCGGAGGCGGCGACATCGAGCGGTCCGTCGCATGCGAATTCGAGGTTGGCGTGCTCGCGGGTCGGCGATGCCTCGCCCCACGGCCAACGGCGCTTGATTTCGGCCAACCGGGAGCCGTCAGCGGTGGGCTCGCCAAGCGCGGCCGCCTCCCATTCGGCCTCGGTCGGGAGCCGGCGCTTGGCCCAGCGGCACCAGGCTTCGGCCTCGTACCAGTTGACGAACATCACCGGCGCATGCGGGGCCAAATGCTCGACCTCGCAGTAGCGACGCCAAGTCCAGGCGTTGCCCTCTTTCGCACGCCAGTACACGGGTCGTTCGGCGGCGGCCTGTTCGCGCCAGGCCCAGCCCGGAGCGCTCCAGAATTCCCGATTGCGGTAGCCGCCGGCTTCCACGAAAGCCGCGAACTCGGCATTGGTCACCGGGGCTTTGGCAATTCGGAATGGCGCAATGGTGATCTCGTGGGCCCATTTCTCGTTGTCGAAGACGAAGCCGTCGGCGGGAGCCGAGCCGAGACGCCAACGTCCGCCCGGCACTTCGACGTCGCCGCTCCATGCCCCGGCTCCGTGGGTCGCCCGATCGCCGAGGCGTTCCGGCTGCGCATAGCCGAGCGTCTGTCGCGTATAGGCCAGCGCCTCGACATGCATGTCTTCATGGCGGATCGAAAGTTCATAAAAATAGCGAGCCGAGGCTTCGACCGTGCCACCCAGCTGGTCGATCTGTCGCGCGAGAACATCCGTCAGGTATCCGAACACGCCGTTGCGGTCCGGCAGATCGAGATCCCATCGCGTTGCGTGGGCGACCGTGCTCGAATTCCACAGCAGATCCGCCCGGTCGAGCAGCGGCGCTTCGCCGTGAACGTGACGAAGGGTCCAATATTCATGGAACCAGCCGACGTGCCCGATCTCCCAGAGCACGGGATTGACGATCGGCAGCATTGGTCCCATCAACTGCTCGGTCGACAGGTCTTCGGTGAGACGACCGGTGCACGTGCGGACATTGCTCAGCTGAGCGGCCAGCTCGTCTGCGGTCGCGCCGCTCGTCGGACGATGCGTGAGGGTCTCGTTCATGAAGATCGTTATTATCACACCGGTCCGTTCGTCGTCACGGTCCGGAAATGGGACCACGACGGCGCGCTGGAGCCGGATCCTGCGCGAGCTCGGTCATAAGGTCTACGTCGCCAACCGGTACGAGGGAGCCTCAGCGGATCTGATGATTGCGCTCCACGCGTGGCGCAGCGCGGACAGCATCCGGCGTTTTCGCGAGCTTAATCCGGATCAGCCGCTGATCGTCGCTCTGAGCGGCACCGACATCTACGAATACATCGATCGCGATCCGGCGCCGACTTTGCATTCCCTGGCATGCGCTGACCGGCTCGTTGCGCTGCAGGATCTGGCGCGACAACGCGTACCGGCGCAATTTCG
>WNFU01001565.1_pt1 | contig 32255 bp, 32 predicted proteins | sample 5400121 | NCBI WGS metagenome assembly WNFU01 (sample SAMN13153360, study PRJNA577476) | soil metagenome | isolation source: 100 cm soil or saprolite under grassland replicate 1 | place: USA:California | collected 2016-06-15
GAACGGCGAGCCGTTCACCGACACGGTGTCCGACGGGTACAACTACTCCGACGACGACACGTGCGGGTTCACCGACCCGACCGACCAGCAGAACGCGCCCGACCCGCAGCTCGGCGCGCTCGCCGACAACGGCGGCCCGACGCAGACCCTGTTGCCGGCGGCCACCAGCCCGCTGCTCGACGCGATCCCGCTGGCGAGCTGCCAGGCCGACGGCGCGGCGCAGGTCACGACCGACCAGCGCGGCATCACCCGTCCGCAAGGCACCGGCTGCGAGATCGGGTCGGTGGAGATCGAGGTGGTGGTCCCGCCCACGCCGGCACCCATAACTGTCGTGACGCCGACCTTCACCGGCTGAGCGGTCGCGCGGGCGCATCCGACGCCGCGCGCGAGTCGAGGAGCGCGACACCCGCGGCCGCCGCTCCGAGCAGGATGAGCACCGCCGCGGCGGCGGCGACGAGACGTCTGCGCCTGCGCGGCGGCTTCTGACGCAGGGCCAGGACGTCGCGGCAGTACATCGGCGTCTCGTGCAGGCGCACGACGGGGCGGAACCGGATCACCGGCCCGAAGCTCTGCGGCGCGGGTGCCGCGAACCGCGACGGCGCGGTCACGCCGGGGGCGCCGCCGTAGAGGACGACCATCGTCTGCGTCGGGTCGCCGTCGCTCTCGTCGACCTCACCGACCCCGGTGAGGTCGATCACGAGCTCGCCGTCGACGACCGAGACGACCGGCGGAGGTTGCTCGAGGATGCTCGCCGCCCACGCGATCCCTTCGTCGCCGGTCTCGACGACGCGGGCGGTCCAGTGCTCGCCGTCCCACCAGCGCTCGCGCCCCGGCTGCGACGCGTCCGGGTACCAACCCGCCCCTACCCGGTCCCCTGCCTCGCGCACCATGTCGTCGACTCCGCGCCTCGTCGCCACCGTGCCTGGTTTGCCGGGCCACAGCGTGCCACGCGTTCGCGCTGACCGCGCGTAGCCCGAGGCGGGCTGCTCGAAATCTCCGTGGCTGCGTTTGGACCGGCCGGGCTCGGGAATGCCAACCTTGACAACACCGTTGTCAACTTCGACATCGACGGGACGACATCGACGGGAGGTGAGACGCGCATGCCCCTCGACCCGAACAAGTTCACCCACAAGACCGGCGAGGCGCTGGCGGCGGCGCAAGCGCTGGCGCGCGAGCGCAACCACTCGCAGGTGACGCCCGAGCACCTGTTGGCGGCGCTCGTCGGCCAGCCCGAGAGCGTGGTGATCCCAGTCCTCGAGCGGGTCGGCGTCTCGACCAAGACCGTGCGTGATCGCGCCGACGAGGCGATCGCGCGCCTCCCGCAGGTCTACGGACAGACCGCGCAACAGGCCCAGCTCTCACCCGACGCGTACCGTGTTCTCGAAGAGGCCGACAGCGAGCGCACCGACCTCGGCGACGACTACCTCTCCACCGAGCACGTGCTGCTCGCGATGACCGAGGTCAAGGGCGGGGTCGGCGACCTCCTGCGCGGCCTCGGCATCACGCACGAGGCCGTGCTCGCCGCACTCAAGGAGGTGCGCGGCAGCCACCGCGTCACCAGCGAGAATCCGGAGGAGCAGTACCAGGCGCTGGAGCGCTTCGGGCGCGACCTCACCGAAGAGGCGCGCAAGGGCAAGCTCGACCCGGTCATCGGGCGCGACGAGGAGATCCGCCGTGTCATCCAGGTGCTGTCGCGCCGCACCAAGAACAACCCCGTGCTCATCGGCGAGCCCGGTGTCGGCAAGACCGCGATCGTCGAGGGCCTCGCGCGTCGCATCGTCGAGGGCGACGTCCCCGAGAGCCTGCGCAACAAGCGACTGATCGCGCTCGACATCGGCGCGATGGTCGCCGGCTCGAAGTACCGCGGCGAGTTCGAGGACCGGCTCAAGGCCGTCCTCAAGGAGATCGCCGACTCGGAGGGCGAGATCATCACGTTCGTCGACGAGCTGCACACGATCGTCGGTGCCGGTGCTGCCGAAGGCGCGGTCGACGCCGGCAACATGATCAAGCCGATGCTGGCGCGCGGCGAGCTGCGGATGATCGGCGCGACGACCCTCGACGAGTACCGCAAGTACATCGAGAAGGACCCCGCGCTCGAGCGGCGCTTCCAGCAGGTGTTCGTGGGCGAGCCGTCGGTCGAGGACACGATCGCGATCCTGCGCGGTCTGAAGGAGCGCTACGAGGTGCACCACGGTGTTCGCATCCAGGACGCCGCGCTCGTCGCCGCGGCCGTGCTGTCGCACCGCTACATCAGCGGGCGTCAGCTGCCCGACAAGGCGATCGACCTGGTCGACGAGGCCGCGTCGCGCCTGCGCATCGAGATCGATTCCATGCCGATCGAGATCGACGTTGTCGAGCGGCGCATCCGCCAGATCGACATCGAGCTGGAGGCGCTCAAGAAGGAGACCGACGACGCGTCGAAGCAACGCATTGCGGCGCTGGAGGCCGAGCGGGCCGAGCTCGCGGAGCGACGCGATGCGATGGTCGCCCACTGGCAGAACGAGAAGGAGGCGATCACCGAGATCCGCGCGCTCAAGGAGCAGCTCGAGAACGCGCGCACGGAGGCGGAGCGCGCCGAGCGTGAAGGCAACCTCGAGCGCGCGGCGCAGCTGCGCTACGGGACGATGCGCGAGCTGGAGCAGGAGATCGAGGCGAAGACCGCGCGCCTCGACGAGCTCCAGGGCTCACAGAAGATGCTGAAGGAAGAGGTCGACGAGGAGGACGTCGCCGAGATCGTCGCGAAGTGGACCGGCATCCCCGTGAGCCGGCTCATGGAGGGCGAGATGGCGAAGCTCGTGCGTATGGAGGACGTGCTCCACAGCCGAGTCATCGGTCAGGACCAGGCGGTGAGCGCGGTCGCGAACGCGATTCGGCGCTCCCGCGCCGGGCTGTCCGACCCGAACCGTCCGATCGGCTCGTTCCTGTTCCTCGGCCCGACCGGCGTCGGGAAGACCGAGCTGGCGCGCTCGCTCGCGGACTTCCTCTTCGACGACGAGCGGGCGATGGTCCGCATCGACATGTCCGAGTACCAGGAGAAGCACAACGTGTCACGCCTCGTGGGCGCGCCGCCGGGCTACGTCGGGTACGAGGAGGGCGGCCAGCTCACCGAAGCGGTCCGTCGCCGGCCGTACGCGGTGATCCTGCTCGACGAGATCGAGAAGGCGCACCCCGACGTGTTCAACGTGCTGCTCCAGCTGCTCGACGACGGGCGGCTGACCGACGGGCAGGGTCGCACCGTCGACTTCACGAACACCGTGCTGATCATGACGAGCAACATCGGCGGTGGCGCCGAGGAGAGCGTCGTGATGAACATCGTTCGCAACACGTTCAAGCCGGAGTTCCTGAACCGCATCGACGAGATCGTGTTCTTCCACCGGCTCGACGAGCGCCACATCGAGCAGATCGTGAAGCTCCAGATCGAGCACCTGCGCGAGCGGTTGGCTGAGCGCAACCTCGGGCTCGAGCTCACCGAGGCCGCGCTCGACCACGTGGCCAAGGTCGGCTACGACCCCGACTTCGGGGCGCGCCCGCTCAAGCGGGTGATCCAGAAGGAGATTGCCGACCCGATCGCGCTGGGCGTGCTCAAGGGCGAGTACCACGACGGCGACATCGTCACCGTCGACGCGAGCCCGGACGGCGCCCTCATGTTCGGCCGGGCCGCGCCGGTGCCGACGGGTTGACGCGCGAGGGCGTTCAGACCGGTGCTGATCGGCGAGCGGGCGCGAGTGCGTCGCGCAGCGCGGCGACGCGTTCGGGCACGATCGACCACCACACCCAGCGGCCGCGCTTCTCTCCGGTGATGAGGCCCACCTCGGTGAGCAGCTTCGTGTGGTGCGACACGGTCGGTTGCGCCTTGCCGAGCGGCTCGAGGAGGTCGCACGCGCAGACCTCACCCGCGTCGGCGATGAGGCTCAGCAGCCGGAGACGAACCGGGTCGGCGAGCGCAGCGAAGGCACGGGCGAGGTCCTCGGCGTCGCCCTCGCCGAGGGGCTCCGCGAGCAGTGGGGGGCAGCACTCTCGAGTGATCTGCTTCGCCATCGGTGGTCCCTCCCTCAGAGATTGACAGCCGTCGATGTATTCGCGATAGTCTATCTATCGATGGATACGAATGTATCAGGAGGGATCATGGCACGGGTGCAGCTTGCCCTGAACGTGGAGGATCTGGACCGGGCGATCGCCTTCTACTCGAAGCTCTTCGGGTCGCCGCCGGCGAAGATCCGGGAGGGCTACGCGAACTTCGCGATCGACGAGCCGCCGCTGAAGCTCGTGCTCGTCGAGGGCCACGGCGAGCCGGGCAGCCTCAACCACCTCGGAGTCGAGGTCGCCTCGACCGAGGAGGTCGCCCATACGCAGCAACGCCTTTCCGCCGAGGGGCTCCCGACCGCGACCGAGGACGAGGTGGAGTGCTGCTTCGCGCTCCAGGACAAGGTGTGGGTCGACGCGCCCGACGGCGAGCCGTGGGAGATCTACACGGTCCTCGCCGACGTCGAGGTCCCCGGCAGCGAGCTGCGCACCGTCGAGCCGGGGGACGACGCGACGTGCTGCGCGTCGGCGCCCGAGTCGGCCGCTCGCTGCTGCTGACGCTCCGACGTGGTCGATCACGACCTGGCCCGGCGCGCCAGCGCCGAGGCGGTCGGCACCGGCTTGCTCGTCGCCGCGGTGGTCGGGTCCGGGATAGCCGCGCAGCGACTGTCACCGGGCGACAGCGGGCTCGAGCTCCTCGAGAACGCGCTCGCAACCGGTGCGGCGCTGGTCGCATTGATCCTGGCGCTGGGCCCGATCTCCGGCGCGCACCTCAATCCGGTCGTCACGCTCGCCGACCGGTTGCTGGGCGGAATGTCCACGCGCGCGGCAGCCGTCTACGTGGGCGCGCAGGTCGCCGGTGCTTGCGCGGGCGCGATCGTCGCCAACCTCATGTTCGAGCTCCCGGCCGTCACCATGTCGACGCACACGCGTGCGTCAACGGCTCAATGGCTCGGTGAGCTCGTTGCAACGTTCGGACTCGTTCTCGTCGTCCTCTGCGTCGCTCGCGCCGGCCGCGCCGAGACCCCGGCGCTCGCGGTCGGCGCCTACATCACCGCCGCGTATTGGTTCACGTCGTCGACGAGCTTCGCCAACCCGGCCGTGACCGTCGGCCGCACGCTCACCGACTCGTTCGCCGGCATCGCGCCCGAGAGCGCACCCGCATTCGTGCTTGTCCAGGTCGTCGGCGCTTCGGCGGCGATCGCGCTGGTCCGCTTCTGGAGACCCGACGTTCCGGCCGCCGACCTCGTGGTCTCGCATCGAGACGAAGGACGCCGCGGTGGCTGAGGTGCCGGCCGTCCTGTTCCTCTGCGTGCACAACGCCGGCCGCAGCCAGATGGCGCTCGGCTGGTTCAACGCGCTCGCCGGCGGTCGCGCGGTCGCGTGGTCGGGCGGGTCCGAGCCCGCTGACGAGATCAACCCGGCGGCGGTCGCGGCCATGGCCGAGATCGGCATGGACATCACCGACGAGTTCCCGAAGCCCTGGACCGACGAGATCGTGAAGGCCGCCGACGTCGTGATCACGATGGGCTGCGGCGACGCGTGCCCGCTCTACCCCGGCAAGCGCTACGAGGACTGGGAGCTCGAGGATCCAGCGGGGAGGAGCATCGAGGCCGTGCGCCCGATCCGGGACGAGATCGGTGCGCGCGTGCGGTCGCTGCTCGAGCGCCTCGGCATCGCCCCGCGCTGACGACGCGGGCGGAAGACTGACGGCGTGCCGGACCGGTCCGCGGAGGCTGTCCCCGCCACCGAGCGGTGGTTCGTACGCCGGGGGCTCCCTCATTTCATCGAGGGCTACAGCGCGTCGAGCGACGTCTTCACGCGGGCGGTGCCCGCGCTGACTCTGGTCTTCCTCCTCGAGGTGCTCGGGAACGCCCCGAACGCCGACTACCCCTTATGGAAGAACGCCGTCGCGGTCGCCTCGGGCTTCGCCTTCGTCGTTCTCATCTGGACGATCTCCAACGTCGCTCGGCAACGCCCGGCCTTCGCCCGCCCGTCAGCGCTCGGGCCGGTCGAGATCACGCTCTTCGTCATCGGGCCCGGTCTGATCGCCCTGCCCTTCGGCGGACAGTGGCGCTCGGCCCTCGTCACGAGCGGCGCCAACCTCGTGCTGCTCGGCCTCATCTACCTGGTGACCAGCTACGGCCTGCTGTGGATGACGCGGTGGGCCGTATGGCAGACGGTGCGCCAGGTCGAGACCGTCGCCCGGCTGTACGTGCGGTCGCTGCCGCTGTTGCTCCTGTTCGTGTCGTTCCTGTTCCTCACCAACGAGGTGTGGCAGACGACCGCGTCGCTCGTCGGCCCTTGGTACTGGATCGTGCTCGCGTTCTTCCCGCTGGTGGGAACGGTCTTCGCGGTGATGCGCCTGCCGAAGGAGGTGAGCCGGCTGGCGACGTTCCCGTCCTGGGACGTCGTGTGCGAGCGCGTGCAGGGCACGCCGGTCGAGCCGGTCGCGCCCAGCGTCGAGCGCCGCGACGACCGGGTCGGTCTCTCACGGCGCCAGTGGGGCAACGTGGGCCTCGTCGTCCTGTTCAGCCAGGGCGTGCAGGTGCTCCTGGTGATCGTGATGGTGTTCGCGGTCCTGCTCGGGTTCGGCTTGATCGTCGCCACGAAGCCGATCGTCACCGGCTTCCTCGGCTACGCGCCCCACGTCCTTGCGCATGTCGACCTCTGGGACCGCCACATGGTCCTCACGGAGGAGCTGCTGCGCATCAGCGGCTTCCTCGCGGTGTTCTCGGGCTTCTACTTCACGGTCGCGGTGCTGACCGAGGACACGTACCGCGAGGAGTTCCTCGACGACGTGGTCTCCGAGGTCTCGCGCGCGCTCGCGGTGCGCACCGTGTACCTGGGTCTGCTGGATCAGCACCGCGCCGTCAGCGCCGGGGCGACACGGTAGAGATCGTGGCGCCGGGCGGCGGCGCGAATCGCCCATACCGGCGCGCCTGCCGGCCGACTACGATGTCCTCAACGTGACCGGCGTCGCGTGGTCCCCCGACCTCTCTCCTCTCTGCTGTCGCGCCTCCCCTCGCTGCTGTGGCGTCGGGGTGCGTCGACACGGGAGCCCGTCGTGCCCGGCACGGTGATCGTCGGCACCCAGTGGGGTGACGAGGGCAAGGGCCGCTTCACCGACTACCTCGCCAAGGAGAGCGAGCTGGTCGTCCGGTACCAGGGCGGGCACAACGCGGGCCACACCCTGGTCGTCGACGGCGAGATGTTCGCGCTCCAGCTCGTGCCGAGCGGCGTGCTGTATCACCACGTCACACCCGTGATCGGCAACGGCGTGGTGGTCGACCCGTCCGTGCTCGTCGCCGAGCTCGACATGCTCGAGGGCAAGGGCATCGAGACCAGCCGCGTGCGCGTCTCGGGCAATGCCCACCTGATCATGCCGTACCACCAGGAGCTCGATCGGGTGACCGAGCGCTACCTCGGCAAGAACAAGCTCGGCACCACCAAGCGCGGCATCGGCCCGGCCTACGCCGACAAGGCGCTGCGGGTCGGCCTGCGCGTGCAGGACCTGCTCGATCCGAAGATCTTCCGCCAGAAGCTCGAGCTCGCGCTGCGCGAGAAGAACGGCGTCCTCGCGAAGGTCTACAACCGGCTCCCGCTCGACGCCGACGAGATCGCGGCCGAGTACCTCGCGATGGTCCCGCGCCTCGAGCCGCTGATCGCCGACACGGTGCACCTCGTCCACGACGCGCTCGACGCGGGCCAGCCGGTGCTGTTCGAGGGCGCACAGGCGACCTACCTCGACCTCGATCACGGCACGTATCCGTTCGTCACCTCGTCGAACCCCGTAGCGGGCGGCGTGTGCACCGGCGCGGGAGTCGGCCCACGCGCGATCACGCGGGTGGTCGGCGTCACCAAGGCGTACGTGACCCGCGTCGGCAGCGGCCCGTTGCCGACCGAGCTGCCCGAGGGTGACTGGGTCGGCGATCTCCTGGTCGAGCGCGGGCGCGAGTTCGGGACCAACACCGGCCGTCGCCGCCGCCCGGGCTGGCTCGACGCGGTGATGCTGCGCCACGCGGTGCGTCTCAACACGTGCACCGAGATCGCGCTCACCAAGCTCGACGTGCTCGCGCCGCTGCCCGAGATCAAGATCTGCGTCGCATACGAAGGCGACGACGGAACGCGCTACGACCACGTCCCCTACCACCAATCCGTGCTGCACAAGGTGCGACCGGTCTACGAGACGCTGCCCGGCTGGGAGTCGGAGATCGACGGCGCGGCGCGCATCGACGACCTGCCGTCCGCGGCGCGTGACTACGTACGAACGATCGAGGAGCTCGCCGGCGTGCCGGTCACGTTCGTGTCGGTCGGTCCGTCGCGCGAGCAGACCGTCGTCTTGTCCCGCGCTGCTTGATGCGCGTGCTCGTCGTCGGTGGCGGCGGCCGCGAGCACGCGCTCGCGTGGCGTCTGGCGCGCAGTGCCTCGGTGGACGAGGTCGTCGCCGCCCCCGGCAACCCCGGCATGGCCGACGTGGCGCGCTGCGTGCCCGTCGACCCCGACGATCCCGCCGCCGTCGCGCAGCTCGCCGACGACCTCGCCGTCGATCTCGTCGTTGTCGGCCCCGAGCGGCCGCTCGTGAACGGCGTGGTGGATGCGGTCGAGGCGCGCGGCCGCCGCGCGTTCGGCCCGACCGCGGTCGGCGCACAGCTCGAGGGGTCGAAGGCGTGGATGAAGGAGGTGCTGTCGGGTGCGGGCGTGCCGACTGCGGTCCACGCGAGCTTCTCCGCCGGTGAAGAGGACGCCGCGCTCGCGTTTCTCCAGACGCTCGGCGGGCTCTACGTCGTGAAGACCGACGGGCTCGCCGCCGGCAAGGGCGTGGTCGTGACCGATTCGCTCGCCGAGGCCCGCGACGCGGTACGCATGTACTTGTCTGGTGCGGCGTTCGGCGAGGCAGGGCGCACCGTCGTGATCGAAGAGGGTCTCGTCGGCCCCGAGCTCTCGGTGCTCGTCGTCTGCAACGGCGATCCCGACGCCGCCGTGCCGCTCGCGCCAGCGCAGGACTTCAAGCGCATCGGCGACGGCGACACCGGCCCGAACACCGGGGGGATGGGCGCGTACTCGCCTGTGCCGATCGCGGGGCCGCACCTCGTCCGGCAGGTGATGACGACCGCCGTACGCCCGACCTTGTACGCGCTCGAGGACGAGGGCGTGACGTACCGCGGCGTGCTGTACGCCGGGCTCATGCTGACCGCCGACGGCCCGAAGGTGCTCGAGTACAACGTGCGCTTCGGCGACCCGGAGACGCAGGTCGTCGTGCCACGGCTGCGCAGCGATCTCGGCGCCCTGTGCCTGGCGGCCGCCGCGGGCGAACCGGATCTCGAGGCCCAGTTCGCCGACGACGCGTGCGTGACCGTGGTACTCGCCAGCGCGGGATACCCGTCGTCGCCGCGCACTGGCGACGAGATTCGCGGGCTCGACGCGGCCGGCGCGGTTCCGGGTGTCACCGTGTTCCACGCCGGCACCGCGCGGCGAGACGACGGCGCGCTCGTCACCGCGGGTGGACGCGTCCTTGACGTCACCGCGGTAGCGCCCGGGTTGCGCGACGCGCGCGACCGCGCGTACGAGGCTGCTGCTCTCATCTCGTGGCCGGGCGTCCAGTACCGCCACGACATCGCGACCTCGGCGGCGGCGTCGTGATGCGGGACGTGATGCACGGCTCGGGAGGGGTTCGGCTATCGCTTGTGGGAGCGGCCGATGTCCCCGAGCCCCGAATAGCGTGGGCCCGGCGCACGGACGCCGCCCGCTATCAGCGCGCAGTCGATGCACCGGGTCGGCTGGCGCTTGCGCGCCGGCGGGACGAGGCAGTCGCCGCAGAACGACGCACCGCAGTCGTCGCACCGCCCGACGGCGCGTTGGAGGAAGTGCTTGGCGCACATCGCGGCTGCGCCAGACTCCTCCGGTTGCACCCCCAGCCCTCCGTGTCGTGTGCTCCGTCCGGCGCGCCCCCCGCTCCCAAGGCATGGCTGCTCCTACAGTGTCGGCAGGGAGGAGACCGCCCTTGATCCCCCGCTACGCCCTCGAGCCCATGGCCGATCTCTTCACCGACGAGGCCAGGTTCGCCTCGTGGCTCGAGGTCGAGGTGCTCGCCGTGGAGGCGTGGGCGAAGCTCGGGGTCGTGCCCGCGGCCGACGCGGCGGCGGTCCGCGAGCGAGCATCCTTCGACGTCGCCGCGATCGAGGAACGGGAGCGGGTCACCGACCACGACACCGCCGCGTTCGTCGACGTCGTGCAGGCGAGCGTGGGCATGCCCGCCGGTGCGTGGATCCACGACGGGCTCACGTCGAGCGACGTGGTCGACACCGCGTTGTCGGTCACACTCGTGCGCGCGTGTGACCTGCTGCTCCGCGCGCTCGACGACCTCGACGCCGCGATCGCCGAACGCGCGCGCGAGCACCGTGACACTCCGATGGTCGGACGCACGCACGGCATCCACGCCGAGCCGACGACGTTCGGATCGAAGCTCGCGCTGTGGGCGCTCCAGGTCCGCCGCGACCGCCGACGCGTCGAGCGAGCACGTGACGCCGTCGCCGTCGGCAAGCTCTCCGGCGCCGTCGGTACGTACTCGAACGTCGATCCCGAGGTGGAGGCGTTCGTCTGCGAGCGACTCGGCCTCCGACCCGTGCCGGCAACACAGGTTCTCGCGCGTGACCGGCACGCGGAGCTGCTCTACGCGTGCGCGTCGGTCGGTGCCGGCATCGAGTCGTTCGCGACGGAGGTCCGCCACCTCCAGCGTACGGAGGTCGGCGAGGTCGAGGAGCCGTTCACCGCGGGCGCCCAGAAGGGCTCGAGCGCGATGCCGCACAAGCGCAACCCGTGGAAGTCGGAGCAGCTCTGCGGCCTGGCGCGCGTGCTGCGGGCGAACGTGGTGCCCGGTCTCGAGGACGTGACGCTGTGGCACGAGCGCGACATCTCGAACTCCTCCGTCGAACGGATCGTCCTGCCCGACTCGCTCCAGCTCGCCTACTACGTGGTGGTCCGCTTCCGGGCGATCGCCGAGGGCATGGTCGTGCACGCCGACCGGATGCGCGAGAACCTCGAGGCTTCGTACGGGCTCGTGTTCAGCCAACCCGTGCTGCTCGCGCTCGTTGGAGCCGGCCTCCCGCGCGACGACGCGTACCGCATCGTCCAGCGCGACGCGACCACGAGCTGGGAGCAGCGCCGCCCGTTCCTCGAGGTCCTCCGTGAGGACGCCGAGGTCACCGCCGTCCTCGACGGCGACCGCCTCGCGGCCTGCTTCGACCTCGGCCGCGCGCTCGAGCACGCCCGCCGCGCCGTCGACGCGTTGGACGACCCGGTGGTGGCGTGACGCGCCCTGCCCTCCCACACCACTACACGGGGAAGGTGCGCGACCTCTACGAGGTCGGGCACGACCGGATGCTCATGGTTGCGTCCGACCGCATCTCGGTCTTCGACGTCGTGCTCGACGACCAGATCCCCGACAAGGGGCGTGCGCTGACCGCGCTGTCGACCTTCTGGTTCGAGCAGACCGCCGATCTCGTGCCGAACCATCTCGTGTCGTCGGACCCGACCGACTTCCCGGAGACCGCGGGGCCGGAGGTCGCGGGGCGGGCGATGCTCGTGCGCGCCGCGCGCCCGGTCCGCCTCGAGTGCATCGCACGCGGGTACCTGTTCGGCTCGGCCTGGGACGAGTACGACGCCCGGGGAACCGTCTGCGGACGGAAGCTGCCCGAACGCCTGCGGCGAGCGGAGCGGTTGCCCGAGCCGATCTTCACGACCACGACCAAGGCCGAAGCCGGGCACGACGAGACGCTGACCGACGCCGAAGCCGCCACCTTCGTCGGTGACGACGTGTTCGAGGCGTGCAGGGAGGCCGCGCTCGCCGTCTACCGGTTCGGGGGCGAGCACGCCGCCGGTCAGGGCCTCCTGCTCGCCGACACGAAGCTCGAGTTCGGGACGATCGACGACCGGCTGCTCGTGATCGACGAGATGATGACGTCCGACTCGTCGCGCTACTGGGTAGCCGACGAGTACGAGGTCGGTGGGTCGCCGCCGTCGTTCGACAAGCAGTACGTCCGCGACCACTTCCTGTCGATCGGCTGGAACGGCGACGGGCCGCCCCCGCCGCTGCCGGCCGACGTGATCGACGGCACCCGCGCCCGCTACGTCGAGGCGTACGAGCGCCTGACCGGCCAGTCGTTCGACGAGTGGCACGGCGGCGCCGAGTGACCTGACCTCGGCATCAGAGCCGAGCCGACCGGCGGCTGCTACGGTGCCGCGGTCCTGCGGGTGCGAGCGGAGGCGCCGTGACCAAGCGATGGCGGGCGGCGGCGGGCCTGATGTCGTTGGCCGCGCTCGCGACCTCCGGCTTCGTGCTCACGGCGACCCCGGCCGGCGCCACCACCGTGTCGACCGAGGCCCAGCTGCGCGTCGCCTTCGTTGACGTCAACGAGACCAGCATCGTGCTCGCCAACGACATCACGCTCACCGACTGCTCGGGCACGGGCCAGGATATCGAGCGCAGCAGCGCGACTGCGCTCACGCTCGACGGCGCCGGCCACACCCTGCGCCTCGATTGCCCCGGCTCTGGCTCGCGAGTTATCACGCAGATCTCCTCGGGCGCGCTCACGTTCGAGAACGTCACGATCACCGGCGGCGAGAAGACCGCCGGGGCGGGCGGCGGCGTGTTCAGTGCCGGAAGCGTCACCGTGAGGAACTCGACCATCACCGGGAACAGCGCGGTCACCGGCGGCGGCATCTTCTCGACCGGCAGCACCGGCGCGACCGTGATCAACTCGACCATCACGGGGAACCAGGCGACCTCCACCGGCGGTGGCGTCACCGCCCTCGACGTGACCCTCGTCTACGCCACCATCGCCGGGAACACCGCGCCGACCGGAGCCAACATCGAGATCATTGCGTTCGACTCACTCACGTCGTTCGGCTCGGTTGTCGCGCTGCCTCTCGGCGGTGGCGAGAACTGCAACTTCCAGCCGGTACCGGTGACGATCTCGAACGGGTTCAACTTCTCCGACGACGCGTCGTGCGGCTTCACCGGAACCGGCGACCGCGAGAACGCGGGTGACCCGGGGCTCGGCCCGCTGGCGTCCAACGGCGGGCCGACGCAGACGATGCTGCCGCAGACGGGGAGCCCGCTCATCGACGGCGTCCCGACGGCCAGCTGTCAGGCCGACGGCGCGTCCGGGATCACGACCGACCAGCGCGGCGTGACCCGACCGCAGCTGGGCGGGTGCGACATCGGCGCGGTCGAGGTGGAGGCGCCCCCGCCCCCGCCTCCGCCTGCACCGGTGCCGGTGGTCGTGACGCCGACGTTCACCGGCTGATCGGGGCGCGCCCGCCGGTACCCTCGGTGACGTGAGGTATGAGGCGCGCGTCGAGGTCACGCATCTACCCGGCATCGCCGACCCGCAGGGCGCGACCGTCGAACGCGCGCTTCCCGCGCTCGGGTATGGCAACGTGAGTGACGTGCGCATCGGCAAGTCGATCCGGCTCGTGGTGGACGCCCCCGACGAGGACGCCGCCCGCACCCAGGTCGAGGAGATGTGCGCCCGCCTCCTCGCCAACCCGGTGATCGAGGCCTACGCCGTCGAGGTGACGAAGGCGTGAACCCCTTGTTGCGTTTCTCAGCATGCCCGGGCAGGTTCAGATCGGGAGCGCGCAGCTGCACATGAGCACCCGGGTCGCCGTCATCCTGTTTCCGGGGACGAACTGCGAGCTCGACGTTGTGCGCGCGGTCGAGCAGCTCGGCGGCGAAGCCGACATCGTGTTCCACACGGCGCGCTCGCTCGAGGGTGCCGACGCGGTCGTGGTGCCCGGCGGCTTCGCGCACGGCGACTACCTGCGGACCGGCGCGATCGCGCGTTTCTCGCCGGTGATGGACGCGGTGTTCGAGTTCGCCGACGCCGGCGGCCCGGTCGCCGGCATCTGCAACGGCTTCCAGGTGCTCACCGAAGCCGGCTTGCTGCCCGGCGCGCTCCAGAAGAACGCGGGCTTGAAGTTCCTGTGCGAGACCATCGAGTGCCGCGTCGAGACGACACGGTCGGTGCTCACCTCGGGCGCGGAGGCGGGCGCCGTGTTGCGCCTCCCGATCAACCACTTCGAGGGCAACTACACCTGCGACGACGAGACGCTCGCGCGCCTGCGCGCCGAGGACCGGGTCGTGTTCCGCTACGTCGACAATCCCAACGGCAGCGTCGACGACATCGCCGGTATCTGCAACGAGGCGGGCAACGTCGTCGGCCTCATGCCCCACCCCGAGAGGGCGAGCGACGCGCTGCTCGGCTCGCAGGATGGCGTCGTGCTGCTGCGCTCGCTGCTCGACGCCGCGGCCGAGCGCGCCGCCGCGGCCTGACCGCGGTCATCCGCCCCGGGTGATCCCGGCCTTCTTCAGCACGTCGGCCGCCACGCCGAGCTCCCGCCACGTGGCGTAGGCGATGCCCTTGCGCTCGCTGTAGGCCTTGGCGACCCTCGTGAAGCCGGCCTCGAGCGACGTCAGGTCGACGGTCTGGCCGCCCTTGGCGAGCTCCGCCTCGAGGTCGCGGCGCTCCTGCATGAGCTGGAGCCGCTTCAGGGAAGAGGCATCCTTCAGCTCCCCGTCGATCGCGGCGAGGCGCGCCTTGATCGAGTCGGCCGTACGGCGGCGCCCCCGCTTGGGCCGGTTCTGCTCGAGCGCGTCGAGGTAGGCCTTGACCGCCTGGCCCTCTTTTCGCCCGGCAGCCATCGCCTGCTTGTGCTCCGCCGTCAGGTTCCTCGGTGGCATTCTCCGCATCCTCGTCTCACGCAAATACGCGCGTCCGCATTTCCTCAATTCTATGCGCCCGCATTTGGGTAAATCGAGGTCAGAACGCGGTGCGTCGGCAGCGCGCTCGCGGCTCTTAGTCTCGGCGTATGGAGCAGCGAGCGGCCCGAAGGGCGGGGCCGGGTATACCGGCTGCGAGCGCGCGCGACCAATAGAGGTGACCCCTTCGGAGCCCCGCGTCGACGAGCCGCTGCACCGCCGGCTCGGGCTCACCGACGACGAGCTCGACGCGATCGTCAGGCTGCTCGATCGTGAGCCGAGCGAGCTCGAGCTGGCGATGTACGCGGTGATGTGGTCGGAGCACTGCTCCTACAAGTCGTCGAAGGTGCACCTGGCCCGGTTCCCGGCGAAGGCGAAGTGGGTCCTCGTCGGGCCGGGCGAGGGCGCGGGCGTGATCGACGTCGGTGACGGGCTCGCGATCGCGGTGCGCATCGAGAGCCACAACCATCCGTCCGCGGTCGAGCCGTATCAGGGCGCGGCGACGGGCGTCGGCGGCATCATCCGCGACGTCTTCTCGATGGGTGCGCGCCCGATCGCGCTGATGGACCCGCTGCGGTTCGGACCCCTCGACGACGCGCGCACGCGCTACCTGTTCGAGGGGATCGTCTCGGGCATCAGCGGCTACGGCAACTCGGTCGGCGTCCCGACCGTCGGCGGCGAGGCCGTGTTCGACGAGTGCTACCGCGACAACCCGCTCGTCAACGTGTTCTGCCTCGGGCTGCTGCCGCGCGACCGGCTCGTCACCGCGCGCGCGGAGGGCGCGGGCAACCTCGCGGTGCTGCTCGGCGCGTCGACCGGACGTGACGGCATCGGGGGCGCGAGCGTGCTCGCGTCGGCCGGCTTCGAGGAGGGCTCGGAGACGAAACGCCCGTCGGTCCAAGTGGGCGACCCGTTCGAGGAGAAGCGCCTGATCGAGGCGTGCCTGGCGCTCCTCGAGGACGGGCTCGTCGTCGGCGTGCAGGACCTCGGCGCGGCGGGGCTGTCGTGTGCGGCGTCGGAGACCGCGGCCAAGACCGGCGCGGGCATGGACGTCGACATCGCGCGCATGCCGCGCCGTGAGCCGGGCATGAACGCGGTGGAGCTGATGACGTCGGAGAGCCAGGAGCGGATGCTCGCGATCGTGAAGCCGGAAGACCTGCGCGACGTGCTCGCGGTGTGCGAGGAGTGGGAGATCCGCGCGTCGGTCGTCGGGCGCGTCACGGACACTGGCAGGTTCCGTGTGTTCGACGGGCTGTTCGACGCGCCCGGAACGCCCGCCGCGCCGATTGCCGACATCCCGTGCGACAGCCTCGGCGATGGCCCGGTGTACCGACGCGACCTCGCGCCGCCCGCGGGCCAAGCCGCGTTGAACGCCGACGACCCGTGGCTCGGGTCGTTGGCGCACCGTTTCCCCGACGGCGCCGACCTGTCGGGTGAGCTGCTCGCGTTGCTGGCGACGCCGACGATCGCCGACAAGTCGTGGATCTGGCGCCAATACGACCACCAGCTCTTCCTCAACACCGTGGTCGGGCCGGGCAGTGACGCCGCGGTGCTGCGCCTCCCCGAGACCCGGCGTGGCCTCGCGCTGGCGACCGACGGGAAGGGACGCTTCTGCAAGCTCGACCCGCGCACCGGAGGCCGGCTCGCCGTGCTCGAGGCCGCCCGCAACGTCGCGTGCGCCGGCGCAGAGCCGCGAGCGCTCGTCAACTGCCTGAACTTCGGCAACCCCGAGCACCCCGACGTCATGTGGCAGTTCTCGGAGGTCGTCGACGGGATGAGCGAGGCATGCGATGCGCTCGGCATCCCGGTCATCGGCGGCAACGTCAGCTTCTACAACGAGTCACGCGGCGCCGACATCGACCCGACGCCGGTCGTCGGCGTGGTCGGCGTGATCGACCGCCTCGAGGCCGTTCCCCCGACGGCGCGCCTCGTCGCAGGGCAGCGGATCGTCGTGCTCGGCACGACCGGCGTGGAGCTCGGCGGCTCGGAGTGGGCCGCGGTCGTGCACGGCCTCGGCGGAGGCCTGCCCCCCGCTGCCGACCCCGACGCGGCCAAGCGCCTTCACGCGTTCGTGCGCGACCTGGTCGTCGAGCAGACGGTCGGCGGCGCACACGACTGCTCCGACGGCGGGCTCGCGGTGGCGCTCGCGGAGATGGCCATCGCAGGCGAATGCGGCTTCGAGGTGCGTCCGCCCGGCGACGTCCCCAACGCGGCGTGGTGCTTCGCGGAGTCCGCGTCGCGCGTGGTGCTGTCGGTCGACGCGGGGCCACTTCCGCACGTGCTGCGCCGGGCCGCCCATGCGGGCATCCCCGCCGTCGACATCGGCAGCGCGGGAGGCAATCGTCTCGTTGCCCGCGGCGCGTTCGATGTGGCGCTCGACGGCGCCGCACGCGCGTGGCGCGACGCGATTCCGCTCGCGCTCGGCGCAGTCGGAGCTACCGACCGTTAGACGATCACGGCTCCGGCGGTTACGGCTAGCGGCCGTCCGGCGTGGCGAAGCCTTCGGCCTCGAGGAACGACACGACCTGGGCGGCGGACGCGGCGGGCGCGCGGCCGTGCGTGGGGACCCGGAGGTCGGGCGCGAGCGGCTCCTCGTAGGGGTGGCTGTGCCCGGCACGCGCCTCGCACAGCTCGGGCGGTGCGTCCAGGTGCACCTCGACGAGCCCGGGCACGTCGTCACGCAGCCGCTCCCGGTCGTCGCGCGACGGCATCGCGCTCGCGACGACCGCGGTGACGCCATTGGTGACGAGCACCCGGCAGAGCCACGCCAGCGCGGCGCGCGCGGCGTCGCCGGGCCCGGCGAGGTACGTCCGCACCTCGTCGTCGTCGAGCAGCGCCACGGGTTGGTGACGGGCGCGCAGGTGCTCGGCGACGGCCCGGCCGAGGGTGCTCTTGCCGGCACCCGACCGTCCGGTCAGCCACACACAGCACGTCTCCACGCGCCGCCGACCCTACGACCTCTCCTTCCGCCTCTTCGGCACGCTGAACAACCGCTGGGATTGTTCGGCGTGCCGAGAAGCGTCGGTGACGCATGGGATACTTGAGGACCCATGGACCCGCGTCTCGGTCACGCGTGCGGCGTCTTCGGCGTGTACGCGCCGGGCGCACCGGTGGCCAACCTCACCTATCTCGGGCTCTACGCGCTCCAGCACCGGGGCCAGGAGTCGGCCGGCATCGCGGTGAGCGACGGCGAGACGATCACCGTGGTGAAGGACATGGGCCTGGTCACGCAGGTCTTCGACGAGCGGCGCCTCGCACCACTCGACGGTCACCTCGCCATCGGGCACAACCGCTACTCGACCACGGGCTCCAGCACCTGGCGCAACGCGCAACCGGTCTACCGGTCGGTCGGCGACGCCGGCTTCGCGCTCGGTCACAACGGCAACCTCACGAACATCGTCGAGCTCGCCCAGCAGCTCGGCATGCTGCCTGGCTTCGCGCCCGACGGAGTCGAGTACGACTCGACCACCGACTCCGCGCTGATCGCCGAGCTGGTCGCGCAGGAGTGGGGCCAGCCGAGAAGCGACGGGCGCGACCTGGAGGTCGCGCTCCTCAAGGTGCTGCCGCGGCTCGCCGGAGGGTTCTCGCTGGTGCTGATGGACGACGCGCACCTGATCGGGGTGCGCGACCGTCACGGGTTCTGGCCGCTGGTGCTCGGGCGCGTCGAGGGCGGCTGGGTGCTGGCGAGCGAGACCGCCGCGCTCGACATCGTCGGCGCGCACTTCGTACGGGAGGTCGAGCCCGGCGAGATCGTCGTGATCGATGCCAGCGGCATGCACGAGCACCGCTGGGCCGACCCCGACCCGAAGCTGTGCCTGTTCGAGTTCGTCTACTTCGCGCGGCCTGACACGTCGTTGTACGGCCACAGCGTGCACGCGGCGCGCCAGCGGATGGGAGAGGAGCTCGCCCGCCAGGCGCCGGTCGACGCCGACATGGTGATGCCGATCCCGGAGTCGGGGATCCCGGCCGCGCAGGGTTACGCGCGCGCGTCGGGCACCCCGTACGGCGACGGCCTCGTGAAGAACCGCTACGTCGGCCGGACGTTCATCCAGCCCAGCGCCCAGCTCCGGACCGGCGGCGTGCGGCTCAAGCTCAACCCGTTGCCCGAGAACATCCGCGGCAAGCGTCTCGTCGTCGTCGACGACTCGATCGTGCGTGGCACCACGACGCGCCAGGTCGTCGCGATGCTGCGCGAGGCGGGCGCGAGCGAAGTGCACTTCCGTGTGTCGTCGCCGCCGTACAAGTGGCCGTGCTTCTATGGGATGGACACGGGGCGACGCTCCGAGCTGCTCGCGGCCGACCTGTCGGTCGGTGAGATCGCGGGCTTCCTCAAGGTCGATTCGCTCGCGTACCTGGAGATCGGGCGACTGACGGCGGCCACGGGCGCGCCGTCCGATGCGTTCTGCACGGCGTGCCTCACGGGCGCCTATCCCGTGCCGGTGCCGCTCGCCGATTCCAAGCTCGTGCTCGAGAAGGCGAGCATGCCTGCGCCCGACGCCGAGCCGACCCTGCCGGTCGGCGACGCCCACCGCACCGCGTGAGGGGCCCGCGCCGGTCGAAGTCGCGCGCCGCGTCTTCCCAACCGCGGCTGCGCCCGGCTCGACCCGGCACGCGCGGCGGCGGCGAGCGGTTGACCTACGCGGATTCGGGCGTCGACATCGCCGCCGGCGAGAAGGCCGTCGAGCTCATCAAGGACCACGTCCGCTCGACGTTCCGGCACGAGGTCGTGGGTGATATCGGCGGCTTCGGCGGGGTCTTCGACCTCGGCCGGCTCTCGTATCGCGATCCGCTGCTGGTGTCGTCGACCGACGGCGTCGGCACGAAGTCGGTCATCGCCAGTCAGATGCGGCGCTTCGACACGATCGGTCTCGACGTCGTCGCGATGTCGGTCGACGACATCGCGGCCCAGGGCGCCGAGCCGTTGTTCTTCCTCGACTACGTGTCGGTCGGGCGGCTCGTGCCCGAGCAGGTCGCGGAGATCGTCTCGGGGGTGGCTCGAGGCTGCCACGAGGCGCGGTGCGCGCTGCTGGGCGGCGAGATGTCGGAGCACCCGGGGGTCATGGCCGAAGGGGACTTCGACCTCGTGGGCTTCGCGGTGGGCGTGGTCGAGCGGACCGACCTCCTCCCCGCCGGCGTGCGCGCCGGCGACGCGGTGCTCGGGATCGCGAGCCCGGGGCTTCGGTGCAACGGATACTCGCTCGCCCGGCGCGCGATCGAGCGGGCCGGCCTGCAGCTCGACAGTCCCGCGTGGCGCGGGGCGCGGCACTCGCTCGGAGCCGAGCTGCTCCGCCCGAGCGAGATCTACGCGACCGCGCTGGTCGAGCTGCGCCGCAACGTCGAGGTCCACGGGTTCTCCCATGTGACCGGTGGTGGCATCGCCGGCAACCTCGCTCGGGTGCTCCCGCACGACTGCGACGCGTTCGTCCGGCGCGGGACGTGGGAGGAGCCGCGCATCTTCACCGTGATCCAGCGGGCCGGCGATGTCGTCGACGACGAGATGGAGCACGTGTTCAATCTCGGTCTCGGCATGCTCGCGGTGGTTGCTCCGAACGACGTGCGCCGCGCCCTCGACGAGGTGCGGAGCGCGGGACACGACGCGTGGCTGGTCGGGGAGATCGTCGACGGCCACGGACACGTGACGATCGAGCGCTGACCGCGCGTTTTTCGCCGTCCGCGCGACTTCGGGTCCCGCGAGGGGCAAATGGTACGATCGGCCTCGCGGGGGCAGGTTTGCGGCAGCGACCCGAGCGGGGACGACAAACTCGACGAAAGCGACCGAGACCACCACCCAATGGACCCGACCCCCGAGCCCGAAGAGCTGTTGACGCCGTCTGAGGTCGCGGCGATGTTCCGGGTGAACCCGAAGACCGTCACCCGCTGGGCCCGTTCCGGCAAGATCTCGGCGATCCGCACCCTCGGCGGCCATCGCCGCTTCAAGGCGAGCGAGATCCGCAAGTTCCTCGAGCGGGTGGAAGACGGCCGGGCGGACGGCTGAGCGGCGAGGAGGCCGACCGGTTCCTCGTCCCGCCGGACGCCGAGACGCGGGTGAGAGACCAGGCCGGCTCAGACGGTGCGTCCATGCGTTCGTTCCCAGTCGGCGCGCGCGTGGCGTACGAGCTCGTCGCCCATTGACCCCGAACGGATGATGCGGTGGTCGTCGAGGTTCAGGTCGTCTCGGACGCGGGCAACGAGTCGTGGTGTCGTGCAGCGAGCCAGCGACGGAGCGACGTAGGCGGCGGCGAGGAGCCGCGGGTAGATGATGCGGTTCGCGCCGCGCTCGAGGGCGCGAACGACGAGCCGGGCGAGGCGCGCCGGGTCACCGACCGGTGAGCGTGCCAGGACCCGGTCGAGGCCCGGGACGAGGCGGGTCTCGCCTTGGATGGCGGTGTCGACGGGTCCGGGAATCACCTCGAGCACGTGGATCCCCGAGCCTTGAAGCTCGAGTCGGAGCGTCTCCGTAGCGAGCGCGAGCGCGGCCTTGGATGCGGTGTAGTGGCCCATCATGGGCCACGTCATGAGCTGTGCCATGGAGGTGACGTTCGCGATGGCGCCCTCACCTCGGATGCGCATCGCCGGGACCAGCGCCCGGCAGAGCGCGAGTGGACTCCAGTAGTTGGTCTCGAAGGTCTCGCGCGCTGCGTCGTGGTCGCCGACGACCCATTGGAGGCCGCCGACGCCGACGCCGGCGTTGTTGACGAGCAGGTCGATGTCACCGAGGGCGTCGGCGGCCTCGGCCGCGACCCGGGCGGCAGCCCCTGGCCGTGAGAGGTCGGCGGCTACGACCGCAGGTCGGGGTTGACCGGCGACGACGATCTCATCGACGAGCGCGGCGAGGCGAGCCTCCCGGCGCGCCACCACGGCGACCCTGACGCCGCGCCGCGCGAGCTCACGGGCCAGCTCCCGCCCGATGCCGCTCGACGCCCCGGTTACGAGCGCCCGCTTCCCCTCCCACGCGAACGACCGCAATCGCATCCCCGTCTTGAGATGGTCTCAACTGGTCGGGGAAGACTACGGTGCCTCTTGAGATGGCGTCAAGAGCAGGACGGCGTGCCCAGGACCCGCTCAAACCTCGACCGTGACACCAAGATCGACCAGATCCTCGCGGTCGCCGAACAACAGCTGCTCGAGGGCGGCTACGGGAACCTGTCCCTCGCCGCGATCGCGCGCACGCTGGGGATCCGCCAGGGCTCGATCTACTGGTATTTCCCCTCCAAGGACCATCTGCTTGTGGCCGCGATCGAGCGCACGCTCGTCGCGCTCGCAGCCCACAAACCCAGCGGCGAAGGCCTCGTCACGGAGATCCTGTGGGCCGTGGAGCAACTCGAGCAGTTCCAGTCCCTGAGGGTCGCGGTCCACGAACGAGCCCGGTCCGCACCGGTCGTGGCGGACTTCGAGCGCCGCTTCCGAGCACTGCTCGAGACCATGCTCACGGGAGCCCTCCGACCCCACATGAGCGCCGCGGATCTCGACCTCGCCGCCGACGCCTTTCTCGCCATCGTCGAAGGCGTGCTCCTGCAACGAATCGAACCCAGCAGACGCACGCGCGTCCTCACGTTCGCACTCGAGCGTCTCATCGACGCCCGCCCGCTTCGAGACGACTGAAGCGCGGCGGCGACGGCGCGAACCCAGAAGCAGTGGCCGGGGACGGCGTCGATCCGTCGACCTCGCGCTTTTCAGGCGCGCGCTCTGCCAACTGAGCTACCCGGCCGGGTCGGGCGCGCGCTCGGCGCGTCCTCGCGGTCCTGACGGGATTTGAACCCGCGGCCTCCGCCTTGACAGGGCGGCGTGCACTCCAAACTGCACCACAGGACCTCGTGCCCCCAGGGGAATTCGAATCCCCGTTACCGCCTTGAAAGGGCGGCGTCCTGGGCCGCTGGACGATGGGGGCCGGCATCCCGAAGGGACCGCTCATGGTAGCAGCGCGCCTTCGCGCCCGATCGGGCCGTTCGGCGTGGGCGGACGCGTGCTCGCCGCCCGCTTGACGGGATCGGCGACGTCAGAAAAGTTGCAGCTTTGCCGGGCGCCCGATCCCGCGTGGCCCGCCCTACGCTCGGCCCGGGGCCGCTAGCTCAACTGGCAGAGCAACGGGCTTTTAACCCGGAGGTTCAGGGTTCGATCCCCTGGCGGCCCACTCACCCGCGGCTGGCTCGACGAGAACCGCCCAGCGCCTCCGTTGACAGAGCCGAGTCGGAGGTGCTTCATTCGAAGTGACGCGAGTCAGCCCTTCGGCCGACGGCATCTCGAGCGTCAGGAGGTGGTGGCCATGCGTGCACACACCGGTGACCGCGTGATCGTGCGGAGCCGACGCGTCGGGGGAAACGACCGGAGCGGCAAGATCGTCGAGGTTCGTGGCTACGACGGGCGCCCCCCGTACGTCGTGCGCTGGGCGGAGGACGGGCACGAGGGCCTGTTCGTCCCTGGCCCCGACACGACGATCGAACCCGAGTCGCCGACGCAGAACTGAAGCGGCTGAGGGCCTTCGCCTGGAGCTAGGCGGCGGCCCACTCACCCGCGGCCCGCCGGACGAGCTCGTCGATCACGTCGGGGCAGTCCTCGTCGATCACCGGGAAGCCGGTGCCGTGCTCGCCTTCCCAGTGCATGCGCACCCCGGGGTTGTGCACGTCGGTGCCGTCGGGCAAGAACAGGTGCGGGCTTCCCTTGACGTCGCCTGCGCTCGCCCGGTGCCACTCCTCGATCACCCGTTTGCGAGCCCGTCCCTCGTCGAGGGTCTCGGCCAGGTGGTCGGCGTCGACGGCACCGCAGTCGCGGGCAGTCTCGAGGATCACGTGGCGCATCGAGATGCACTGCGAGTGACCGAAGAACGCGACCCGCAACGCCCGGTCGAGGTGCTCGGCGGCGGCCGCGCTCTGGAGCCGCGCGGCGCGTACGGCTTCGAGCGCCGGCAGCGTGGTGACCGGCCAGTGCCACTCTCGTTCGTTCCAGATGCGCCACCCGGCGTTGGGGGCCATAGCCCCGATCACCGGGATCTCCGCGCTGAGGATGTTCTTCGGCGTCGGCCGTTCGTTGAACAGCTCGAGCGGGTACGAGAGGTGCTCGAACGCGACCTTGTCCTCGAGGCCGAGACGCCTGCGCGCCTCGTGGAGCCGGTACACCGTGGCGTGTGCCCACGCGCATCCGATGTCGGACCAGACGAGGATCGTGCCGGGGGGTGTGTCCATCTCTATCGCCTCGCTCGTTGCGAGGCGGGATACCCGCCTCGCGGGCACTCGCTCGGCTGTGCCTCCGCTCGCTCCGCTCGCTGCGGCACCATCTCTATCGCCCTCTATCGCCTCGCTCGTTGCGAGGCGGGATACCCGCCTCGCGGGCACTCGCTCGGCTGTGCCTCCGCTCGCTCCGCCACCATGCGTTCAGGCTAACGACGAGCGATGGCGGCATTCGCAACCGTCAGGCGCTGAACTTGGCTGCCGCCTCGGTGAGCACTGTCCGCAGGATCGACTCGATCTCGTCGAGCTCGCGCTCGCCGGCCACGAGTGGGGGCGCCAGCTGGACGACCGGGTCGCCACGGTCATCGGGGCGACAGATCAACCCGGCTTCCAAGAAACGCGGTCCGAGGAAGCCGCGTACGAGTGCCTCGGCGTCTTCGCGCGTGAACGACTGCTTCGTGTGCTGGTCGCGCACGAGCTCGAGCGCGAGAAAGTAGCCCGCGCCGCGCACGTCACCGACGATCGGGATGTCGCGCAGTCCGTCGAGACGCTCACGGAACCCGGGCTCGCTCCGGCGCACGTGATCGAGAACCGCATCCCGCTCGAACAGGTCGAGGTTCGCGCTCGCGACCGCGCAGCTGACCGGGTGCCCGCCGAACGTGATGCCGTGGAGGAACGACTGCTTGCCCTCGAGGAACGGCGCCGCGAGACGATCGCTGCAGATCACGGCGCCGAGCGGCGAGTACCCGCTGGTGAGGCCCTTCGCGCACGTGATCATGTCGGGCAGGTAGTCGTACCGCTGCGCGCCGAACCACTCGCCCAGCCGGCCGAACGCGCAGATGACCTCGTCGGAGACGAGCAGCACGCCGTGGCGGTCGCAGATCTCGCGGACGCGCTCGAAGTATCCCTCGGGCGGCACGAAGCATCCGCCCGCGTTCTGCACGGGCTCGAGGTAGACGGCGGCGACGGTCTCGGGGCCCTCGAAGAGGATCTGCTCCTCGAGCGCGTCGGTGACCGCGAGCATGAACGCCTTCTCGTCGTCGCCGAGCGGATGCCGGTAGCGGTTCGTGTTCGGGACGTGCGCGGCGCCCGGGGTGAGCGGCTCGAACGGCATGCGCAGCCCCGTGAGGCCGGTGATCGCCAGCGCGCCCATCGTCGTGCCGTGGTACGCGAGTTGGCGTGCGATCACCTTGTATCGCTGCGCCTGGCCGATCGCCCGGAAGTACTGGCGCGCGAGCTTCCATGCCGACTCCACTGCCTCCGAGCCGCCCGACGTGAAGAACACGCGGTTGAGGTCACCGGGCGCGAGCCCGGCCAGCTTCGTCGCGAGCTCGATCGCGGGCGGGTGCGCGTAGCTCCAGATCGGGAAGTAGGCGAGGGTCTCGGCCTGCCGCGCGGCGGCGTCGGCGAGCTCACGCCGGCCGTGCCCGAGCTGCACGGTGAACAGCCCCGAGAGACCGTCGAGGTACCGCTTCCCGTCCGCGTCGAAGACCTCGCAGCCCTCGCCGCGCACCATGACCGGGACGCGGTGCTGCGCGTCGTACGCGCCGAGCTGCGTGAAGTGCATCCACAGGTGTCGCGTGGCGAGCTCGCCGAGATCGGTCACGTGCCGTTCCACAGCCGATGTGCGAGTTGCCTCGGCTCCGTGACCACGTCGAGATCCTCGCGCTCGACGAGGAAACGGAGGTTGAGCACGTGCAACGAGTTACCACCGAACCGGTTCAGCACCGCGACGACCCTTGCTCCGGCGACATCCTCGAACGGGGCGACCGACAGCCGGATCGCGTTGATCGTCCCGAGGCCCGCATCGCCCACGACGACGACGAAGTCGGGGAGCAGCGCCCGGGCGAGATCGACGTTGTCGCCGTCGGAGGCCATCGGCGACCGGGGCCCGCCCGCGCCCTCGACGATCCCCACGTCCGTGCCGGGCGGCCAGGTCATCTCGTCCACGAGGTCGGCGATCGTGAACGGCGGGTCACCGAGCTCGGCAGCCGCGAACGGCGGCGCCCACGCGATCGCGTAGCTGCGGTGAGGCGGACACACGTCGGTCGGTGCCTGCCCCGTTGCGGCCGCCAGGATCTCGGCGTCGCTCGGCGGTCCACCCGACTGCGCCGGTTTACGCGCGGCAACCGACGCTCCGAGATCGAGGAGGGCGCGCGCGGTTGCCGCGGCCCACCACGTCTTGCCGATCTCGGTGCCGGTGCCGGTGACGAACACGAGGCGGTGCGGCCGCGCCGTCACAGTGCGGCGAGCGCGTGTGTGAGCGCGTCGACTTGCTCGTCGCTGTGCGCGGCTGACAGCGCGACGCGCAGACGGGACGTGCCGGGCGCGACGGTCGGCGGACGGATCGCGGGGACCAACATGCCCTGGTCGAGCAGTGACGCGGCAGCGGCGAGTGTCCGCTCTTCGGAGCCGAGCACGACGGGGACGATCGGTGACGGGTGGCCGGCGCGTACCCGCTCGACGTGCCGGGCCAGCCGGTCGCGCAAGGCGTCGCCTTCTGCCGACCGGAGCACACCCAGCGCGGCGAGCGCGGCCGCGGAGTCGGCCGGGCTCGACGCAGTCGTGAAGATGTAGGGGCGCGACTGGTTCACCACGAGGTCGGTGAGCGCCGCCGGCCCGGCGACGAACCCGCCCAGCGACCCGAGCATCTTCGACAGTGTGCCGATGCGGAGCGCGTCCGCAACATCCAGCGCCGGATGCGGCCCGAGCACCGCGTGCGCCTCGTCGACGACAAGGAGCGCGCGGTGGCGGGCGCACACATCGCCGAGCGCGTCGACAGGCGCGACGTCGCCGTCCATCGAGAAGACGGTGTCGGTCACGACGATCTTGCGCGGCGCATCGGACGCGGCGAGCAGCGCGTCGACGTGGTCCACATCGGCGTGGTGGTAGATCTCGATGTCGGCGCGCGAGAGCCGGCAGCCGTCGATGATCGACGCGTGATTGAGCTGGTCGGAGCAGACGAGCACGCCGGGCCCGCCGAACGTCGTCAGCACACCGAGATTCGCCGCGAACCCGGTGGGGAACAGCACGGCGCGCTCGGCGTTCTTCCAGTCGGCGAGCGCCGCCTCGAGCTCGCTGTGCACGGGACGCGAACCGACGATCAGTCGAGCCGAGCCCGATCCCGCGCCCCACCGGTCGAGCGCGGCGTGCGCGGCCGCGATCACCGCCGGATGCTGGGTGAGGCCGAGGTAGTCGTTCGACGCGAACGACACGACGGGCCGGCCGTCGGGCGCGAGCTTCCCTTCCGGCCCGGCCGCGTCGAGGTCACGTGGCGCGCGCCACTGCCCCGCATCGCGGATGCGCTCCGACTCACGGTCGGCCCACTCGCGCCACGCAGTCATCGCTCGCACACCTCAGCGATCGCGTCGACCAGCACGTCGACGATGCGATGGAGCTCCGGCGTTGTGATCGTCAACGGCGGCATCAGCACGACCACGTCGCCGAGCGGTCGGAGCAGCACCCCGCGCTCCACCGCCGCTGCGCACACGCGCCGGCCCCAGCGCAGCCCGTCGCGCGGCGCCGCGAGCTCGATACCACCCATCAATCCACGGAGCCGCACCTCGCGCACCGGGTCGAGGGGCGCGACACGCGCATCGAGCAGTGCGCGGAGCTCGGCGGAGCGGGCGCGCACGTTGACGAGGATGTCGCGGGCCTCGAGCAGCTCGAGGTGACGCAGCGCCACCGCGCACGCGAGCGCGTTTCCGCTGTAGGAATGACCGTGGTACAGCGTCTGCTCGGACAGGTCGGGGCCGAGGAACGACTCGAACACGCGCCCGCTCGCGACCGTCGCCGACTGTGCGAGGTAGCCCGCGGTCATCCCCTTGCCGAGGCAGAGCAGGTCCGGGCGGAGCCCGCACTGCTCCGACGCGAACAGCGTCCCGGTCCGCCCGAAGCCGGTCGCGACCTCGTCGCAGATCAGCAGCACGTCGTGCTCCCGACACGCCGCGCCGAGCGCCGGGAACGCCTCCGGCGGCGCGAGCTGCATGCCCGCCGCGCCCTGCACGAGGGGCTCGACGATCGCAGCCGCCAGTTCGCCCGCGTGCTCGGCCACCATCCGAGCGGCGGTGTCGAAGCACGCCGGGTCGTCGAAGCCGGGCGCCCGCAGCACCGGGAACCGCAGCGGATCGAAGAGCTCGGTGCCGAAGCCGCCGGCCCCGACCGAGAGTGCGCCGATCGTGTCGCCGTGATACGCGCCGCCGAACGCGAGGAACGTCGTGCGACCCACGACCCCGCGGTTCACCCAGTGCTGGAACGCGACCTTCAGTGCCTGCTCGACCGCGCACGCGCCGTCCGACGCGAACAGGAAGTGCGGGTCGTCGACCGGCACGAGCGGTGCGAGGGCTTCGCACAGCTCGATCACGACCCGGTTGCCGTTCCCGAGCATCGTCGAGTGCGCGCCGCGGTCGATCTGCTCGCGGAGCGCGTCGTCGAGCTCGGGGACGCGATGGCCGATCGTGTTGACCCACAACGACGAGATCGCGTCCAGGTAGCGCTTGCCGTCGACGTCGATCAGCTCGTGACCCTCGGCCCGCTCGACGATGACGGGCGAACTCTCCGTGTAGCATGACATCTGGGTGAAGCCGTGCCATACGACACCCGCATCACGCTTCGCCCAAACGACGGCGTCGCTCGCTTCGCCCGCTGCGGCACGCGATCCCTCGTCCGGCACCGTGCCATGATGCCCCGGCCATGACCCTGCGCGACAAGACGGCGATCGTCGGTGTCGGCGGGACGCCGTACTACAGGCGTGGGCAGTCGTTGCCCCAGACCCTGCTCGAGCTCGCGGGCAAGGCCGTGCTCGCTGCGGTCGACGACGCCGGGCTCACGATCGACGACGTCGACGGGCTCGCGCTCTACAGCATGGGCCTCGGCGGTGATACGTCGCTGTTCGCGCAGGTGCTCGGCATCCCGGAGGTGCGCTTCACCGCGCAGCTCACCGGCGGAGGGGGTGGTGCGGCCGGGTCGGTGGGGCTCGCGGCGGCGGCGATCGTGTCGGGCATGGCGACGTGCGTCGTGAGCCTGATGACGCTCCAGCAGGCGGCGAGCCGCTTCGGCGCGTCGTTCGCGCCACGCGGCAGGCCCGGCGCGCAGTACTCCGCGCCGCCGTCGCCCGAGGCCAACTTCATCCAGCCGTCGGGGCTCATGGGCCCGGGCCAGATGTTCGCAGTGCTCGCGATGCGCCACATGCACCTGTACGGCACGGAGCGCGAGCACTTCGCCGAGGTCGCGATCTCGACACGCGAGAACGCGCGCCGGCGTGAGACGGCACTGATGCGCGACGAGCTGACGCTCGAAGACTACTTCGCGGCGCGGATGATCGCCGAGCCGCTGTGCCTGTTCGACTTCTGCCTGGAGTGCGACGGGGCGGTCGCGGTGGTCACGACGACGGCCGAGCGAGCCAAAGACCTGCGCCACCCGCCGGTATACGTGACGGCGTCGGCGCACGGCGGGCACGGACGGTGGGGTCAGGCGATCACGTGGATGGGCATGCCCGACGACGAGTTCGCGTCGTCGGGACACCGACCGGTCGCCAAGCGGCTGTACGAGATGGCCGGGCTCGGGCCGGCGGACGTCGACGTCGCGCTGCTCTACGACCACTTCTCGCCGATGGTGCTGCTCCAGCTCGAAGACTACGGCTTCTGCGGCATCGGCGAGAGTGGCCCGTTCGTCGCCGGCGGCAACATCCGCTGGCCGAGCGGATCGATCCCCGTCAACACGCACGGCGGCAACCTGAGCGAGGCGTACATCATCGGCATGACGCACGTGAAGGAGGGCGTGGAGCAGCTGCGCGGCACCGCGGTGAATCAGGTCGACGGTGCCGAGGTGGCGCTGTGCACGGGCGGACCGGCGTCGATCCCGACGAGCGCCCTGTTGCTCACGAAGGGCGCGTCCCGGTGAGCGCCGAGCCCACCGCGAAGCTGCCACCCGAGGAGCTGATCCATCTCGTTCCCGACACGTACACGAAGCCGTTCTGGGACGCGGCCGCGCAGCACCGCTTCGTCGTCCCGCGCTGCACCGCGTGCGGCACCTACCGCATGCCGCCGAGTGCGTTCTGCTGGAAGTGCCGCAGGCAGGGTGTCGAATGGGTCGAGCAGAGCGGGCGCGGCACCGTCTACAGCTACACCGTGGTGTGGCACCCGCTGCTGCCCGACCTCGCCGACACCGTCCCCTATGTCCCCGCCGTCGTCGAGCTGCCCGGCACGGCCGGCGTTCGGGTCGTGGGTGACCTGGTCGACGTGAAGCCGTCGGACGTGCGCATCGGCATGGACGTCGAGCTCGTGTGGCGCGACGTGCGAGAGGGTGTCAGCGTGCCGACGTTCCGCCCCGTGTAGGTACGCTGCCCTCGTCCGACTTTTCGGCACGCTGAGCAACCTCAGAGGTTGCCCAACGTGCCGAAGAGAGAGGTTCATGCGGAGGCCTCTCGATGCTCGAGCGCAAGAAGATCCTCGTGACCGGCCCCACGGGGCAGGTCGCATTCCCGCTCACGCTCTCGCTCGCGCAGCAGAACGACGTGTGGGGCGTCGCCCGGTTCTCCGACGCGCGGGCGCGCGAGCGGCTGGAGGTCGCAGGCGTCACCTGCCTCGCGCTCGACCAGTCGACGAGCGACTTCTCCGAGCTGCCTGACGACTTCCACTACGTCCTGAACTTCGCGGTCGTGCGCGGTGGCGACGACGACTGGGACCGCGACCTCACCGCGAACGCCGAGGCGGTCGGGCTGCTCATGGCGCACTGCAAGGGCGCGAAGGCGTTCCTGCACTGCTCGTCGACCGCGGTGTACCAGCACCAGGGGCCTCACCACCCGCTGAAGGAGACCGATCCGCTCGGTGACAACCACCGCGTCATGATGCCGACGTACAGCATCGCCAAGATCGCGGCCGAGGCAGTTGCGCGAGCCGCGGCGCGTCTATACGACGTGCCGACGACGATCGCACGCCTCAACGTCCCGTACGGCGACAACGGCGGCTGGCCCGCGTGGCATCTCGAGTTCATGAGCGCGGGTGCGCCGATCCCGCTGCACCCGGAGCGGCCGAACCTCTTCAACCCGATCCACGAGGACGACATCGCCCGCCAGCTGCCGAAGATGCTCGACGTCGCGAGTGTGCCGGCGACGATCGTCAACTGGGCGGGTGCCGACGCGGTGAGCATCGAGGACTGGTGCGGCTACCTCGGTGAGCTCACCGGCCTCGAGCCCAAGTTCGAGGAGACCGACGCGACGATCGGCAGCGTCACGACCGACAACACGAAGATGCACAAGCTCGTCGGCAAGACCAAAGTGGGCTGGCGCGACGGCATCGAGCGCATGGTGAACGCGCGCCACCCCGAGCTGCTGAAGGCGTCGCGCGCGTGAGCGACGAGGTCGTCCTCGTCGAGGTGAGCGAACGCATCGGCACGGTCACGCTCAACCGCCCTGAGGCGCGCAATGCGATCAACGGCGCGGTCGGCGTCGGCCTCGCGCGGGCGGTCGGTGACCTCGAGGCGAGCGGCGACGTCGACGTGATCATCCTCACCGGCGCCGACCCGGCGTTCTGCGCCGGCGCCGACCTCAAGGAGCTGTCGTCGGCGTCGTCGGGCTCGCGGCAGCCTGCCGATCCCGACGATCCGTACCGCCGCGACGAGATCGGGCGCTTCACCTTCCGTGGCCCCTTCCCGCCGCGCACGAAGCTGCTCATCGGCGCGATCAACGGCCCGGCGATCACGGGGGGGTTCGAGCTCGCCCTCAATTGCGACTTCCTCGTCGCGTCCGAGCGCGCCCGCTTCGCCGATACGCACGCGCGGGTCGGCGTCATGCCCGGCTGGGGCCTGACCGTGCTGCTCGTCGAAGCCGTCGGGCTGCGGCGCGCCCGCCAGCTGAGCACCACCGGCAACTTCCTCGACGCCCCGACCGCCCTCGCGTGGGGTCTGGTCAACCACGTCGTGCCTCACCACGAGCTGCTGCCCTTCACGCGCGCCCTCGCGCTCGCCGCCGCGTCGAACGACCAGCCAGGTATCCGCCGCATGTTGCGCACCTACGACGAGATCGCGAGCACGATCTACGACGGCGGCTGGGCCGCAGAGGATCGCGTGAACCGCGCGTGGCTCAGCGGGGGCATCGACCCCGCCGAGGTCGAGAGGCGGCGGGAGGCGATCGTCGACCGGGGCCGCGATCAGCTTCGGGAATGAGATCGATGCGTTTCTGAGCATGCCCGGGCATGTGTGCTGTCGCGGGACATGGGTGACAGGGTCTCGCGGGTCATCGTTCACACTAGGTGGAGCGTTGGTATCGACGGGTGGGGTCGACGCGGAGTTGGCGGATGAGGGTTGCG
>WNFU01001569.1_pt1 | contig 32236 bp, 37 predicted proteins | sample 5400121 | NCBI WGS metagenome assembly WNFU01 (sample SAMN13153360, study PRJNA577476) | soil metagenome | isolation source: 100 cm soil or saprolite under grassland replicate 1 | place: USA:California | collected 2016-06-15
GGGCGGACCACCTGCTCGGCGAAGTCGTGCACCCATTTCTGGATCTGCTGCTGATCTTCGTTGAGCTCGAGCGAGAACTCGGCCATGGGGATCCTCCTCGGGGCGACAGGGACCCGTCCGCAAGTTACTGGCTGGTAACCGGAACATTACCCCCCAGCCGGGCTGAGGCCAAACATCCGCGGCCGGTGTTTCGGTCTGGCCCGATTCGGTCAACACTGTCCGGTAGCGGCCGGGTGGCTCCGCCCACTTGCACCACACCCGGCGGCATCCCCCGCCGATGGAACTGGTGGCAAAGCAGTCCCCTCGGTGAGGAACTCGGAAGCGCGGGAGGCCAGCAAGGACCGGGGCCTCCCGCCTTCCGCGTCCGTTGCTCGACCTACGCCGCAAATGCGGTACTGAGCCAGGCTTCGGAGGTCCCGATCTGGGTCGAGAACGACGACGCCCCCGGACCGTCGCCCGGGGGCCTGAGATACATCGCCGGTCTCTTGTGAGGTACTGCGCCGCCTACCGTTCTGTACGCGAGCGTACGCCCATGGTCAACAGGCCGGTACAACCAGCAACAGGAGTGGGGCGAGTGGGGCAGCAATTCCCAGCCGCACTCGGGCAGGGTAAGCACGACCCGAGAACCGCTGCCCCAAGTGACCATACCGCCCACGTCAACCTGACCCACTAGGGTATTATGCGGTTGACAAACCAGAACGTGTGTGCGAGGCTTGGGGCATGGATGAGACCCCGACGATCAACCTCGCTTCCCTCGCCACACATTTCAGCGACGAGCGCTCGGCGTATGAGCTAGTCGAGTCGATTCGCTGGCCGGACGGGCCGGTGTGCCCTCACTGTGGCGTGATTGACGAGGCGTATCCGATCAAGCCTCAGAAGACACGGCAAGGCAAGGTGTCGCAACGGAAGCTGTGGAAGTGCAAAGCGTGCAAGCGTCAGTTCACGGTCACGGTCGGGACAATCTTCGAGCGGTCGCACATTCCGCTGAACAAGTGGCTGCTCGCGGTCCACCTGATGTGCTCCGGCAAGAACGGAGTCTCAGCCCACGAGCTGCACCGCGACCTTGGGATCGGCTACCAGGCTGCGTGGTTCATGGCGCAGCGTGTACGGCACGCGATGGCTCGGCCGCCACTCTCGGACAAGTTTTTTGGGATCGTTGAAGCTGACGAAACATGGGTCGGCGGAACAAAGAACTACAAGGCCCACGGCCGCAAAGCGTTCGACAAGAGCACCCGCACACCCGTCGTGACACTCGTTGACCGCGAGACCGGCGAAGCACGCTCGCACGCGGTAGCAAACGTCACCGCTGGCACCGTCCACCGTGTGCTCTTCGATCAAGTGGATACGGCCTCGACGCTCATGACTGATCAGTCGAACGTCTACACGGTGCCAGGCCGCAAATTCGTCGGTCACCACACCGTGGACCACAGCGAAGAGGAATACGTACGCGACGGTTGGATCACGACGAACACTGTCGAGGGATTCTTTGGTCAGTTGAAGCGTTCGCTCAACGGCACCTATCACCGCGTCAGCCGCGAGCACCTACACCGCTACCTCGCTGAATTCGACCTGCGGTACTCGACACGCACGCTCACCGATGGGGAGCGAACCAAGCGAGTGATCGACCAGGCGGGAGGCCGGCGGCTCACGTACCGCGACCCAACCCGCGGCTAAGACCTTCAGGGCGTCGGAGCTTTACGCATGAACCAGAGGCTGCACATGTCGGCTTCTGGCACATGGATCGTGAAGAAGATTTGGATCTCAGGGAAATCTGCGTACGTTGATGCTTGGCTGACGCGCATCGGGCCGTGACCGTCCATGAGTGGACCATCGATCACGATCTCGCACGACTCGGCATCTCGCTCGATACGCGCCACCGCAGCTTGCGATAGCTCATCGCACCGCTGGACGTCAGGCTCGATCTTCTGAGCCGACTCGCGGTAGCCGGGCTCTTCTCGAGGAGCTCGTCTACGACGCTCCGGCACTCTTGCGCTCCCGGATTTCCTTCGCCAACGTCTCAGCGAAGTCAAACGTTTCGTCGGGAACGGGGCCGTCGTACATCAGTGCCCAAGAGTACGGAATAGGTTCCCGCTCCTCCGTGAGTTGCCACGCGAGGAGCGCATGAGACAGCTCACTCACTTCCACGCCAGTCCGGTTCTTCAGGGCGTCAAGAACCTTCTCCACTGTCGAAATCTCAGCCGCGCTGAATTTCGACAGGTCTGGCTCGCGCTTAGGAAAGAGCATCTTCTGCGCTTGCGGACCGCTGTAGGTAATGACCTGCTCTGCCTGGTCCGACTCGATCAGGGCCTGCTGGATCTCAGTCAAACCCTTGGGAGCGGGACCGAGACGATGGTGAACGTACTGAACCCCTGTGATGGGCTCCCCCGTACCTTGGTAGTGGAAGAAGTCCGAGAAAAACATGACCTTGTTGGACTTCACGCTGCCATTCGACGGGTCTCCCGCAAGGCGCGCGGAAACGTAGAGGATCAGTTCGCGAAACTTATCCGCGTCGTATCGAGGTTCGGTCGCTGTCTTCGCCGGAGGCATCGTCGGTCCGTCTTTCGTCCTGCCCTTTTGCTGCCCTGCATCATCAATGGGAAAACCCCTGCAGGCAAGCAAATCTTCCTACATCAAGGGCAACCGCGCACAACGGTTAGGCGTTATCATCCCGACGTTTTTCCTGGTCAGAGCCCTTCTCTGAGGGTCCATCAGGTTTCGTAGCGAGTAGGCCACGCAAGGCCTCGTCGAACGGCAACGGGAGCTTCACGCGCTCCTGTGGGCGGCCTGGCTTGCGCTTCTCGGGTTCCTGCCGATCCTGTTTCTTCGCCATAGCTCCCCTGACTATGACACTTGCCCGGCGCCGAGGTCCCCCTTATGGTGATTGGGAGTTACACCGTTGTGATTCATCCACAGGGTCATCCACAACCCCTATGACGGTGCTCGGGAGGGGGGTCATTTTGATTCCGGCGGGAGTTACGCCCCGCCGGTGTAAGCGAGGGGAACGGTGGGCTGCCCGACCCTAGGGCTTTCGCCGCGGTCAGCCCACCGCCCCTCCCCTAGCGGGCCTGGCTTGGTGCTGCCGTTCCCCTGGAAGGTGCTGGCAGCGGGTTCGATTCCCGCCAGGTCCACACCTTTTCAATTCTCACACCCTGTCTGACCAGGGCTAACGCGTGTTCCTTGACACTCAACGCGTTAACACATCTCACGCTACAGGCGTCATCGCCTCTCGCCAACTATCAAAAGCCGCGAAACGGACGGTGGATGCACTTCCTTGACGCGCAACCTTAGGTTGCAACTCTGGGCCTAGGTTTGTCAACCGGATAATTTCCACCCACTACCGCAAATCCGAGGTTTTCACGTAGGATCTCCCGCGTGAGCGAGCTTCGGATCGGGCAGGCGGCCGAGCTGCTGGGGGTCAGCCCCGACACGGTGCGGCGCTGGGCCGACGACGGTCGCCTCCCGACACGCCGCACCGGCGGCGGGCACCGGGTCGTCGACGGCGCGGCGCTGGCCGAGCTGGCGGCGGGGCAGGCCAGCGCCCCCGAGCCGGGCGCCATCGTCGGCCAGTCGGCCCGCAACCGCTTCATCGGGATCGTCACCCGCGTCGTCAAGGACAAGGTGGCGGCGCAGGTCGAGATCCAAGCCGGTCCGCACCGGGTCGTCTCGCTGATGACGAGCGAGGCCGCCGAGGAGCTCGGTCTCGCGCCGGGTGACCTCGCGGTGGCGGCGGTCAAGGCGACGAGCGTCGTGATCGAAGTACCGGGAGGACGATGAGACGCGCGTTGGCGGCGCTCGCGGTCGTCGCGTTCCTGATGGCCGCGCAACCGGCGGGTGCGGGCGAGAAGCCGTCGGGCGAGATCACCGTCTTCGCAGCGTCGTCGCTGACCGAGTCCTTCGGCGCGATCGCCGAGCAGTTCGAGAAGCGCTACCCGGACGTGACGGTGAAGTTCGACTTCGACTCGTCCTCGAACCTCGCGGCGCAGATCGGTCAGGGTGCGCCCGCCGACGTGTTCGCGTCCGCCGACGAGGCCAACCTCCAGAAAACCATCGACGCGGGCGACGTCACGCCGCCGCCGATTGCGTTCGCCAGGAACCGGCTCGAGATCGTGGTCGAGAAGGGCAATCCGGAGGAGGTGAAGGGCCTCGCCGACCTCGCGAAGTCGGGGCTGGTCGTGGTGCTCTGCGCCGATGAGGTGCCGTGCGGGAAGTACGCGGCGCAGGCGTTCACGCAGGCGGGCATCACCGTCGACCCCGCGTCTACGGAGGAGAACGCCAAGGCGACCGTGAGCATGGTGTCGCTGGGCGAGGCGGACGCCGGCGTCGTCTACGTCACGGACGTGAAGTCGGCCAAGGGCGCCGTGAGTGGCGTGAAGATCCCCGACAGGCTCAATGTGACGGCGACCTACCCGGTCGGGATCGTCAAGGACAGTCAGAACGCCGGCGCAGCCAAGGCGTGGGTGCAGTTCCTCCGGTCGAAGACCGCGCAGAAGACGCTGAGGAACTTCGGATTCCTGTCGCCGTGAGCCGTCGGACCTTGCAGCGACCACCGGTCGCCGTCGTGGTCCTGGCGGCTGTTGCGATCGCGTTCTTCGCCGTCCCGCTCGTGGGTCTGCTCCAGCGGGCGCCATGGTCGGAGCTGGCCGGCGACCTGACGGATCCCGTGGTGCGGGACGCGTTGCGTCTCTCGCTCATCTGCTCAGTCGGCGCAACTGCGCTCGCGTTCGTGCTCGGCCTGCCGCTGGCGTGGGTGCTGGCGCGTGCGCAGGTGCCGGGCCGACGCTTCGTGCGGGCGCTCGTGCTGCTTCCGATGGTGCTGCCCCCAGTGGTGGGTGGTGTCGCGCTGCTGCTCGCGTTCGGTCGCCGCGGCCTCGTTGGCCAGTACCTCGACCAGTGGTTCGACGTCCGGCTCCCGTTCACGACGTGGGGCGCGATCCTCGCCGAGGCATTCGTCGCCATGCCGTTCTTCGTGATCGTGGTGGAGGCGGGCTTGCGATCGCTCGATCGGCGCTACGAGGAAGCAGCGTCGGCGCTCGGCGCCGGCCGCTTCACCACGTTCCGTCGCGTCGTGCTGCCGCTCATCGCGCCGTCGCTGGTCGCGGGGGCCGCGCTGACCTGGGCCCGGGCGCTCGGCGAGTTCGGGGCCACGATCCTCTTCGCCGGCAACCTGCAGGGCAAGACACAGACGATGCCCCTCGCGATCTACATCGAGCTGCAGACGAACCTCGGCGGTGCGATCGCGCTCAGCCTCGTGTTGCTCGCGGTCTCCATCGTCGTACTCGTCTCGCTGCACGACCGCTGGTTCCCGGCGTGACCCTCGACGCCCGAGTCCGCGTCGACCTCGGTACGCTCGCCCTCGACGCCACGCTCGACGCCGACGCCGGGCAGACCGTCGTGTTGCTCGGGCCCAACGGCGCCGGCAAGACCACGGTGCTGCGCGTCCTCGCCGGCCTGCACCCGCTCGACGCCGGACGAGTGGCGGTCGACGGCCGGGTGCTCGACGATCCCATCGCCGGCGTGTTCACGCCGACCGAGCAACGACCCATCGGGTTCGTGTTCCAGGACTACGCCCTCTTCCCGCACCTCAGCGCGCTCGAGAACGTGGCCTTCGGGCTGCGGGCGCGACGCATCGGCAAGCGCGACGCCCGCCGCCGGGCAACAGCGTGGCTCGATCGCGTCGGCGTCGCCGCCTCCGCGGGTGCGCACCCACGCGCCCTGAGCGGCGGGCAGGCCCAACGCGTCGCGCTCGCCCGCGCGCTCGTGCTCGAGCCTCGCGTGCTGCTCCTCGACGAGCCGCTCGCCTCGCTCGACGCCGGCGCGCGTGTCGACACACGTCGTGAGCTGCGCCGGCACCTGGCCGAGCACCAGGGGGTGCGGGTCGTCGTGACGCACGACCCGGTCGACGCCATGACCCTCGGTGATCGGGTCGTCGTCCTCGAAGCCGGGCACGTGGTCCAGGCCGGCCCGCTCGACGAGCTCCGCGAACGGCCACGCTCCCGGTACGTTGCCGACCTCGTCGGCGTCAACCTGTATCGCGGCCGCGCCGACGGCAGTCGCATCCTTCTCCCCGGCCAGGGCGAGCTCATCGCCGCCGGTCACGCGAGCGGCGACGTGTTCGCCGTCGTCCATCCCCGGGCGGTTGCCCTGCACCGCCGACGGCCGGAAGGAACGCCACGCAACGTGCTCGCCGGATCGGTGGAGCACCTCGACGTCGAAGGGGATCGCGTGCGCGTGATGGTGGCCGGCGCGGTGCCGGTGACGGCCGAGGTCACCCCGTCGGCGGTGGCCGAGCTCGAGCTGACGGCGGGGGCGGACGTGTGGGCCTCGGTGAAGGCCACCGAGATCAGCGTGTACCCCGCGTGACCAAGACGTGTGTCAGCCCGGCGCGACCCTGATCGTACGGGTGGCCGGAGGACCGTCCCCGGCGACCGCGAGCGTATAAGTGTGCGAGTTGCCGTCGCAGGGAAAGCCGATCGTCCCGCTCCCACTGAGCGGGAGCGCGTCAACGGCAAGCTCGCCGTCGAGGCTGATCGACACCGCGCTCGAATTGGACGTGGACCACGAAAATGGGAAGTCGGCCACCCCGATGCACGCCACCGACGGCGGAACGACGAACGAATCGATCGTCGGCGCCGTGCTCGGCGCGGTCGTCGTGGGTGCGGCGGCGCGGGTCGTGGACGGGATGGCGGTGCCGACCCGGGCCGAGCTCGTGTCCCGGGTGACGAACGCGATGAGCCCACCGATCAGGACGCCGGAGACGAACACGGCACCGACGAGGATGGCGCGCCGGTGTCGAGCGATGAGCTCCCGGCGCGCCATCTAACGACGCTAGCTCCGCGGCGACGGCGCAGATCAGGTGGTGGCGCCGGTGGTCTCCGTGGTCTGCGGTCCCTGCTTCCGCTCGCCGTTCACGAACTGCTTCACACGGTCGAGCAGCTTGGTCTCGAGCTCGTCGGCCCGCTGGGAGTCAAGCTTGCCGTCCTTCACCGCCTGGTCGATGTCGCTCTTGGCTTCCTTCATGATCGCGTCGACGACGTCGTCGACCGACTTGTCGTGATCCTTCGCCACCTGCGCGACGGTCTTCCCGTCCTTCAACGCCTGCTTCAGGTCGTCGGCGGAGACGCCGATCTCCTTGGCCGCCGCCTGCAGGGCCTCCTTGCGGAGCCCGTACCCGCGTCCGTTGCCGTTCGTCGGCTTCGGCTCGTTGAGGAAACGGTTGGCGAAGTCGGGCAGCTTCTGCTTGGCCTGGTCGGCCTTGCTCGCGTCGATCGTGCCCCGGGCCGCGGCCTGGTCGATCCGCCGCGTGCCGGCGACCACGATCGCGCTCACAACCCCTGCCGGGTCGACGCCGTGCTCGGTCGCCACCTGGGCCACGGTCTTGCCGCCTCGGATCTGCGTGAGCAAGTCCGCGGGCTGGACGCCGATCGTCGACGCCGCGGTCTGGATCGCCAGCCGCACCCCGTGGCCGCGCCGGCCCTGATGGGCGCCGGCCGAGCCACCGCCCGACCGACCGGACGTTCCAGCGGGGCCGGCGGCCCACGCGGTCGTGGCGGCACCGCCGACCAGGAGCCCGGTGACGGCCACTGATGCGAGGAGCTTCTTCACGAGGTTCCCTTCGTGTGCGATCGACTCACAGCGAAGCGCACCGCCATGAACGGACTGTGAGGTGGCCGCGAGCAGCGCGCCAGACTTGCCCGGCGGCGAGGGAGTGCCCTGATCCGGCGGCGATGCGCGCTTACCCTGTGCGGCGTGGCCCGGGAGCAGGACCGGGGCGCCGCCCGCCCGCCGTCAACGGGCTTCGAGATGCGGATCCCTGCTCGAGCGGAGGAGCTGCGGACCGTTCGCCATCAGCTGCGCAGGTGGCTCGAGGGGCAGGGAGCACAGCCCGACGTCGGGGCGGAGGTCACGCTCGCCACGCACGAGGCGGCGGCGAACGCGGTCGAGCACGCGTATCTCAAGGAACCCGGCGACCTGATCGTGCGGGCGAGTCGCGACCACGGCAACCTCGTGGTGGTCGTCGAAGACGAAGGGCGGTGGCGACCCCCCGGCCGCACCGACCAGCGGGGGCGGGGGCTCACGCTGATGCACAGCCTCATGGACGACGTCGAGATCGCTCCCTCGCCGTCCGGCACGCAAGTCACGCTCCGGCGCCGGGTCGAGACCCTCGAGTAGATACTGATTGTCGCCGTCGCAAGCTCCGGCTCGCATTCTCTATCGCCGTCGCAGGCTCCGGCTGTGCTCCGGCGGTCGGCAAAGCCGCCGCCTCCGCGGGCGACGGCCGGCAAAGCCGCCGTCGCCGCGGGCACCATGGGGGGATGAGCGAGCGTCTGGGCCGCTATCGCGCCAAGCGGGACTTCGAGGCCACGCCCGAGCCGGCAGGCGGCCCAGATGAGGACCAGCCGGGCGGCCGGTTCGTGATTCAGGAGCACCACGCCCGCCGGCTGCACTGGGACCTCCGGCTCGAGCACGACGGCGTGCTGCTGTCGTGGGCCGTCCCGCGGGGCATCCCTCCCGACCCGAAGCGCAATCACCTCGCCGTGCACACCGAGGATCATCCGCTCGAGTACCTCGAGTTCGAGGGCGACATCCCCAAGGGCGAATACGGCGGCGGGCAGATGCGCATCTGGGACCGTGGCCGGTACGAGGCGGAGAAGATGCGCGACAACGAGTTGATCGTCACGCTGCACGGCGACCGTGCACGCGGCCGGTACGCGCTGTTCCAGACCGACGGCGACAACTGGATGATCCACCGGATGGACCCGCCCGAGGATCCCGACCGAGAGCCGATGCCGGAGCACATCGCGCCGATGCTCGCGACCCTTTCCAAAAAGCTGCCTTCCGACGACGAGAATTACTCGTACGAAGTGAAGTGGGACGGCGTGCGCTCGATCGTGTACATCGACGGCGGGCGTGCGCGGTTCGAGAGTCGCCGCGGTGGCGACATCACGTCGCGCTACCCAGAGCTTCGGGCACTCGGCCCCACGTTGGGCTCGACCGCCGCGGTGCTCGACGGGGAGATCGTGGCCTTCGACGGCGAGCGCCCGAGCTTCGAGCGACTCCAGCAGCGCATGCACGTCGGCAACGAGCGCGCCATCCGCCGGCTCGTGAACGAGGTGCCGGTCGTCTACGTCGTGTTCGACCTGCTCTGGCTCGAGGGCCACTCGACGCTCGCGCTCCCCTACCGGGAACGCCGCAAGCTGCTGGACGAGCTCAGGCTCGAAGGTCCGTCGTGGCAGACACCCACCGCGCACGAAGGCGACGGCGCGGCGCTACTCGACGCGACGCGCAACCTCGGGCTCGAGGGCGTCGTGGCGAAGCGCCTCGACAGCACCTACGACCCGGGCCGGCGCTCACGTTCGTGGCTGAAGGTCAAGAACCAGAACCGCCAGGAGTTCGTGATCGGCGGCTGGTTGCCCGGACAGGGGGCGCGCAGCACGAGCCTCGGCGCTCTGCTCATCGGGTTCTACGAGTCGACGGCGCCGGACGCGCGCCTGCGCTACGCGGGCCGGGTCGGCACCGGGCTGACCGAGTCCGAGCTCCGCCGGCTCGTCGAACTGTTCGAGCCGCTCCGGCGCGACGCGAGCCCCTTCACACCCGCGCCGCGAGTGAAGGACGCGACCTTCGTCGAGCCCCAGCTCGTCGCCGAAGTGCGCTTCACCGAGTGGACCCGCGCCGGCGTCGTCCGCAACCCGGCGTACCTTGGCTTGCGCGAGGACCGCGACCCGCACGACGTCGTCAGGGAGGACGCGGCACGGAGCTAGTCGGGAGCGCCGTGGCGGTGTCGCCGGCCAACCCAGCCGCGGTCAGTGGTTCCGGAGGGCGTCGATGAGCTCGTCCTTCGACATCGTCGACCGTCCTTCGATGCCGATCTCGGCCGCCCGCTGCTCGAGCTCCTCGCGGGTGCGGTCCTCGTAGTCCTTGGCCTCACCGCCGCGGCGGCCGACCTTCGAGCGGCCCTCGCGCGCCGCCTCGTTGGCGATGCGAGCCGCCTTCTCCTTGCTCGTGCCCTCGTCGCGGAGCTCGTCGTAGAGCTTTTCGTCCTTGACGCTCGGTCCGTGGTCCTTCGGCACGGAAACCACCTCCCTCACCAGGGGTGATACCCGCAGCCAGAGTCGCGGGAAACCGACGCTGGGCGCGCTACAGGTCGATGACCATGTTGGCCGGGTCTTCGGGGTCCACGTGGCAGACGAGCTGCTTCCCGTTGGCGAGGCCATTGACCATGATCGGCGCCATCGACTCCTGGTGCGTCACCGGCCAGTCGGGCCGCCCGTCGACGTGCACCATGAGCTGGAGCTCCATCACATGGTTCAAGCCGACCTTGTTCCCGGTGTCGGTGAAGTTGTGGATGACCGCCGTCCCCTTGAGTCCGGTCGAGCGGAGTCGTGACGTATCGCCGGAGTTCGCCATGTTCTTCATGAACGAGGCCGCGTTGGCGGTGCCCGTCGCCATGTCCTTGGTGGTCGGCATCTTGGGCATGTCGCGGATGATCTGGCCCCAGGACTTGTCGCTTCCGTCGTCCTTGGGGGGCTTCTTCTCCTTGTCCTTCTTGAACAGTCCCACGGCGTCAGCTCCTTGTGCGGCGGCCGTTCCTTCCCGGCATCAAACCGCGCCCCGGGCGGTGGCGCCTGAGTAAGCGGTACTCAAAAGGCCAAGCGGGAAATGAGTAGGCCCTACTCAGGCGGCCCGGCCCCGGTGCAGGCACCCTGGGACCAACGGCGGGCGAACGCCCCCGAACGGACATCCAGGAGGCACCCCGGTGGGATTCTTCAAGAACATCAAGAGCACCATGGGCAGCGCGACCGAGGCCGCCAAGTACAGCAAGCAGATGGGGAACGAGATCTCCGGCATCCAATCCGGTGAGCTTGGCTACGACCCCAACGACCCCGCGTTCGCCCCGATCGAAGGCGTCGACTGCGACACCTACGCCCGGATCATGGGCGGGCTCCAGAAGAACAGTGTCATGGGCCCGGAGAACGTCGAGGCGTACGCGGTGAACAACGGCGTCAAGCCCGGCACCTGGGGTGACGTCTCGATGGGCTGGACCCAGCGGATGCAGCAGTACCAGCACGTCGCCAACCGCATCGGCACGCTCATGTCCCAGGCGGCGATGTAGCCGCTGCGTCACCCGGGACCGATCGCACTCAAGCTCCGGAACAGGAGGAACCGACCGTGGGCTTCTTCAAGGACATCAAGAGCACTCTCGGCAGCGCGACCGAGGCCGCCAAGGCGGCGCCGGCGGCCAAGCAGGCCGCCGAAGCCCAGGCGGACTCGCTGCAAGCCGGGCTCACGCCCGACACCGTCGACGCCAACGACCCCGGCTTCGAGCCCGTCGAGGGCGTCACGCTCGAGCAGTACGCCAAGCTGTGCAAGGCGGTGGCCGGCGCGGGGCTGAAGGACGAGGCCGAGGTCGACCAATGGGCCGAGCAGCAGGGCCTCCAGGCGGGCCAGTTCAAGCGGGTCAGCGACGAGTTCACCAAGCGCATGGGCACGAACCGGGCGCTCACCAACCGGTTCGGCATGCTCTACGCCCAGGGCTGACACCGCACCCGCACGGAATCGTAGGAGTGATGGGCGCCGGCGACCGCACCGGCGCCCACGCTTTTGTCCCCCTTTGGACTTCCCAAGGGGCACGTTCGGTGGCAAAGTGGTCAGCGGTGGCCGCCAGCTCGCACGATGCGCGCCTCCAGCAACTGCTCGACGCGATGCTCAGCATCGGTTCTGACCGGAGCCTCCCGACGGTCCTGCGGAGGATCATCGAGTCGGCCTGCAAGCTGGTAGACGCGAGATACGGGGCCCTCGGGGTCCTCGGCGACGACGGCCATATGAGCCAACTCGTCACCTTCGGCGTCGACGAGGCGACGCACGACGCCATCGGCCAGCTCCCCGAGGGCAAGGGGATCCTCGGAGTGCTCGTCAACGACCCGCGGCCGATCCGGCTCCGCGATCTGTCCGAGCACCCCCAGTCGTCCGGCTTCCCGGACACCCATCCGCGGATGCGGTCGTTCCTCGGTGTGCCCGTCCGCGGCCGCGACGCGGTCGGGAGCATGTACGTCACCGAGAAGCAGGGCGCCGACGAGTTCTCCGAAGAAGACGAACGGCTGGCGGTTGCGCTCGCCGCCTCGTCCGCGGTCGCCATCGACAACGTCACGCTGCAGCGTCGACTCGAGAACGTGGCGGTGCTCGAGGACCGCGAGCGGATCGCGCGCGAGCTGCACGACAAGGTCATCCAGCGCCTGTTCACCGCCGGGATGACGCTCCAGACGACCCTGCCGCTCGTCACCCGGGGAGACGTGGCGGATCGGATCGGTGGCGCGGTCGACGAGCTCGACACGACGATCCGCGATCTCCGCAACGCAATCTTCGCGCTCGAGGCGTCGTCGCGGCGCGGTGTGCGGGTCGACATCTTCGCCTGCACCGACGAGGCGCGTCATGCGCTCGGGTTCTCGCCCGAGCTGCGGATCGACGGCCCGATCGACCTGGTCGTGCCGGACGAGACCGCCGAGCATCTCCTCGCGACATTGCAAGAAGCGCTGTCGAACGTAGCCCGGCACGCGGATGCGTCGAGCGTGGAGGTCGCGGTCGAGTCAGGGGCAGACATCGTGCTGCGCGTGGTCGACGACGGCATGGGCCTTCCCGAGCGAGTCGACGGAGGACGCGGCTTGCACAACATGGAACGCCGGGCGGAAGGGCTCGGCGGGAGCTTCGTCGCGCAGCGCGGCCCGGAGGGCGGGACGATCGTGGAGTGGCGGGTGCCGCTTCCGTGACGCGGCTCAGCGCGCGGCGTCGCGCGACGGCATCGACATTGCGTGCGTGCCGGTGCCACCGCTCTCCAGCGTCGCCGCCACCGCCACGAGGAAGCGGCGCACGCGGGACTCGGTGAGACGCTGGCGGGTGAGGGCGTCGCGTGCGCTCGCCTCAGTCGACTCCGTCTCGTAGGTCCCGCGGAAGCTCAGATGGGACCATCGCGGGGGCACCGGCTCGAGGCGGAGGTCGCCGTCGAGCCGGGCGAAGGGACCGCTGTCGACGCTCCACCGAAGAGGCAGGACGACGGCGTGGTCGAGCGACCGGGCGGGACCGAACTCGACGGTCGTCAGCGCGGCCGGTCCGACCGCCGCCCGGGCATGCTCGGCGAGCCACGGCGTGCGCCCGGAGACCAGCACCATCCCGGCCGGCTCGAAACGCTCGGCGACGGGGACGAAGTCCTGCACCAGCGGCATGAGCGGCACGGTAGGGATGGGTTCCCGGCTGAGGTAGGGCCGAAGGTCACCCATCGGGCGCCTCCGGCGGGGCCGGCATGGACGGTGGCGACGCGGGCAATGATGGGGGTCCGATGCCCTTCCGCGACCGGCGCGAGGCAGGTCGACAGCTGGCCGAGCGGGTCTCGGGCCTACGGGACTCGTCGCCGCTCGTCCTCGGTCTGCCGCGCGGTGGGGTTCCGGTCGCGTACGAGGTCGCGGAGGCGCTCGGCGCACCGCTCGACGTCCTGATCGTCCGGAAGCTCGGTGTCCCGTACCAGCCGGAGCTGGGGATGGGCGCTGTCGGCGAGGACGGCGTACGCGTCCTGAACCCCGACGTGCTCCACCATGCCGGCGTGTCCGAGAGCCAACTCGCCGAGGTCGAGACGCGTGAGCGCGCCGAGGTCGAGGAGCGCGCAGTGCGACTGCGAAGCGGGCGGCCGGCGCTCCCGCTCGGGGGCCGCACGGTCATCATCGTCGACGACGGTCTCGCGACGGGCGGAACGGCGCGAGCGGCCATCCGGGTGGCGCGCGAGCGCGGCGCAGAGCGGGTCGTGCTGGCGGTACCCGTCGCGCCACGCGAGACGGTGGCGTCGCTGCAGCGCGACGCCGACGACGTCGTCTGCGTCGAGATGCCGGAGCCGTTCTTCGCGATCGGAGGCTGGTACACCGACTTCTCGCCGACGTCGGAGCACGAGGTCGTCGAGCTGCTCAACGCGACCCGGGACACCGCCGACGGAGCCGGCGCGGCCGACGACGAGATCGAGCAGGCGATCAACGAAGACGTCGAGATCCCGGCCGGGCCGCGGCGACTCCCGGGGCAACTGACGGTTCCCGTCGGTGCCTTCGGGCTCGTCGCGTTCGCGCACGGGAGCGGCAGCGGCCGGCACAGCCCGCGCAATCAAGCGGTGGCACGCGCGCTCAACGATGCGGGACTCGGAACGCTGCTGTTCGACCTCCTTTCGCCGGACGAGGAGGCCGACCGCGCGAACGTTTTCGATATCCCCTTGCTCGCCGATCGCCTTGGTGCGGCGACGACGTTTTTGCTCGACGCGCCTGCGGTCCGGGCTCTTCCGCTCGGGTACTTCGGCGCCAGCACCGGCGCGGGCGCGGCGCTGTGGGCGGCGGCCGAGCCCGGATCTCCCGTGCAGGCGGTCGTGTCGCGCGGCGGTCGGCCCGATCTCGCGCGCGACCGGCTCGACGACGTGCGCGCGCCGACACTCCTGATCGTGGGTGGGAACGACGACGCCGTGCTCGAGCTCAACCGTGAGGCGGCGGGGCGGCTCCGCGGCGAGCATCGCATCGAGGTCGTCCCGGGAGCGACCCATCTGTTCGAGGAACCGGGCGCGCTCGACGTCGTGGCCGACCTCGCCTCGGACTGGTTCGTGGAGCACTTGACGCTCAACCGCCCGTAGGCTTCGGCCCTTGGACGTCGTGCGGTTGAAGACCGTCGACGCGTTCGTCGTGTTCGACCTCGACGACTCGCCGCACAGCGCGGGCGGAACGCGCCTCGCCCCTGACGTCACCGAGCGCGAAGGCGCGCTGCTCGCCCGGGCGATGACGTACAAGTTCGCCGTGCTGGGGCGTCCGCTGGGTGGCGCCAAGGGGCTGGTTCGGGCGCGGCCGGACGAGCGGGCAGCGGCCATGGCCCGCTACTGCGAGGAGATCCGACCGCTCGTGGACGGGCGGAGGTTCCTGACCGGTCCCGACCTCGGGACCTACGAGGCCGACTTCGCTCCGCTGCGCTCCGCCGACTGGGAGCCGCACGTCCTCAACTCCACGGTGCACGGCGTGGCGTTCGAGGACGTGCTCACCGGCTTTGGGGTTGCCGTGGCGGCCGACGCCGCACTCGGCGGGCTCGACGGGCGGACGGTTGCCATCGAGGGCTTCGGCAAGGTCGGCGCCGGTGTCGCCCGGGAGGTCACGCGCCGGGGCGCCCGGGTCGTCGCCGTCTCGACCGTCGCCGGCTGCGTGATCGACCCCGATGGGCTCGGCCTCGACGAGCTGTGGGAGGCGCGTGCCGCGCACGGTGACCGGCTGGTCACGGAGCTGGGGCGGGCCTGCCTGCCGCTCGACGCCCTCTTCGAGGCCGACGCCGACGTGCTCGTGCCCGGCGCGCGACCCGGTGTGCTCGACGAACGGCGCGCCGCCAGTGTGGCGGCGCGCGCCGTCGTCCCGGCCGCCAACGTGCCGTACACCGCGGGCGGGCTCCGGCGTCTCGAAGCCCGCGGCGTCCAGGCCCACGCCGACTTCGTCTGCAATGCGGCCGCGGTCGTCGGCTACACGTCGGCAGCGAGCGCGACGCAGCAGCAGGTGCTCGATCACGTCGATCGGACGATCAGCGAGCTCGTGCGCGTGTGCGCAGCCGACGAGCGCGGCCAGTTCGCAGCCGCGACGAAGATCGCAGAGGAGTTCCTCCGGACCTGGCGGCCGGACGACGCCGAGCCGCCGGGCCCGCCGCTGGCGTAGGGGCCACCGGCTCGGGGGAAGGCTGGGGCCGAGCAGCGCGTTCTACCGCGAAGTCGCGAGTCCTCTCCGACCACGGAGGCGCAGATGCCTGACCCTCAGGACCGAGTCCGCATCGAAGACGGGCCCAAGCGGGTCCGCACCTCCCTCGGCGGTGAGCTCGTCGCCGACACGACCCGGCCCAAGCTTGTCTGGGAGGTCCCCTACTACCCCGCCTACTACTTCCCGCGCGAGGACGTCCGCATGGAGCTCCTGACGCCGAGCGGTCAGATACAGCACTCGACGAGCCGGGGCGACGCCCACCACTTCACCATCAAGGGCGGCAAGCGGGAGGCCGAGCACGCCGCCTGGCACTACCCCGAGTCGCCCGTCGAAGAGCTCCGCGGCCTCATCCGCTTCGACTGGGACGCCATGGACGGCTGGTTCGAGGAGGACGAGGAAGTCTTTGTCCATCCCCACGACCCGTACTCACGAATCGACATCTTGCACAGCTCGCGTCACGTGCAAGTCGAGGTGAACGGGGTCACGGTTGCGGACACTCACCAACCGACGCTGCTGTTCGAGACGGGTCTCCCGACCCGCTACTACTTCCCCAAGCTCGACGTACGGCTCGACCTGCTGAAACCGACGGACACGACGAGCGGCTGCGCATACAAGGGTTTCGCCCGCTACTGGTCGGTCGAAGCCGGCGGCGAGACATTCGAGGACCTTGCGTGGTCGTACCCGACCCCGTTCCCCGACAACGTCAAGATCGCCGGCCTCGTCGCGTTCTACAACGAGAAGGTCGACCTCGTCATCGACGGCGAGCGCCAGCAGCGCCCCCAGACCCACTTCTCGTAGGGCAGGCGCCTCGCTCTCCGGCTCGGGGCGGGGCTAGTCCGCCGAGGGCTTTGCGGTCGCGCCGTTGGCGGCCAGCTTCGAGGCCGTCTCGTCGGGGATCGTGACGACCCAGCGACGCTGCTCGAGGCGGGAGCGCTCGAGCACGACGGTCCCGCCGTCGGTCCCCGCGCTCGTGACGTGCACGACCCACCGATCGCCCTGGTCGACCACGCTCGAGAAGGCGTGACGCTCGCCCGGTGACACCGGACCGAGGGCGAGGCGGCTCCCGCCGTCGCTGCCGGTGACGTAGACGTCGACCGGATACGGCGTCGGGTTGTCGATCGTCACATGGTCGACGTACCCCGGACCCTGCACCGCCGCCAGCACGCCGAGGATGATCACGACGGCGAGCACGACGCCCGCGGCCATCATCGCGATGTCGCGACCCACCCGGGTCGGGGCTTCTTGCGGCCGTGCGGGAGTGAGGACAGGACTCACGCCGCCCCAGACTATGCGCCGTCAGCGGTGCGGCAACTCGCGCCCTTGCATGCACGGAGGGCAGCGAGCTGCTTGGCGAGATCCTGGACCAGCTTGGGATCGGCGGTGGTCACGATGTTGTGCAGCTCGTCGGGATCGGCCCGCAGGTCGTAGAGCTGGCGCTCGCCGGTGACGTATTCGACGTAGGTGTAGCGATCGGTCCGGAGCGCGGCGTACTCGGGGAGGCCGAGGGGCTGGAACTGACCCCGCCGGACCGCCGGCGCCTGCGGGCCGGTGTTCGGCGTCCCGGTATTCGGCGGACTCGTATCGTTGTCGGGATCTTGTTGCGAGGGCGCGCCGGCGTTTCGTCGGCCCTGCCGCCGACGGCTTTCCGCGTAATGTTCGACGAGCACGGCCTTCCGCTCACTGTCGGGCTTCTTGCCGTGCATCTCGGACACGAGCGACCGGCCGTTCACGAAGCTCGGTGTCTTGGCTCCACCCAGGTCGGCGAATGTCGGCGCGAGGTCGATGTTCATTGCGAGGTCGTCCACCTTCTTGCCCGCGGGGACGTCGGGCCCGCGGACGACGAGGGGCACGTGGATGTCCTCCTCGAACGCCGTCATCTTTCCCGGCGGCAGGCGGTGCTGGCCGAGGTGGAAGCCGTTGTCGGAGCTGAAGACGATGTACGTGTCGTCGAGCTGGCCGGTCTTCTGGAGCGTGTCGACCACGTTCTCGAGCATGTCCTCGACGCCCAGCATGCTCTGGAGCCGTTTCCGGTACAGCTGGTCGATGGTCGCGATCTGCTGGTCGTCGAGGAGGGGACGGTTCTGGAGCCACTGCGGCTCAGCGCTCATGTCCGCCTCGTTGAACGACGGCGTGCGCGGCGCCTGCACGCCCGGGAACGCGTCGACGTAGCGGGGTGCCGGGGTCGCCGGCTGGTGCGGGACGTACGGCGCGACGTAGAGGAAGAACGGCTTGTCACCCTTGTGCTGGATGAACTCGCTCGACTTCTGCGACAGGACATCGACGAGATAGTCCTGCGGGCTCGACCCGTACCGGACGAGCTTGCCGTTCTCGTTGAGCCGGTAGTTGTACTCCGAGTACGGGTTGCCGCCGCTCGTCGGGCTGTCCCACTCGTCCCAACCCGGCGGCACGAAGGTCGGGTCCACGGTCTCCGGGTACCCGTTGAGGTACTTGCCGAGGAGGCCGGTCCGGTAGCCGGCGTCGTGCATCCACGTGGCGAGGGTCGACTTCTCGTCGCCGTTGGCGTGGAACTTCTCGTACCCACCGGTCGGCGGAAGGTTGCCGAGCACGTCGTGCTCGTGCACGTACTGGCCGCGCAGGATCGACGACCGCGACGGGCAGCACAGCGAGTCGGTGACGAAGAAGTTCGAGAAGGTCGTCCCCTTCTGCGTGAGCAGCGAGTTGACCTTCGGGAACCGCGACGGGTCGAGGTAGGAGGTGAGATCGAGGTCGTCGGTGAGGATGAACACGACGTTGGGCTTCTTGGCCGACTTGGCCGCCGGAACCGACGCCCCGGCCGGCATGGTCAGGCCGACGACAATTCCCACTGCGGCCACCACGACGACCAGGGACCGTGCCGGGCGATGCATGCTCATACGGCGAACTGTCGCGGGCGGCGGTGAGCGGACGGTCAGGCCGACGTCAGGTCCCGATGATGCGTCCCTGGTGCGCAATAGGTGCGCACGACGCACGCATCAGGAGAAGTGCTCGATGAGCGCCCGGGCGTAGTAGTCCTCCCAGGATCCCGCCGGCTTCTGCTCGGTGTACTCCTTGTCGAGCCGGACCAGCATGTAGACGAGCTCGCTGCGGACCGGTGTCGCGCCAAGCAGGTCGGGCAGCTCGGAGAGACGGACGAGCCAGTCCGCGTACCACGAGGCCCAGTCGTCGTCGGCGCCGTCGACGATTCGGTAGACGCGATGGTGCGTCTCCCCCGCCTCGTGGAGCAGCTCCCCGATCTTCGTCGCCGTGTCAGCCATCACGATCCTCGTCTCGCCGTACGTGGGCAACCCTAGACTTCGTTCGCCGTGCCGGAGCACGTCTCGTTCGGAAGCCTGGCCATCGTCATCATCGGCCCCTCTCTCGCGCCGGAGCCGCCGGACGCCACCACACCCGAGTGACGACACCGAAGCTCACCGTCGACGCGCGGCGCATCCTGTGGGCGCAGGCGCTGCGCGCGTTCGCATACGGGTTCGGTGCCGTGCTCCTCGGGTCGACGCTCGACCGCGAGGGCTTCTCGTCGGGCGAGGTCGGGCTCGTCCTCGCGGCCGTCGTGGCCGGGACCGTGATCTCATCCCTCGCCGTCGGACGGTGGGGTGACCAGGTGGGCCGCCGCCGGTCGTATGTCGTCCTCTACCTGGCGCTGGCGGCGACCGGGGTCGTATTCGCCGTCTCCGACCAGGTGTGGGTGCTGGGCGCGATCGCGCTGACAGGAGCTCTGTCGACCGAAGTCGTCGAGTCCGGCGCGTTCACATCGCTCGAGCAGTCCATGCTGGCCACCGACCTGACCGGCCGGGCGCGGATCCGAGGGTTCGGCGTGTACAACGCGGTGGCGACCGCGGCCGGATCGGTCGGCGCGCTCGCCGCCGGCGGCCCCGACCTGCTTCGTCGCGTGTGGTCGGACACACCCCCCGATCAGCGCTTCTTTCTCGTGTTCGTCCCCGTGGCGCTCGGCGGCGCCGCGGTGGCGTGCACTCTCTCCCGTCTCGTCGAGGCTGCACCGGAGCGGTCAGCGCCGCGGGCCTCTTCGCGGTTGGAGCGTTCGCGCCCGACGGTCTTGAAACTGGCGGGGCTGTTCGCGCTGGACAGCTTCGGCGGAGGGTTCGTCGTGCAATCGTTCATCGCGTACTGGCTCACAGTGCAGTTCGACGCGTCGATCGGCGTGCTGGGCGTCGTGTTCTTCGCCGTGGGCTTACTGCAGACGGCGTCGTTCCTCGCTGCGACACGCTTGGCCGAACGGTTCGGGCTCCTGCGCACGATGGTGTTCACGCACCTGCCGTCCAACGCGCTGCTCATCGCCATCCCGCTTGCACCAAACCTCCCCGTCGCGGCGCTCCTCCTGTTGGGACGCACCGCGCTCGCGCAAATGGACGTGCCGACCCGCCAGGCATACGTGATGGCGCTCGTCGACGCCGAGGAGCGGACACCAGCGGCGGCGGTGACGAACACGGCGCGCTACGTCGTGCGGCCGGTGGGCCCCGCGCTCGCGGGCCTCAGCCAGTCCATCGCGTTCGGCCTGCCGTTCTTCCTCGCCGGCGGCATCAAGAGCCTGTACGACGTCGTGCTGTGGCGATGGTTCCGCACCGTGCCGGTGCCCGACGAGCCAGCACCAGCGCAGCGCGACGCCCGGAAATAGGGTTCGCTCGTCGCGGAGGCGACAAGGAGGGATTGTGGCGCGCCCCGAGGTGTGGACCACCGGCATCCCGTGGCCGGGTGCGATCGAGCGGGCGGCCTCGCGGGCCGAGGCGGCGGGCTTCGACGGGCTCGCGGTCGTCGACTCGCAGAACCTCGCCGGCGATCCGTACGTCGGCCTCGCGCTCGCGGCGCGGGAGACCGACCGCCTCCGCCTCGGCACCGCGGTGACGAACCCGGTGACCCGCCACCCGGCCGCGACCGCCGCCGCGGCCGTGACGCTGCAGGCCGCGTCGGCGGGCCGGTTCGTGCTCGGCATCGGGCGCGGCGACTCCGCGCTCGCGCACCTCGGTCGGGCGCCGGCGCCGGTGGCGGAGTTCGAGCGCTACCTCGCCGTGCTCCAGGTGTACCTGCGCGGGGACGAGGTCGACTTCGATGATCTCGGCTTCCACGAGGGCGTTGCTCCTCCGGTCGAAATGCTCGGGCTTGCGAACGCGCCCGCGGCGAGCCGCCTGCACTTCCTCCCGCCGGATCTGCCCAAGGTGCCAGTCGAGGTGGCCGCCACCGGACCGCGTGTGCTCGGAGCCGCCGCTCACCACGCCGACCGTGTGCTGCTCGCGTTGGGCGCGGATCCAGAGCGGGTGCGGTGGGGCATCGACACGGTCCGCGCCGCCGGCGGGACCTCGGTCGGGTCGTTCGTAAACGTCGTCGCGCACCCCGACGTCGAAACCGCGCGGAAGCTGGCGAGCGGGGGCGTCGCCACGTTCGCGCGCTTCCAGGTGATGCACGGCACCGTCAGTGGACCGCTCGAGCCGGACGAGCACGACTCCTTCGAGGCCGTCCACGACGCGTACGACATGACGAAGCACACGCAGGTCGGGTCACCGCAGGCGGCGACGCTCGGGCCGGAGTTCATCGACCGCTTCGGGATCGTCGGGACCTCAGACATGTGCGCGCAGCGGATCCGGGAGCTCGTCGACCTCGGCCTCGACAAGCTCATCGTCACCGGACCCACGCTCGGCGCTGACCCGACCGAGGCGCGTGCCGCTCTCCAGCGATTCGCCTCGGAGGTGCTACCGGCGATCGGGGCCTGAGGCACGTCACACTGCAACCGCGTACGATCGGCCCGTGGACTTCCCCGTGATCTCGGCCGATTCGCACATCACCGAGCCGCCGGATACGTACGTCGACCGCATCGACGCCAAGTGGCGCGACGAGGCGCCGCACCTCGAGTTCATGGGTGACGACGTCGGCGACCTGTTCGTCATCCCGGGGATGAAGACGCCCGTTCCGATGGGGCTCGTCGCGGCCGCGGGCAAGCCCGCCGAGGAGATCCGCGTCAGCGGCGTCCGGTTCGAGAGCCTGCACCGCGGCGGATGGGACCCGGAAGCCCGCCTCGCGGACCAGCAGCGCGATGGCATCGCGGCCGAGGTGCTGTATCCGACCGTCGGCATGCAGCTCTGCAACCACAAGGACTTCGACTACAAGAAGGCCTGCTTCGACGCGTACAACCGCTGGATCGCCGAGTACTGCTCGGGCCAGACGGACCGGCTCCTCGGTTGCGGGCAGACCGCGATGCGCTCACCCGGGGACGGCATCGAGGACCTCAAGGCGATCGCCGCGCTCGGCCTGCGCGGCGTGATGATGCCAGGAAATCCCGCGGTCGAGGACTACGACTCCCCCGTGTACGACGCGTTCTGGGAGACAGCCGTCGAGCTGGAGCTACCGCTGTCGTTCCACATCCTCACGACTCGGGACACGACACCGACACGCGGCCCGCGCATGAACATGTTCCTGTCGGTGGTGCGCGGCTGCCAGGACATCATGGGCACCCTCGTACTCGGCGGCGTCTTCGAGCGACACCCGGGCCTGAAGGTCGTGTGCGTCGAAGCCGACGCGGGGTGGGTGCCGCACTACATGTACCGGCTCGACCACGCATACAAGCGCCACCGGTACTGGCTGCCGCCCGGTCAGGAGCTGTCGCGGCTGCCGTCCGAGTACTTCGCCGAGCACATTTACGTGACGTTCCAGGACGACTGGGTCGCGTTCAAGACCGCAGACTTGTTGAACTGGCACCGGCTCATGTGGGCGAACGACTTCCCGCACAGTGATTCCACGTGGCCGTGGTCGCAGGAGATGCTCGAGGACCACGCCGGCGCCCTGTCGGACGAGCAACGCCGGGCGATCCTCTCCGAGAATGCCGCCTCGCTCTACCGCATCGACGCCGCCGCGCTCGCAGTCTGAACGAACGCTCGACAACCGGGGGTAGCGCGGAGCGCGCGCTACCCCCGACGAGTTCCAGGTGTCAGGCCTGCAGCCGCTCGGCCAGCAGGGCTTTCCCTTGCTCGGCGCCCTTGCGGCTGGTCTCCTGCGCGCGGCGGAAGAACTCGGCCAACTCCTGGTCACCGTCGCGTTCGGCGTCATCGACATAGGTCTCGAGTCGGAGCGTGTTGCTCAAACACTGCTCGACGAACCAGATGACGTTGTATGTCTTGTCCTTCGTCCCGGTGATCGTGCCTGCTTCTGTGGCCATCGATCCTCCTCAGTCCGTCGTTCGCGTTCCGCCTACCCAATGGCGCCGCTACGGATTGACTGATGGACGTTTTCTTGCTCACCGCGTCGGGAACAAGAGAGAGCGACACGGCAAAGGAGAGACGAGCATGGAAGGCAAGACGGACGACATCAAGGGCCGTGCCAAGGAAGCGGCAGGCGACTTGACTGACGACGAAGAACTCCAGCGCGAAGGCAAGGTCGACCGCGCCGCCGGCTCGGTGAAGGAGAAGCTCGAGCAGGCGAAGGAGAAGGGCGAGGAGTTCGTCGACAAGGCGAAGGACCGGCTCCAGCGCAAGTAACCGGCACCACCCCGAACACCGCGCCGGCACGCCCGGCGCGGTATTCGCGTCACGGCGACGTCTGGGCAGGGTCCGTCACCGGCGGCGCTGTCGTATTCGGCGTCGTCGTCGGTGGCGGTGGCGTCGTCGGTGGCGGTGGCGTCGTCGTCGGTTCTGCCGTCGCCGCCGTCGGCGGTGGAGCCGGTGGGTTGGGCTCGATCGGCACGCCGGGAGTCCCCGCGTCGACCTGCGGAGGCGCGGTGCCTAGAGGATGGGCCGTGGTCGCCGGCACGGGGAACGGCGTGAACGCTGCCGATGTGACGGGTGGCTTCGTGCGCGCCTTGGCCGGGTCGTCGAGAACATGCGTCAGCGCGGTCACGCCCATGAATCCGACCCCGAACGCCAGGACACACCCGAAGACGAGCGCCAGGCGCCGCGAGCGCGAACTGCCGTTGCCCTCTTCGCTCGACATCGCAACGGATGCACTCGTGTCACCCACGACGGGAGCATCGACTGCTTCCAATCGAGGAGCTGGCACGCTTCCAGCGTTCCGCAAGGATTCGGAGCGCTAAACCCTGACGAGGGCACCTCTCACGAGTGCTCCCGGTCGCGAATCACGCTGATCAGGCTGCCGCGGGTGACGATCTCGATCTGGCGTGCAGTCAGACGATGACGCATCGCATAGGTCTCGCCCTTGGACTCGTTCACGACCTCGACCGGCGCGTCGCTCCGGAGCTGTCCGGCCGGGTCGGCGATGGCCAGGACGTCGCCGGGCTCGACCCGGTCGTAGTCGCCCGGGTCGGCGAACGTCAGCGGGAGCACGGCGAAGTTCACGAGGTTCTGCCAGTGGATCCGGGCGAACCCCCGCGCGAGCACGGCCCGCAGCCCGAGGTACCGGGGGACGATGGCCGCGTGCTCGCGGCTCGAGCCCTGCCCGTAGTTGTCGCCGCCGACGACGAAATGGTCTCCTGACTCGCGTGCACGCCGCGGGTACGTCTCGTCGACGATGTCGAAGGCAAAGTCGGCCATCGCCGGGATGTTGCTGCGGTACGGGAGGACGCGCGCACCCGCCGGCATGATCTCGTCGGTCGAGATATCGTCGCCCACCTTCAGGAGTACCGGACCCGCCAACCGGGGCGGGAGCGGGTCGAACTCCGGGAGGGACACGATGTTCGGGCCCTTCTCGAGCGCCACGTCGTGCCCGTCCACAGGAGGCACGAGCATCTCGGTGTTGACGTAGCTGCGCTGCGGCTCCTCATAGCGCGGGTGCGGGAAGCCGAGGTCGCGCGGGTCGGTGATCACGCCGGTGAGGGCGGCGGCGGTCGCCGTCTCCGGGCTGCACAGGTAGACCTGATCCTCCTTCGTCCCGGAGCGCCCGGGGAAGTTGCGCGGGAACGTGCGCAGGCTCGCGCGCCCGGTGGCGGGCGCCTGCCCCATGCCGATGCATCCATTGCAGCCGGCCTGGTGGAGACGCGCGCCCGCGGTAACCAGATCGAGGAGCCAGCCCTCGGCAGCGAGCGCCTCGAGGGTCTGGCGTGACGTCGGGTTGACGTCGAACGACACGCGATCCTGCGTCTGACGCCCGGCCACCATCATTGCCGGCACCGCGAAGTCACGGAGTCCGGGGTTCGCCGAGGAGCCGATGACGACCTGGTAGACGTCTCGGCCGGCGACCTCGCGCACCGGCACCACGTTGCCGGGGCTCGACGGGCAGGCGATGAGGGGTTCGAGCGCCGCGAGGTCGATCTCGTCCTCGCGGTCGTACGTCGCGTCCGCGTCGGCGACGAGCTCGCGCCAGTCGTGCTTCCGACCCTCGGACGCGAGGAACCGGCGAATTTCGTCGTCTGACGGGAACACGGTGGTCGTCGCCCCCAGCTCGGCGCCCATGTTCGCGATCACGTGGCGATCCATCGCTGACAGCTGCGCGATCCCCGGCCCGTGGTACTCGATGATCCGTCCGACGCCGCCGTCGACGCCGTGGCGTCGCAGCATCTCGAGGATCACGTCCTTGGCACTCACCCACTCGGGGAGGGAACCCACGAGGCGGACCCCCCAGATCTCCGGCATCACGAAGTAGAAGGGCTCGCCCGCGATCGCGAGCGCGACCTCGAGCCCTCCTGCACCGATCGCGAGCATCCCCAGCGAGCCGGCGGCACACGTGTGGCTGTCCGAGCCGAGCATCGTCTGGCCGGGCACGCCGAAGCGCTGCATGTGCACTGCGTGGCTCACGCCGTTGCCGGGCTTGCTGAACCAGATCCCGAACCTTTGGCACGCGCTCCGCAGGAAGACGTGGTCGTCGGCGTTGCGGAAGTCGGTCTGCAGGACGTTGTGGTCGACGTACTGCGCCGACAGCTCCGTTTGGGTGCGGTCGAGGTCCATCGCCTCGAGCTCGAGCATGACCATGGTCCCCGTCGCGTCCTGGGTGAGCGTCTGGTCGACGCGGATGCCGATCTCGCTGCCGGCGGTCATGTCGCCCTCGACGAGGTGGGCGGCGATCAGCTTCTGAGCAACGTTGTGGGCCATGGCGTCTCCAAGCATGGTGCCAGACGCCCCCCCGTGCGGGCGGGCTCCGTTTCCTCGATCACCAGCGGGGGTAGCAACACCTGAGAGAGACCGGAGAGCGATGAACATCGTCGAGCGAGGCGTGCGGCGCGTCGACACGTACCAGCAGCGCCATCGGCAGGCCGCATTCGTGTTTGGCGTGGTCAAGAAGTTCGGCGACGACCGAGCGGGCTCGCTCGCCGCCCTGATCGCGTACTACGGGTTCCTGGCCCTCTTTCCTCTCCTCCTGCTCCTGGTGACGATCCTCGGGTTCGCGCTCGAGCACAGCCCCGACCTCCGGCACCGTGTCGTCGACTCGGCGCTGGCGGACTTCCCCATCATCGGCGACCAGATCGCGAAGAACGTGCACTCGCTGCGCGCGACCGGCCTCGGCTTGGTGATCGGCCTGGTTGGGCTGGCGTGGGGCTCGCTGGGATTCACGCAGGCCGGGCAGCACGCCATGGCCCAGGTCTGGAACGTGCGGGGCAGCGACCGGCCGGGGTTCGTGCCACGGCTGGTTCGGGGCTTGTCGGTGATCGGCGTGCTCGGTCTCGGCGTGATGGCGACCACGGCGCTCTCCAGCGTGGGCGTGTTCAACGACACCGCCCTCATCCTGCGGGCGGCGACGCTCGTCCTCTCGTTCGCGCTCAACATCGTGATCTCGCTGGTTGCATTCCGCCTGCTCACACCGGCGAGCGTTCCGTCGGACGATCTGCTGCCGGGCGCCGTGCTGCTCGGGGCGGCGTGGAGTGTGCTCCAGCTCGTCGGCGGGTACCTGATCAGTCAGAAGCTCCAACAGAGCAGCGAGATCTACGGGCTCTTCGCCATCGTCCTCGGGTTGATGTTCTGGCTCTATCTGACCGCGCAGATCAGCTTGTACGCCGCCGAGCTCAACGTCGTGCTGGCGCGGCGGTTGTACCCGCGCAGCATCACCCAACCCCCGCTGACCGACTCCGACCGCCGTGCGCTCCGCTACCTCGCCGAGCAGGAGGAGCGCCGCCCCGAAGAGCGCGTCCGAGTCGAATTTCTCGACGAACCCCACGCCGACCCCGGAGCCGGCACCAATCCACCCTCGACTGCCGCTACGGAACCGCCACGTGACCGACGCAACGATCGATCTCGCCCCCGTTCGACACGCCCCCCGGCTGGCACGAACGTTCGCCACTGAGACCCTCGCCCGGTGGTCCATCGGTGCCGAGGACGTCGAGGCCGTGCGCCTGGTGGTCAGTGAGCTGGTGACGAACGCGGTCCGCCACGCCCGGGCGAGCCAGTCGATCACACTCGAGCTGTCGCTCCACGACGACGTCGTGCGGCTGATGGTCTCCGACGGCAGTCCCTCCCCACCCGAACCGGGCGACCTGACATCGCAGACCGCCGAGGGCGGCCGCGGGGTCGAGCTCGTCGACGCCCTCGCCGACCGATGGGGCAGCGCGCCGCGGCGCGGAGGGAAGACCGTCTGGTGCGAGCTGAGAGCCACGCCGCGTATCGAGGTCTGAGCGTTCAACCCGGGATTCGGAGCACGACGAACGCGATGTCGTCGCGGGGTCGCCCGCCGTGGAAGTCGTTGAGGGTGCGCTCGACGGTTTTCACCGTGTCGTCGGCGCTGCTTCCCGCGCACGACTGCAGCGTGGCGCGCAGACGCTCGTCGCCGAAGAAGCCGTCGGCGCCGCGCGCCTCGGTGACGCCGTCCGTATAAAGCAGGAGCGCGTCACCGCGGTCGAGGCGCACCAGCCGGTCCACCGCCCCGAGCTCCGGGAAAGGGCCCAGGACCCGACCGGGCACGCCCACGGGCTCCACCGTGCCGTCTCCGCGCAGCGCGAGCGGCAGCGGATGGCCCGCGCACGAGATCGTGAGGCGCGCGCCGTCCCCTTCGGGGCGCAGCCGCACGTACGCGACGGTGCAGAACTGCTCGGGATGTTGACGGAGGACGGCTTCGTTCACAAGGTTCAACACGAGCCGGGGTCGTCTCGTTTGGATCGCGGCGGCGCGGGTCGTATACCGGACCAGGCCCGTCAACGCGGCAGCTTCCGGGCCCTTGCCGCAGACGTCGCCGATGACGATCGACCAGTCCCTTCGAGCGCTCTCGAACACGTCGTAGAAGTCGCCGCCGACGTCGCTGCCGTCTCCGGCGGCCTCGTAGTGCGCGGCGATTTCCAAGCCGTCGATGGACGGGAGATGCGGCGGGAGCAGGCTCCGCTGCAGCGTGCGGGCCAGCTGGGCGAGACCCGCCCGGCTCGTGCGCAACTCGCGTTCGGCTTCGGTGCGGTCGATGAACTGACCGACTTGCGCGCCGACCGCGTCCATCATCTCAAGGAGGTCGTCATCCGGCTCGCGGATCTCCGGGGCGTAGAACTCCATCACGCCGAGCACGTCGCGCCCCCGACGGATGGGAACGGCGAAGCCGCCGTGGATTCCTACGGCAGCCGCGACCGCCGAGCGCGTGAAGGTCGGCTCGTCGGCGACGTCTGCGATCCACGCCGGCGCTCCGGTGGCCCAGACCTGCCCCGGAAGCGGGACGCCCGTGCGAAGGGTGGTGCGCGCCGTCACTTCCTCGAAGGCCTCGGCGTTGCTCTCCGGCGCGCGCCAGGTCGCGAGGCAGCGAAGGAGGGAGCTGTCGATGTCGAGGCCCCAGATGGCGCCCATGTCCCAACCGAGCGCCTGGCACACGGTCCGCAGCAGCCGCGGACTCGCCTCTTCGAGGGAGTGCGCCTCCCCGAGCGTGCGGGCGAGCTCGTACTGCACCCGCAGTCGGGCTTCGGCGCGCTGCCGGTCGGTGACGTCGAGCGACATCGAGACGACACCGACCAGTCGCCCGTCGTCGTCGTGGAGCGGCGAGTCGACCGTGCGGACGGCGACGACCGATCCGTCCTTCCGCCGAACGGAGAAGTCACCTTCCCAGGTGCCCCCCGCCTCCAGCGCCTGGTAGATCTCGTGCGCGAGCTCCACCGGCACCGGGGCGGCGGCGAAGGCGCCGGAGTCGCGTCCGATCAGCTCGGACGACGGGCGCCCGTACAAGACCTCGGCGTACCGGTTGCACGACTGGATGACACCGGCGAGGTCCGTCGTGATGATGGACGCCTGGATCTCGTCGAAGAGGGGCGAGGCGAGGCGAGCCCACCCGGGCGCATCGGACGCAACCGTGCCCATGGGCCGCGCACCTCCCGGAAGCCCAGAGAGCAAGCCGTTCTGCAAACTCTAGCCACCGTGCTGCGCGGCCAAGGCTTGTGCCTCCACTCGGCAACGCGTGATACTCACCGGGCGCCGCCTCCGTGGGCCCGGTCCTGGGCACGGGCGATCGCAAACTCGCATCAGCGTATGAGGAGCGATGGCCGACCCCGTCTTTCGGGTTGACCTGCGACCGGCCGAGGGTGGGACGAACGTCGCGCTCGTCGGCGAGCTCGACGTGTCGACCGCCCCCGAGCTCCGGCAGCACGCGGACCGCATCGTCGACGCCGACGGCAACGTCTGGATCGACTGCACCGACCTGACGTTCGCGGACTCCTCAGGCCTCGACGCGATGCTGCGCCTCGCACAGGAGCTCCGAAAGCAACATCGCCGCGTGGTCGTGTCGAACGCTCGGCCGATGGTGCGGCGAGCGATGGAGGTCCTCCAGCTCACCGAGCTGGTCGAGCTGCAGTAGCGCCGCGCCGTCGGGCGAGCGCGTTACCGAAATCGCGCGGCAGCCTTCCCACCCTTGCGGCCGGCGGCCTTCTTCTGACCACGGGTCGGCATGCACCGGCCACCCGTCGAAGGATCAGTGTCGCTCGTCGTAGTGCCGGAACCAGAGGTAGTCCGGGGAATCCTTGGTCGCGTCGTAGACGAGCACGTGCAGGTGCCCTGTCATCCCGGGCGCTGGTGAACAACCGTCCCGTATGCAGTACGCGAGCCCCTCGATGATGTGGCGCTCGGGCCAGCCGCGTTCGTACGAGATCTTCCGGTGCAGGATGCGCGCGCCGGAGGCCACGTCGACGCCGAAGATCCCTCCATGCCGGGTGTCGCCGGTGAGGTAGAGCCGGCCGTCCGGAGTGAAGGACCCGCCTTGGACGCGCCGGAGCGCGATCGGATCCCCGTCCGCGGTGCGCAGCGTGACGGACCGTGTGTGCCGAAGCTCGAATCGCCCGTGGTCGAGGTGATGCTCGTATGCATCGAGATGGTCCGTGTCGAACGGCGACGAGTAGAGGAGACCGGTCACGGGGTCGACGGCGCACCACGGATTGCTCAGTCCCTGCGGGTCGACGGGCGCGCCGGCGACGAAGTGGAGGTCGGCGTCGAACACGCCGATGAGGGCGGGATCTGTGCCCTCCATGGCCAGGTACACGTGACCGTCGACGGCGTCGCAGTCCCCGAAGTGATCGACTCCCTCGCGCGGGAACCCGACGCTGCGGACGCCGTCGGCGTCGGGATCGATCTGCGTCAGGTCCGCCTCGATCGGGAAGCGCCACAGCCGATCCGCCTGACTGATGAACCACCAGTCATCGGTGATCGCGACACCCTGAATATGCATCGCCCACTCGGGCGCGGTGTGCTCGGGGTGGATCGACACCTCGGCGAGGGACCGGGGCCACCGGCCGGTCACGCCGTCTGGTCGTCGCGGGTCACCGGGCGGGCGGAGTCGGGAACCATCGACTCGATCTGATCGGCGAGGCGCTTGGCTTCGGCCCAGTAGACGCCCCAGCGAGGGTCGTCGACGGAGAGCAACCGGGCCTCTCCGACGGCCCCGTGCAGCTGGGAGAGCAACACGTCGATGCGTTGTGCCATCGGTCCGCCACCTCGATCGCACGAACGATCGCCGCCTGCCCTCGGTGCAGAGTCTCTCGGCGGACCTTCTCAGGTGTCAAGGGTGGTGTCCCGAACGGGCGCGAGAAGGCCCCGGACTCGTCCGGGGCCTTCCAGCAGCTGTGTGCTTGCGGCTACACGTCCGCGGGACGCGCGATGAGGTAGACGAACACCCCGAGGATGGGGAAGAAGAGGATGAAGAGGAACCACAGCGCCTTCGCCATGCCGTGGTGGTCCGTCCGGCGGAAGTTGTCGACGAACGCCCAGAGGATCACGAAGAGCACGAGGACGAAGAGCGAGAAGAGGACGAGCGTCCAGAAGACGCTCAGCAGCGGATAGTCATAGGCGAGCACAGGGGTCTCCTGTCGGTGGACGGTGTACCGATTGCGACCCTACGAACACCCCCGTGCCTCGGCATCACCCGAACGGGGTGATCCACTTTCGGCTGTGCCCACTTGGGCGGTTTGTCCGCGCGTCGGGATGGAGACACTCCAGCGGTGCTCGCCTCCCTGAAGACCTCGCTGCAGAGGTCGCCGACCGTCCGTTCGGCCTACGCAAGGGTTCGGTCAGTGCACGACCGGTACGAGGGCGGGAAGCTCTTCGACAACGTCGACGAGTACGCGCAGGCGCTGTACAGCAAAGCAAGCGACGGCGCGGTGCTGCGCACGCACGATGGGCTGCGGATCGCGATCCGCCGCAACCTCTGGGACGCCGAGATCGTGCGCGAGATCTTCTTCCGCCAGCCCTACACCCGCCCGCTGCGTCTCCCGCCGAACCCGGTCGTCGTCGACGTCGGCGGCTACATCGGCGACTTCGCCCTGTTCGCCGTGAAGTACCTCGGTGCGGCACGAGTCGTCGCCTACGAGCCGACGCTCGAGAACTTCTCGATGCTCACGCGCAACGTCGAGCTGAACGGGTACGCCGACCGCATCACCGCGGTGCAGAAGGCGGTGGGGACCTCGGGAGAGCTGGTGCTCAACGTGCAGCAGCTGGACGGCGAGGAGGTCCACGTCTCGTCGTACTGGTACCCGGAGGCAGAGCAGCGCACCATTCCGAGCGTGACACTCGCCGAGCTGCTCGACGCGCACGGCCTCGCCTCGGTCGACCTGCTCAAGGTGGACTGCGAAGGCGGCGAGTACGGCATCTTCCCGGAGACGCCCGATGCCGTGTTCGAGCGCATCGGGAACATCGCCTTCGAGTACCACACGATCGACGGCTACGAGCCGAGGCTCGAACGCGTGATGAGCCGGCTCTCTTCCGCGGGCTATTCCACCCGCACCGACGGGAAGATCGTTACCGCCTGGCGGTGACCTCGACCGCCGCGTCGCAGTCCCGCCGAATCCGGTAGACGTCGAATGCCCTCCCTGCGCTGACCTGGCCCACGCCGACGCGGCTGGCGTTGCACCCGTCGGACCCTTCCGCCGCCAGATCCCGCAGGAGCTGGTGTTCGTTCGTCCCCCACTCGCGGTCGTAGCTGTCGAAGACGATGACGTAGTCGACCCGTCGTCCCCGGAGGAACTGCGAGTACTTCGTGGCGTTGGGCCAGCTGTTCCGGGCGATGCTCTCGGGGAAGAACTCGGAATCGAGCCGCGCGTCGTGCTGCACGAGCTGGTACATCCCGATCTTTCCGTCGTGGGCGCGCAGGATGCGGTACGTGGCGCCGGGATCGAACTTGCTCGATTTGATGAAGGCGAGCAGCTCGGTGTCGGGCTTCCGGTTGAG
>WNFU01008746.1_pt1 | contig 32235 bp, 27 predicted proteins | sample 5400121 | NCBI WGS metagenome assembly WNFU01 (sample SAMN13153360, study PRJNA577476) | soil metagenome | isolation source: 100 cm soil or saprolite under grassland replicate 1 | place: USA:California | collected 2016-06-15
AATGATCGAATCGATTAGCCACAGAGATCGATCGACGGATCTGACAAAGTAGTACTAGGCACTTAGCGCTCGGCACGTGGAACTCGGCACTGGCACTCGGGCACGCGGCACTTCGATACCGATGCGCACACTACTCTTTCTCTGTGTCTCGGTGCCTCTGTGGCTTCGTAGGTGACGCGCGCGTCAGTTCTTCACGAGCGCGGCGAGAAGTTCCCACTTCGTCTCTCGCACGACGCGATCGATCATTTCTTCGTTTCCTTGGACCGTCACCGCGATTGTCTGGATGCCGCCAGACCTCGCCGAAGGCCGTGCGCGAGCGACAAATGTGGACGCGCTGGCTTTCGGAGACGCGCGATGCGTCTCGATTGCGCCATACGGTCCGAATGCGACGAGCAAGCTTGCAGACGACCAGCGCTCGTAATCGATTTCGAGCTCCCGATCGTCGACTCGCATCCAGTCGCCCTTGACGCGCAGCGCAACCTGCGATCCTCCGATCGCGGGCTTCGTCCGCTGTGCATCGTCTGATACACCCGTCAGAGTCATCTCGGGCGCGTTGACCGTCACGATCACTTCGATTGCGGCCTCGGCCTCCGCTTTCGAGATTTTGCCTTCGAGACGCTGCATGTCGCGCATCGCAGCCGCCAGTTGCGCCGGCGTCGTTCCCGCGCTGCCCGCCATCTCGCTGAGTTTCAGTTCCTGACCGGTGTCGGTCATCTTCGTGACGAGAATCCGCCAACGATCCGGAGAATCGGTCGGGCCCAGGGATGAGGAATCGATCACCCACGAGCCCATCGGCGCGCCGGCGGTATCCGGCGCCAACGCGTACAGGTACGCGAACGCCGTGCGGATCGCGTCGTCGGCACGCGCGTGATCCTCAGCCGTGAGCTGTCCCTGCGCGTTGACGGCTACGCTCAAGAGGACGGTGGCAAGCATGACCCATCGAGCCATCGAGAAATTATCTGCTACATTCGGTTTGGAATGGTTGTTACACGACAGGAGCTGCTCGATGGACTATGGCCTCAAAGGCAGGCGGGCGCTCGTCCTGGCGGCGAGCCGCGGACTTGGCTTCGCATCGGCGCACGCCCTTGCGCGAGAAGGCTGCGATCTGGTGGTGTGCAGCCGCGATCGTGCGCGCATCGAGGCAGCCGCCGACGCGCTTCGACGGGACAGCGGCGTTCAGGTGCGTGCGGTGGCGGCGGATGTGAGCGCTGCCACTGAAGCTGGCATGCTCGTTCAAACCACGGTCGCACAGCTTGGCGGCCTCGATATCGTGGTTCACAACGCCGGCGGACCGCCGGCGGGTGAGTTCCTGACGACAACCGACGAGCAGTGGCAGAAAGCCTTCGAGCAGAACCTTCTGAGTTTCGTTCGGATCGTCAACGCTGCGGTGCCGGAGATGAAACGTGGCGGTCGCGGCCGCATCATCACGATTGCTTCGTCGTCAATCAAACAGCCCATTCCAAATCTCGTGCTGTCAAACGCGCTCCGCGCGGGCGTCTGGGGCCTGGCCAAGACCATCGCGCGCGAGCTCGCGCCGCTCGGTATTCTCGTGAACGTCATTGCGCCAGGCCGCATTCAGACCGAGCGCGTCGACGAGATCGACGAAGCAACCGCCAGGCGATACGGCCGCAGCGTCGAGGACGTCAAACGCGAAGCGGCCGCCACCGTTCCCCTCGGCCGCATCGGACAGCCGGAAGAACTCGGCAATCTCGTCGCGTTTCTCGCATCCGATCTGGCGAGCTACATCACCGGCCAGGCCATCTTCGTCGATGGCGGGGCAGGCACGGCACTTTAAAGGTTCAAAGGTTCCCGGGTTCTAGGCCTTGAACCTTTGAACCGTTGAACCCTTGAACCCCTTGAACCCTTGAACCTTTGGTTTTATCAGTAGTCGTCGCGCGCGGGCGCGAAGACATCGAGTACTCGACACGCTGTGACCGCGCGGCCCGAGTGCGGCACTTCGGGCGGGATGACCAGCACGCGACCCGGCGTCAGCCGATGCGTGATGCCCTCCACGGTGAGCTCGAGTTCACCATCGAGAACATTAACGATTTGTTCGTGTGGGTGCTGATGCTCTGGAAAGCTCGCACCCGCGTCAATCTCGACCCATGATTGCGACGTCCGCTCGCTGTGGACCACTCGCGCGCGGAAGCCCGGAAAGATCTCGCGGACTGGGACTGTTTCAAGTGTGACGACGCTCATGCGCGTCATATATCACCGTCGAGGCAGCGTTGACGAGGTCGTACAATTGAGTAGAGAGACTCGATGACGCGAAACGTTCGTGCGGTCGTGCTGGCAGGCGCGTCAACGCTGCTGATGCCGATGCCGACGCACGTGGCGCGGCTCGACGCGCAAGAAGGCGCAACAGGTGCGACGGCCCAGGCTGCGGGCGTGGTGCCGGCGAGTCCTCCGACCTCAATCGATGCAGGCGTGCCCAAACAGGATTTCGACACGTGGGCGCAGGGAGTACGCGCGCAAGCGCTGCAGCGAGGCATCAGCGAGCCCACAGTGACCGCCGCATTCGCGAACCTCCAACCTCTGCCGGTGGTCGTCGAGCGGGATCGATCACAGGCGGAGCTGGTTCTCTCCCTCGACGAGTACCTTCAACGCAGGCTCACGCGCAAATTCATTCGCGCTGGACGCGAGATGGCGGCCAAACATCGCAGCCTCTTGCAGCGCGTCGCGAGCGATTACGACGTCCAATCCAAATACCTCGTGGCAATCTGGGGCGTCGAGTCGAACTACGGCAGATTCCAGGGTGTCCGGCCGACGATTCAGGCGCTTGCCACGCTCGCTTGGGAAGGACGACGCGGTCCCTTTTTCCTGGGCGAGCTGTTCAACGCGCTCGAAATCGTGGATCGCGGCTACATTGCTTTGCCGCAGCTCCAGGGCTCGTGGGCAGGCGCCATGGGGCAGACGCAGTTCATGCCGTCGAGCTATTTGAAATACGCGCAGGACTACGATCGTGACGGCAATCGAGACATCTGGCACTCGGAAGGCGACATTTTTGCGTCGGTCGCAAACTATCTGAAGTCGTACGGGTGGGTCGGTGGCGAGACCTGGGGCCGCGAGGTGCGTCTGCCGAAAGGCGGAGCGCTCTCGGTCATCGACAAAGTCGGCCTTCGCACCTCGGGGTGCCGCGCCGAGCGCGAGATGACCGCCAGGGCGCCGCTTTCTCGATGGAAGGCAGTCGGTGTGCGCGCGCTCGACGGCGGTCCTCTTCCCGCGGTCGAACGAAACGCATCGCTCGTACACAACGGGAACCGCACGTTTCTCGTCTATGGCAACTACGAGGCGCTCCTCGGCTACAACTGCGCGCACACGTACGCGCTCAGCGTGGCGCTGCTCGCCGATCGGATTGGCTCGTAACGATAATATGCCGCTGTGCCGAATCGTCCCGCTCTCTCACTGATCATCGGCGTCCTCGTGATAGCTGTCTTGTGCATGGCAGCCGCCGTCTATTTTGGCGGCACGGGGCGAACGCCGCTGGCGATGGCTGGCGCGATGCTCTTCGTCGCGCTCGGCGGCGTCGCGTTCGAGCTCGCGCGGCGCCGATCGCTGTAAAGGCGACAACTAACGTAGGGATTCCCACAATTTGTGCAATCTGTGTAATCTGTGGTTCATGCAGAGCGACCTTTTGTCCGGACTCAACGAGCATCTGAAGCTCGAGTTTCGCGCATCTCACGAATACCTGGCGATGTCCATCTGGTTGGCGGAGCACGATCTGCCCGGGTTTGCCAGATGGATGCGCCAGCAGGCATCTGACGAGCTGAAGCACGCGCAGCGAATCATCGATCATCTCGTCGAGCGCGATCAGAAAGTTGTGCTTCCGGCGGTAGCAGCACCACCAACTGGGTGGCCGTCGGCGGTTGAGCTCTGCGAGCATGTCTTGACGAACGAGCAGGAAGTCACGGAGTCCATCAACAATCTGTACGCGATTGCCGAAAAAGCGAAGGACCGCGGGGCAGTCATCCTGTTGCAGTGGTTCGTCAGCGAGCAGATGGAAGAAGAAGCGGCGGCACGCGCCGTACTCGGGCGTATTCGTCTAGCCGGCAACACCGGGTTGGGACTGTTGATGATCGATCAGGAGCTCACCACCGGCCGCGTGCCGGGCATGCCTGTCGCAGGCGGTCCCGGCGCAACCGCCGTCCAGGCCTGAATGCTTCACCACTCCTGGAATACCGCACTCGACGGCCTCTTCTCTGAACGCGCGCTTCGCCTCAAGCTCGAATCGCTTGGCTACCGTGTTGCGCGCTACGTGTATCCTCCCGGCGCCGTCTTCCCTGACCACAGGCATGATGTCGACAAGGTCGATGCGGTCGTGTCCGGCCGGTTTCGTCTCGTCATCAACGGCCATGTCGTCGTCCTTCGCGCGGGAGAGTGGGTGGAGATTCCGCGCGGGACGATGCACAGCGCAGCGGTCGTGGGCGACGAGCCGGTTGTTTCGCTCGACGCAATGAAGATGGATTCGCCGACGGCGGCCTAGAACGAACCCGAACCCAGAAACGTAACCACGAAAGCACGAAAGACCACGAAAACACGAAACGGAATTATTGTTTCCTGGTTTTTCAGGCTCTGTCGTGTTTTCCCATCCCTATTCGCTCTTCGCTCTTCGTTCTTTGTTCTTCCTTCTTACGGCCGGTGGAGGTGTGAGCGTCTCTGCGACCAGTTGCCACTCACCATCGGCCTTCCGTGTCCACACACGCACGTAGCAGCCGCTGTACGCCGCGCGATCCGTCGGCGTTACCTGGTACTTGCCCCACGTGTCGCCGAAATCGCCTGACGCCGCCGTTTCCGATTTCGTCGGCTCTGTCGACCACTCTTTGACGTGCTGCTTGATCCACTCCACAGCGGCCTCGCGTGATCTCATTGGCAGAAAACCAGGTCGCTGGAAACGCGCCTCGGGGTGCATGACAGACGCACAAGCGCTCGCTGCTCCTTTTGCCGCCGCCGCCGTGCTGAAAGCTTTGTCTCTCGCCAGGAGGTTTGCTTCACTGGCGGCGCGCGGCTCCGATCCTTTCCATGTGGCAATTGACGATGCGCGGGTGAAGCCTGGCGGATAAGTGGCTTTCTCAAGTGGGACTGGCCAGCCTTCGCCAAGTCTTCGGCGGTCCGCCATAGCTTAACGACGGCGGAAGTCCCGCCCTCGGTGATGCCTGGACGCCTATCCCGGCAGAAATACGCGCTGCACGAACCAGTAGCCACCAGCGAGGACGACAACGACGGAGCCAGCAACCGCTAGCCACTCGCCCATGGTGGCGTTGTGCCGGCGAATCGCGGTGAGCAGCGACGCGACGAGCAGCACGATTCCGAGTTGTCCGATCTCCACTCCGAGATTGAACGAGAACAGCGACCAGCCGAGCGCGGTGGGCGGAAGGCCGAACTCCTTCAAGACCGCGGCAAAGCCGAAGCCATGCACGAGCCCGAACACGCCGGCGACGAGCGCTCGGATATCGCGTGGCGTCGACGAAGCGCGGCGCACGAGCAGGTTGTCCGCCCCGACAAAGACGATGCTCAATGCGATGGCCGGCTCGACGATGCGTGACGGTGGCGAAAACACATTGAGCGCGGCGATCGAGAGCGTGATGCTGTGGCCCACGGTAAAGGCCGTGACAATCCCCGCAAGCTTCTTCAGCGATCCGCCAAGCAGGAGGAGACCGATGAGAAAGAGCACATGATCGGGTCCAATGAGAATGTGCTCGACGCCGGCCGGCACGAACGTTCGAACGACGGCGCGCGTGCCCTGCGCAGTGCCGGCGTAATACTCGACCGTGCGCCGCTCGGTGCTGATGATGCCCTGGTAGCGGAGGGTACCTCGCTCGTACACGTTGACGAACGTCTGGTGCACGGGGTCGTACGGAAAAAGCTCGGCGGTCAGTCGGATGAAGCCGATTGACGCGCCGGTCGCCCCTGCGATGCGAAAGGAAAGGCGCAGGCTTTGCCGCTCCGGCAACGTCTCGAATCCCGTCCACTCGATCGCGTGTGGTCGCGCGTCGATGTCGATCGTCAGGCGCGATGCCATCAGACGCGCGAGCATGTCGCGGTAGCGCGCCGCAAATTCGAAATCGTTCAGCCGGTCGGGGTCTGCGACACCGAGATCGTGAGCCGCGTCAAAGTCATGAACGACAAGCGTGCCGTCGACGCCATCGGCGATCCGCAGATCGACGAAACTAAAGGGCGACGAGTGGCCTGAGGCAGGTCGTTCACCTGCGACCATCGCCACGCAGACGGCAACGGCCAGGAGCACGACTTCTTTACATCGCCACATCACATCGCTACATCGCCACATGTGAGTCTCACCATCTCTATTCCACCTCAAACGGCTTCCGCGTGAAGAGATCCTGCAGTCTTCTCCAGCGGTCAGCTTCGGTTGACTCACGCGAGATCCAGTCCGCGACAACAGCCTTGCCGATCGGATCCACGATGGCGGCCACACGTTGCCGTTCCGCAAACTGCAGAAAGCGCTCGGGCGAGACGAGCAACGCTTGACTTCCGAGCGCGCGCGCTGTCGTGTCCGCCGTGGCCTCATTGTCAAGATAGCGACCGACGATCGACGGCACCACGATCTCCAGCCTGGCGGCGAGCGTCTCGACTCGCGCGAGGCGCTCGGCGCTTGTCGTCGGCAGACCAGCGGCCGGAAGCAGCACGTCTCTGTAGACCGCGGCGCGGGCCGCCTCGGGGAGCGCGAGATCGACGCCCGCTTCGGCCGCGCCTTCGGTAATCAAGAGGTGCGGCCCAAACGCCGGCGTCAGTTGAAACTCGAGCCATCCTCGGCCGCGCACGAGCGCATCATCGATCCACACGTGCTGCGCGTGGTGGCCGGCATAGGTCTCGTGACACGCCATGTGAAGGAGCGACGCGACATCGTGATCTTTTCGACTGGCGAGTTTGAGACGAGTCTGATGGTTGCCCGCGTACTGCGCATACGCGTCCCACTCGATCGACGGATCGAACTCCACCACTACGCGTTGATCGCCAGGCAACGTGACGTGCGGTGTCGTCGCCGCGCGGCACGCTTCAATGGCCGCGCTCAGTGCGCGCTCGACGCGGTCTTCCGGCAGCACGAAGCGGTGCCTGAAGCTCAAGTAGCGCTCATCGAGCGGTCCGGCGCCTTCAATCTCGGTGTCGAGCGAAGCTCGCGCTTGTGACAGTTGCGCGGTGTCTTCGCTTGGAATGGCCCGCCCCAGCGACAACTGGACTTCCTCGGCAAAGCGAGGCGAGTCTCCGGCGAGGCGCCGCGCAATGAGAGACAGCGCGCGCAACTGCCCGCGCAGATACGCCAGGCGGGGTTCTTCTGTAGGATCCATGTCCGACCGTTTCACGTTGCCGGCGCGCCGGATCAAGGCGTCGAGGTCGGTGCGCAGCGTCGCCACCGGCACGCGAGGGCCCGGGCGCCAGGTCGATGGCCCGGTCCAGGCGTCGACGAGACGCGGCCGATGCTGCGCGAGCTGCAGCGTGATTCGGACGTACGCTTCTGCGAGACTGTTAAGCGATGCGGGCGGCTGTCGTGGTGTGCACGCGGCCCAGGCGCACGCCGAAGCGAGCGCAAACAACAGCGGGAGTCGGCTGGTGCCGATCGGTCCCAACACAGTGCTTGACATTACTCCACCGGTTGAGGCGGAATCCATTGGTCGAGGAGGGGGATCATGCGTGCGATCTACGGACTCATTTGCGTCGTCGCGCTCGCGACGGGGTGTAGTTCCAGCAACAATGGGGCGGCCCCTGCGAGCGGCCCTCCACAGGCAAGTCAGACGGCCAAGCAGAAGCTAGGCATCCGTCCGAACGGCGATACCGAGATTCAGCCGGATCCGGCACAGCTCACACCGGAGCTTCAGAAGGTCTATTCGTACATCGATACGCACATCGACGAACACGTCGAGAACCTGCAGAAATGGATTCGACAACCGAGCATCTCGAACTCCGGCGAGGGCATTCCCGAGTCGGCGGAAATGGTGAAGGGCTTTTTCGACGAGCTCGGATGCCAGCAGACGCGCGTGTTCGACCCTGGCACAACTGAGTACGGCAGTCCCGGAAATCCGGTGGTGTATGCGAAGTGCGACGAAGGAGCGGAGAAAACGCTGCTCATCTACTGGATGTACGACACGATGCCGATTACCCAGCCCGATGCGTGGATGTCGCCGCCCTTCGAGGCGCGGCTGGTGGAGCAGGCGCCGTTCAAGAAAGTGTTGATTGGACGCGGCGCCACGAATTCCAAAGGGCCGCAGATGTCGCAGCTCAATGCATTCCGCGCGATTAAGGCTGTCAATGGCAAGCTGCCAGTGAATCTCATCGTCGTGGCTGAAGGCGATGAAGAGCGAATGGACATCGGGCTGCGCAAGTTCGTCAAGGATCACCCGGAACTTCTCGAAGGCGCGGACGCCATGTATCTCTTTGGCGGACAAAACCCGGGCGGCAGCGCCGGCTACTCGGGCGGATCGGAAGGGTGCGTGTACGTGGAGCTCACGACGAGCGGCAAGGCGTGGGGGCGAGGGCCGACGGACTCCGATATTCACGGCTCCAACAAGCGGAGCGTGGATAGTCCGGCGTGGCGCCACATCCAGATGCTGGCGTCGCTCGTGTCGGCCGATGGCAACACACCGAAGATCGACGGGTTCTTCGAAGGAATCGAGCCGCTGACCGCCGATCAGCTTGCGGACTTGAAAACGGCCGCCGCGCGGACCGACATGAAAGTCGCGGCCGCGAATGTCGGCGTTGCGCGGTACATCTCCGACGATCCGTTCACGATGCTCAAGATGCAGCGCTATGGCACGTCGTTCAATCTCGACGGGATTTGGGGCGGCAACATGTATGCGGGCGGCGCCGGCGCGATTCTGCCGAACAAGATCACCTCGAAGCATAACTTCCGCTACGTGCCCAACATGCACGGTCCGGACATCGTCAAGAAGCTGCGCGCGCAGTTGGACAAGAACGGCTACAAGGATGTGGACGTGAAGCTGATCGGCGACGTGCCGTGGGCGAAGATGAAGTACGACACCGATATCGCGCGCGCGCTGAAGCGGAGCTACGAAGTCATGAACATCCCGCACGGCGAGCCGCGTGCGTCCGACAGCATTGGCGGTGGTGCGGCAGCGGGCGGTTATTGGCCGGCGTATATGTTCGGCAGCGGGCCGGTTGGGGAAAAGATCTCGTCTTTCAAGGGTGTACCGATTGTCGGCGGGGGCGCGGGCCTGGGCGGCCGCGCGCACGCGGCGAACGAGTACTACGTGATCGAAGGCGCTGGCAAAGTGTACGGGATGGCCGGCGCGGAGAAAAACGTGGCGACGCTGCTGTACGCATTTGCCGGCAAGCTGCCGCCGGCTCCGGCAAAGCCCAAGCCGACGACAACTAATTGAGGAGAAAGGCCTGCCCTTCTCTCTCCGGTCGCCGCTACGCTGAGTCACCAACGTGATCGAAGTCCGCGAGCTGACTAAGGACTACCAAGTCGGCGATCACGTCGTGCACGCGCTTCGGGGCGTCACACTCGAGATTGCCCGCGGCGAGTTCGTGACGATTGTCGGACCGTCAGGCTCCGGCAAGTCCACGTTCATGCACATTGTCGGCTGTCTCGATCGTCCGACTACTGGTCGATATGTGCTCGACGGACGCGACGTCTCGGCGCTCGCGCCCGACGAGCTCGCGCGTGTGCGTAATGAAACGATTGGCTTCGTATTCCAGGGCTTCAACCTGCTTGCGCGCACCTCCGCGGTCGAGAATGTCGAGTTGCCGCTGCTCTACACGCGACGCGGTGTCGTCCGGGCGGGCGAGCGGCATCGCCGAGCGATGGTGGCGCTCGACGCTGTGGGCCTGACCGATCGCGCCGAGCATCACCCCAACCAGCTTTCCGGCGGACAACAGCAGCGCGTCGCGATCGCGCGCGCGCTGGTGAATCAACCGTCGGTTCTTCTGGCGGACGAGCCGACCGGCAATCTCGATACGCAGACGAGCCACGAAGTGATGGAGATCTTCGCGCGTCTTCGTCGCGAGCACGGCCTGACGATTGTCGTCATCACACACGAGCGGGACATCGCCGCCTACGGGACGCGTACAATTGATTTTCGTGACGGTCAGGTGATTGCCGACCGTCTCAACGCGAATGATCAGCCTCTCGCAGCATCCAATCGTTGACATTGCGCTCGCTGCGCTCCGGCGCAATCGGCTGCAAACCTCGCTGACGATGATTGGGATCAGCATGGGGGTTGCCACTGTGCTGGCCATGATGGCGGTCGGCGCGGGCGCCGAGCGCGCCGTTCAGCAGCAGGTGCGCGCGGCCGGGTTGAACCAGCTCACGATTCGCGCGGGCAACTGGCGGTCGAAGCAGGAAGAGAGCGGCGAAGCGATTGCGCATCAGGGCGACGCCCGTGATTCGCTGACGCTGCCGATCGACCTCCGTCCCTCCCGGGATGCGCTTCCCGCGGCCTTCCATCCCGAAGACGATCCGATGGAAAAGCACGATCACCCGCTCGCGCGGCAGCGCCTGGGTGATCTCGAAGCCGGCCTCGGCGCGGCGGCCACGCTCAGCTTTGACGATGCCGGGGCGATTCGCGGGCTGCGCGGCGTGCAATACGTTGCGTGCGGCGTTCACGAAAACGCGCGTGTCTATGCAGGCGACAAGCGCTGGTTCACGCGCATGCACGGGACCGATCTCGAGTTGCCGTCGATCAAACGTGCGTGGACGTTCGCGCATGGCCGATTCTTCACCAGACGTGAACAGGAGGCCGGCGATCAGGTGCTGGTACTCGGGGCGGTCGTTGCCGACAAATTGTTCGGTGCAGGTGCCGACCCCGTCGGCCAGGACGTCAAGCTGTGGAATCAATCCTTCAGAGTTGAATGACATCACGGTGACGGCGGTCTCGTCTGGAGAGGTGTCGAGCATCGCGCGCGAGATCACCACCCTTCTCCGGAAGCGCCATGGCATCGGCGACAATCGGCCGGACGACTTCACGGTCGTGACGCAGGCAACCAAAGCGCTCACGACCGGCGGACTGCCGCCCTCGGTTGCTCGCGCAGTGGCGGGCAACGTCGCTGAGCTCGAACGCGTCACGCTGGAGCAGCTTGCGCACACGCTGGAGCGCGCCGGCCGGACCATGTCGTGGTTGCTGGCAGGCATTGCCGCAGTCTCGCTGCTCGTCGGCGGCATCGGGATCATGAACATCACGCTGCTCTCCGTGACCGAGCGGACGCGCGAAATCGGATTGCGGCTCGCCGTCGGCGCGCGAGGACGCGACGTGATGCGTCAGTTTCTCACCGAAGCCGTGGTCCTGAGCGTCGCGGGCGGGACGCTCGGCATCGTCGTTGGTGTCGCGGCCTCGTTTCTCATCGCGCGTGCCTTGCAGTGGGCCACTGTCGTGTCGCCTGCGTCCGTGGTGCTCGCGTTCGGAATCTCGGCACTCGTTGGCGTCTTCTTTGGTTGGTATCCGGCACGCCGCGCCGCGAGGCTGGACCCGATCGAGGCGCTAAGGCGCGAGTAAGACCCAAGACCCACGACCCATGCTCAGGTTTCTCTCCGTCAGCTCGCTCATCGCCGCCCGTGCCCTCGCGCGCAACCGACTCCGCACGGTTCTGACAATGCTCGGCGTCATCATTGGCGTCGCGGCGGTCATCGCGATGGTCGCGCTCGGCACCGGCGCGCGCTCGTCGGTCGAGCGCACACTGCGGTCGGCTGGCACGAACATCATTCAAGTGAGCGCCGGCAATTTCACGCGCGGCGGCGAGAGCATGAACATCGCCACCGGACTTGGCTCGGCGACGACGCTCGTACGTGAGGATGCCGAGGCGCTTCGCGCCATCGACGGCATTGAAGCGATCGCGGCCGGAGTGCGCACGCGCACGTGGGTCAGCGCTCCGCACCGCCGCGTGTTCACGCAGGTTCGCGGAACGGAGCCGGCCGTCAGCGATATTTACGCATGGCGCATCGCGGAAGGGCACGCGTTTGCTGACGCAGACGTTTCTTCGGTTGCCGCAGTCGCGCTTGTTGGGCGTGCGGCCGCAGAAGACCTCTTCGGCGCAGGCTTCAACCCTGCAGGCGAGACGGTCACAATCGACAATCGGCCATTTCGCGTCGTGGGCATGTTCGAGGCAACCGACACCGATCAAAACGAAGCGGTCTTCGTTCCAGTCACGACGCTGCAGGCAATGCTCGGCATTCGTCATTTGCAGACGATCGAGGTTTCCGTTCGACAGGCAGGCGAAGCCACGCGGATTGCCGAGGAGATCACCACCGTCCTGCGCGAGCGTCACAGCCGTGGAAACGGCCCCGCGCGAAGCGCCGTACTCGGCGGTAATCAGATGCCAGGGAGCGGGGGGCCGGGAGGTCCCGACGATTTCACCGTCAAGACACAAGCTGCCGCCAATGTGACGAAGGGCCTTTACACGTCCGTGGCGGCGTTCGCGCTGGCAAACATGGCGAAGCTGGACGATGTGACCTTGCAGGAGATGTCGAGCACGCTCGCGCGGGCGGGAACGACGATGACGGCGCTCCTCGCAAGCATCGCGGTCATCTCGCTGCTCGTCGGAGGCATCGGCATCATGAACATCATGCTGGTCTCCGTTACCGAGCGTACACAGGAGATTGGATTGCGGCTGGCGGTGGGCGCGAGGCGCCGCGACGTGCTCGTGCAGTTTCTCGTCGAGGCTGTCGTCTTGAGCCTGGCCGGCGGAGCCGTCGGCGTGCTTGCCGGCATTGGCGCAGCGCAGACCTTGACGATGCTGCTCGAGTGGCCGACTCGGGTTACCGCGTCGACGATGGCGCTCGCGTTTGGAATCGCCGCGGCCGTCGGGATCGTGTTCGGCTTTTATCCGGCGCGTCGCGCCTCGAGGTTGGATCCCATCGACGCGCTCAGATACGAGTGAAAATGCGGGTATCGAGATCCGAAGACATGTGCGTGGCGCGGACCTAGATCCGCAAATCTCACTGTGCGCGGGGGATGAAAGGAATTTCGACTTCGTACGGCGAGCCCTCGACCGCGTAGGTAAGCTTGACCATCACGTTGTCACCGGCCACGGGCTTGCCGTGCGCCACCCAGCTCTCTCCCGCATCGTCGATCGCGAGATCGAGCGTCTCAGCCGGCGCTTTGGGACGCGAGATCACCATCCGCACGTCTCGCGCAATCGACGCCGGGAGATCGCTGCGAACGGCGTCAGTGAACCAGACCTGATGGCGTCCCGCGGGATCGAGCACGACTTCGTAATGGAGATCGCCGTTCATCAGGACCATGCCGCCGTGATGCGGCGAGTGATCGCCGTGTGGCGTGGTGATGCCCTGATGTTGCGCGTCGGACGACGACGTGTTCAGCGAGGTCGATGGTTGGCGATCGGATGAACGCGCACACGCGACGGCGAAGGCAACAACCAATAGCGCGGCGAGCGAACCGCACCTGCGCACCCGCGCACCGCACCTGCGCACCCGCGCACCGCACCGCACCCAGGCACCTGAGCGCACCTGTCGCACCCAAGCACCTGAAGGCACCTATCGCACCCCGCTCTTGAAGATGCTCTTCGGCAGCTTGACGTGCACACCCATCGTCCCGTCGACAAGCTGCGTGATCGAGACGTCGCCGGCCACGCTCGTCAATTGATACGCCGTATGTTTGTCCATGCCGCGGGTCGCCGCGAGAAAATCGATCATCTCCTGGATGGCGATGCGAGTGGCCTTCGTCAGATCGACGTCGGTTCCCATGCTGATGAAATGCGTGCTCGTTTCGGCGCGAGGCCACGAAAGTTTCATGCCCTTGCGAACGGTCAACTGAACGCGTCCGTGCAGGGACGTCTCGATGGCCGTTTGATCGACTTCGCCGTCGCCTTGCGCGGCGTGCCCGTCGCCGATCTCGAAGAGCGCGCCGGGGACGTGGACGGGAATCCACAAGGTCGTTCCGGCGACGAGCTCCTTGTTATCGAGATTGCCGGCGTGAGTGCCTGGCGGGTTGCTGCTGACGCGTCCGCTCTCCGGCGGCGGCGCCACGCCCATGCTCCCGAAAAACGGCTTGAGCGGGATTTCAATGCCGGCGGCAAACTCGCCAATCATGCGCTTGCGGTCGAGGCGAATGATCGTCGGCCCGCGCCCTTGTGCGCAATTCTCGCGAACGAAGCCGCTGCAGCCGTTGTAGCCGTAGGCGATCGGCAGATCGATCGACAGCATTTTTACTTCGAGCGCGTCGCCGGGCGCTGCGCCTTCGACGTACACCGGTCCGGTGAGGATGTGACCGCCGGGTCCGCGGTCCTTCACCTGTTCAACGATCGCGCGGAGCGACGCTTGCACGTCAGCCGTCGGCACGCCCGCCTTCTCGAGTCGATCGGGCGTCGAGGTGAGCATCGTGTCCACCTCGATGATGTCGCCCGATGCGACGCGAAGCACCGGCTTTGCTTCCGACCAGTAGTACCCGTACGCGACGGTGGCCGGCGTCGCTTCGAGGCGGTGAGTCTTGGGCGACTGCGCGTCGAGCTGAACGACCGAACAGAGGACGAGGAGAGCGAGCGCGCGCTGGACCATGCGCGCATTGTAAAAGGGCCAGGCCCTTTTCAAAAATGGGCAGGCCCTTTTTCAGCTGAGTGCCTGAATTACATCCGACCGCGTGATGATGTACGTCTGATCGCTCTTGAAGTCTCTCACCAGCACCGCCGGATTCTCCGGCGTCAACATCAGCGCGAGCGAGTCGACGTTCGTCGAGATGTCGGCAAAGGGAAATGCGGGTTGCATGATGGCTTCCACCGGTCCACGCTTGATTTCCGGATTCTTGACGATCTCCGCGTACAACCGCGTTTCGCTGATGGATCCGATGATGCGTCCCGCGGCGGTGATGGGAATCTGCGAGAAGCCGTGCTCCGTCATGACGTGCGCCGCGCGCGCGACGGTCTCGGCGCGATCGACCGTCACCAGCGGCGCCTCCCGTTTCGTCGACACCAAATCGCGCGCCGTGAGGCCGGTGGGCTCGAGAAATCCTCTCACGCGCATCCACTCGTCGTTGAACATCTTCGCGAGATAGCGCGAGCCGTGATCGTGAAAGATCACGACGACCAACTCGCCCTGCTTGAACCGATTAGCAAGCTGCAGCAACCCCGCCATGGCCGCGCCGGCGGAGTTGCCGGCGAAGATGCCCTCCTCGCGCGTGAGGCGCCGCGTCATGAGGGCGGCGTCCTTATCGGTGACCTTCTCGAAGTGATCGATCAGCGAAAAGTCGACGTTCTTCGGGAGGAAGTCCTCGCCGATGCCTTCCGTGATGTACGGATAGATTTCGTTTTTGTCGAAGACGCCGGTCTCCTTGTACTTCTTGAACACGGAGCCGTAGGTGTCGATGCCCCACGCCTTGACCGTCGGCTTGCGCTCTTTGAGATACCTCGCGACGCCGCAAATCGTTCCGCCGGTGCCGACGCCCGAAACGAGATGATCGATGCGCCCGCTCGTCTGCTCCCAGATCTCCGGACCTGTCTGTTCGTAATGCGCCTGTGTGTTCGACAGGTTGTCGTATTGATTCGCCTTCCACGCGTTCGGGGTCTCGCGCTCCAGTCTCGACGACACCGAGTAGTACGAGCGCGGATCTTCGGGCTCGACGTTCGTCGGACAGACGATGACTTCCGCGCCAAATGCTTTGAGCGCATCGATCTTCTCTTTGGACTGTTTGTCCGTGGTCGTGAAGATGCACTTGTACCCCTTCACCACCGCCACGATGGCGAGGCCCATGCCCGTATTTCCGGATGTGCCTTCGATGATCGTTCCGCCAGGGCGCAGTGTGCCCGCGCGCTCCGCGTCCTCGATCATCTTGACCGCCATCCGATCCTTGATGGAGTTGCCCGGATTGAACGTTTCGAGCTTGGCGTACACGTCGGCGGCAACCGCTTTACGGGTGATCCGGTTGATCCGGACGAGCGGTGTGTTGCCGATCGTGTCGAGAATGGTTTCCGAAGGTTTCCTGAGCGTTGCCATCAGCAGGTCCACGCGCCGGGGACGAGGCTCATGGTACACAAAATTGCCGGGGCGCTGAGGGCCCCGGCAGATATCTCGACATCGCCAGCTCGCCTAGGTCATCACGTTCGCGAGTCGCTCTACTCCTGTCGCGCTCTCGTCGTACTCTGCGCACCGTGCTCGGACGAACGCTCGCTGCCGGCGCCCGAGCCTTCGCTGATTTCGATGCGGCGGCCGCGGGCGGCTTCGCGCGGCGGCGCAGGCATCGTGATTTCAAGCACGCCGTCCCTGAACGTGGCTTTTGCATCGTCGCCTATGGCGCCGTCGGGCAGCGGTATCTCGCGATAGAAGCTCCCGTAGCGCCGTTCCGAGCGATAGAATCCCTCGTGCTCGTCCTTGAATTCATCGCGTCGCTCGCCTTGGATCACGATCGAGTCGTCCCTCACTTCGACATTCACATCGTCTTTCGATAACCCCGGGAGATCGGCGCGCACGACGAGCTCGTTGCCGCGCTGGAACGTTTCAACCTGCGGGCTCCATAGGTCCCAGTCGCCCACGCGGTTGCCCGCGGCCCCAAGGCCGAAGGTGTTGAAGAAGCGTTCCATTTGATCCGTCCAGCTGCGCCACGGGCTGAGCGGCGTGAGTGCCCACTCGGGTCCCCAATCACGATCGCGCGACGCTGGATAATCGCGGTCGCTCGCGCGTCGGGTCATCGACGACGAGCGTCCGGCGTCGGTCGCTGTGTTGCGCGTCGATGTACCGCTCGGCGCACGGGAGTCGCGGTTCTTCTGCTGTGTTGCCATGCTTCCTCCTTGAACCGGTTGACAAACTGATGCAACGGAGGTTCCAAATAGCAGGCGGTTCGGCGCTCCGGGAGTCGCACGCTGGCGAGCCGCTGGGCTTCCGTGGCAGAATCGGGCGGATATCGGGACGGAGGAATTGAGTAATGGGCCACCGAATTGTGTCGAGAGGCATTCCTTTCATTGCTGCGGTGCTTCTGCCGCTGATGGCATTTGCCCAACAACAACCAACGCAGCAACAGCCGCAGGGTCGCGGGCAGCCGCCCGCCCAACCGGCGGCCGCCGGCACGGCTCAAAAGCCGGCCGAGCAGAAGCCCGCGGAACAAAAGCCTGGGGAACAAAAGCCTGCGGAACCAAAGCCCGGGCAAAAGCCCGGGGAACAAAAGCCCGCGGAGCAGAAGCCGCCGGTCAACACGAAATTCGTCACGGCAAAAGACGGGACGAAGATTGCGTACGAAGTGAGCGGCTCCGGGCCCGCCATCATGCTGCTGCATGGCGCGGGTCAGACGCGCCAGGAATGGCAGCGCACGGACTACGTCAAGCGACTCTCGCCGCAGTTCACCGTCATCACGGTTGATTGGAGAGGCAACGGAGAGAGCGACAAACCCACAAAAGTCGAGGCGTACGCGATCGATCGGCTGACGGAGGATCTTCTTGCCGTTGCAGATGCGGCCGGCGCGCAGCGATTCCATGTGTGGGGATTTGCATACGGCGCCGTGGTGGGACGCTATCTCGCGGCCCGATCGGATCGCGTCCGCGCCATGGTGTACATCGGCATGCCGATGGGACCTGCGGCAAGCGGTGCGTATAAGGACGCCATCACGGGGTTTCGCGCGCGCTGGCAGCCGGTAATTGCGGCGCAGGAAGCGGGGAAGCTGGATCGATCGACGCTCTCGCCAGGTGATTACGAGGCGTTGACGAAAGGCGGGATCAAACTCGCCGTCGCGTGGCAGAGCGCCCTCATCGACTATCCGGCCATGGAGCCGGCGGAATTCAAGGTGCCCACGCTCTGGGTCGTCGCTACGGGAGACGCCGACGCGATGGCGAGCGTGAAGGCTTACGAAGGCAAGTTGAAGAATACCAAGGTGACGCTGGCGCTCATCGACGGGCCCAGTCATTCCGAGACGTTGCAGCGCATCGATCTGATGTTCGACAAGCTCGTGGAGTTTACGAAAAAGGCGGAGACCGGATCGAACTAACAACCCACGTTCACGTACACGCCACCGACACAGAGAGCCACAGAGAATCTGTTGGAAGAGCTCGCTGTCGCCAAGTGAGGTTCGGGTTTAGGCTTCTCGGTGTTTCTGCGCCTCTGTGGCCCGTACGTGTGTTCACGGCGCCAGCTTCGCCACCTCGCCCTTCAGTGTTTCGAGCTCTTTGATCAAATCGTTGAATCGATCGATGGCGTCTTTACCGACCTTCTGATCCGCCTGACCGACCATGCGCTGCACGTTCTGCAGCTGATTGATCAGCATCGGTTGCGGATAGGGCCCGGGCATGTCAACGAGTTGGGCCCACGCGCGCTGCAGCGGATGATCGAACTTGAGATCGAGTGGCCGCACTCCAGGAGGCGCCGCCGGCGGCAGTTTCACGTCGGCCTTTTTCATCGCGTCCTCGACGCGCTGCTGCAGCCGGCGCGCATCCGCCAATGCGTCTCGCAGCTTGATGAGAAACGCGAACTGCTCGTCGAGATCTGCCTGGGTGACGCCATCCTTCAGCACGCGAGGGTCCGCTTTCAGCTCGAAATTGCGTGTCGCCGTGTAGGAGCCGCTCGTGAGGCGCACGGCGTACTTGGCGGGAGGCGCCATGGGGCCGCCGGCGCCGTTATTCGGTCCCGGATAACGCAAGTCCCACACGAAGCGTTGCATGCCTGTTTCGTTCCGCAGGGATGACGCGCCGCCTCCACGCCCGCCGCGTCCTTCCTGAACGCCTGTCGCCGCACGGGCTGCGCCGACGCCGAAGTTGCGGATCGGTTGCCCCTTCGCGTCGAGCAGTTCGAGCTTGGTATCCGGTGCAGGCGGCGAGGCAAACCAGACATCGATGTGGGCCGCAGCCGCCGGATACTCGGGATCACCATTGCCACCGGAGCTCGGCGCATAACGGTACCGAATAGTGTCGCGCGGTTGGAAGAGATAGATCGGTGGCAATCCGCGTGGCGCGTCCTGTCCGTCGGGGAGCGGTGAGCCGTTGAGGCGTAGCACGGCGACGTTTGCCTGCGCGAACGTTGCGGGCGCCGGCCTAACTGGCGGCGCATGAGAAGGTTCGGCTGAAGCCTTCTCCTGGAGGCTTGTCGGTGCGGCACCGCCGAGTATCGCCGCCAGCTGCTGCAGCGGCGTGATGTCATCCATGATCCACAACGATCGACCCATCGTCGACAGCACCAGATCGTTGCGATGCACCTTGATGTCCGTCATCTGGGTGACGGGAAGGTTCTGCTGCAGCGGCTGCCAGTTTTTCCCGCCATTGAACGACACGAACATCCCGAACTCAGTGCCCGCGTAGAGGAGCCCTTCGCGCGCGGGATCTTCGCGGACGACGTGCACCGGATGATCGATGGGAATTCCGTTCTTGCCGTCGGTGAGCAGCGTCCAGCTCTCGCCGTAGTTGGTGGTCTTGTAGACGTACGGCCTCAGATCGTGCTCGCGCATGTAGCGATAGATGGACACGAACGCAGTGCCGCGATGGTGCGGCGAGTCTTCGATCGTTTGCACACGGCCGCCGGGTCCGAGGCCTTTCGGCGTCACGTTCTTCCACGTCTTGCCGTTGTCTCGCGTCACGTGCACCGGTCCGTCGTTGGCGCCGACCCAGATGACGCCTCTTTCGAGTCGCGACTCGACCATCGCGTAGATCGAGGAGTACACCTCTTCGCCCGTGATGTCGCGCGTGATCGGTCCGCCGGGGATGACTTGATACTGCCGCTCGTGCGCCGTGAGATCGGGGCTGATCGTCTCCCACGTCACACCTTCATCGGTCGATCGATGCAGCACGTGTGACGCCTGGTAGACGATGCGATCGTCGTGAGGCGAGAGATAGACGACAGTCTGACGCGGGAAGCGGTATTTGATCTCGTCCGGGTCATGACCGTACCGGTTCTGCGGGTAGATCCAGTAGTGCTTCTCCTGTCCGGTGTCGATGTTGTAGCGGCCGACTTCGCCTTTGCACGCGCCCCACACGACGCTGCCGTCTTTGCGGGCCCAGATTTGACCGGTTTCGCAGCCGGATGCCTGTTGCCAGACTTCCGCGGGATGATCGAGCCCCCATGAGTACGGCGAGTTGCTTGGAACGATGAGCGTCGAGTTGTCCTGCTGTGGCACGTACAGCCGATACGGATACCGCTCGTCGACAGCCACCATGTAGTACTCGCCGGTCGGCTGATTGAGTTGAGTCGACCAGCTCTTGCCGCCGTTCAGCGTGACGTTCGCGCCGCCGTCGTTGACTTCGAGCATGATGTCGGGGTCATCCGGATTGATCCAGACGCCGTGGTTGTCGCCGTGCGGCGTCTCAATTGCCGTAAACGTCTTGCCGCCGTCGGTAGATTTATGGAATCCGAGCTCGCTGACGAACAGTTCGTTTTCGTTCTTCGGATTGACGCTGACGTAATGGAAGTAGAACGGACGCGCACGCAGACGCTGCTGGTTGTTGACGAGCGACCAGCTTTCACCGGCGTCGACTGACTTGTACAGTCCGCCTTGATCGCCAAGGCCTTCCACCATCGCGTAGAGCACTTTCGGATTGCTGCGCGCGATGTCGAGATCGATCTTTCCGATCAGTTTCTCCGGAAGTCCGGCAGTGAGGTGCTTCCAGGTTTCACCGCCGTCGGTGGACTTGTAGATGCCGCCCTTGTCCGCTGGTCCGCCGCTGATGATGTCCCAGCCTTTGCGGAATCCGCGGTAGATGACCGCGTACAGCACGTTCGGGTTTTGCCAGTCGACTTCGATGTCGCGGCCGCCGTGCTCGTTGTCGACAAACAGCACCTTGCGCCACGACTTGCCGCCGTCGGTGGTTTTGAAGATGCCGCGATCCTCGTTCGGGCCGTACGGAGATCCAAGCGCGGCGAGCCACACGATATCCGGATTAGTCGGGTGAATTCGGAGGCCGCCAATCTGTCCCGATTCTTTCAGTCCCATGAACTGAAACGTGCGGCCGGCATCCGTCGACTTGTACACGCCGCGCCCGATGATCACGTTGGATCTGATCGCGGCGCTGCCAGTGCCGACCCAGACGTGATTGGGATTCGAGGGCGCGACATCGATCGATCCAATCGAGCCCGTCGCCAGGTCGTGCGCGCCGAGCGGAGTCCAGGTAATGCCGGCGTCTTCGGTTTTCCACACGCCGCCGCCGGTGGCACCCATATAAAAGGTGTGCGGCTGCCGTCGCACGCCGGTGAAAGCGGTGACGCGTCCGCCGCGCGAGGCGCCCACGCTGCGCCACTTGAGATCCTTGTACGCGGCGAGCGGCACAATCTGATTGGGGTCGCCTTGCGCGTGTAGAGCCGGTTGGCGTGCAGGGGCAACGCTGACGAGCAGTGCCGTCACCGCCGCCGCGCTCAGTAGTCGCAAGCTCCGAAAACGTGTGGTGTTCATGACCTGACCTCGAAGGCAGAAAGTGCAACAGACCCGTACAAACTGCGGCAAAACGCCTGATGAAAATGGGGCAGGCCCTTTTCACAGAAAGGGGCAGGCCCTTTGTCAGTATCCGCGAAGCCTCACAGAAAAGGGGCAGGCCCCTTTCTATGCGCCGCGCGTCGCGGGTACGGGCACCGGTGCTGCTGCGACCGCGCCTTTCTTCGGCAGCTGTACAACCCGAAGCACAATCGCCATGATTGCGGCGATGAACGCGAGTGCGGCGGCGCCATAAAACACTGCGGCCCAGCTGCCAAAGCGCTGGTACAGAAGTGCGCCCACACCCCCGCCAAATATCGATGCCACGCCCTTTGCGGTATACAAAAACGCGTAATTCGACGTCGAGTGTTTGGTCCCGAACCAATCGCCCGAAATCGACGGGAACAGCGAATAAATCTCTCCCCACGTGAAGAACGTCAGAACCATCGTGATCGTGAAGAGCGTGCTCGACGTCGTGCCGAACGTCACAACGCTCACAAGCGAGATGGCCTGCAGGAAGAACGCGATCACCATGCAGTTCTCGCGGCCAAGCCGATCTGACACGCCGCCCCAGAAGATTCGGCTCGTCCCATTTGCGACCGGACTCAACGTTGTCGCCGCTGTGAGCGCCGCGAGCGGCAGCCCGAACGCCTGCACCAGGGGTCCGGCCTGGGCAGTCGCGAGCAAGCCGCCAATTGACATCATCACGAACATCACATAGAGCATGTAGAACTGCGGCGTGCGCAGCATCTCGAGCGTCGTGAACTGTTCCGTGTTGCGCCGGCTCGTCGTGGTCTTGACGACTGCCTTGGGTGCCGCTGACGTTGCGTCTGCTTTCGGATGACGGAGGAACTGCGCGACGATGACGATCACTGTGCCCTGGAAGATTCCCGTCCAGAGAAACGCCGTCTGATACCCACGCGTATCAATCAGGTGACGAATCACCGGCACAAACAACGCTGTGCCGCCGCCGAACCCGGCGGCAATGATGCCGGCCGCGAGACCCCTCCGATCGCTGAACCACTTCAGCGCCGAGCCCACGCAGCCACTGTAGACGAGCGCGGCCCCTACGCCGGCAATCGCGTAAAAGAGATAAAGCTGCGGAAGCGACCAGCCGGTGCTCTTCTGCATTGGGACGACGAACAGCGTCCACGCGTATTGCAGGTTGGCGATCATGATCATCGCCACGAGCGAGGCGACCAACTGGAACCATCGATTGTTCATGACCTCTCCTTCTCACGTACTCGCGCGCGGTGCCGATCGAGCAGCTTCGCGCACGCGTAGACGGCTCGTGTCGACGGCATCGGGACGCCCACGCGCTCGCCGAGCTCGAGGACTCCGCCCACGACGGCATCGAGCTCCATCGGGCGTCCCGCCTCGATATCCTGCAGCATGGATGTCTTGTGCTCGCCGACTTTCTCGGCGCCGGCCATGCGTTGATCGATCGACACAGGCAACTCGATCCCGAGCCGCGCAGCAACACGATCGGCTTCGATCATCATCTGCCGCACCAGCGGTCCAGCGTCGGGATCGCGCACGAGCTCGACGAGCGTTGCGCCGGTGAGCGCGCTCACGGGATTCAGCGAGACATTGCCGAGCAGCTTCACCCAGATCTCGTGTCGAATTCTCGTCGTGATGGGCGCCCGGAGTCCAGCCGCCACCAGCATCTCCGCCAATTGCCGCACGCGATCCGATCGCGACCCGTCAGGCTCGCCAAGCGAGATGCGGTTGCCCTCGATGTGGCGGATCACACCGGGACACACAATCTCCGTCGAGAAATAGACGATCGATCCAACGACACGCTCGCTTTCTATCGCTCCGGCGATAACGCCGCCGGGGTCGACGGTTTCGAGGCGCAGCCCGTCCAACTCCCCGCCAAGACGCTGAAAATACCACCATGGAATGCCGTTTTGAGTGCTCACGACGATGGTGCCGGATCCGAGCAGCGGCCGCAGGCGTGGCGCCAGATCGGTCAACTGATGGGCCTTCACCCCGAGGAAAATGACGTCTACCGCGCCGATGGAGGCGAGGTCTCCGGACACTTTCGGATGAGCTTCCTGCTCATCGCCGATCGCGCTGACAATGCGCACTCCGCGGTCGCGCATTGCGTCGAGATGCGCACCGCGAGCAAAAAGCGTCACGTCCTGTCCCGTCAGCGCGAGGCGCGCGCCCACATACGCGCCAATTGCGCCTGCACCGGCGACGAGGATCCTCATGCGGACTTGGCGTACGCCGCGGCGACGATGCGACGCTGAATCTTGCCGGTGGCCGTGCGCGGAATGGCGTGGGTGATGTGAATCTTCTTCGGGCACTTGAATTCCGCGAGGCGCTCGCGGCAATACGCCATGATGGCGGCCTCGTCGGCGTTGGCGCCTTCCCGCAGAACGATAGCCGCCGCCACTTCTTCGCCCCACATCGTGTGTGGCACGCCAAAGGCGACGGCTTCAGCCACCGAAGGGTGTGTCATCAGGACTTCGTCGATCTCACGCGGCGAGATCTTCTCGCCGCCCCGATTAATGAGCTCCTTGATGCGCGCGACGAGGGTGAGGTAGCCCGGCTCGTCCAGGATGCCTTGATCGCCTGTGCGGAACCAGCCGTTGATAAACGACAGTTTGTTGGCTTCGGGATTGTTCTCGTATCCATCGATGACGTTCGGTCCCTGGATCACAATCTCGCCGGCTTCGCCGCCCTCGAGCAAATTACCGTTGGGACTCATGATGCCGATGCGCACGCCGGTACCGGTGCCCACTGAGCCGGGTTTTCGCGCGCCAGGCGGCAGCGGGTTCGATGTCATCTGATGCGACGCTTCGGTCATTCCGTACGCCTCGAGCACCGGCACACCAAACGCCTGCTCCATCGTCTGCATTGTTTCCGGCGATAGCGCAGCGCTGCACGATCGAATGAATCGCAGCCGTCCCGTATGCGTGTGTTCCCCCTTTTTGAGACGAGCGACCAGCAGTTGGTGCATGGTCGGCACGGCCGAGAACCACGTGACGTGATGTTCGCGAACGGTGCGCCAAAAACTCAGCGGATTGAAGCGCGAAGGCACGATCGCCGTGCCGCCGCTCGCCAGCGTCGAGAGCATCGACGCCACGAGACCGTGAACGTGAAACAGCGGCATCACGCACAACGACACGTCTTCCGGTGTCAGTTGGTAGGTGCGGAGGACGTTCTCCACGGACGCGGCAAGATTGCGATGCTTGAGCGGAACACGTTTTGGGCGTCCTGTGCTCCCGCTCGTATGCAGCACCAGCGCGACATCCTCGGAATCCGGCGGCGCGGCGTTGCGCGTGCCGGCGGAAAGTGAGAGTTGCACAGCATCCTTGACGGCTGCGCTGACGGTCACCACGGGCACTCGGTCAGAAGCGGCGCGGCGCGCTTCCGCTGCGCCGACGTCGGGTAGAACGAGAAGCCGAGCGTTCGTGTCATCGAGGTAAAAGCGGAATTCGTCTTCCCGATAGCCCGGATTGAGTGGGGCAGCGGTTCCCGCAATCGAAGCCCCGAGAAAGCAGACGATTGCCGGGAGCCCGTTGGACAGCGACATCGCGACGCGATCGCCGCGACCGATGCCGGCGCTCGCAAACGAGTCAGCGACGGCGCGTACCTGGCGGCGCAGCGACTCGTAAGTGACGGTGACGTGTTCTTCCGGGAGGACGATCGCGGTCCGATCGCCAGGCGGGCGCTCAATGAGATCGAGAAGGGTCATGACGAACCTTCAATTCTATCGACAGCGGCGGCGTTCATTCCTAGACCACGTTCGCTTCGCCTTCCAGCGCGCGCGTGGCAAAGCGATCCGCCGCAAAGGGCGAGACGTCGAACTTCGGATCGCGACCGACGATGAGATCCGCGAGGATGCGGCCGGCGGCGGGCGAGTGCTGGAATCCATGACCGCTGAAGCCCGCAATCGTGTAGAAGCCACGCACGTCGGAAGAAGGTCCGATGATTGGATTGTGATCCGGGGTCATTTCATACAGCCCCGCCCACGCGTGAGAGACGGCAGCCTCGCCGAGTGCCGGCAGGCGTCGCACTGCGACGTCGATCACTTTCGGCAGGAAATCCCACCGTACGGTCGTGTCGAAACCGGGCCGCTCGTCAGGATCGCCCATCCCAAACAGGAGGCCAGCCCCTTCGCGATGGAAATAGAACGTCGATTCGAAATCGATCACCAGAATTCGCGACGAGGGCACGCTGCCGCGAAACGGTTCGTCATCCCAGCTGTGTGGCGTTTCACCGGGAGGCTGCGCGATGAAGATGTGTCTTCGCTCGGGAACGACCGGCACAACCATGCCCGCCATCCGTCCCACTTCGCCGGACCACGGGCCAGCGGCGTTGACGACGATATCCGTTGCGATAGAGCCGCTGGTGGTGCGCACCGCGCTCACCTTCGCATCGTGCACATCGATGGCGACCACTTCAGTGTCGCGCTGAATCTCCACGCCGCGGCTCTGCGCTGCGCGCGCAAATCCCATGGTTACGCCATTGGGATCGGCAACGCCGTCAATGCCGCAGAAGGTAGCGGCGAGGACGCCGTCTGCCGAGATGCCCGGCGCGAGACGCGTGGCTTCGTCTGGGGTCAGCCACTCGACGGGTATGCCGTGCGCGCGTTGCAGCTCCAGATTCCGCTGGAAGGCGGCAACACTTTCGTCGGTGCACAGGAGGAACAAGTAACCGTGCTGCCAGAAGTCAATCGGAGAACCGACAACGTGTTCGAACTCTGCGAACAGCGCAACCGATTCCTTGGATAATTCAATGTTGGCGGCATTGGAAAACTGATGGCGAAAGCCACCGGCGTTGCGACCGGTCGAGCCGGTCGCGAGCTGCGCTTCGCGCTCGATGAGCACAACGTTTGTCATCCCTCGTGCGGCCAGGTGGTACGCGACGCTCGCGCCCATGCAGCCGCCGCCGACGATCACCACGTCTGCCGTTGTTTTCATAAGTCCGCGAACGCATTCGCGATCTGGCAATATAGCAGCCGCGGAAACGGCCGCAGATAGCCGCAGATGGACACAGATGGCCGCAGATAGACGCAGATAGACGCAGATAGACGCAGATAGACACAGATGGATCTGGAGGCCCTATGACGCGCACTGCGTGTCTCACGGCAATCGCACTACTTGCATTCGCATTCGGGCATGCGCACGCGCAGGGCCCGCCGGACGCGGCGCCGCTGGCGCTTGTCGCCGATCGCGTGTTCGACGGCCAGAATATGCAAACGGGCTGGGTCGTCGTCGTTCGTGGCCAGCGCATTGAAGGTGCCGGACCCGCTGCGAGCACGTCTCCAGCGGGCGCGCGGACCATCAAGCTCGCGGGCATGACGCTCATGCCGGGTCTCATCGAAGGCCACTCGCATCTCTTGCTCCACCCGTATAACGAGACGCCGTGGAACGATCAGGTCGCACGCGAGCCGCTTGCGCTACGCGTCGCCCGCGCCGTGGGGCATGCGGAACGAACGTTGATGGCGGGGATTACGACGGTGCGCGATCTCGGGACCGAAGGCGCAGGTTATGCGGACGTCGGATTGAAGCGGGCAATCGACGAAGGCATCGTTCCCGGTCCGCGAATGATCGTGGCCGGGCCTGCGATGGTGGCGACAGGCAGTTACGGGCCGAAGGGGTTTGCGTCCGAGTGGACGGTGCCGCAAGGCGCGCAGGAGGCGAGCGGCCTCGATGACGTCACGCGGGTCGCACGCGAGCAGATTGGCCACGGCGTCGATTTCATCAAGGTCTACGCGGACTACCGCTGGGGCCCGAACGGAGAAACACGACCAACGTTCACGCTCGACGAGCTCCGTCGGATCGTTGAAGTCGCGCGCAGCAGCGGGCGTCCGGTCGCGGCGCATGCGTCGACGCCGGAAGGGATGCGCCGCGCCATTGAAGCGGGTGTTGAAACAATCGAGCACGGCGACAACGGTACGCCTGAGATGTGGAAGATGATGGTCGACAAGCACGTCGGCTATTGCCCGACGGTCGCCGCCGGTGACGCGACGGCCCAGTACGCGGGATGGAAGAAGGGCGTCGATCCCGAGCCCGCACGGATCGCAGCCAAGCGACAGACGTTCAAGGCGGCGCTCGCCGCCGGCGTTGCCATGTGCTTTGGCGGTGATGTGGGTGTGTTCGCGCATGGCGATAACGTGCGCGAGCTGGAAATCATGGTCGACTACGGTTTGCCGCTCGGCGATGCCGTGCGGATCGCGACGTCAGGCAATGCGCGGCTGTTTCATCTGGATGATCGGCTCGGATCAGTCAAGCAGGGGCTGCTTGCGGACTTGATCGGTGTGGAGGGCGATCCCACACGCGATATCAAAGCGCTCAGACGCGTGAAGATGGTGATGAAAGGCGGACACCTTTATCGCGCGCCGGAGCAATCGAATTGAATCACGGCGAGATTGTCAGTTTCTTTGGGGTGTCGCAGATCTGATTCGCGACACATTCAAGCGCGGCAAGTATCAGGACGTGATTCTGCCGCTCACCGTGTTGCGCCGCCTCGGTTGCGTGCTCGCCCATTCGAAAGAGAAGGTGCTCAGGCGGCAAGCGGAGCTTCGAGGCAAGGGACTGCAGGATCCGGATGCGCAGCTTCGCAAGGCTTCCGGGTTTGCGTGCGAGCGCCGCGGCAAGGTGCAGTTGATCGACGCGACGTCGTTCTGGGTGCCGATGCGCAAGAGCCTGGCGACAAACGCCGCGAGATCCCGCGCGAACGCGCCCTGGACATCCTCAACATCCTCAGCGCTTTCAAGGACGGCGAGACGCGCATGGTTACGAAAGACGGAAAGGCGGAAGAGGTCGTGGTCAGCCGGATATTCCCGACGACGCACTTCGGGTTTCGAAAGATCACGGTGGAGCGGCCGCTGCGGCTCAATTTCCAGGCGAGTCCCGAGAGAATCGCGCGACTCGAAGACGAAAAGGGTTTTCAGACGCTCGCCCAATCCAAGAAGAAGGGCGAGGCGGGCCCGCGGGAGCAGGCGGAAGGGCGCGCGTTGCTAGGAAGCAATCCGCAACCTCCTGCGCGGGATGCCAGCGACGTTCTTTAGCAATCGCGACGAGTTTGAAATTGCACTCGATCGCGCGTTTCAGGCGGGCGGTCTGAAGGCGTCGAGTCCGGCGAGGAAGGCGATCGTCTCCGGCCTGTCCGAGCGCGACGAGAGGGCTGCGATCTGCCGCGACACGCGCGGCGAACCCGAGCCGGATCCGGACCTTCGTGACACCGAGAGCGTGCCGTTGAGCGATAGCGTCGAGGCGTTCTTCGATCGCGAGATAAAGGCCCACGTTCCCGACGCATGGATTGACACGACCAAGCGTGATCCAAAGGACGGCGCGGTTGGCCTGGTCAAGTTCATGCGCCATCTCGCACAGGTCGTTCGAAACGGCCTCGGCGATCGTGCGGGTATGTGCATCGACCCGAAGATGCAGATCGTGCACGGCAAAACCGTGTGCGTGGTCAGTTGCCAGCGCAGTCCGGAACCCGTGTTTCTGAAGTGGAAGGGAATGGAAAGCGTGCCCGACGGCGATTTCTTTGTGAGGAGCGGGCCGGGGACGGTGAAGCTGCCGCCTGAGCGCGCGCGCGAATACATTCGGACGCGTTTCGAGACGCACACGTTGGGGACTGAATAAGCTCCGCACTGCGCGCGTTTTCAAGCGACGGCGGCCCTGAAGGGCCGCCACTACACGATGGTGTGGGCGCGAGGCGAGACCGGTAGTGCCGGGGTCGCTCAGATTATTCACAAAGGGCGCACGCGGGCGGTGAAACGAGCCGAAAACCCTCGAAGCGGCCAGTTTCAGGATGGCCGAAAAATGCGTTGGAAGCCGCTCTGGCAGATCCGGTGGATTTGCCGAGATCGTACAACCCACGACGGGACAGCCTGACGAGTTGTCATGCTGATGGCGACCGCCACGGCTGGAAACGCATTTTTCCTGGCTGCGACGGGGTTTGTCGGCGCGTTTCACCGCACGCGAAGCCGCGCGTGAATAACCTTCGAGGCCTCGTCCTGATTACCGCACGTTCTTGTAGACGTTCCCGCCCTTCATCACAAACCGCACCCGCTGAAGCGCGGTGATGTCCTGCAGCGGATCGCCGTCGACTGCCACGAGATCCGCTTCGAGACCCGGCGTGATCGATCCGGTTGTCCCCTGCAGGTTCATCGACTCCGCGCCTGCCGACGTCAGCTGCACAATGGCGTCCATCGGCTTCTGGCCGCTCTTTACGCGCTCGAGGGTCTCGCGGATGTCCTGGCCATGCGCACCGGCGACGGCGTCGGTCCCCATCACCATCTTCAACCGCGGCGTCTTCAGCGCCATCGTGAACATGGCCATCGCCTTTTCCATCGCGCCGAATCCTTCCTCCGTGTAGTTCCCGATGCCGAGGAAACGCTGCTTGTAACGGCACCTGCTGAAGGCGCAGCTTTGTGGATCTTCGAGCCGCGAACGGTCACTACCGCATTGCGCGTGACGCCGCCTTTGCCGTCGATCACTTGCGCTGCGCGAATGGTGATGGGCGGCGTCTGCTGTGCGTAAAGCGTTGCCAGGCTGCCGATAAGAACGAGAGCACCGGTGATTCGCATAATCCTGATCGGGGGCAATTTCACAACTACACGGAACTTGTGAACTCAACTTTGAACTGGAAACTGGTAACTGGGAACTCGCGGCGGCATACACGCGCGCTAAAGTTCCGCGTGTCATGCCGCAGATAGCCTCATCTCGCGGCGCGGAACAGATCGTCCGCTCCCTGCAGAATGATATTCCTCAATCGGACGGGATATCCGGGTGACAGCGTATCCAGAAACTGCCGCACGGTCTTGGCGACTTCGCGCGAGTTGTGCCCGGAGAGCGTCGCGTTGATCCACCGCGTCGGGAAGAAGATATCGCCGGTCTGCTGAATTTCCTGCAGGAGCTGCAGACTCGGCAGCACGTATTTCGCCGATGGCGCGGCGCGCAGGGGGTGGTGCAGATACTCCAGACCCTCGAGCACCCAGGGTTCCCGACGACGGTTGGCGACGTCTTTGAGACTGAGAAACCAGCGTTCACGCTCCGCGGGATCAGCCGACAACGCGGGCATGACGAACTGAAAACGTGCCTTTCGATCCGGATTCTGCATCCGCCCGAGCTGCGTCTCCAGGATGGCTTTCCATCCCGGCACCTCACGTACCGCGAGCTCCTGTGCGAGCGACGCGTAATCGGCTTCGGCGAGCGGCAGGCCAGGGACCGGCTCCTTCTGTTCCCAGACACGCTGCAGCCATGCGAGCGTCTCTTTCGTCAGAGAGACATCGCGCAGCGCACTGAACCACGCAGACTTTTGACTTGTCGTCGTTGCGGTGTCGAGTCCCTTTTTCAGCAAGGTCTCGAGCGTCACCAGCCGCGTCTCCCGCTCCGCCGGTTGGAGGAATCGCCACCACGCCGCGCGCAGATAGCCGAGCGTACGCGAGGTGAGTTGTTCATCAGTCTCGCGGGGCAATGCGTTCGTTGCCAAATCGACGAAGCGGGACGCCGGGAACGCGTGATCGAGCATGTTGTCCCATAACGTGACCCAGGCGGCGCCTCGCGTGAGCGGGTCGGCAATGTCCGGGAGCGCGGTGGACAAATAGGTCAGTGACGCCGGATCGAGTGCGAAGGCCCCGTACGCCCAGCCGCCGCCGTTTGGAAGCACGTAGAGGGGCACGGGCTTGCTCACGGCCTCGCGAGCTTCGGAGACGGCGCCCCCGAGCGGCACGACAAGCTGCGCCGAACGATCTCTGTAGCCGAGCGTCACGCGAAGCTCCTGGGGCCAAATCACGGAAGGTTCCTCACGACGGTTCCTTACGGTTGTTCCAGACGCAGGTTCACGTGCGTTCGTGACGGCTCCCGCGGACGTGCGCCCCTGATCGGGGAATTGACGAAACACAAGCTTCGTTATGTGTCCGCCGGTAACGACGAGCTCCGTGACAATTCTTGGCCGGCCGGGCTCCTCGACCCAAACGTGGCTCCACGTCTTCAAGTCGACGGGCGTGCGCTTGTCCAGCACGTCGATGAGATCGTTCCACGTGGCGTTGCCAAACGCATGCGTCTTCAAGTACTCGCGCAATCCGTCGTGGAAGGTCTCTTCGCCCATGAGCGCTTCGAGGTGACGCATGACGATGGGCGCTTTCTGATAAATGATGTTGCCGTAGAGCGATCCGGCCTCGTCCAGATTGTCCAGCGCTTGCCGAATGGGGTTCGCGCCGGCCGTGCGATCGACTTCGTAGGCACCCGGATAGTGCGCGAGCAGAAATCGAAGCTCGTGATTCACCTCGGGGAACGACGGGTTTACGATCTTTGCCGCCATGAAGTTGGCGAACACCTCCTTCATCCACACGTCGTTGAACCACTGCATGGTCACGAGATCGCCAAACCACATGTGCGCCGTCTCGTGCGAGATCGTGGACGCTCGGCCGAGAAACTGGTTCTGCGTCGCGGATTCCTCCAGCAGCATCGCAGGTGCGTTATAGAGAATCTTCCCCGCGTGTTCCATGCCGCCGAATTGAAAGGCGGGAATCATCACGAAGTCGAACTTGCCGAACGCGTACGGAATGCCGGTGTACTGCTCCATGTATTGAATCGCACGCGCGTGGAGATCGAAGATCGCGTCCTTGTTGCGGACGACCTTCGCGGCGTCTGTCTCACGATGAAACATGTGAAACGTACGGCCGTTGCGCTCGGCCGTTTCGACTTTGAAGTCGCCGGCAATGAACGCAAAGAGATACGTCGGCAGCGGCTGGGTCTCGGTAAAGGTGTGTTTGGTGCGGCCGTTGGAAGTGGTCGCGTCGAGTTCAGCACCGTTTGCCGCGGCAACCCACTTGTCGGGAACGTCCAGGGTAAGCGTCCACCGGGCCTTGAGGTTCGGTTGATCGAACACCGGGAACGCGAGATGCGCGCGCGCCGGTACGAACAGCGTGTACATGAAATCCGCGCTGCGATTGAGCGAGGCGTCGCCGGCC
>WNFU01006816.1_pt1 | contig 32166 bp, 37 predicted proteins | sample 5400121 | NCBI WGS metagenome assembly WNFU01 (sample SAMN13153360, study PRJNA577476) | soil metagenome | isolation source: 100 cm soil or saprolite under grassland replicate 1 | place: USA:California | collected 2016-06-15
CGCTCGCCTTCGGCCTCTCGCAGGAGGACGATGGGCTGGTTCGTCGGCAGCTCGATCCGGACCCCCGCGAGCGACATCTCGATCATGGCCTCATCAGGAAATCTAGCCCTCCCCTCCCCCTCCGACAACCTAGGTGGCGCGGTTACGACCGGTGTCGGGCGGGGGCACGGCCGGCGGGAGACCTGTGAGGTACGGGACGAGGAGGTCCGGGTCCGCCGAGAGCGCGGAGAGATCTTGCACGGCAAGGATATCGGGCAGGTTCCGGTATCGCTCCTGGAAGTCGAGCCCATATCCCACCACGAACACGTCGGGGCAATCGAAGCCCACGTACCGGATGGGAAGGGGCGTGATACGGCGCACGGACTTGTCCAGAAGCGCGCACACCTCCACCGAGGCAGGCTGCCGCGATTCCAGGACCGTGATCAGGTACGACAGCGTGAGCCCCGTGTCGACGATGTCCTCGACGATCAGGACGTCACGCCCGCCGACGTCTACCTCCAGGTCCTTCACGATGCGGACCCGGCCCATCGACTCGGCCGCTCCCCCATACCGAGAGATCGACATGTAGTCGATCGCGATCGGTAGGTGGATGCGGCGCATGAGGTCGGCGAGGAAGACGGAGCCGCCTTTCAGGACTGAGATCAGGACGGGAGCGCGTCCCTCGTAGTCCCCGGTGATGTCGCGGCCAAGCTCCTCGATCCGCCGGCGGATGTCCTCCCGTCCGAACAAGACGGTCACGTCCTTCGACATCCGGCCGGATGGTAACAGGGTCACCCGAACAAGGACGTCAGCACGCTCGAGACGCCGTGCACGACCGCCGCGCCGGCCCGGCGCCACCATGGTCCGGGCTCGGCAGGAGGTGGACTTGGCAGGGCGCTCACCACGAGCGGCACCCGTCCGAGCGGCAGGTTCGCCGCGGACACCTTCAGGTAGCCCACCCGCTCACCTATCGCCGGGGGGAACGCGACGTCCGGGAGCACGGTGACCACCCGCTGGATCCCGGCGTCCACCGGGACGAGCCCCGTCAGCCCCCGGCCGGCGGAAACCCGAACGTCCCGCCCGCCGATGGCGATCGACCCAAAGCCCTGTCCGCCGGCCACCAGTTCGCGCCACTCGAAGGACCCGAAGCCGTAATCGAGGACCTCGGCCGCGTCGGAGAACGGTTCTCCGGGCTCGCCCAGGATCACGGCGACCAGGCGAAGCCCATCCCGGGCCGCGGCGGCCACGACACAGAACCCCGCGGGCGTGGTGAAGCCGGTCTTGACTCCGACGGCGCCCGGATACAGCCACAGCAGGACGTTGCGGTTCTGGATCATCCGATGCCCGCCCGACGGTGAGGGGATTCGATGGAACTTCGTCCGGACGATCGAGGCGAACAGCGGGCTCTCGAACGCCGCCATGGTCAACACGGCAAGATCGCGGGCGCTCGAGTACCCGGTGTCATCGAGCCCGTTCGGAGAGGCGAACCGCGTGTCGGCAAGGTGCAGTCGGCGAGCCTCGGCGTTCATCTCGTCGACGAACGCCTCGACCGAGCCGGCGACATGTTCGGCGAGCGCCACGGCGGCATCGTTCGCGGACTGCAAGAGCAAGGCATAGAGCAGGTCCTGGATCGAGATCCGCTCCCCGGGGACCAACCCAAGCTCCGCAGCGACCGCCGATGGCGCCGGCGCCGCGGCGTTGGGACTCACCGTCACGACGTCCGAGGGATCCGTGCGCTGGATGACGATGAGCGCCGTCATGATCTTCGTGATACTGGCGATGGGACGCCGTTCCTCGGCCTGGGTTCCCCACAAGATCTGGCCGGTGTCCAGGTCGGCGAGGACCGCAGCGCGGGCCGCGACCGAAGGCAGTTGGTTCGACGGGGGCGGCGTGCGTAGGACCTTGGGGAAAGGAGAGGGCGACGTCCCTCCGCCGGAGATGGGCACGGGCGTCGGCGGAGGTGTCTGGCCGGGCCCGGCCAAGCCGACCGAAGGAAGAAACAGGAACAGCGTCGCCAGCGCGACGAGTGCGATCGGTATTCGCCGCCGAACCCGGCCATCGTGCCACACGACGAGAAGGTTACGGCGAGGTCAGATGCTGCCGCAGGTTGTTCCGCAGGAGCGCCTGCTTCAGCTTACGAGACGCCCTCGAAAGGTCCCCCAGGGAGCCCACTGCCGTCTTTCGCGCGTCGGGGTTCCGTTGGCGGAGCTGGGGCATGATGATCGACTCGAAGAAGCTCGCCTCACGCTCGGCGAAGTGCCGGTACATCGTGAGGTGACGAGGTTCGACCCCGTACTTGAAGAAGTCCTTGACGATGGAGAGCACCACGTAGTCATCGCCGTCGTAGTACCTCGCCGAGTCGGGGCCGTGCGATGACACGAGCCCAAAGGACTCCAGCTCCTTGATCCGTTCCTTGTCGATCCCGGTGGCCGTGGACATCTCCTCGATGGACATCTGGAGGCCCGTGGGTGGCTCGGCCAGTTCCTCCTGGATCTCCTTCCCCACCGCCTCCCGATCGTCGAGCCCTTCGCCCGGTCCCGTCTCCTCGGTCAGCAGCCGGTCTTTGATCACCTTGAGGGGCAGGTACTCGTCACGCTGCATGCGCAGGATCTGCTTCAGCCGATCAACGTCCTTGTCGTAGAACTTTCGATACCCCGAGGGCGTCCGCTCCGGCTCGATCAGGCCCTCGGACTCGAGGAACCGGATCTTCGAGATCGTGATGTCGGGGAACTCCGTCTTCACCGACACCAGGACCTCACCGATCGACTGGTAGCTGCGCGTGGCCACCTCCCTCACTCTCCCGCTTGGAAGAAGACCAGCTTGAATTTCCCGATCTGGATCTCGTCACCAGCCGCGAGCTTCGTGGCCTCCACCCGCTCACCGTTCACGTAGGTTCCGTTCAGGCTGCCCCGGTCGTGGATGGAGAACTCCGTACCCTCCCGGCGGATCTCGGCATGCTTTCGCGAAACCGTGATGTCGTCGAGGAAGATGTCGCCGTCCGTGCTGCGGCCGGCGGTGGTGACTTCGTTCTCGATCAGGAAGGTCGAGCCCGCGTTCGGGCCCCGTTTGACCACGAGCAGGGCCTGTCCCGGCTGGAGCTCCTCCCCGGGGAACGGGAACTCCTCGCCGGCTTCCTCGTCGACCTCCACCGGGGTGATACCCACGGTCGTCTCGTCCAGGAGCGGAGCGCCGCAGTTGGCGCAGAACCGGGCTCCGTCCTTGTTCGGATGTCCACATCGCGTGCAGTACAAGCTCGGTCGCCCCTTAGGTCAGACCTCCTGCTGAGGTTCGAGGTTGAGCGTTGCGGCCCAGCCTCGACCGAAGGTCGAAGTTATCGTAGCTGGGTTGAAGGGTCAACTGGGGAAAAAGGGGCTATTCCGCCTCGGCCTGGCGAAGAAAGGCCTGGTAGGTGGCCGCGTCCATGAGGGATTCGAGCTCGGAGGGGTCTGCCCCCTCGACCACGACCATCCACCCGTCACCGTAGGGAGACTCGTTGACCAGCTCGGGACGTTCGTCCAGGAGCGCATTGCGCTGGGTGATGGTCCCGGTCACCGGGCTGTACACGTCGGAGACCGATTTCGTCGACTCCACCTCGCCGAACGGCTGCATCGAGGTGACCTGCGTCCCCGGCTCGGGGATGTCCACGTATACCACGTCACCCAGCGCGTCCTGCGCGTAGTCGGTGATCCCGACCCTCACCCGGCCGCCGCCGCCCTCGTCGCGCACCCACTCGTGCTCCTTCGTATACCGCAGATCCTGAGGGAACTCCATGTAGTGCTCTCCCTGTGGTGAAGGTGCGTCGACCTGAACCTCAAACTATCATCCCGCCCTCGGGCGCCGATAGCTCATGTCGAGCCCGACTCGAGGGCTCGCCGAAGGTCCCCGGCATACAGGACAGTGGCCAGGTAGTACTCCACGATGCCAGCCACGTAGATCGCCCACCCGACCGCTCGGGCCGCGGCGGGAAACGCGTAGCCGAGGTTCCCCCAGGCGATCAACCCGATCGCCACCACCAGGCTGAACGTGGCCAACTTCCCGACGAAGCGGACCTCGATCCGTACCTTCCACGCGACCAGGAGCAGCATGCCGGCGATCACGATGCCCACGTCTCGAACCAGGATCAGCAGCGCTGCCCACAAGGGGAAGGCGCCTCGTACGACCAGGGCCACGAGGCCGGCGGCGATGGCCAGTCGGTCGGCCATGGGATCGAGCATCTTGCCCACGTCGGAGACCTGGCCTGTGCGGCGAGCGACATAGCCGTCCAGCCAGTCGGTGCTCACCACGAAACCGAACAACAGGAGCCCGGTGAACGTGGTGTCCCGGTCCACGATGAGCCACACGAATGCCGGCGTGAGCAGGATCCGGGCGACGGAAAGTGCGTTGGGCAGGGTCACGATGGCTGAGGATGCTTCGTTCGATGCCCCGCTGAACCTCTCGCTCATGCCTGATCGCAACCTACCATCGGCGGACTGCACGACCTGAGGGCGCGCAATGTGAGGGCGGACTCGAGGCCAAACGAACCTCAACCTACGGACTAAGGTGAGGAATCCGTGGAAGAAAGAGTCGGTGAATCTGGGCTTGTGGTCGAGAGTGACTTACACTACCGATTGGCCGGCCGGAGCCTCCATGAGCACGAGCATCTCCGGATCCGGTCCGAGGTGGCCCGGGTCTTCCCCCCGGGCCACCTTCAATCGGAGAGCCGTCGTGGTCGATCGGCCTCGTCCTGTGTTCCTCGTCTCGTCGGGCCGGCCGGATTCGAACCGGCGACCTTCTGACCCCCAGTCAGACGCGCTAACCAAGCTGCGCCACGGCCCGCGAGCCTCGATTGTATCGGCGCCGGGCCTTGATCCTCACCGCCCCCCTCCGCGGGGCCGCTTGGCCCGGAACCGCAGGCGGATCGGGACCCCGCCCAGGCCGAAGGCCCGTCGCAGGCGTCCCTCCAGGAACCGCCCGTAGGAGGGTGAAGGCGGCCTTCCACCGAACAAGACGAACGTTGGAGGGCCGGCCGAGACCTGTGTGCCGTAGCGATACCGGACCCCCCCCGGCGATGGTCGCTCGTCCTGGGCGTCGGAGAGCACGCGGTTCACCTCGCCGGTGGGCACTCGTCTCCCCCAGCGCTCGTGGAGGTTCACCAGCCCAGACTGGAGCCCAGTCATCCCCGCGCCGGTCAGTGCGGACGTCCGCCACACGGAGGCGCCCGAGAACACCGCGACGGCCTCGACCAGCTCCTTGTACGTGGGGTCCTTCTCCTGAACGAGATCCCACTTGTTTGCGATCAGGGCCAGCCCCCGGCCGGTCTGCATCACCCGGGCGGCGATCCTCCGATCCTCCGAAGTGAAGCCCTCGCTCGCGTCCAACACGAGCATGGCCACGTGCGCCCGCTCGATGGCCCGCACGGCGCGCACGTAGCCGTAGTACTCGACACCCTCCGTGCGGGACGGACGGCGAAGGCCCGCGGTGTCGACGAATCGGACGCGGCCGCCGGGCCAGGGCACCACGGCGTCGACGGCGTCGCGGGTGGTGCCTGCATCCTCGTACACCACGGAGCGCTCCTGTCCGACCAACCGGTTGAACAGCGACGACTTCCCCACGTTCGGCCGGCCTACGATGGCGAAGCGCGGCTCCCCCGCTTCCTTCTCCTGGTCCCCCTCCTGGTCATCCATCGGCTCGACCCGGGGAAGGAGCATGACGATCCGGTCGAGCAGATCTCCGGCCCCCCGCCCGTGGAGCGCCGAGACCGGCACGGGCTCACCCAACCCCAGCGAGAAGAACCGCGCGGCGTCGGCATCCTCCCGGTCCGAATCGACCTTGTTGGCCACGAGGAGGACAGCGGCCCTGGCCCGGCGGAGCCGCCGGGCCAGGGCCTCGTCCTCCTCCTGCTCCCCGATCTGAGCGTCCACCACCAGAAGGACGACGTCGGCGTCCTCCGCCGCCGCCTCCGCCTGTCGACCAACCAGGGCATCGACCCCCCGGGCCCTGGTGGCGAAACCGCCGGTGTCGACGACGCGGAACCGCCGCCCCCGCCACTCCGCCTCCAGCTCCACCCGGTCGCGGGTGACGCCAGGGCTCGCGTGAGCGATGGCCTCCCGCCGGCCGAACAGACGGTTCGCCAGGGTGGACTTCCCCACGTTCTGCCGGCCCACCACGGCCACGGTCGGCAGCCGCGGGGCCGGGCGGCCCCGCCCCTCCTCACCGTCCCCGCTACGCACCCGGGGCCTCCAGCCGCTCGCGAGCGATCGCCAAGGCCTTGTGGAGGACCTCGTCCGGGTCCGTTCCCGTGGTGTCGAGGAGGACGGCGTCCGGGGCCGGGACGAACGGGTTCACCCGCTCGTCCAGGGCGTCGCGAGTGACAAGAGCTTCGGCCACATCGGGGGTTGACGTTGGGCCGCCGCTCGAGGTCGGAACCGCATCATGGCTGGAGAGGGACCCGCGCCGCTCGCGGACCCTGCGCTTCGCCCGTTCATCCGGCGCCGCAACCAGGAAGATCTTGACCGCGGCATCGGGGAACACCACGGAACCGATGTCACGGCCCTCCATCACAGCTCCCCCGCTGCCCAGCCGACGCTGCTTGTCCCTGAGTACGGCCCGAACCTCGGGGTGACGAGAGAGCGTCGAGACGTTGACCTCGACCTCAGGGACGACAAGGTCGGGCGATGGAGGCTCACCGTCGATGAAAACAACCGGAGGTGAAAGCCTCGAGCTGAGGTCGAACTTGATTCCGCGAGCGACCCGAGCCAAGGCTGGACCGTCCTGCAGGTCGACCCCCTCCCGGAGCGCCCGCAGGGTCGCCGCCCGGTACATCAGCCCGGTATTGACGTACGGAAGCCCGAGGGCCCGGGCCATCCGTTCGGCCAGCGTGCTCTTGCCCGAACCGGCCGGCCCGTCGATGGCCACTACCCGAGCGGCCACGTCACGCCGCCCCGACCCCGGCCCCCAACGCCCTGAGGGCCGTGAGGAAGCCCGGGAAGGACACCTCGGACCACTCCATGCCATCGATCTCGCATGGGGCCCGGGCTCCGAGCGCCGCGACCGCCGCCGCCATGGCCAGGCGGTGGTCGCCGCGGGCGGAGGTCCTGCCGCCGGCCAGCCCGCCGCCCTCAACCACCAGGTCCTCACCCTCGACCCTGGCCTGGCCGCCCAGGTCCCGTACCATCTCGGCCACCCCGGTCAGCCGGTCGCTCTCCTTGGCTCGAAGCTCGGCGGCGCCGGCGAACCGCGTCTCCCCCTCGGCGTGGGCGGCGAGGGTCGCGAGGACCGGCACCTCGTCGATCACGAGGGGCAACTCTCGCGCCTCCACCTCGGTGCCAAGCAGCCCCGCCACGCGAGCCACGAACAGCTCACCCACCGGCTCGCCCAGCTCCTCTCCGATCAACCGGAGTTCGGTGCCGACGCCCATGCGGTCCAGGACCGACAGGAAGCGCGTGCGGGTCGGGTTCAGCCCGACGCCTCGGATGATGAGCTCCCCTCCGGTGAGGGTCGCCGCCCCCACCAGGAAGGCCGCGGACGACACGTCGCCTGGCACTTCCGCCTCGAAGCCCTCGTGCTGGAACCGGGAGACGGAGACGGTTCGCTCCCCCACCTCCAGGCGAATGGGTGCGCCCAGCCGACGGAGGGCACGTTCCGTGTGGTCTCGGGTCCCGGCCGGCTCCACCACCGTGGTCCAGCCATCGGCCGCCAGGCCGGCGAGGAGGATGGCCCCCTTCGCCTGGGCCGTGGGCACGGCCAGAGCGTGGCGGATCCCCCGTAACGGGCCGCCGTGGACCTCCACCGGTGGATGCCCCTGGTCGGTGTGGACCGACGCGCCCATCTCCCGGAGTGGCTCGGCCACCCTTTCCATGGGCCGCGCGCAAAGGCTCTCGTCACCCGTCAGGGTGCAGGCGAACGGGGACGCCGCCAGGACCCCGATGAGCAGTCGCATGGTGGTGCCGGAGTTGCCGCAATCGAGAGGTCGTCCGGGGACGTGGAGCCGGTCCCTTCCCTCCCCCTCGATGATCAGCTCGGCCCGGGCCTCAGTCGGATCAACCCTGCCATCGACCGTGAACCCGGCGCCGATCCCCTGGTGCTCGAGCATCGAACCCCAAGCCTCAAGCCGAGGTCCAGCGTGGCCTCCGCCCACCGCCGCAAGGCATCGGGCGGTGGATCCCACGTCAAGGGCCTCGGGGAGCCCCCTCAGCACGGATGTCCCCCGGGCCGTGGCCGAGAGGATCAGCCAGCGATGAGCGATGGACTTGTCTCCAGGGACGGCGATCTCGCCCTCCACCGTGCCACCGGGCTCGACCAGGATGCGCACGTCGGCCCCTAGGCCAATCGGATCGGCCGCGGAGGAGACAACGGTGAGGTGGACGGTGCCCCGCCCGCCTTCCGGTGAGTGGACGATCTGCAGGTCCTCGATGTTCACGCCGGCGGTCCCCAGGCACGCGGTGAGGTCGGCAAGCGCCCCGGGCCGATCCGGGACGGCCACCTGGAAAACGGACACTCCCGTCCTCACCGTGGGCTTGGCCCCGAGCGTCAGGCGGGCCTCCTTCGCCTCGGCGAACGCCCGCTCGACGTCTCGGCCCGATCCGGCGATGACCATGTCGCGGATCTCGCCCAGGCGCTTGGCGAACAGGTCGATGGCCTCGGCGATCTGGGCTCGGTTGGCCAGCAGGATGTCGCTCCACAGATGCGGGTTGGAGGCTGCCAGGCGAGTGAGGTCCCTGAACCCGCCGGCGGCCAGGAGCAGGATGTCGGGCTCGCCCGCCTCCTCCGTCGCGGCCAGGCCCATCAGTGCGGTCGAGGCCACCTGCGGCAGGTGGCTGACCATGGCCACCAGCCGGTCGTGGCGAAAGGGGTCCATCACTACCGGCCTGGCCCCGACCATCTCCACCCAGGCCGAGAGCCGTGCCGTCGCGGCCTCCAGAGAGGCCGCCGATGGAGTCAACACCCACACGATCCCGTCCAGGACCGAGGCGGAGGCCCCGTCGGGCCCCGAGCGCTCCGAACCGCCCATGGGATGGCCACCTACGAATCGCGGCTTGTTCCCACGCGGGACGGTCCTCTCGACCTCAACCAACACGTGAGACTTCACGCTGCCGACGTCGGTGACCACGGCATCGGTGGTGGCGGCCAGCGCCTCCGACGCCACTCCGGCGATGCTCGGCACCGGAGTGCACACGAAGACGAGGGAAGCCCCCGCCACGACCTCAGCAACCGAGCCTCCCGGCCTCAGTCCGGAGCGCTCTGCGGCCCGGGCGAGCACGTTCGGGTCGGGGTCGAACCCCCGGACCTCTTCGCCGATGACTCTGGCAGCCATGGCGATGGAGGTCCCGATCAGGCCCGTCCCGACCACCGCCACCCGTTCACCCGAGGTCATCGCGTAGGGACTCCGCCCCGTCGAGGTAGGTGTGGGCCACCCGGTCGGGTGGACGATCCGTGTAGAAGTGCATGAGGACCCGGACGACCCTCGGCATCGCGCCCTCGACCGGGATCTCTTGGGCGCAGAGAAGGGGTACGTGGCCCAATCCCAACTTTCGAGCCGCCTCGGCCGGGAATGCCGATCGGAGGTCGTCGGTGGCGGTGAAGAAGACGCTCACGATGTCGTCGCCGACCACCCCGTTCCGCTCGAGCATCGCCGAAAGGAGCCGCTCCGTCGCGGACAGCACCGAATCGGTGGCGTCCTCCGCCACACGGATGGCCCCTCGGGCCGCACGGACCTTGGGATCTGCCACGGTTCGCTCGAACCCTCAGGCTACAGGGACACAGAAGGCCGTCGCCTCGGCAAGCATGCCGCCGCCGCGCGGATGCGACTACAGCCCGGCCGCTCGATACAGGGCTCGCACCTCCGAGGAGGAGAGATCTCGCCGCTCGCCGGGGCGAAGCCGGCCGAGCCTCACCGGGCCGACCCGGAGACGGATCAACCGGCGCACCGGCAGACCAACGGTGCCGAGCATCCGGCGGACCTCGCGCTTGCGACCCTCGGCCATGACCAACCGGATCGCCCCTTTGCCCCCCGATCGAGCGACCGCGCGGGCCGCCACGGCCCGGGCTGGGCCGTCCTCGAGCTCCACTCCCCGAATCAGCCGGGCGATCTGCTGCTTGGTTGGGATGCCCTCCACCTCGGCCAGGTATTCCTTCTCAACCCCGTGCCGGGGATGAAGGAGCCGGTTCGCCAGCTCGCCGTCGTTCGTGAGCAGCAGGAGTCCCTCGGTCTCCCGGTCCAACCGTCCCACTGGGAAGACCCGGACACCCTCCGGAAGATACGTGCCCAGCTCCGTCTCTGCGTGCGGGTCCCGCAACGTCGTGGTCACCCCCGTCGGCTTGTGCAGCGCCAGGTAGCGGAGGCCGGGGTTGACGCTCGCCCGGCGCCCGTCCACTTCCACGACGTCACGGGATGGATCCACCCGGTCGCCCAGGAGAGCCACCTGCCCGTTCACGCTCACCCTGCCGTCGCGGATCAGGTCCTCGGAGGCCCGGCGCGAGCCGAACCCGGCCCGGGCCAGGGTCCGCTGCAACCGCTCCTCGGGCATGGCTGAGGAGCTACTCGCCTCCCGCCTCGGCCTCGGCTTCCTCCCCGGCAGCCTGGCCGAGCAACGGGGCGAGTGGAGGGAGCGCGGAGAGTGAGGGAAGTCCCAGTCGCTCCAGGAAGCCTGGGGTCGTCCCGTACACGATGGGGCGGCCCGGGCCCTCTTCCCGGCCAACCTCGGCCACCAGCCCTCGGTCCACCAGTGCTCGAATGACCCCGTCCGAGTTCACCCCCCGGATCCCCGCGATCTGGTGCCGGGTCACCGGCTGCTTGTAGGCCACGATGGCCAGGGTCTCGAGCGACGCCTTGGTCAGGCGGGCATGCCGGGAGGAGAGCACGAACTGCTCGACGAAGGGCGCGGCTTCGGGATGGGTGGTCAGGCGCCAGCCGCCGGCCACGTTTCGGAGCACGATGCCCGAGCCCCGCTCCTCGTACGCGAGGACGAGCGCCTCGCACAACTGGTCCACCTCCCGCCGATCCATCTCCAGTGACTGGGCCAGCACGGTCGACGAGACCGGCTCATCCGAGACGAACAGCAGGGCTTCCAGCGCGCGCTGCGCGTCCGGAGACTGGCTCACCGCTCGCGCCCCCGCCACTCCACATCGATCTCGCCGAACGTCTCGGCCTGGGCCAGTCCGACCTTGCCTTCCCGGTAGAGCTCGAGGAGGGCGAGGAATCGCACGACGACGTGGATCCGCTCCTCGCAGTCGGCCACCAGGTCACGGAACCTGGCTCGCCCCATCCGGCCCAGGGCGTCGGTCACGGCGCTCACGGCGTCCTCCATCGAGTACCGGATTGGAGTGACGTGATAGAGGTCCAGAGACGGCGGCGGACGGAGCAGCGTCGCGGCGATCCTCGCCAGGTCCAGGGCCGAGACCCGCTCGAGCACGTCGGGGTACAGGTGAGCGAACTCCGGCGGGGGGCCGGCGCCCCGTGTGTGATGCAGTGCCTCGCTCTCCATCCTCCGAGCCAGCTCGCCGGCCACCCGGCGGACGGCGGTGAGCTCCAGGCTCCGCGCGTACGCGAGGTCGGGCGACACCCCCAGCATGTCCTCCTCGTCCAGGACTTCAGGCCGCGGCATGAGCCGGCCCACCTTGAGCTCTAGCAGGACGGCGCAGACCGCCAGGAACCACGTCGCCTCCTCGAGGGTCCAGTTCTCGACCCGCTTCGAGTACGACAGGTAGAGGTCGGTGACGCGTCCGATCGAGACGTCGCACACATCGACCTTCTGCTCCAGGATGAGGTCCGTCAGGAGCCGGAACGGCCCCTCGAACACCGGCAGCTGGACGGTGAACCTGCCGCCCGCGTCGGCTCCCTCGTCGCTCATGCCAGGTTCATCGCCCCTCGGACGGCCTTCATCGTGTCCTCCACGATCGGCCGGACCCTCGCGGCGCCCTCGGCCAAGACCTCGTCCACGACCTCCGGTGTCCGCTCGAGCTCCGTGCGACGCTCTCGGAACGGGCGGTAGTACTCGTCGATCCGGTCGGCCAGGTCCATCTTGTCCTCGACGCACCCCAAGGCGCCGGAGCGGCAGTTCTCGTCGATCCACGCAACGCGGTCCGGGGGCGAGAACAGCCGCTGGAGCGTGAAGATGGGGCAGATCTCGGGCCGTCCCGGGTCGCCCAACCGGATCTTCTTCGGGTCGGTGATGAACGTCCGCACCTTCGCCCTGATGTCGTCCGGAGCGTCCGAGACGCCGATGAAGTTGTCCAGCGACTTCGACATCTTGCGGCCGTCGGAACCGGGGATGAGCGGCGACTCCGAGAGCAGAGGCTGGGGCTCGACCAGGACGGCGCCGTACAACCGGTTGAAACGGCGGACGATCTCCCTGGAGATCTCCAGATGCGACACCTGGTCCTCCCCCACGGGTACCAGCTCCCCCTTCACGATCGTGATGTCCACCGTCTGAAGGAGGGGGTAACCGAGGAGCCCGTAATTGGCGATGTCGCGCTCGGCCAGATCTCGGAGGCGTTCCTTGTACGTGGGGACCCGTTCCAGCCATCCGAGTGGGGTGATCATGCCGAGCAGCAGGGCGAGCTCGGCGACTTCCGGGACGTCGGACTGACGATAGATCGTAGCCTTGGCCGGATCGATCCCCGCGGCCAGCCAGTCGAGCACCAGGCCACGAACCCGATCGGGCAACAGGTCCGTCCGGTCGTAGTCCGTCGTCAGCATGTGCCAATCCGCGACGAAGAAGAACGCGTCGTGCTCGTCCTGGAGCTTCCGCATGTTGAGGATGTTGCCGAACCAGTGGCCGACGTGGAGGGGACCGGTCGGCCGGTAGCCCGTCAGGACCCTGGCCCTTCGCGCGGTGTCCGGGGGCGACGTTGAGGGAGCCTTCGTGTCGATGCCGCGATGATACTGCCGGGACCGGGAGGCTCCCCCGAAGGATCAGCAGTTCGCCGCGCCGGCCACCACCGTGCAGACTGCCCGGAACAGCCCGTTCACGATGCTGAGGAACGGGCCGCCCAGCAAGAAGAAGATCGCCAGCATGAACAGCACGAGGTATTGGTCAAGGCCCTGATAGATCTCCCGAACCCGGGGCGACAGGACCCGGGCCAGCAGCTTCGAGCCGTCCAGGCCCGGCACCGGCATGAGCTGGATCACGAGCATGAACACGTTCACGCGGAGCCACGAAAAGGCGAACGTGGCCACTTCGCCGGCAAGGCCGAATCGGAGCGCGATCCCGGCCACGGCCGCCAGCACCAGGTTCGCCCCCGGTCCCGCCAGCACGACGATCAGCGAGTCCCGACTCGGGTTGCGTAGGTGCCTGAAGTCGAGTGGCATGGGTTTGGCGTACGCGAACACCGGGATGACGAAGCCGGCCTCAGCCGCGACCAGGATCAGCGCCAGCGCGGGCAAGATGATGGTCCCGAAGGGGTCGATGAGGGGCCGGGGGTCCAGCGTGAGCCGACCCCACCGCCGAGGGCTCGGATCGCCGAGGCGGTCGGCGGCGAGCGCGTGACCGTACTCGTGGAGCACCAGGGCTGGAACCAGCGCGACGAGCAAGTAGAGCGCGAGCCTCAGACTGTCCACGGCCCTCCCGTCCTCTGCCCGTCAGCCGCCGTACCAGCCATGGACGAGCGGTGGAGGCTCGACCCGACTCTCGCTCAGGGTGAGGGCCGACAGCACCCGAGCCAGGCCCGCGCGGGCGGCGGCCTCGTCTCGCGCATGGATCGTCCCGATCTCCTCCCCTGTCTCCAGCCGGTCTCCGATCTTGGGTCGGAACACGATACCCACCGCGGGATCGACCGGGTCTCCCTTCTTCATCCGTCCAGCTCCGAGGTCGGTGCTGGCCCGTCCGAGGGCCTCGGCGTCTACCGCGGCGAGGTGGCCGGCGCGATCGGCCTCGATGGGCCGGCGCACCGGGGCCATCGGGAGGACGGCCCACGGATCGTCGACGACCCGGGGGTCGCCGCCTTGCGCCTCGACCATGAGTCGGAACGCCTCCAGAGCCTTCCCCGAATCGATGGCCGCGGCCGCGGCGCTCCGCCCCTCCCCCATGCCGATACCGGTAAGGCGAGACTGCGCTTCACCCCCGAACAACACGGAGAGATCGCGCAGCCGCCCATGCGATCCGCCCGAGAGAAGCGTCACGGCCTCCGCGACATCGAGGGCGTTGCCGATGGCCTCCCCAAGGGGTTGGGACATGTCGGTCACCGCGGCCCGGCACGACCTCCCCCAATCGGCGGCCAGGGCGGTGCAGGTCTCGGCCAGGACCCGGGCGTCCTCCGGAGTCTTCATGAACGCTCCGCTCCCGGCCTTCACGTCGAGCAAGATCAGCTCGGTCTCCAGGGCGAGCTTCTTCGACATGACGCTCGCCGCGATGAGCGGGATGGAGGGCACCGTGGCGGTGGCGTCGCGGAGCGAGTACAAGGCCCCGTCGGCAGGGACGATGTCGTGGGTCTGCGCCGCGACCGCGCATCCAACTCGCTCCACCTGGCGCACCAGCTCCTTGGGCGACAGGTCGGTGCGAAGTCCCGGGATCGACTCGAGCTTGTCCAGGGTGCCGCCGGTGTGTCCGAGGCCCCGCCCCGAGAGCTTGGCCACCGCCAGGCCGAGCGACGCTGCCAGCGGGACGAAGGCCAGGGTCACGCCGTCGGCCACGCCCCCGGTGGAATGCTTGTCCACCGTGGGGCGAGACACCCCGGTGAGGGCGACGGTCGTCCCCGACTCCACCATGGCCCGGGTCAGGGCCAAGGTCTCGCCAGGGTCGAGCCCTCGGATGAACGCAGCCATCAGGAAGGCCGCGGCCTGGTAGTCGGGGATCTCCCCATCGGCGAAGCCTGTGACGAAGCCGGCCAGGTCCTCCGGCGCCAGGCGCCCGCCATCCCGCTTGAGGGCGAGCACATCTCGAGGGTCCTGCATCGTCACCTCGTGGTCACCTTCTCCTTGTCACACCGGGCGATACCACGGTCGACCTCACCTCGAGGGTTTTCGGGTCACGGGGAGGCCCGCCAGGCGAACCGTCAACCTTCGGCTGAGGGAAGGCTCGACCGATCACCCTCACAGCCCAATCTCCGGGGCGAAGCTCTCCCCCGCCAGACCTTCGGTCTTAACGGCCAGTAGGTCGGCGACCGTCGCCCCCAGATCGGCGAACGTGGGGCGGGTTCCAAGGTCGACGGGGCCACCCGGCAGGCCGGCCGCGAGGAGTGGCGTGCGCTCTCGGGAATGGTCCGTGGGCGGAGTCGTGGGGTCGCAGCCGTGGTCGCCGGTGAGGAACATCACTCCCCCGTCCAGGGCCGCTTCCAGCTCCGCCAAGCGAGGGTCGAGGGCCCCGATGCACGCGGCGTAGCCGCTCGGATCGTTGCGATGGCCGTACTTGCTGTCGAAGTCCACCAGGTTGGTGAACACGAGGGTCGGCGAGCGCCGTGCCAGATACTCGAGCGTGATGTCGACGCCATTGTCGTTCGAGTCGGAGTAGCGGGCTTCGGTCAACCCCTGGCCGGCGAAGATGTCCTGGATCTTCCCAACGCCGTACACGCCGACCCCGCCGTCGCTGCACAAGTCGAGGACGGTCTTCCCCGGAGGCGGTACCGAGAAGTCACGCCGCTCCGGAGTTCGGGTGAAGTGACCGGGCGTTCCGGTGAACGGCCGGGCGATGACCCTGCCCACGTTGTGCTCGCCGGTGAGGATGCGCCGCGCGACACGACACCACTGGTACAGGATCGGGAGCGGGACGACCTCCTTGTGCGTCGCGATCTGGAACACGGAGTCCCCGCTCGTGTACACGATGGGCCAGCCCGTGCGCAGGTGCTCCTCGCCCAGCTCCTCGATGATCTCGGTCCCCGATGCCGCGGTGTTGCCGAGCACCGGGCGGCCGATCGCCTCCTCGAACTGATGGATGACCTCCGCCGGGAAGCCCTTCGGATACAAGGGGAACGGGTGCTCGAGGACGATGCCGCACATCTCCCAGTGGCCCGTGGTCGTGTCCTTGCCCGCGGACCGCTCGGTGAGCCGGCCGTGGGCCGTCCCCGCCCCGGCCCTCGGCGTCATGCCCTCAATCGGGGTGAGCAGGCCCAGACCCAGCCGCTCGAGGTTCGGGGCGTGGATCCCACCCACGGCTCGGGAGCAGTTGCCGAGCGTGTCCGAGCCCTCGTCGCCGTAGGCCGCGGCGTCGGGAGCGTCTCCTACGCCGAACGAATCGCACACGAGCATCAGGATCCTGGGGACTCGGGCCCCGGTCACCGGCCCTCGCCCCGCTGCTTGCACTCGATGCACAGGATGGCCCACGGGAGCGCCTCCAGACGTTCGATCGAGATGGGCTGTCTGCAGGACTCGCAGGTCCCGTAGGTCCCGAGCTCCATCTTGGTCACGGCCCGGTTCACGTCCCGCAGGTTCGAGCGCAGGGCTTTCATCACCGAAAGCAGCCGGGCCCGTTCCGCCGTGCTATGCGCACTGTCGGCGAACCCGCGCTCCACGTCGATCTCGACGTCGTCCGAGTCGGGAGTGCCGCCCAGCTCGACGATCTCCTTGCGCAGGTTGCCCCGATGCTCGTCCAGGACGGCCCGGAGGTCGGCCATCTTCGTCTCGTCGATCACGCGAGGTCCCCCCTCGCCACGGCTCCGGTCCGGCGGGCCCGAGGATGTGCGGTGAAGTACACCTCGCGGAGATGTTCCTTGGTGACCAGGGTATAGATCTGCGTCGTGGCCACGCTCGCGTGCCCCAGGAGCTCCTGGACCACTCGGACGTCGGCCCCCCCCTCCAGCAGATGCGTGGCGAACGAGTGGCGGAGGGTGTGCGGCGTCACCCGCTTGCCGATGCCGGCCCTCCGAACGTGGGCTGCCAGGATCTTGGCGCAGCCCTGCCGGGAGAGGCGCCCACCTTTCTGGTTCAGGAACAGGGCCGACCGCGAGCGGGCTGTGGCCAGGGAGGGTCTCCCCCGGGTGAGGTATGCGGCCAATGCCGCTCGGGCGTACCGCCCGAACGGCACGTCGCGCTCCTTGGACCCCTTGCCCAGCACTCGGACGTTGCCCTCCTCCATCTCGAGGTCGTCCACGTCGAGGCCAACCAGTTCGGTCACCCGAAGGCCCGCCCCATACAGCGTCTCGAGCACCGCCCGATCCCGAAGGCCGGCGGGGGTCCCGTCTGGAGGGGACGCCAAGAGCCGCTGGACGTCCTCGACCGAGAGGGGGCGAGGAAGCGATCGAGGGAGCTTGGGCCGGACCACTCCCGCGGAGGGGTCCCGGTCTGCCCGACCCTCCCGCATGAGGAATCGATGGAACGATCGCACCGACGACAGGGCTCGGACGACCGAGGTGGCCCGGTAGGGCGTCCCCTCGTGATGGGTCGAGGACGACAGCCGGGCGATGAACCCGGCAACGGCGGCGTCATCCACGGTCCGCGCGTCGCGAACCCCGCGGGACACGAGGTACGACGCGTAGCGCGCGAGGTCCCGCCGGTACGCAGAAAGGGTGTTGGCGGATAGCCCCCGCTCCACCGAGAGGTGATCGAGGAACCGTTCGATCTGGGTCGACATGACCTCCGCCACTGGCCTCCTCCGGCGTGCGCCTCTTAGGACAAGCCGTCGACGAGGCTACCGAGCGGGACGAAGGCAAGGTCGTGGGCCTCGGCCACGCCCTGGTTCGTCACCTGCCCCGCGTAGACGTTCACGCCGAGTGCTAGCGCACCATCGAGCCGTACCGCCCCTTCCAGGCCGTGTGCCGCGATCTCGAGCGCATACGGGAGCGTGACGTTCGTGAGCGCGTACGTGGAGGTCCGCGGGACCGCGCCGGGCATGTTCCCAACGCAGTAATGGACCACGTCGTGCACCAGATACACGGGATCGGAATGGGTGGTCATATGGGCCGTCTCCACGCAGCCGCCCTGGTCGATCGAGATGTCCACGATGACGGCGCCGGACCGCATGGTTCGCACCATGTCCTCGGTGACGAGCTTCGGGGCCCGGGCCCCCGGTACAAGCACGGCGCCGATCACCAGGTCGGCCTCCGGCACGAGCTGCTCGATCGCCAGCACGCTGCTCATCACGGTCTGGATCCGTCCCCGCTGGATCTGATCGACGAATCGCAGGCGGTCGACGTTCTTGTCCAGCACGACGACCTCCGCTTCCATCCCCGCGGCGATCCACGCTGCGTTCAGCCCGGCCATCCCCGCGCCGAGCACCAGGACCCGCGCCGGGGCGACGCCCGACGCCCCGCCCATCAGCACCCCCCGCCCCCCGTACGGCCGCTCGAGGAAGTTCGCCCCTACGTGCGGGGCCATCCGCCCCGCGATCTCGCTCATCGGGGCGAGGAGCGGCAGGCGGCCGTCCTCGAGCTGGACGGTCTCATAGGCCACGGATGCCACCTTCCGCTCGATCAGGAACTCGGTCAGGCGCTTGCCCGCGGCGAGGTGGAGGTACGTGAACAGGACCTGGCCCTCCCGGAACCGGTCGTACTCCTCCGGCTGCGGCTCTTTCACCTTCAGGATCATGTCCGAGGTGTCGAAGACCGCGCCGGCGTCGGGCAGGATCTCGGCACCGGCCGCCGTGAACAGCTCGTCGGAGAGGGCCGAGCCCGTGCCGGCACCCGCCTGCATGACCACCTCGTGGCCCGCCCTGGCGAGCTCGCGAACCCCTTCGGGCGTGGCCGCCACCCGGAACTCGTTGTCCTTGACCTCTCTCGGGATCCCGACGATCACCTTCGGCTCCCTCTCATGGCCAGGATGCGACAGAAGCGTACCCGACCTCCCTGGGCAGGCTCGGCAGGCCAGCTCACCCGGGGGATCGTCTCGCCGCGGCGAGGAGCAGCGCCACCGCGGTCTTCGCATCGCGCACCCGGCCGGCGCGCGCCGCGGTGACCATGTCGTCGAGCGGCCGGCGCAGCACCTCGATCCCGTCGTCGGGAGTACCCTCCTGGTCCTCACCCGTCCACGCCTCGAACAGGTGGATGTACTCGTCGACGAAGCCGGCGGACGTATAGATGCCCCCCAGCAACTCGATCGATCGGTGGCGATATCCGGTCTCCTCGAACAGCTCGCGAGCCGCACAGTCGAGCGGGTCCTCCCCGTCCACGTCGAGGATCCCTGCCGGAATCTCCGTGAGGGCCCGGCGGATGGCCGGACGGAACTGCCGCACCAACAGGACGTCGCCTTCCGAGGTCACCGGAAGGACCGCCGCGGCTCCCGGATGGCGGACCACCTCGAAATCGTGGCCGTCCCAGGACTCGACCTGGACGCGGATCAGTCGGCCCGTGAAGGCCTCCCTCGACGATCGGGGCTGCACCGAGGCTCCGTCAGCTGGAGACGGGGACGGGGCGCTCGGCCGAGGCGGTCCGACGGGCGTGCGCCGCTCCCACGAACTCCCGGAAGAGCGGGTGCGGCCGCGTGGGCCGGGACCGGAGCTCTGGATGGAACTGCCCCCCCATGAAGAACGGGTGGTCCGGGAGCTCGATGATCTCGACCAATCGTCCGTCGGGCGAGAGCCCCGAGAACACCAGTCCGTGCTCCGAGAGGATCTGATGGTAGTTGGGGTTGACCTCGTAGCGGTGCCGATGACGCTCGTGCACGACCTGCTCCCCGTAGGCTGCCGCGGCCCTGGTCCCAGGCACCAGGTGGCAGGGCTGTGCGCCCAGGCGCATGGACCCACCGAGGTCGGATACGTTCTTCTGCTCGGGCAAGAGGTCGATCACCGGGTGGAGGGTCGCCGGGTCGAACTCAGAGGAGTTCGCGCCCTCGAGGCCACACACGTTCCTCGCGTACTCGATGACCGCGCACTGCAGGCCCAGGCACAGGCCGAGGAACGGCACACCACTCTCCCTCGCGTAATGGATCGCCTCGAGCTTTCCCTCGATGCCCCGCCACCCGAACCCGCCCGGCACTACGATGCCGTCGATACCCGACAGCACGGTGCCGGCGTCGGCCTGGTCGAGCTCGTCCGACGACACCCACGTGATGTCCACCTCGGCACCGTGGTGGAACCCCCCGTGGCTCAAGGCCTCGATCACCGACAGGTAGGCGTCTCGGAGGTTCACGTACTTCCCTACGATCGCGATCGACACCGGGTCGGTCGCCGCGTCGATCCGCTCGACCAACGCATTCCACTCGGAGAAATCCGGCTCGCCGTCGATCCGGAGATGGTTGGCAAGCTCGCGGTCCAGCCCCTCTTTGCGAAGCAACGGCGGAACCCGGTAGATCGAGTCGGCATCCGGTGCGGAGATCACACCGGAGATCGGGACGTCGCACAGGAGCGAGATCTTCTCCTTCAGGTGGCGCCCGATGGGCCGGTCCGAGCGGCACACGATGACATCGGGCTGGAGGCCCAGCGAGCGCAGCTCCTTCACCGAGTGCTGCGTCGGCTTGGTCTTCAACTCCCCCGTGGGGCCGATGAACGGCATGAGAGAGACGTGGACGAACGCGCAACGGTCTCGCCCGACCTCGTTCCTGAGCTGCCGGATGGCCTCCAGGAACGGGAGGCTCTCGATGTCGCCGACCGTGCCGCCGACCTCGACGATCAGTAAGTCGGCGTTCTCGGCGGTGGCGTAGGACCGGATCCGCTCCTTGATCTCGTCGGTGATGTGAGGGATGACCTGCACGGTCTTGCCCAGGTAGTCGCCCCGGCGCTCCTTCTGGATGACCGCCGAGTAGACCGCGCCGGTAGTGAGGTTGGAGCCGCGATGCAGGTTCTCGTCGGTGAACCGCTCGTAATGGCCGAGGTCGAGATCGGTCTCGGCTCCGTCGTCCAGGACGAACACCTCGCCGTGCTCGAACGGGTTCATGGTCCCGGGGTCCACGTTGACGTACGGATCGAGCTTCTGGAGGGCGACCCGCAGGCCACGCGACTTGAACAGCCGGCCCAGCGAGGCGGTAGTGATGCCCTTGCCGAGGCCCGAGGCGACCCCACCCGTAACGAAGACGAACTTCGGCTCTTTCTGCACCTCGGGATTGCATGCTAGCAGAGAGGGGTGACATGCCGCGTCTTATGAGGGTTCGTCGGGAGCGGAGACCCTGCCCAGCCGGTCGAACCATCGAAGCGGTCCGACGGTGTCGATCAGGCGTGAAAGCGTCACGGTGTCGGCAAGCACGTTCAGCGTGACCGCCACCCCTGCGGCGATCCAAACCCACGGCGATGGGAGCACGACGTACAGCGCCAGGCCGGCCGTGAACCCCAGGAGGTTCGATCCCCCGTCACCGAGCATCGCTCGCTCGCGAAGATCTGCCGGGAGGGCGAGGATCGCACCCAGGAAGACTCCGGGCACGCTCGGCGCCAGCCGCAGAGGAAGCCCGCCTAGCAGCGCGGCCCCGGCGACGAGGACGAAGTACTTGAGGGCCCTTCCGGGACGGACGTCCAATCCGTTCCACAGGTTGGCGCAGCCCGCGAGCAGGACGACGCCGGCCAGGCGGGTGACGCCGGGGTGGACGGTCTGAGCCGCCACCACGACCACCGAGCTCCCCGCGATGACGACCAGCTTGAGGATGCCGGTAGTCATGTGGCCCGACGCCAATGACCGCAGGTGCGCACGAAGCCCTCGAGGGCCGGAGGGGATGAGGTCGTCCATCAGCCCGGCGGCGAACACGAGCAGGCTTCCTCCGAGCGAGATCCATGCGGCGGCATCGAGCGACCGGCCCCGCACGCTTACGATGGCCAGGCCGGCGACCAGGCCGGCGATCGCTCCGGGGGCGATGGCCACCAGCCCGAGGATCGCGGGAAGCCGCTCGCCCCGGTAGTTCTCCGACCACAACCCGTTCCACCCCCTCATCGAAGCCCCAGAGCCCGCGGCAGGACCGCGAAGAGGATGTCGATCCCCTGGCGCCCCCGATGAGCGAACCCTCGAATGCCGCGTCCCGTAGCTCTGTGGTCGAGGTCCGCCGGGACCTCGACCACCCGGAACCCCCGCCGGACGGCGTCGATCGTCATCCCCGTCTCAGCAGCCGGATGGCGCGCCGGGCCGACCGCTTCACCAACCCGAACCCCCCGCTCCTCGCCGGTGGGAGCACGGCGACCGCAAGGTCGGCCCGGCCCTCGAGCACCTCGGACAAGACCGGCCCGAGCCGAGCGGCGGTGTGGCCGAGGTCCGCGTCGGCCAGGAGCCACACCCCGGTGGGCGGGAGCCGGCGGAGGGCGCCCTCGACCGCCCGGCCCTTGCCCGCCCGATGCTGGCACTGCAAGACCGCCGCCCCCGCGGCCAGGGCCGCGGAGGCGGTTCGGTCCGTCGAGGCGTCGTCCATGACCACCACCTCGGCGACCTGCGGAATGGAGCGGAGGGCCGACACCGTGGCCGCGATCCGGTCGGCCTCGTTGCGGGCGGCGACGAGCGCGCGAACGCTCGGGTTGGTCACGTGAGGGGCGGGAGGGCGGCCGTCGCTCCGGCCTTGATCCCGTAGTTGCCTCCCTGTCCCAGGAGCACGAGCCGCTCCAGCCCGAGGACGAGCGCCGCTCCGCCCACCGAGAAGTCGAGGTCGTCCACGGTCACCATGCTTGGGCCGTCGCCGTCCTCGTCGCCGGCAGCTCCATCGGCCCGCAGCGCCGGGACGAACGCGTACTCGGTGGATGCGCTCTCGCCCGCAGCGACGGTGGCGCCGCGCTGGACCAGTCCCTCGACGAGCGGCACGAAGAAGTCCTGCGGATCGATGAGGGGCTCGCCCCGCCCACCGGACAGGACGATCACCAGCTGGTTCTTTCCACCGATCCCCGTGAGGTCTCCCTTCGAGATCGAAGGGGAACCCGGCGTGGTGGTCAGGAAGTTCGCGGTCAGGAGGTCGTCCAGGATGTCCGGTCCGCTCGGCGAGACGGCGCGCCGGGGCGCGCCCACGGCCAGGCGCTGGGCGAGCACCTCGGCCGCGCGCATCTGGAGCGTCGGCATCTCGGTGTCGCTCCCCATCCCCAGGAGCTCCGCCAGGGCCTCCCGGTTGGGTTCGTCGCCGACCGCCATCCGGTCGGTGATCGACAGCTCGGCCACCATCCTGACGGCGGCCTCCGACAGCGACAATCGGGCCTGGGACAACAGGCGCGGGTCCACGGCGTCGTGCGTGACCAGCACCACCGGCCGGTCGGTCAGGGTGCCCTGGTCGAGCGAGGGCAAGATGTCGCCCGCCTCCTGGAGCGCCCCGACCTGCGCATTGAGATCGCTCACCTCCGCGCGCGTATCCGCCAGGTCCTGCCCGAGTTGATTGGCCTGGTTCTCGAGGTCCTTGATCAGCGCGGGCTGGACGACCGACGACCCGAACAACAGGCCGAGCCCCAAGGCCAGGAAGATCGCGACGATCGTGAAGATGTGGTAACGGAACGAGATCAAATCAGCTCCTTCAGGTGGAACAGCCACTGACGGAACCGTTCGAACAGGAGCGTCACGTAGGTGCTCAGAGCCGGGGAGATGGCGATGATCAGGATCATGACGACGAGTGCCGCCCCGATCAGCAAGACGGTGTCGCGAGTCCGGATCCTCGGCGTGTAGACGCGGGACACGCCCTTCGCATCCATCAGCGTCTCTCCCACGCGCAGCCGCACCAGGAACGTGCTGGCCATGCCCATCCGCCCCTTGTCCAGGAACTCGCGGAGGTTCCCGTGGCTGCCCACGGTGACGATGAGGTCGGCCCCCTTCTCGTGGGAAAGCAGCAGGGCCACGTCCTCGCTCGTGCCCGCCGCGCGCACGATCGTGTACGGGACGCCGAGGTTCTCCAGCCTGGCCTGCCCGGGGGCGAATCCGTCCCGGTAGGCATGGAGGACGATCTCGGTCTGCTGCTTGCGCCGCAGGCGTTTCGGCCGGGACAGCGCGAGCCGCAGCGCGGAGTCAGACACGCTGTCCATGTCCCCGATGATGAGGTCGGGCCCGTACCCCGCCTCGATGAGCGCGTCGGCGCCCCCGTCAACGCCGACGAGCACCGGCCGAACATCGCGGATGTACGAGCCCAGGGCGGCTAGGTCCTGCTTGTACTGGTAGCCCCTGACGACGACCAGGACGGGCCTGCCGGTCAACTCGTGTGCGAGCTCCGGGAGCCCCGACCCCCCGAACAGGAGATCGCGTTCGCGTTGCATGAAATCCACGGTGTTGCGGGCGAAGCTGTCGAAGCGGTCGGCCAGCGCGGCGCGAGCCTCCTCCATGGCCAGGCGGACCGACTCCTCGCCCTGCCTGACGCCCACCGCGAGCAACCGGTCGCCCGACAGGACGCGGTCCCCATCGACCTTGACCAGGTCACCCTCCCTCACCTTGCGGAGCAGCAGCGGGCCCACGCCGTCGACCAGGGGGATGCCGGCATCGAGGAGGATGAGCGGGCCGAGGTTAGGGTACCGGCCGCTGATCGAGCGTCCCGCGTTCACCACGGCGGCCACACCCGCCCCAACCAGTCCTTCGGCCGAGACTCTGTCCAAGTCCTCGTGGTCCAGCACGGCGACGTCGCCGGGCTGCAACCGGCCCACCAGGCGCTTGGTCCGGGCGTCGACCCGGGCCACGCCCTGCTGCGGCCGCTCCCTCCGCTGCGGCCGCCGAAGCAGACTCCTGGCCCTCGATGTGGACGTGTCGATCGCCTCCCATCGCGCGGACCGCCGGCGGTCTGCGCCGAATCGGATCGGCGCGACAAGGGTATCCGAAGCGGCTCTCCCGCAGGGTGCCGGCCCGGCCGGTCAGCGCTCCCCGTCCGGAAGCCCGAACTTCTCGCGCACCAGGGCGTGGAAGGCCGGGGCGTCGTGCCGACGAACCAGGCGGGCCGGGTTTGGGGCCGCCCCGATCCGCACCCTCGATCCGATCGGAAGCTCGAGGCTCTCCCGTCCGTCGGCCGAGATCAGCCCGGGCTCGTCGCCCACCACCTCCAGGTTCACCCTGTCCTCGGCGCCGATCACCAGGGTCCGGTCGAACACCATGTGGGGTGCCACCGGCGTGACCAACAGGCACGGGATCGCGGGCGTCACGATCGGCCCACCCGCCGAGAACGAGTACGCCGTGGACCCGGTGGGGGTGGCCACGATGACGCCGTCGGCCGACAGCGTCGTGACGTAGACGTCCCCCACGTACAGGGCCAGCCGGACCAGACGGTGGCGGGCTCGCTTCTCCACGATGACCTCGTTCAGGGCCCACTGGGGCGCGAAATCATCGCTCTCCGGACGTGCCAGCACGGCCAGTCGCTCCTCGATCCTGGCTCCACCCGCCGCGACGAGCTCGAGGAGGGGAGGCGCCTCCTCGGGCTCCACCTCGGTCAGGAAGCCCATCCGGCCCACCTTGACGCCGAGGATCGGACACCCTGCGGCCGAGGCCACGTGGGCCGCCCGCAGGAAGGTGCCATCGCCCCCCACCGACAGGATCAGCTCGAGGCCGCCCGAGAACTCAGCGGCAATCCGATCGTCGCCGATCGCCGGATCGAACCACCGGACCTCGATGTCGCGGTCGTCGAACCATTGCGACAGGTGCTTGGCCGCCGCCATCGCGGTCTCGCGGGCCGGATGGACGACGAACCCGGCCGCCTTCACGATCCCCCTCCGATGCGCATGCCCTCGCCGATGGCGTCGGCGAGATCGGGCGGCTGCGCGAGACCGCCCTTCACCGCATGGATGAAGAACTCGACGTTGCCGGCGGGGCCGAGGAGCGGTGACGCCATCGCCTGGTCGGGCATCGCTCCCGACGCCTCGCAGGCCGCGACGACCCCCTCGAGAGCCCGCCGCCACACGCCGGGGTCGCGGACCACGCCGTGCGCGCCCACGTCCTTCGGCCCCGCCTCGAACTGTGGCTTCACCAGCAGCACGAGGTCGGCGGCTACCATCGCCACCTCGACCAGCGCCGGGAGGACCAGCCGAAGGGAGATGAACGAGAGGTCGGCCACCACCACGTGCGGGGTGAACGGGAGATCGGCCCGAACGAGCTCGCGCGCGTTCGTGCGCTCGAGGACCATGACCCGGGAGTCCTGGCGAAGCTCCCACGCCAGCTGGCCGTACCCCACGTCCACGGCCACGACCCGGGCCGCCCCTCGGTGGAGGAGACAATCGGAGAAGCCGCCGGTGGACGCCCCGGCGTCGAGCGCATCGCGGCCGGCAACGGCGACCCCGAAGCGTTCCAGGGCCGCATCGAGCTTGTCTCCGCCTCGGGAGACGTACCGGCGAGGCGGCCCGGTGAGCCGAAGGGCCTCGTCAGCCCTGACGAGCATCGACGGCTTGGTCGTGGGGCGGCCCCCGACCACGACCAACCCGTTGCGCACGGCGTCCTGCGCCTCCGTGCGGGTGCGGGCCAGGCCCCGCCGGACCAGTTCGGCATCCAGCCGCCGGCGGGTCACCGTGACCTGGCTCAGGCCTTGTCCGTGGCCGTGCTGCGCTTGGTTGTGGAGGTCGGCTTCTTGGTCCGGGAACGCGCGGCCGCCGGCTTCTTGGCGGTAGCAGCTGGTCCCCCGACCTGGCGTTCCAACTCGCGCACCCGCCGCTTCAAGGAGTCGACTTCGTCTCGGCTCGCGACCCCCAGGGACTTCAGCTGAGACCTGACCTCGCGCTGCACCGCATCGGAGAGGCGCTGTCGGCTCTTGTTCGACCAGTCGATGAAGTCCCGGGCGGCCTTCTGTACCTGCTCGCTGGTCTGGCCCTGCATGAGCGAGCGGGCCATCTCCTGTGCCCGTGCCGGCGACAGCTTCTGCATGGTGGCCTCCCATGTTCCTTCGCACGTCCAAGGAATTCGGGGTCCTCGGGTGCTCTCCCGGCACCCGTGGCCACAAGGATACCTGGGCGCCGGGCGCCCTCCTTGCTGCTAGGCTCGCTTGCCGTGAGAGTGGGGGGGCTCGCGAGGACCGGGGGAAGCCTGTCGTGATCCCGATCCGCGACGCGAACCCCACAACTCGCACGGCGTGGATCACCCTTGCGCTGATCGCCGCCAATATCCTGGTCTTCCTTCTCTGGCAGCCAACCCTGAAGACGAACAGCGATACCCGGAGCTTCTTCTTCTACTACTGCCACGCACTGGTCCCGTGGGAGATCACGCACCAGACCTCCCTGGCCGAGGGAGGGGCGGCCGCGAGGGATGCCATCGAGGCAGACGTCGGGCCGCAGCTGGGGCCGAACGGCGGGGCAGAGCTTCAGCGGGCGCTCCAACAGCGGTGCCCAGACAAGAACGTGAACCTGTCGATCCTCGTGGCGATGTTCCTGCACGGCGGCTGGCTCCACATCGGGGGCAACATGCTCTACCTTTGGATCTTCGGCAACAACGTCGAGGATCGGCTGAAACCTGGGCTGTACCTGGTCTTCTACCTGCTGGGCGGCCTGGCAGCCACGGGCCTCCAGCTCGCCATCGGACCCGCGTCCACCATCCCGAACCTCGGGGCCTCCGGGGCCATCGCCGCCGTCCTGGGCTCGTACCTCGTGCTGTTCCCCCATGCCCGTGTCTATACGCTCGTCATCTTCTTCTTCATCACCACGATCGAGCTCCCGGCCGTCGCCCTCCTCGGGTTCTGGTTCATCCTCCAGCTGTTCAGCGGGGTCGGCAGCGTGGGCGCCGACGTGAGCGGCGGGGTGGCCTACTGGGCGCACGTGGGCGGGTTCGCGTTCGGGGTCGCCATAACGTGGCTGTTTTTCCGGAACCGAGGGGAGCGACGCGACCGGCGGGAGCTGCCGCCTCGGCCGGATTTCTTCTAGCCGCTCGCGACCCGAACCACGTCGTCCAGGAGCAGGGCCCGCACGTCGGGCGCCACGTACGTGGGGCGGTACGGTGAGCCGGTCATCTCCTCCTCCGAGGATACGCCGGTCAGGACGAGCAGCGAATCCCAGCCCAGGGCCGCGGCCCCGGCGATATCCGTGTCCAGCCGGTCCCCGATCACGAGCGGGTTCCCCCCACCCGCCCGGCGGAGGGCGGCGTGGAACAGGGGAGCGTGCGGCTTGCCCACCACCTCGGCCTCGACCCCGGTCGCCGTGGTGATCGCCGCGACGAGGGCCCCGGCGCCCGGCCACAGGGCTCCGCCGGTCGCCGGGAACGTGGGATCGGCGTTCGTTGCCACGAAAGAAGCGCCGCGATGTACGAGGATGCACGCGGTTCGCAATCGCGCGTACGTGAGATCGTCGTCGATGCCCACGACCACCAGGTCAACCGCCTCAGGCTCGCCATCCACCACCCGCAGGCCCGCGTCCCCGAGCGCGCCGACAACGCCGTCGCCGCCCATCACGAAGGCCGTCCCGCCCCCTCGCAGGGCGAGAAGGTCCGCGGTGGCGGTGGCCGACGTGACGACTTCGGCTGGGACCGAGTGCACCCCCATCGCACCGAGCTTGGCGCTGACCTGCTCGGGCGTCCGCGACGAGTTGTTCGTCAGGAAGACGATGTGGGCTCCAGCCTCGCGCAGGGCGTTCATGGTCTCCGGCGCGCCTAGGATGGGCTCATCACCTCGGTACAGGACGCCGTCCAGGTCGAACAGGAGGGCGTCGTACCGACCCGCCAACATCAGCCGGCCAGTCGACGGAGGGCTCGCTCGTAGTGCTCGACCCCCGGACGCATGGCGATGGCCAGCTTGACGTGGCCGAGGGCCCGGGCCCGCTCGCCCGTCCGCTCGCACGCCAGAGCGAGCGCGAAGTGGGCCCAGTCGTCCGACGGGTTGATGTCGACAGCTTTCGCGAACTCGCGCCGGGCCCGGGCCATCCGCCCCGTCATGAACAATGCCCGGCCCAGGGCCGAGCGGATCGAGCCCTTGTCCGGCTCGATGAGCTTGGCCATGGACAGCATCATCGCCGCCTGGTGGGGATGGCCCTCATCCAGGAACCGCACGCCCTTGGAGAACAGGTCGTACGCACTCTCGCGCTCCAGCCGTTTGCTATACACAGTGTCGCCGTGCCTCAGATCTCACCGTTCGTCGGCCTACTCTTCGATCGGTCCCGGGTCGGTTCGCTGGAGGGGGTCACCACCCCGCCCTACGACACCGTCTCGCCCGAGGACCAACATCGGTACCTGCAGGCGAGCCCCCACAACGTCATCCGGCTCGACCTCGGCGAGGACCGTCCAGGAGACGACGGGACCCGCAGCAAGTATAGGCGGGCCTCCGAGCATCTCCGCGAGTGGCGTGCGCAGGGCATCCTGGTCCAAACGCCCCGACCCGCCTACTTCCCCTACGAGATGCGGTTCACCCTCCACGGCCGTCATCGACGGATCCGCGGGGTGATCGGTGCCGTGGAGCTGGAGGACTGGGGAGGCTCCATCGTCCCGCACGAGCGTACGGCGCAAGGACCGGTGGAGGATCGTCTCCGGCTGATCAGGGAGATCCGGGTGAATCTCTCGTGCATCCACGCCGTGTTCTTCGAACCGTCGCCACCGCTGGCGGCACTGCTGGAGAGAGTGGGGAGGACCGAGCCACTCGCGGAGGCACTGGATGAGGAGGGGGTCACGCATCGCCTGTGGATGGTCGACGACGAGGAGGGCGTGGGGAACTCCCTGGCCGGAGAAACGGTGCTGATCGCCGACGGTCATCACCGCTACGCCATGGCCCTGGCCTATCGGAACGAGATGCGCGCCGCCAAGGGGCCGGGACCATGGGACAGAACCATGATGCTGCTCATGGACGCGGCCGCGGAGGATCCGCCGGTCCTCCCGTACCACCGCATCGTGCGCGCCCCTGCTCCACCCATGCACGGGACCCGGGTCCGGGACCTCCAGGAGGTACTGGACCAGGTCGACGACGAGGGCCTGGTGTTCGGCGCGGCCACGATGGAACGTGGCGAGCTCGTCCATCGGGTGGCCCACCTGGAGGGCGAGCCGCCCACGGTGTCCGCCCTGCACCGCCAGCTTCTGGACGGGAGGGACGACGACCTCGCATTCACGCCCGACGCGGTGCGAGCGGAGGACGCTGTCCGGCTGGGCCAGGCCGAGGCCGCGCTGTTCCTCCCACCTACCACGGCCGCCCGGATCCGAGCGGTGATCGACCGGCGCGAGCAGCTGCCCCAAAAGTCCACGTTCTTCTGGCCCAAGCCTCGCACCGGGATGGTCATCCAACCCCTCGATGGTCACCTTGGGTGATCCGCGATCCTCCGATCGCCCCGCCCGGCCCTACTCCTCCTCTTCGGGATCCAGCTTCTTGATACCGGTGGCCACCACTTCGGTGAGGCTCCGCGCGCCGGCTCCGCTCCGGTAGAACCGCCTGGCAAGCTGGCCGTAGACCAGGACGTCGTCGCCCTTGGTGATGCCCTTGACCGCGCGCTTGCCCACGGTCTTGTGCCACAAGGCGACCGGGAGAGGGAGGAGGCGCTTTCCGGCCTCCGGAACCGAGAGTCGGAGCTCGGTGACCTCGTCTCCAGACGGCATCGTCCGGTCAACCGGATCCGCCGCCACCGTCCCGGCGAGCACGACCACGTTGACCGTCACCATGCGATGACTGCTCCCCCTCTCCCGATGGACGTTAGCAGTACCCACTGACACGCCCGCCGGCGCCATCAGCACGACGTCCACGACCCCGCCGATACACTTCCGCCATGCCAGCGGTCACGTTCGACGTGGCTCCCGGCGTCACGGCCATCGATACGCAGATGGCCGGACGCGACCGGTCCACCGCCGCGTACCTGCTTCACGACGAGGAGACCACCATCGTCGAGACGGGCCCCACCACCTCCGTGGAACCGGTGACCGAGGGGTTGGCCTCACTCGGTGTCGGGCCCTCCGATCTGGCCAACATCGTGCTGACCCACATCCACCTGGACCACGCAGGCGGTGTGGGCCGCATCGCTGAAGCGTTCCCACGGGCAACGATCTGGGTCCACGAGCGAGGCGCACCCCATCTCGCCGACCCGGCCAAACTGGTAGCCAGCGCAACGCGCGTGTATGGAAAGGACCGGATGGCCGAATGGTTCGGGCCGGTCCAGGCGGTCGGGCGGGACCGTCTGAAAGCGATCGAGGACGGTGAGCGCATCAAGTTGCGCAGCAGGGATCTCGAGGTCCTGTACACGCCCGGCCACGCATCGCACCACGTTGCCTTGGTCGACTCAGAGTCCGGTGCCGTGCTGACGGGCGACGCGCTCGGCATCCACGTCCCCGACCTCCCGGTGTTGCGACCGGCCACGCCACCCCCGGACTTCGACCTCGAGCTCGCAATCGACAGCATCGAGCGGATCCGCTCCCGGGCGACGTCTGTGCTCCTGTTCGCGCACTTCGGCCCGATCGCCGACATCGACCGGACATGCGAGCTGGCCGCCCAACGCGTGCGCAGCTGGGCCGAGGCCGTCCGGGAGACGCTGGAGACGACCGACGATCTGGACGAGATCGCGGAACGACTCGTCCGGGAGAGCGCCCGCGACATCGAAACCGGGTCGGAAGCCAAGCTCGACCTCGACGCGCTCGAGGAGCGATTGCAGCTGTTGTCCAGCATCCGGATGAACGCGATGGGGCTGATGCGCTACTGGGCCAAGCGACGGGATCCTCAGCGTGCCGGCGGGGAGCCGTCTCAGCCGAGCTGAGCCAAGCGTTCGGCGACGTCGTAGGCTGCCGGATCGTGCCGCATGATCCTGCGGAACGTTCGCTCGGCCTCCTGGGTCCGGCCGGCGCGCTGAAGGATGTCCGCCATCACGTACCACACACGGAGCACCTCCGGCCCAGCCACATCGTCCCTGGTCTTCACCCGCCGCAACAGTCCAAGCGCCTCGTCGAACTTGCCCATGTCCGCCAGCGCACTCGCGGCGACGATCACCGCCTCCGCTTTCGCCGACAGCGGGACCCCTCGGGCAACCAGGGCCTCATCGGCGAGCGGAACCGCGCGCTCGGGATGACCGGCCGCGCGGAGGCAATCCGCGATGATGTGATTCTGGTCGGCCCGCCCGGACATCCGTCGGTACGCCTGCATCTCGGAGAGGGCCTCGCCGAACCGGTCCTGGACGTACAGGGCCAGCCCGAGGATCTCCCGGATGGTCGGCGAGCGAGGCGCGAGCTCCTTCGCCTTTCGCGCCTCGCTGGCGGCACCCTTCGCGTCGCCTCGCTCGAGCAGCTCGATGGCCCGCTCCAGCCTGGCCGTCGCGGGCTGCTGCCTGCCGGCGCGGGCGGTTCGGTTCAGCTCGTCGCGGATGTCGCGGGGGAGCCCCCCAGGGTGCGGTCCGGGGGCTCGACGGGAGGCCGGGCGAGGACGGAAGGCCTTGGGCATTGCATCACCTAGCGTACCTGCGGGCTCGCGGCCGACGCCGGAATGTGAGAGAGCCGCCCGAAGGCGGCTCTCTCGCAAGGTGTTCCGGCAGCGACCTACTCTCCCACCCGGTCGCCCGGGCAGTACCATCGGCGCTGGAGGGCTTAACTTCCGGGTTCGGGATGGGACCGGGTGTTTCCCCTCCG
>WNFU01001574.1_pt1 | contig 32155 bp, 24 predicted proteins | sample 5400121 | NCBI WGS metagenome assembly WNFU01 (sample SAMN13153360, study PRJNA577476) | soil metagenome | isolation source: 100 cm soil or saprolite under grassland replicate 1 | place: USA:California | collected 2016-06-15
TCCACAACGCGGGGGGCGGCGAAGTCGTCATTCACAACCGGCGTGGCGTCATCCGTGACTCGGACACGGTGCCGCCAGGGCACGACCCCGACCCGCCACGCGGCAGGCGGTAGTGGCTGCCGCACAGGTCTTGGAAGGCATCGTACAGAAATTCAAGCACGACGCTCACGCTGCACGTTCATACTCGTGTATGAGGCCTGACGGGTGCACAAATCGCGACACCGCCTGTGATCAGCGGCGTTGAGTAGCATCACCGACTTCCCTCATCCTGTGGGGTAAAGAAACTCGATCGGGTCCGGGATCTGGAGCGGTTGGCTCGGATCCCTGGTCGTTCCTCCTGGGCGAGCGCCGGGACTGCTCGTCATCTGATCGTCGAAACCCGCCCTGGTCGACACGGCAGGAACATGGGTGCGCGAGACCGACTGGAGATTTGCCTGAAGGGTGCAAAAACTCTGACCGGCCAGGTGACCAGCGGAAACGCGTGGAAGATCGGGAGCCGGGACCGCTTCTTTCCTACCGTGGTAGGATCGGCTCATGACGGTCGAGAAGGTGTCACTTTCGTTCGAGCCGGCGCTCGCTGAACGAGCCCGTGAGGCGGCCGAAGCGAGAGGTCAGAGTCTCTCAGCGTTCGTGGCCGGAGCCGTGGAGCACCGGCTCAAGCTGGAGGAGGGCCGAAGGGTCCTTCAGGACTGGGCGACCGAGCAGGGGCCCGTCACCGAGGGCGAGCTTCGCCGGGTGAGGTCGAAGTGGCGGGGCTGACCCTGGACACCGGTGCCCTGATCGCCGCAGACCGAAATGACCGGGAGTTCTGGGCCTTCTTCAAGGAGGCTTCCGAACGGGAAGTGGTCCCGGTCATCCCCGCCCCGGTCCTGGCCCAGGCCTGGCGCGGTCCCCGACAGGCCCGCCTGGCCCAGGTGGTGAAGGCCTGCTTCGTGGAGCCCCTGGAGGAGGGTCTCGCCAAGCAGGCGGGCGAGCTTCTGGGACGGGCCAAGACCTCCGACGTCGTCGACGCCGCGGTGGTGGCCGGGGCGGCGGGGCGAGGAGACGTCGTGTTGACGAGCGATCCAAGAGATCTCCGCCGGCTCGCGGCGGTCGCCGTCGGCACCGTCGAGGTCATCAAGCTGTAGCGAGGGACCCGACCGGAGGTCGTTGGCTCCTGTTCGTACCGTGGTGGGAACGCTCCGTCCTCCGATCGCGTTTGTCCTGCTCCAGCGCCGTGTTCGAATAGATGCACCCCACAGGCCGGCGGGCCGCCCGTCGGGATGGGACCACGTCCGGGATCAGGGCACCGTGGCCGACTATCCGGGGCGGATGCCGGCCGCCGAGCTCGCTCCGCTCCTCGCGAGCGAGGTGAGCTCCCGTCTGGGGCAGGCCATCACCGACTGGCGCTGAATCGGCGTCGGGCCTGCCGCACGCGGCGACGGCGGCGCCAGAGGTGGCGCTGGCCGTTTCCGCCCGGCGATGGTCAAATATCGCGTCCGGGTGCCGCTGACCGGAGGGGGGTCGAGCCATGCCCGGGTCGCTGGCAGGACGACGAGGTGACCCGATGGGCGACTTGTTCACCTCTTCGAGGGGTCATGCCGCCGTGGGCGGGGCACCGCCTCCCGGCCCGGAGTCGCGGACGTCCCTCCATTTCCCGTGCCGCATGGGACGGGCCACGGGAAAGATGGGCCGGTCGGCCCACTCCGCACGGGCCCTCCAGGTCGATAGGCTTCGGGCCTCCACTCAGCCGGGAGGGAAGGCGGGGTGATGGATCGCCCGACGGGCCAGGGCCGACGTCGTCGTGCTCTCCGGCACGGCCGTCCGAACCTCGGCCGGCGCCGGGTTCCCTCCGGTGACCTCCACGGGGCTCCCGTGCGATGACGACGGTCCTCGTCGTGTGCGACGTCCGGATCTACCGGGAGGGCCTCGCCGACGCCCTCGCCGCGTCGGACCACATCGAGGTGGTGGGGGCGTCCCGCGACATCGGGGAGGCGACGCGATGGATCGACCGCGCGGCGCCCGAGGTCATCCTGCTCGACATGGCGATGACCGGCAGCCTGGACGCCGTCGGTGCGCTCGCCGAGGCCGCGCCCGGCTCGCGGGTCGTGGCCCTCTCCGTCCCGGAGACGGCGCGCGCGGTGATCGCCTGTGCGGAGGCCGGCGTGGCCGGCTACGTGTCGCGCGACGCGTCGCTCCAGGACCTCTGCACGGCCGTGGAGGGCGCCGTGCGAGGCGAGGTCATGTGCTCGCCCCGGGTCGCGGCGTCCCTGGTCCGCGAGTTCGCCCGTCGTGCCGCGGGCCGCCCGTCCCTGGGAACCGGTCCCCGACTGACCCCCCGGGAGCGCCAGGTGATCGACCTCATCGACCGGGGACTGACGAACAAGGAGATCGCGCGTACGCTCCACATCGCCCTGTCGACCGTGAAGAACCACGTGCACAACATCCTCGAGAAGTGCCAGGTCCACCGGCGGCTCGACGCGGTCTCGACGGTCGATCCCGGGCACGCCGGATGGCGCGGGCTCGCGTCCGTGGATCCCGGGAACTAGATCCCCCGTCCTCCTAGGGCCGGAATATCCGGTCCCCGCCATGGGCCGGATGTCCACCCGGCGATCCATTGTGGGGCCGGTCGGCCCGTCGAAGGATGGGCGCGCGATGAGCGCTGCGAGGCATGACTGATCGCGCGGGCCCGGATCCTGCTGCTGGGGATGCCACGGATCCTCCGGGACCTGATCCGTTCCATCGTCGACCGCGAGCCCGACATGCGGGTGGTCGGGGAGATCGACGACGAGGCCGCCGACCTCCGCCGGGTGGCGCGCTCGAGGGCCGACTTCGTGATCGTGGGCCTGCGCGACTCGAGCCTCCCGGACGTGTGCGAGCGGCTCATGCGCGACCGGCCGGCCACGAAGGTCGTGGGCGTGTCCCAGGAGGGCCGGCGGGCGTTCCTGTACGAGCTCCGGCCGTACACCCTGAACCTCGGGGAGATGTCGTCGGAGGTCCTCCTCGACGTGATCCGACGGCGCGAGCGGCTCGGATGAGGGGGGGCCGGGCGGTGTGCGGTGGAGGGACGACCCTCCATACGGCGAGCGGCGGCCCGAGATGATCACCGCGCTCCGCGCCACGAGCCGGACCATCGCGGATTTCCTGCAGGATCAGTTCGTCGCCGACCCGACCCTCCACGACCTCTTCGCCCCCCCGGGGACGATGCACGTGTACCTCAACACCCCGGCGGAGATGGGCTCCCGCGCCGGGCTCTCCGTGTGGCTGTACCGCGTCGTGCGCGACGAGATGACCCTCAACCGGCCGCCCGAGCGGGTCACCGCGACCCTCACGCGCCGCGTCCCGCTGCCGGTGCGGCTCCACTACCTCATGACGCCGATCACGAACTCGGACGAGGACGATGCACCGGCGACCGAGCAGGCCATCCTCGGCAAGATCCTCCAGTGCTTCCACGACCGCCCGCAGCTGTTCGGGACCGATCTCCGGGACGACTTCGAGGCCACCGACAGCGTCGTCAGCGTCCGGCTCGAGGGGCTCTCCGTCGACGAGCTGGCCCGCGTGTGGGACGCCCTCGAGGCCCCGTACCGGACGTCGATCTCGTACGAGGTGACCGTGGTCGACATCGAGGCGGGCGTCCAGCCGGAGGTCGGACCACCGGTCCGCGTCCCGTCGTCCGAGACCGGCGTGATCGTCGGAGCGGAGGGGTAGGCCGTGACGCGGACGACGATCGTCGCCGGCCGGCGAGCCTACTCCGTCAACTTCGACGACCCCAGGCGGCGTGGGGACCTCCACCAGTCCATCGTCATCGCCCAGCTCGTCGACGAGCTGACCGGTCGACCCGTCCACGGGGCCGTCCGGGTGACCTCCCGGCTTCGTGGCGGGCGGCCGAAGTCGGTCCGGGGAGGGGTCGGCGGCATGACGGGGGTCCCGTCGCGGCTCTTCCCGGATCTCGCCGGACAGCCGTACCAGCTCGATGTCCGGTTCGAGGCCGACGGCTTCGTCCCCCTGTCGATGCCGACCGTCCCTGTGCCGCAGCAGCCGGGGTTTCCCGGCCAGTTCGCGGACGTGGACCTGGGCCAGGTCTCACTGAGACGGCCGCCGGTCGAGATCTCGGTGCGGACGATGCAGCTCGACCCCCAGGACCGCCCGGTCGGGCTGCCGGGCGCGACGGTCGAGATCACCGGGATCTGGCGCCGGGTGGACGCTCTCGCCGGGGCCCCGGTCGCCCCCAACCTCGTGGCCCTCCGCCCGGCCCTGTCCGCCCCTCGGCCGCAACCGGGCACGACGCTGGAGCGGGTCACGATGACGCCCGTCGCGGAACCGGTGCGCCGGCTCCTGCGCCCCGCCGAGCCCGGGACGCGGTCGCTGGAGGTGAGCCGGACCGGAGCGCTCGCGGCCGGAGGCGTGGTCGGCATCGACCTCGCCGACCCCGATCGCGTCGAGCACATCGCGGTGGACGACGTCGTGGGCCCGGCCGACCCCGGGTCGCCCGCCACGGTCGTCCTCGCGTTCCCGGTTCAGAACCGCCACCTTGAAGGGGGGACCGTCCGGGAGGTCACGCCGGCCGGGCTGGGGCCCCCCACCGCCGACCTCACGGACGAGGGCCTGCCGGGGGATGCGACCGCGTTCGTGACCTCGGCCGCGCCCTTCGCCGGCGGGCCGGTCGTGCGGGTCACCGGCGGCGCGGAACCCGACGAGTACGTCCGCGCGGGGACGTATCGCGTCGTCACCGGCGCCGACGGGTACGGCCGGCTCCCGCCGCTCACCCGCGTCGCGGCGGTCGAGGTGGACGCCTCGGCCCCGGGCCCGCTGGCCACGCCGCCGACGAAGTTCACGCCGATCTACGGAGTGTTCGAGAACCCGCTGCGACTGGTGCTGGAGTGATGGATCCGATCGAGGGAGGAGCCGATGCCTGAGTACCTCGCCCCCGGTGTCTACGTCGAGGAAGTCGACACCGGAGCCAAACCCATCGAAGGCGTCAGCACGAGCACCGCCGGCCTGGTCGGCGTGACCGAACGCGGACCGGAGAACGTGCCGGTGCTGATCACCGGCGTCGGGGAGTTCACCCGCTGGTACGGGGGCCTTCTCCGTCTCTCGGACTACGAGGACCATCGCTTCCTGCCGCACGCGGTCGAGGGGTTCTTCACCAACGGCGGCAAGCGGGTCTTCATCACCCGGGTCCTCGACGCGGCCGCGACCCGCGCGGCGTCGCCGCTGTTCGACCGGGGTGGCGCGGCGTCGATCTCGTCCACGCTCGTCCGCCCCGCCGGCGAGTCGACCGGTTCGGCCGTCAGCCCGCCGAGCCTCGTGATCCTCGCGGTGGCCGGCCTGGGGAACGGCGACTGGATCCGGATCGGCGATGGCAGCACCGCCGAGTACCGGCAGGTCGATGGCGCCCCCGCGGTCGAGACGGTGCTGGTTCCGGTGCACCTTCCCCTGGCCCGGTCCCACGCCGCAGGGGAAAACGTCTCGAGGTTCGCGCGCGCGGTCTTCGGACAGGCATACACCCTGGAGGAGGACGCCGACCCCGGTTCCGTGTGGATCGTCGCGCGCGGCGTGACCGCCGACATCGCCGTGATGGCGCAGGACGACTGGATCGAGATCGGGGACCCACTGCAGGCGGAGTACCGCCAGGTCGTCGAGCGACTGCCGGCGGTGCCCGACGGCGGGACGGGCGATTCGACCGTCCGCCTGCGCTTGGACGCGCCACTGGTGCTGGGCTACGCGGGTGGGGGGTCAGTGGCGATCTCGCGTGTCGACCTCACCGGCGCGCACGTGGACGCGGCCATCGAGACGGCGACCTCCGGCAGCGGCGTGTTCTACGTCGACGACCGGCAGGGGGACTTCGACGACCGGACGGCCCTCGTGGTCATCGGCGACGACGACCAGGAGATGCGCCGCATCGGCGAGCTCACCGAGCTCGACATCAGCCCACCCATGGATGACGAATACCCGGTCGGGACGCTGGTCGAGGCCGTCGAGCCCGCCCCGAACCGGACGGTGTCGGCCGGGAGCACGACCACCGAGCTCACGCTCCAGGCGGGTGAGACCGAGGGCCTCGTCGTCGGCGAGCGGATCGTCTTCGACCCGGCGGGCGCGCCGGAGACGCGAGGTATCCAGGCGATCGACACGTCGACGGACACGGTGACGGTCGCCCCGGCGTTGCCGGGCGCGCCCGCGGGCGGCGAGGAGGTCGTTCCGCTCGACAAGCACACGACCGCGGCGGTCGCGGCAGGCGGGCGCGTGCTCGCGCTCGACGACCGGATGGGCATCCAGGAGGGGACGGTGCTCCAGGTCGGCGCCGGGGCCGGGGGCCAGCTGGTGACGGTCGGCTCGGTCCCGGCGCTGACGTTCGTCGCGCCGGACCCCGGGAACGTCACCGTGTTCCCGGGGTTGTCCCGCGAGTGGCCGAGCGGAACCCCCGTCTCGGTGATCCGCTCGATGGCTCCCATCGCGGGACGTCAGGCGACCGTGCTGGCCCTCCCCACGACGACGGGCGCAACCGACCTCTTCGTGACCGACGGGAACGCGTTCGCCGCAAGCGAGATGGTCCGCCTGACGTCGGGGGAGGGCGTGACCTTCCACACACTCCTCGCGAACGGGACCCCGCTCACCGGTGGGGCCGCCAACGCCGCGGATCGCCCGCTAATGGTGACGCTGCAGAGCGCGCTCGTTCGGGCCCACCCGGCGGGCTCGGCGGTCGTGGGGCGGGATCCGCTCATCGACGTGCAGGCCCTCGACGCGGGCATCTGGGGCAACCGCCTCCGCATCTCCGTCGAGGACGAGGCGCCCGGCCTCGTCAGCACCACGCTCGCCACGATCGTCAACGCCACGACCGTCCGGCTGGCGTCGGCATCCGGCGTCCAGCCCGGGACGGTCCTGGAGCTGTTCGACGCGAGCGGGTCCGTCGGCGACCCGGTCAAGGTGTCGAACGTGAACCGCACGGCCGGGTTCACGCTCACCCTTGCCGGCGCGGGGCTGGCGCCGCTGCAGCAGGTCGCCGGCCTCGGCGTCCGGTCCCGGGAGTTCCGGATCACCGTCCGACTGCTGCGCCAGCCGGACCCCCGGACTCCGTCCCGTGACGAGGAGGTGATCGACTTCGAGGTCTTCCGGTACCTGTCGCTCGACCCGCGCCACAGCAACTACGTCGAGAAGGTCATCGGCGCGATCGACGGGCCGCTCCGCCGGTGGGACCGGCGCCCCGAGGGGTCGTCGCTCTACCTCCGCGTCTCGGACCGGGCGGCGAACCAGGCCGAGGAGGAATCGGTCCGGGTGGGCCCCGAGGCGCTCATCGACGTCCTGCCCAGCGGGCTGCGCCGGCCGGCGCGCATGCGGCTCGAGCAGGTCGTCGGCTCCGACTCGATCGGCACGCTGACCGACGACCATTACGTTGGGGCCGACAACGCCGACCCCGACCTCCGCACGGGGCTCCAGGCGCTGCGCAACATCGAGGAGATCAGCATCGTCGGCATGCCGGGCCGGGTCGGCCCCCGGGTCCAGCAGGCCCTGGTCGACCACTGCGAGCTGCTCCGGTACCGCTTCGCGGTCCTCGACTCCAAGCCCGAGCCCACCGACACCATCGCCGACACCCAGGACCAGCGCGGCCAGTTCGACACGAAGTACGCCGCGCTCTACTACCCCTGGCTCTCCATCCCGGAGCCGTTCCCGGAGAACCTTACGATCGTCCGCGACTACGCGATCCCGCCCTCGGGCCACGTCCTGGGCGTGTACGCGCGCACCGACATCGACCGCGGCGTGCACAAGGCCCCGGCCAACGAGGTCGTGCGGGGGATCGTCGGGCTGCGCCGGAAGATCAACAAGGAACAGCAGGACATCCTCAATCCGTATCCGGTCAACATCAACGTGATCCGCGACTTCCGCGACAACAATCGCGGTATCCGGGTCTTCGGCGGCCGGGTCATCTCGAGCGATCCGGACTGGAAGTACGTGAACGTCCGGCGCCTCCTGATCTTCATCGAGGCCTCCATCGAGCGCGGCCTGCAGTGGGTCGTGTTCGAGCCGAACGCCGAGCCGCTGTGGGCGCGCGTGCGCCGTGTGATCACCAACTTCCTGACCGTGGTGTGGCGCAACGGCGCGCTCGAGGGCATCAAGCCCGAGGAGGCCTTCTTCGTCAAGTGCGACCGCACGACGATGACGCAGGCCGAGATCGACAACGGGCAGCTCATCGTGCTCGTCGGCGTGGCGCCGGTGAAGCCCGCCGAGTTCGTCATCGTCCGCATCGGTCTGTGGACGGCTCGATCGGAGTCCTAGGAGGTTCGCCGTGTCAGACACCCGGGTCGACCCATTTCGCGCCTTCAACTTCCGGCTCGAGATCGACGGCATCGCGGTGGCCGCGTTCAGCGAGGCCAGCGGCCTGACCTCGACCGGCGAGGCCGTCAACTACCGCACCGGCGTCGACATCCCGCTCACGCCGCGCAAGCTCATCGGCCAGCGCACGTTCGGCCCGATCACGTTGAAGCGCGGCATGGTCCAGGACGACACGCTGTGGGACTGGTACCGCAACATCGCCACCGGCTCGAACGACCGCCGGAACGGCAGCGTGGTCCTCCAGGACGAGCTGCACACCGACGTGCTGCGGTGGAACTTCGAGAACGCGTGGCCCAACAAGATCGAAGGTCCGACGCTCAACGCGAGCGGCAACGAGGTCGCGGTGGAGAGCGTCGAGCTCGTCGTCGAGGACATCATCCTGGAGGTGGCGTGACGGCCGTGCACGCCCTCCTGGCCCCCGGCGTCTACTACCAGACCGTCGACGCGGGCGCGCCCCCGGTCACCCCGCTGCGCACCGACATCGCCGGCTTCGTCGGCATCGCCGAGCGGGGACCGATCGACCTGCCGGTCCCGGTCGAGTCCTGGCGGCAGTTCGCATCGTGGTTCGGCGGGTTCTCCGGGGCCGGGTACCTCGCGTACGCCGTCCGGGCGTTCCTCGAGAACGGAGGCCGGCGGTGCTGGGTGGTGCGCGTGGCGTCGAGGGACGCCGCGGCGGGCGCGGTCGCCTCCTCGTCGATCGTGGACAACGTGGGAGGCCCCGTCTGGCGCATCCGCGCATCGAGCGAGGGCACGTGGGGCGACGGGCTCGCGATCACCATGCGCGAGCGGAACCCCGGACAGGTCATCGCGACCGGGACGGACCCCGACGGCAGCTTCACGGCCGTGCCGACGACGAGCGGATTCGACCGGGGCACGCTCGTGCGGGTCACCCAGGCCGGGGCGACGGCCCCCCGGTGGAAGGTCGTGTCGCACGTGGACCCCCACCTGGGGCGGCTGTACTGGCGCCATCCGGACCCCGCGCTCCGGATGCCGTACGACGGCCCGCTGGTGGGGTTGGACCCCGGCTCGCCGATCGTGATCCGCAGCGTCGAGTACGCGCTGGCGCTGTACGAGGAGGGCCGCCTGATCCGGTTCTACGACGGGTTGTCGATCGTCGCCCGGCACGAGCGGTACGGACCAGCACGGCTGTTCCCGCCGCGGCCCACGTTCGACCCCGCCACCGGCGCGTTCGTGTCCCGGCCGCCCGAGCCCCTCGTGATCGATGAGCTCCGGACCGATCTCACCGACGTCCGGGGCCTGGACGTCGATCCCTCCCGGATGCTGCGCATGACCGGGGGCCGCGACGGCCTCGGCGAGCTCGCCGTGCAGGACTTCGTCGGCGAGCCCGTGGCGCCCGACGACGGGCCGGCCGCCGTCGCCGACAAGCGGCGCGGCCTGCGGGCCCTGGAGGAGATCTCGGAGGTCGCGTTGCTCGCCGTGCCCGACGCCCAGGTGCGCCCGATCGAGGTGCACCCCGTCCTCCCGCCGGAGCCCTGCGTCCCCGACCCGTGCCTCGACCCGCCGACGGTGGAGACGAGGCCGCCTCCCCGCGGCGCCGCCGACCTCCCGCCGACGCTCGGCCCCGACGAGCTGTTCCGGATCCAGTCCGAGATGGTCCTGCAGTGCGAGCTGAAGCGCGATCGCTTCGCGCTGCTCGACGCGCCATTCGACGCCTCCACCGATCCGCTCGCGGGCATCCGCGGCGCCCTCGACTGGCGTTCCCGGTTCGACTCGAAGTACGCGGCCCTGTACTTCCCGTGGGTCCGCGTGGTCGATCCCCTCGCCGGGGCGGGGCCGACGCGCCTCGTCCCGCCCAGCGGGCACGTCGCCGGGACGGTCGCGGGGACCGACCTGGCGATCGGGGTGTACAAGGCCCCCGCCAACGTCCGGATCGAATGGGCCGTCGACGCCAGCGTGGCGGTCGACGTCGAGCGGCACGGCATCCTCAACGGCGCCGGCATCAACGCCCTGCTCGCCACCGGGGGCCGGGGGTTGCGGGTCCAGGGCGCGCGCACGGTCTCGAGCGACCCGGACTGGCGATTCGTCAACGTTCGCCGCCTGATCTCGATGATCGAGAAGGCCCTCGAGACGGCGCTGCAGTGGGCCGTGTTCGAGGGGAACGACGCGCTGACCCGGGCCCGCGCGACGATGACCATCACGGTCTTCCTGCTCGGCCTGCACGAGGCGGGGATGCTCGCCGGCGCCACGCCCGACGAGTCCTTCGTCGTGAAGTGCGACCTCGACAACAACCCCCAGGCCGAACGCGACCTCGGGCATCTCATCGTCGAGATCGGCGTGGCGCCGTCCAAGCCATTCGAGTTCGTGGTGCTCCGCGTGGGGCGCATTCGCGACGCCCTCGAGGTCACGGACTCGACCGAGACGTTCAGCATCGGCGGGCTGGAGGGCTGAGTGGCGCTCGTCGGTCCGATCCAGAGCCTCACCGGCATCCGGCTCGATCCACCCCTCAATCACAACTTCCTGGTGATGATCGTGGACACGTCGAGCTTCGGCTCCATCGTCAAGTCCGGGGCAATCTCCCTCGTGGGCGACGTCCTCATCGGAGGGTTCTCCGAGTGCAGCGGACTGACGATGAGCATGGAGGACGCGAAGCGCCACGAGGGCGGCCTCAACAACACGGAGCACCGGTTCCCGACCCGCTTCACCTGGCCGAACATCACGCTCAAGCGGGGCGTGTCGCGCATCTCCCAGAGCGGATGGGACTGGCTCTACGACTTCGGCGACGGGAAGGTGAAGCGCAAGGACGGCCTCATCATGCTGATGGACGGGCGTCACCTCCCGCACAACCTGTGGACGTTCAAGCGCGGGTTCCCGGTGAAGTTCGAGGGGCCCGAGATGAAGGGAGCCGGCAACGAGGTCGCGATCGAGTCGCTGGAGATCGCGCACGAAGGCCTCTGGCAGCTGTCGATCCTGAAGATCGGGGCCGGCCTCATCGGGTTGGAGCTCTAGCGATGGACGTCCGCATCGACGAGCTCGTCACCAGGGTGGACGCCATCGACGGCACCGCGCTGCTCTCGCCGGAGACCCTCGACCGCATCGTCCGCGCCGTGCTGCGAGCGCTCGAGAACCAGCAGCGCGGCCGGGACACGCTGCGTTCCGACATCGACACGCGCTCGGTCGTCGAGCGGCAGCGGGGAGGGGAGCGATAGCCGTGGCCAACCTCCAGAAGGCCAAGTTCACGGTCTTCCAGTCGGGTGGCCAGACGACCTCCCTCGACGTCCAGTTCAACCCGAACACCCTGACGTTCGACAAGAAGCCGAAGCTCGCCGACATCCCGATCCCCGGGCTCGACGCCCCGCTCAAGCAGTTCGTCCGGGGGGAGACCGAGACGCTCGCCGTCGAGCTGTTCTTCGACACGACCGAGAGCGGGATGGGCGCCGGCGCGCGGAGCGTGACCACCCTGACCGACGCGTTCTACGGGCTGGTCAAGATCGACCCGAAGACGCACGCCCCGCCGATCTGCTCGTTCCTGTGGGGCAGGGCCTTCCCGGGCGACAACCTGCCCACCTGGTACGGCAACCAGCGCCGCACCGAGTTCAAGGGCGTGGTGACGGACGTCAAGCAGGACTTCCAGCTGTTCAGCCCCGAGGGCACGCCGCTGCGGGCCGTGTTGACAGTCTCGATCGACGAGTACCGCCCGCTCCACAAGCAGATCGACGAGGTCAACCCCCAGTCGCCCGACCACACGCGCGTGCACGTGCTCGAGCGCGACCAGACGCTCGCCCTCGTCTCGCATCTCCACCTCGACAACGCCGCCGAGTGGCGCCACATCGCCGAGGCCAACGACCTCGACGATCCCCGCCGCCTGGAACCCGGCCTGACGCTGTCCATCCCACCGATCCGCTGAGGACCCGGATGCCCACGACGACGACCTTGCGGGAGGAATCGGAGCAGCAGGGGGGGTTCTACGTCCCGCGGTTCGAGGTCAAGATCGAGGGAGTCGATCTCCCCCGCGACACCCTGTTCGACATCAGCTCCGTGACGTACGAGGACAGCGTCGACGCGATCGACAGCTTCCGGATGACCATCAGCAACTGGGACGACGAGCGGCGCGAGTACAAGTTCATCGGCTCCGAGACCGAGGCGCAGCTGCAGGCGGGGCACCGCGACCACGCCCGGGTCACGCTCTTCGAGCCGTGCGGCAAGGACGTGCTGCTGCGCATGGGGTACGGGGGCCGGCTCGTGACGATGCTCAAGGGCCAGTTCACGACCATGGAGCCGGTGTTCGTCGACGGCAGGGCGGACATGACCGTGACCGGTCTGAACGTCCTCCACCAGCTGCGGCGCAAGCAGTACACGACGACGTGGACCGACAAGCGGGACAGCGAGATCGCGCGCGACATCGGGCAGCGCACGGACCACGGGCGCCGGCGGTTCCCGCTGCCCATCGTGATCGACGACAACGCCCTCGGCACCGAGAAACCCATCCCGCTGGTCACCCAGCACAACCAGTACGACATCGACTTCCTCTTCCAGCGGGCCCGCACGCGCGGATACGTGGTGTTCATCCAGGAGGAGGACCCGGCCAGGAACCGGCCCCGGCGCCTGTATTTCGGCCCGTCCCAGGCCGGGATGATCCCCGGGCTGCGCGACGTCAGCTTCGAGCTGAAGTGGGGCGCGTCGCTGATGGAGTTCCGTCCGAAGATCAAGACGGCCAATCAGGTGAAGTCCGTGACCGTGCGCGGATGGAACCGGACGCGCCGGCAGACCATCACCCGGACGGTGACGCTCGACGACCCGCGGCTCACCGTGAACCGGGACCTCCACCGCATCCTGGACTGCGCGGCGGACGAGGAGCTCGTGGTCGACGAGCCCATCTTCTACGAGTGCCAGGCCCGCGAGCGCGCCATCGCCATCATGCTGGACCAGACCAAGCAGATCGTCACGGCCGACGCGAAGGTCGTCGGCCTCCCCGATCTGCGCGCCGGCCAGGTCGTGCACATCGAGAACCTGGGCGCCCGCCTGAGCGGCAAGTACCTCGTCACCAAGACGACGCACACCATCGACGACGACGGCTACGTCACCGGCTTCTTCTGCCGCCGGGAGCAGTACCAGGGCGGGAGGACGCCGTGACCGACATCCGCGGCGTCGTCATCGGCATCGTCAAGGACATCGACGACCCCATCGGGGAGGGGCGGATCCGGGTGCTGTTCCCGTGGCTCTCGGACGACGAGCTCAGCGGGTGGGCGCCCATCGCCCGGACGATGGCCGGCAAGGAGCGCGGATTCTGGTACATGCCCGAGCTCGAGGACGAGGCCCTCGTGGCGTTCGAGCACGGCGACTTCGACCACCCGTTCGTCATCGGGTTCCTCCACAACGGCGTCGACACGCCGCCCGACGACGGCATCGACGCGAAGGTCCGCCGCGTCAGGACCGTCAGCGGCCACGTGCTGGAGTTCGACGACCGGGCCGGCAAGCAACGGATCCACCTCCAGACCCATGACGGCCACCACCTCACGATGGAGGACGCGCCGGGCACCGTCGTGATCGAGTCGGCCGGGGGTCAGCGGATCCGGATGGAGGACCGGCCCGGGAAGATCACGCTCTCCACGAAAGCCGGCTCCACGGTCCAGATCGACGACGTCCCGAGCTCGATCCAGGTCAAGACGACCGCGGGGGTGACGGTCGCCGTGGAGGATGCGGGTGGCGTGACCGTCACCGCGCCGGCCGGCTCCCTCACCGTCAACTGCCTGACGGCCACGATCAACGCGATGTCCACCTGCTCGGTCAACGCGCCGATCGTCACGGTCAGCGGCGCCGCCGTCGCGATCAACAGCGCCATCGCGACGTTCAGCGGGGTCGTGCAGTGCTCGACCCTGATCACCAACGCGGTCGTCAGCCAGGCCTACACCCCCGGCCTCGGGAACATCTGGTGAGGGCGCCATGCTCGACGTGACGCGCCCCACGCTCGCCTACGAGGGCCAGGCGACGGGCCCCGCCACGCTCGAGAAGCCCGTGAACGTGCTGGTCGCCCCCGTCGCGTCGAACGGCGACGTCGTCGGGCCCGAGGGACTCGCCACGTTCGCGTACTACGTCTACCGGCGACCCTCGGCCGGTTCGTCGCTCGACGTCTGGGACGACGCCACCAAGCTCTGGACCCCGGAGACGACCACCGGCGTCGACCGCACGCCGACGCAGCTGGCCTACCAGGCCGGGGACCCGACCCCGTGGCGCGGCATCATCGTGGGCGCGGGCGGCCGCGACGCCACGGGGCAGCCCCAGTTCGAGCGGGCCGTCGGCGGCTACCCGACCTACTCGGTGCGGGCGTACTTCGTGACGGCGGATCACTCGGAGGCGTTGCTCACCGGTCCCAGCGACAACCTGACGTTCGTCGGGACGGCCGAGCGGAACCTCATGGTGATCGGACCGGGGGACGGGGAGCAGCTCGACTCGGCGACCGAGGCCCGCGTGCTCCTCAAGGACCAGGGACTCCAGACGATCGGCCGCCTCCTGATGCAGCGCGACACGCCCGGAGCCACCGTCACGATCGACAACGCCGCGGGCGCGTCGATCGTGCTGCATCCGGACGGGCGGATCGAGATCACACCGGCCGCCGGCCGTCGTGTCGTCGTCGCCGGCGACCTCGAGGCCGACCACGTCATCTACCTGCCCGCGGGTGGTGCCGTGAAGCAGACGCTGACGTGAGGGGAGCGGGACGGTGACCAGGGACTTCCTCGGGGTCGGGTGGAGATTCCCGGTCCAGGTCGCGCCCAACGGGAAGATCGCCCAGTCGCGGGACGAGCAGAAGATCGAGGAGTCGATCTTCCTGATCCTCGGCACCTCCCTGCGGGAACGGCCGATGCTCCCCGCGTTCGGGTGCGGGGTCCACGACCTCGTCTTCTCCCCCAACAACGCCACGACCGTGGCGGAGGTCTCGACGGCCGTCCGCGACGCGCTCGTGCGGTCCGAGCCGCGGGTCGACGTGCTCTCGGTGGACGCGTCCGCGGCGCCGGACGAGGAGAACCTGCTGCTGATCCGCATCGACTACCGGGTGCGCGCCAACAACGCCCAGTCGAACCTCGTGTACCCCTTCTTCATCACGGAGGGCCGATAGCCGATGCCGCTCTCCGACAGCATCCCGAGGATCGACGACCGGAGCTACGACTCCATCGTCGCCGAGATGCGTGCCCGGATCTCCCGGTACACCCCGGAGTGGAAGCCGGTCTGGACTGACCTGAACGACTCCGACCCGGGCATCACCATGCTGCAGGTCTTCGCGTGGCTCGGGGAGATGCTGGCCTTCCGGATGAACCGGGTCCCGGAGCTCAACTACCTGAAGTTCCTGCAGCTGCTGGGGATCGAGCTCCGCCCGAGGGAACCGGCCCAAGCCGAGATCACCTTCGGCGTCCGGGCCACGCATCCCTCGCCGACGGTGATCGTGCCGAAGGGGACCCAGGTGATCGCCGAGGCGCCCGGGGGTGGCCCGCCGCTCGTGTTCGAGGCCGCCCGGGCGCTGGTCTGCATCCGGGCCGGTCTGGGAGCGGTGCTCGCGTACGACGGGTACTCGTACGAGCCCGTCACCGAGGCGAACAGGGCGGCCACCGGCTTCCTGCCGCTCGGCCCGACCGCGAACGTGGACTCGGCGTTGCTGCTCGGCTTCGACACCGCGCTTCCGGCCCCGGGAACCGACATCACGATGTTCGCGTGGAGTGCCGCGCCCGAGCGTCGGGACGCGGCCGTCGCGTGCGGGCTGTCGCCGAGCCCGGTGTTCGGCCCCGCCACGCTCCGGTGGGAGTACTGGAGCGGGTTCGAGTGGGCGCCGCTCACGCTCATGAAGGACGACTCGCTCGCGTTCAGCCGCAGTGGCGAGATCGTCGTCCGGAGCCCGTCCGGCACGCCGGCGACGACGGTCATCCCGCCCGAGACCGTCGCGCGGTACTGGATCCGGGCGCGAGTCGAGCGCAGCCAGTACGAGCGGCCGCCCCGCCTGCTCGCGGTGCGCACGAACACGATGCGCCTCACCCAGATGGAGACCGTGCAGCAGGAGGTGCTGGGGGGCAGCACCGGCCGGCGGGACCAGGTCTTCAGGGTCGACAACACGCCGGTGCTCGAGGGAAGCCTCCACCTGCAGATCGACCAGGGCTCGGGATTCGAGGACTGGACCGAGGTGCCGGACTTCTTCGGCTCCGGACCGAACGACCTGCACTACGCGTTGAACCGCACGACCGGAGAGGTCCGGTTCGGCGACGGGTTCCACGGCGCGATCCCGATCGCCAACGTCGCCAATCCGAGCGCGAACGTCGTGGCCGCGGAGTACCGGTACGGCGGTGGGACCCAGGGAAACGTCCCGAGCGGGACCCTCCGCGCCCTGCGCAATGCGGTGGAGGGCATCGACGACAACGCGATCGAGCAGGTGATGCCGAGCTACGGCGGCCGGGACGAGGAGACGCTCGACGAGGCCAAGCAGCGCGCCCCGGCCGCCATCCGGGCCCGGTGCCGGGCGGTCACCGCCGACGACTTCGAGTACTTCGCCCGGCAGGCGGCCAACGTCGCCCGCGCCCGCGCGCTGCCCCTGCACCACCCGGAGTTCCCCGGCGTGCAGGTCCCGGGGGTCATCACGGTCGTCGTCGTCCCCGACTCGGAGGCCCCCAACCCGATGCCGAGCGAGGGGACGCTCCGGACGGTCTGCGCGTACCTGGACCAGCGGCGGCTGCTCACGAGCGAGCTGTACGTCGTGCCCCCCCGGTACCAGCGGGTCCGCGTGACGGTGGAGGTGACGGCCCAGGGCAGCGCGGACCTCGCGGCGGTCCACGGGGCAGTCGAGCGTGCCCTGCTCGACTACTTCCACCCGCTGAGCGGCGGGGAGGACGGCCACGGCTGGCCGTTCGGCGGGCCGATCCTGTACTCCCGCGTCGTCCAGCGCGTGCTCGCCGTCCCCGGCGTCGACTCGATCCGGCGTCTCGTGATCGCGATCGACGGGGAGGAGGGGCCCGAGTGCAGGGATCTCCAGATCCGAGACGGCGCGCTGGTGTACTCGACGGAGCACGAGGTCTCGGTGGGGTACGCGGTCGCCACCGGAGGCGCCCCGTGAACACGTCGGTGCTGCCTCCGATCCCGCGGCCGCCGCACGACCCCACCTCGCTGCTGTGCAACGCCCGGGTCGGGTGGCCGGTCCTGCGCGACGACCACACGGCGCTCGAGGCCGGCGCGGTGACGCTCGCCCGCGCTCCACACTCGCTGCGGCGGCTCACCGAACCGAGTGGCAGCTTCGGCGGCGTACGCCCGCCCGCCAACGTCGCCGTGGCCGGGGACGCGATCTGGTTGCTCGACCCGGCCCGTCTGGCCCTCCTGCGGTTCGACCCCTGCGCGTGCTGCTTCGAGGTGGTCCCTAGCTTCGGCGGGGAGGGCGGGGGACCGCGCGAGCTGCACGACCCCCGCGGCATCGCGGTGGCCGGCAACCACCTGTTCGTGTGCGACGCGGGCAACGGCCGGCTCGGGGTGTTCGTGCTGCCGACGTTCGCGCTGGCGGGGTACTGGGCGCCACCGCCTTCCGCGGTCGGGTCGGGCTCCGGGTCCGGGTCCGGCAGCGGCACGGCGGACTGGGAACCGACGGGCGTCGCGATCGACGCGCGGGGCACGGTGTTCGTGGCGGATCCCCGCAACGGGATGATCCATCGGTTCTCGCCGTACGGCACCTATCTGGGCCACTGGGACGGGTTCGGCGCCAGCGCCCACCTCGCCGTCGGCCGCGACGGCACCGTGTACGCGGCCGGACCGGTCGAGGCGTTCCGGGTCGGCGACGGCGGGCGGGCGGTGCCGGTGACGGACCCCGCCGACGACCTGACCGACGCCTTCCCGCCGACGCCGTTCGCGGTGGACGCCCTCGGCCGCATGGACCTCGGACCGCTCTGCGCGCCGCCGGCCTCCCTGGTCGTCGACGGCCACGGCACCCCGGTGAGGCCGGAGCGCGGACCCGTCGCCGACCGCTACGAGCGCATGGGCGGGGCGCTGGTGGGTCCGCTCGACAGCCTCATCGACCGCTGTTCCTGGCATCGGGTGATCCTCCGGGGCGAGGTCCCCGAGGGCTGTGGGGTGGAGCTCGCGACGTTCACCTTGGAGATCGAGCTCCCCCTGTCCGAGCTGGACCAGCTCCCGGACCACGCGTGGGAGACCCGCCTCCAGGCCACCGCGTTCGAGGAGGGGGAGTGGGACGGCCTGGTCCGCAGCGTCCCCGGCCGCTTCCTGTGGCTCCGACTGGTGCTGCGGGGGAACGGCCGGGCGACGCCGCGGCTCGGCGAGCTCGAGGTGGAGTTCCCGCGGATCAGCCTGCGCCGGTATCTCCCCGCGGTGTACGGGGCGGAACCGGGGAGCGCCGACTTCACCGACCGTTTCCTCGCGCTGTTCGATCGCCCCCTGCGTTCGACCGAGCACGCCCTCGACACCCTGGGCGCCCTGTTCGACCCCCTGTCGACGCCCGCCCTCGGGTGGCTGGCGTCCTGGATCGGGGTCGATCTCGACCGCCAGGTTCCCGAGGCGCTCCAGCGGACCCTCGTCAAGCAGTGGGCGGAGACCGCCTCGCTGCGGGGCACCAGGTACGGGCTGTGGCGGCTGCTGGTGGCGTACCTCGGCCTGGACGGGCTCACGACCCTGTGCCAGTGCGGGGCGGGGCCGGGGACGTGCCGCCCGCCCCGGCAGACGTGCCCGCCGACCCCGCCCCACCGGTGGACGTGGGAGGCGCCGCCGCTGATCCTCGAGCACTACCAGCTGCGGCGGTGGCTCGAGCTCGGCGTCGGCCGCCTGGGAGACCAGGCCGTGCTGTGGGGCAGGCGGATCGTCAACCGGAGCCAGCTCGGCACGGGCGCCGAGGTGGGCGTCACGCAACTGAAGGCCACCCAGGATCCGTTGCGTGACCCGTTCCAGGTCTACGCCCACCGGTTCACCGTGTTCGTGCCCGCGTCGGCCCGCGCGACGGAGGAGCGACGCCGGGCCCTGGAACGACTGATCGCACGGGAGCGCCCGGCCCACACCGAGGCGAACATCGAGTACGTCGAGGCCCGTTTCCGCATCGGGTTCCAGTCGATGATCGGGCTGGATGCCGTCGTGGCCCGCGTGCCGCACGACGGCGTGACGCTCGGCGACGCGTCGCTCGGACCGGGTTCGGTGCTCGGGGGCGCCCCGTCCCCGGCCGTCGACGCCAGCCGCATCGGGACGACCGCCGTACTGGACTGAGGGAGACGATTCCATGGCGACCATCACGCACCGCCACGATCCCGAGCAGTGCCCCTCGTGCGACCTCGGCGCCTTCTCCCGCAACAACTTCTTCACCGGCAAGCTGCTCGTGGAACGCGACTTCACCGACGAGCAGACGTACGTCAGCGACAAGATCCGTCACCACAACCGCCGGCTGCACGGATGGGGCGTCGTCTGCGGGCTCCGCGTCAAGCAGCACCCGAGCTCCGACTGTCGAGACCGGTTCGTGTGCATCGAGCCCGGGACGGCCCTCGACTGCTGTGGCCACGAGATCGTCGCGCGGGACGAGGGGTGCTTCGACCTGACCCAGCTCCCAGCGGTCCAGGCGCTGGGAGCTCCTCCCGAGGGAGGCTCCGGCGGGACCGACGATGCGGCGCACACGCTCCAGATCTGCCTCCGCTATCGCGAGTGCGGCACCGAGCCGATCCCCGTGCTGTACGACGAATGCGGGTGCGACGACACCCGGTGCCTCCCCAACCGGATCCTCGAGTCGTTCGAGGTCGACGTGCAGGTCGACCCCCCGGCCGCAGCCGAGACGTGGACCGGCCCCCAGATCGAACGCGGCACCGACATCGGCCTCGCCGGCGCGACACGGGTCGCGTTCAACCCCGCGGACGGCCTCCTCTACGTGGTGGCGGGCACCACGCTCCACGCGGTGGACCGGTCGTCGGGCGCGATCCTCCGTTCCCACGACCTGGGGTCCACGGTGCACGGCCTCGACGTCTCGCCCGGCGGGACCCACCTGTACGCGGTGCGGGACACGGACGGCGGGGGGCTCACGCTCACGGTCCTGCAGGCGAGCGACTTCTCGGACACGTTCGAGGACGACCTGCCGAACGGCCAGGCGCCGGTCGCCACGGCGGTCTCGCCCGCGGCGGACGGCCGCTTCCTCGTGCTCGTCACGGCCGACAAGAAGCTCCAGGTCTACGGCCCCGACCTCGAGGGCGGCGCGCCGGCCGCGCCCACTGCGATCGACGTGGCCGCGGATCGAACGCTGCTCGCGATCGCACGGAACGGCGCGACGGCGTACGTGGCAGGTACGACGGTTGGATCGCCGACGGACCCTGCGCCGCTCGAGGCCATGGACCTCGGCGGGGGCCCGGGTGACCCGGCGCTCGGTGCGCTCCTGCCGGGCGTCGAGCCGAGCGCGCTGTCCACCGTCGCCGACGGGACGGCCCAGCTGCTGATGGTGGGGGACGCGAACGGCGGCGCCTCCGTGGTCGACCCCGCCGCGTCGACCGTGTCCGGCCCGGTGGCGCTCGCCGGCCCGGCGACGGAGCTGGCCGGGGATCTGTGGGTCTACGCGCTGCAGACGGCGGGCGGCGCGAGCGCCCTCCAGGCCGTCGGCGTCCCGCGCGTGGTGCGCGGCGAGCCGGACCCGGTCGGCCCGGCGGTCGCGTTCGCCGGCGTCGCGCACGACCTGGCCGTCGCGCCCGGCGCGATCTACGTCGCGTACGCGGCGTCGGGCGGGGACCCCGGAGGGGTGGCCGTGTTCGGCGTCCTGGAGCGGGACTGCCGGGACATCCTGTGGGGATCCCTCGATGGCTGTGGCGACTGCGAGGAGCCGAACTGCGTCGTGCTCGCGACGATCAGCGGCTACCGCCCCGGCCACGCCATCCTCGACCTCGCGGACCCCCCGACGGCGCCGGCCGACGACGACGCGGCGGGGATCGCGCGCATCGACAACCGCGCCGGCCGGCGGTTGCTCCCCAGCACGTCGGTGCTCACCGACCTGATCACCTGTCTCCTGGACGAGGGGGTCGGCGGTGGGGGACCGGGGCCCCAGGGACCCGCGGGCCCCCAGGGACCCCAGGGGGAGCAGGGCCCCCAGGGCGTCCAGGGGTTGCAGGGCGTGCAGGGTCCGCAGGGCCTGCCGGGGTCACAGGGGCTGCAGGGCCCCGAGGGCCCGGCCGGCCCGCCGGGGCCGGGTCTCGAGCCTGGGCTCGTTCAGATCACGGCGCTGAGCTGGAAGCACGACCAGCCGATGGACGTGGAGAGCCTCCGGAACATCGGGGGGTTTCCCTCCGCGCCGAAGGTCCGCCACGGCGTGATCATCGCGTTCACCGGCGAGGTCAGCCTCGACGGCGTCGATAAGATCCACGTCTTCCAGGTGGAGGCGCCCCACCCCGACCTGCACGGCGAGGACGAGAAGCTCGGCTACGCGTGCCGGTGTCCGGTGCGCGGCACCGTGGTCCCCGTCGACCCCAACATCGCCGGGAACTTCATCACCGACGCCCAGGTGATGGCGGGGGCGGACCGGGCCAAGGCGATCGCGTTCGTCTTCGACCAGGCCTTCGTCAACACGCTCCGCGAGATCGAGCTCTCCGACCTGTGGGTGCGGCTGCGCGGCGACTTCGTGCTGGACACCGGGGACCCGCCGCGAGCCATCGACGCGGAGTTCGCGCGTCACGAGTTCGACACGGGGGACCGACCCAGCGGGAGCGACGTGGGCGTGCAGGGCGGGATCTTCGAGAGCTGGTTCCAGCCGAAGAGGAAGGACTGACCCCATGCTCGGAACGAGGTACACACCGGCGCGCGAGGCCATGGACCACGCGTGCGGCTGCAAGCCGGGGCGGACGTGTGACGGGCTGGAATGTCTGTGCCGGCCGCGCTTCTTCGCGGGCCAGCTCCTCACCGACGAGGACCTCCGGCGGCTCGACCACTACGTCGTCGCCAAGAACCGTCTCCACAACCGGTACCTGCACGGAACCGGCGTCGTGTGCGGCCTAGAGGTGGTGTGCAGCGCGTGTGACGACACCGTCACCGTCCGCTCCGGTTTCGCGATCGGACCCTGCGGCGAGGACATCGTGGTGTGCCGGGACACGGCCGTCGACGTCGGCGAGCTCATCCGCGACCACCGCCGGCAACGTACGAAGCCGGACTGCGATCCGTTCGGCGCTCGGCCGGCCGAGGACTGCGAGGCGGCGCGCCAACGGTGGATCCTCGCGATCTGCTACGACGAGCGCCCCTCGCGGGGCGTCACGAGCCTGCGTCCCCCGGAGCATGCGAAGTGCGGCTGCTCCTGCGGCGGGTGCAACGGCAACGGGAACGGCAACGGGAACGGGAACGGCCACGGGATGGGGAACGGCCACGGGCATGGTGACGACGCCTGCTCGTGCCGCCCATCCCGGCATCGCACCACGCCTGCGCAGTGCGAGCCCACGGTGACGTGTGAGGGGTACCGGTTCGTCGTGCTGAAGGAGCCTCCCCGACGCGTCACCGACCCCAGGCTGTCGACGCGGGACACCGGTGGCTTCTCCAAGGTCCCCGGAGGGCCGGCCGGCAGCGGGCTCGCCCACCGGGTGCAGGCGTGCCTGTCCGACATCACCGGTCGGATGGAGCAGCTGGGCCAGGCGAAGAACACGTCGGCCCTCGTGGAGCTGTGCTGCGACCTCAAGGACCAGCTGCGGGACATCATCGAGACGAGCGCGGTCCACGACTGCCTGCTCGGCGCGCGGCTGAGCGACGTCGTATGCCCCGACCCCGCCGACAACGAGGCGGAGGAGAAGGCGACCCGGGCGATCCAGGAGCTCGTCCTGATCGCCATCGAGCTGTTCAAGAGCTGCATCTGCTCGGCGCTGCTGCCGCCATGCACGGTCGGATCGCCGGACGACTGCATCCCCCTCGCGACGCTCACGGTGCGCACGGCGGACCTCCGGGTCCTCGAGATCTGCAACTGGAGCTCGCGCCGGTTCGCCGTGACGTTCCCGACGCTCGGCTACTGGCTCGGCTGGCTCCCCATCTGGGACACGCTGCGCGCCGCGATCGCCCGCCTGTGCTGCGGACCGGTGCGACGGAGGTTCGAGGTGACCACCGATGCGAACGTGCGGTACGTCGCCGCTCCCGAGGAGATCCATGCGGTCGACCAGCCGCCACCAGCCGCCCCCGCGGTCACCCGACTCGCGGCGCAATACGCGCGCGAGACGACGCCGCTGTCGGGACTGGAGGCCACCCTCCTGGCGGCCCTGGGCGCCAAGGCCGAGGACGGCTCCGACCTAGCGACCGACGTGGAGCTGCAGGAGCCGTTCGCCGCGCTTGCGCTGACGCGGCTGGCCGCCCCCGCGATCGCGCCGTTGCTGCCCGAGGACGTGGTGGCGGGGCTGGGGCGCCTGCGGCGCGCGGAGCCGTTCGCACCGGGCGCCGGCGAGCCGGATGTCGAACGGATGGCCCGCATGGAGGAGGACCTCGCCGACCTCCGGAAGAAGGTCGGCGCCCAGTCACGGACCATCACGAACCTGCGCAAGCAGATGGGGAAGAGATGACGACGGTCGAGCAGCGACCACACTTCTACGAGCACCAGTACCTCGAGGCCGCGGACCTGGACGCGGTCGTGGACTACTCGCGCGCCCAGCTCGCCCGCACGCAGCTCGGCGCGCACCGGTGGGGGATTGCGCTCGGGCTCGACCTCCGGGAGGTGCCCGGGCCGAACAACACGCTCGACGTCTTCGTGCAGCCGGGGTACGCGTGGGACGGCTTCGGCCGGCCGATCGTCGTGCCGGAGCCCGCCAAGCTCTCGGGATCGCTGTTCGCGGCCATCGACGCCGAGTTCGTCCCCGGCAACCCCTCCCGCGTCGTCGAGGTCTGGCTGGGATACCGGGAGACGCAGACCAGGGGGCCCCGCCCCGGGTTCGAGGAGTGCGAGGACGCTCCGGCCTTCGCGCGGGTCGTCGAGTCCTTCCGTGTCGAGGTCGGGCAGCGCTCCACGTTCGCGTCGCAACGGGACCCGATCGAGATCGCCGGCCGCAGCATGGACGCTACACAGGCCCTGCGGACGTTCGATCCCGGTGCGGCGGACCTGCTCGACGCGAGCGTGCCGCACCAGACGTTCCCCCCTCCCGAGGACGTCGCGCGGTGGCTGATCCCGATCGGCGTGGTCTTGTGGGAGCCGGGCAACCCGGGCAGGTTCGTGGCGAGAGACCAGTCGGCGCTCGACCGTGACGCCCGCGTCCGCCAGTACTGCGGCGTGGTCGCCGGATCGATCGAGGCGAACGGCGGCCACGTGCGGGTGCACGACCGGGCCAGTGCGTACTCGCCGACCACCACCACGGAGCTCCTGTGGGTGGAAGGGGGCCTCCGGGTCGACGGCGTCGCCCGCCTGTACGGGCATCGGCTGGAGTTCCTGAAATCGCTGACGGAAGCCCCACGCCTGCCGTTCCACCTGCTCCGCCGCGACGATGCGACGGGGATCAAGCTCCAGGCCGTCATCGGCGACGCGTCGGACGGCGACAACCGATTCGCCGTCGGCCGCCAGACCGGCGCCGACGCGGAAGCCGAGGACTTCGTGGTCACCGACCAGGGCCGGGTCGGCATCGGCACGTCCGAGCCGAAGGCGCTCCTGCACATGAAGGAGGACGGCCTCCAGATCGGGACCAGCGGAACCCCGGAAGACAACTTCCACGTCCAGTCGAACACGGACGGGCCCCGGGCCCTGCGAATCTACGACGGGGACGTGGGGGCAGGGACGCACCTGGCCTCGTTCACGCAGTCGGGGCGGGTGGGCGTGGGGACGAACGATCCGACGAACCAGCTCCACGTGAACGGCAACCTCGGCATCCGCCAGAACCGCCTGTACCTGAGCGGCGGCGCGACCGACTGGAGCAGCCTGTCGTTCAACGCACACCACAACGCCGGCAACAGTGACTGGGTCTTCCCCGACCCCGGCAAGCCCGCCGTCACGCTGGAAATGGACACGGCCGAGGACGGCGGCGCCCCCCGTTACGAGGTCTACTCCACGCCCGCCGGCGCGAATACGACGTGGCGATCACGCTTGAAGGTATTCGGCCACACGGGCGACATCGGCATGGCCGAGTCCGAGGGCAAGGTGGGGATCGGGACGTACGTGCCGGCCGAGAAGCTGGACGTGCGCGGGGAGATCGCGTTCGCGGGCGGCAGACCGGTCGGGGCGGCGACGGGGCTCCGCGTGGTGTGGGGGCGCGTCGCCACGAACGGGGCTGTCGTCGATGGCGACGACTTCGGCGTCACGCATCTCGGCCTGGGGCGGTACCAGATCACGTTCACACCTCCCTTCCCTGTCCCACCGGTCGTCATCGTCACCAAGGTATGGCAACTGTTCGATTCCTCGAGCGGGGCGAGCGTGAAACCGAGGGAGAACGCGATCGTGGACCAGATCCTGTCGACCTCGACCATCGTGGCGACCTGCGACGTCAACGGCGCCCTGGCCGACAGCAACTTCTCCTTCCTGGCGATCGGACCGAGGTGAGCGCGATGACCGTGGACTGGGCCCTGGGACGTCTCCGGGAGCTGCGGGGAGAGTACGCCGAGGGCGAGGCTACGCTGCTCCGGATCGAGGGCCGGCGCGCACAGGTGCAGGACGCGATGCTGCGGGTCGCCGGGGCGATCCAGGTCCTCGAGGAGCTGATCGCGGCGTCGGGCGCGTTCGAGGCGTTCGACGCGCTCGACGCCGAGGTGCAGCGGGAGCCGGCCTCGGCTCCCGCGACGTGAGTGGTCGGGACGGCGTGGAACGGCGCGCGGACACGCTGCGCATCCACCGCCACCTCGTCCGGTGGCGGGTCGCCCGCGGCGGCGTGCCACCGGCGCGTTCCTCCCTCGACGAGCACCTGGCCGAGGGGCTGGCCGCGATGGCCATCCCCGGCGGCCACGATGGCGTGTGGCTGATCCGACGGCTCGACGTCGGGTCCAGCGTCGGCGCGTGGTGGACGCCCACCAGCATCGCGCGGGCGGTGGCGGCCGAGACGGCCGGCGCGCTCGAGCGGGTGTTCTCGCGCGGAGCCGACGGCGACCTGGTCAGGTGGTTCCCGAGCCGGGCGGCGTTCCTCGGCCGCTTCCTGGTCGACTGCGCGGACGGCCGGGCCCGCGGCCGGTGGGAATACGCCGAGTTCGAACCCGGTGCGCACACCCCGTCCGGCGCGATGCGGGCGGCCGTCGCCCGCGAGCCCGGGACCGGACTCGACGCGCTGGTCGGCCTGTCGCATGGCGACCTGCGTCGGGTGCTCGACGTGCTCGAGCCCCCGGACGCGGCGGCGGTGCTCGCGGGCCTCGCCGGCGTGACCGGTCCCCACGCCGCCGATCCCGCGCCGCTGGTGGTCGCCGCGCTCGACCGCCTGCTCCAGCGGACCATCCTGTCGGAGGCGCGCGCCGCCGCGCTGGCCGTGTTCCTGGATGTCGCCCGGGAGGGAGGCTCCGCGCCGCCCACGGGCACCGGCTCGAGGGCGCGTGAGGTGGTCGGGCTGATGGCGATCCTGCGGGGCGCGACCGCGCGAGAGGCGGCGGATCTCGCGGCGGGGGTTGCGGGCGGGCGATGGCGCGAGGTCGGGGCGCACGTCCTGAGCCGTGTGCCCGAGCTCGTCGGGTGGCCCCCCGATGCCCGCGGAGCGGCCGTGCGTCTCCTGATGCAGGCGCGAACGGGGGAACCCCAGCCCGCGCGGGGACCGCAGGCGCCGCTCCTGGCGACGAGCCTCGGCGGCATGTTCCTGCTGCTGCCCCTGCTGGAGGAGCTGCCGTGGGAGGCGATGACCGCCGGCTGGCCCGATCTCGACGGGATCGCCCCGTCCCTGCTGGCGCGGTTCCTCGCCCTCGTCGGGACGCTGGGCGCCGATCGCAACTCCGTGGCGGTCCTGGACCCCGTCCTCCGGCTGGCCCTCGGGCTCCCGCCGGCGCTCGGCGTCCCGGGCATCAACGGGTGGAGCCGGTCCATAGGGCCGGGCGCGACCCGCGGGTCGACCGAGGCATTCGTCGGCGGGTTGTCCAGGGCGGGGAAGGTGTCCGGCGCCGTGACCGTCGCGCCGCTTGGGGACGGCGTCGTGGCCGTCGACGGCGCGCGAGGCATCTGGCTCGGCACGGCGCCGGCCGCGCCCGGGTCGATCCGCGCCCTCATCGGATCGATCGACGCGGCGATCGGCGAGTCGGTGGCGGTCGCGGGTTCGGAGGCCTGGATCGAGGCGTGCCTCCCGCCCGGCCGGGCGCAGCCGGAGCCCATCGAACCACGCCTGCTGATGCGTCTGGGCGCCCAGGCCCGGCACTGCGCGCTGGGCGGGCCGGTCGACCTGGCGCCGGCGGTGCGGGACCGGTTCCTAGTCGCGGCGCAGGCGTTGGGGCGCGAGCTGGCCTGGCGCCTGCCGGGGTTCTCGCGGTCCAGCCTCCCGTACCTCTCGGACAACGTACTCACGTTCGGGGCCACGGTCGAGGCCGAGCCCGCCAGGTTCGTCGTGCGCGTGGGCGATCCCCCCCTGCACCTGCTGCTCTCGCTGGCCGGACTGAATCGCCGCCGCTTCCACCTCGACGCCACGGGGGACCGTGAGTGGGTGCTGACCCGGGAACTCTGACCTGGTCGCCGGCCCGGGGCGCGCCGGCGGGGAGCGCGGCCTGGAGGTCGTGGCTCGACGGAGCGATCCGGGCGGAGATCGACCGCCTGCGCGTTCGGTACGAGCTCAGCCTGGACGAGTTCCGGGGGCTGTACGTGAGCGACGAGCAGGTCGACCGGCTGGTCGCGGCGCGGGACGGGAGCTCGGCCGCCCCGGGAGGGCCCATCCCGTCCCTCGGACACGACGCCCGACTCCGGCGGCTGAGCGACGAGTTCGGCCTCTCGCCCCCGGAGGCCGGGGCGGTCTTCGTGGCCCTCGCGCCGGAGCTCGACCGAAGGTACGAGACGCTGTTCGCCTACCTCAACGACGACGTCACCCGGCGCCACGCCACCATCGACCTCTGCCGCCGGCTGTCGGGCGCGAGCGCGAAACAGATGGATCCGGGCGGCGCGCTCTTCGCCCAGGGGCTCCTCGAGGCGTCGAGAACGGACGGGACGTCGGCTTGGCGGTCGGCGGCGCTCGCGCCACGCGAGCCGGTGCGCCGGTTCCTGCTGGGGACCGACGGCGTGCGGGGCCCGGAGTCCGCAGACCGGGCGAGGGCAGACGTGGAACCGGTCGTGGCGGCGCTGCGATCGGGACGGCTCGACTGCGTGGTGCTGTCGGGTGGCCCGCCCGACGAGCGGCCGGCAGCCGCCCGTTCGATCGCGGCCCGGGTGGGACGACCCCTGGTCGAGACCCGCGGCGACGAGGAGCTCGATCGGATCCGCGATGCGCTGGTGACCGCCCGGCTCAACGCCGGGTGCGTCTACGTCGGGATCGATGCGGACGGACACCCCGACGTCTCCGTCGCCAGGGTGGTGCACGCGGCGGTAGATGCGCCCGTCCCGGTGCTCTTTGGGATCCCGGCCGGACGGTCGTGGCGGGCGCTGTTCGAGGGGGCCGATCACGAGGTCGCGGTCCTGTCCCCGCCGTCCGCGTCGGAGCGCGCGGGCCTGTGGCGCGCGGCGCTGGGCGAGCACGAGGTCGTGGCGTCGAGCGACGACGTGGACGCGGTCGCCCACCTCTTCTCCCTGCACCCGGGTCAGATCCGGCGGGCCGCGGCGCGGGCCCGGCGCCTGGGCCGCGGAGCCGAGGCGGACCGGACGACGCTGGCCGCGTCCGCCCGCGGTCAGTGCACCACGGCGTTGGAGGAGCTCGCCGAGCGCGTCCCGCTCCTCCACACCTGGTCGGACCTCGTGTTGCCCCTTCCGACCGCGCGCCGTCTCCAGGAGTTCGCCAGCGCCGTCCGATGCAGGGACCGGGTGTTTCGCGAGTGGTCGTTCTGGCGCCCGTCGGGCGGCACGGCCTCCCTGCGAGCGCTGTTCTCGGGGGGTTCCGGCACGGGGAAGACGATGTCGGCCGCGGTCGTGGCCCGCGACCTGGGACTCGACCTCTTCCGGATCGACCTGTCCGCGGTCGTGAGCAAGTACATCGGGGAGACGGAGAAGAACCTCGAGCGGATCTTCGCCGGCGCCGAGGGCAGCAACGCGATCCTGCTGTTCGACGAGGCGGACTCGTTGTTCGGCAAGCGCTCCGAGGTGAAGGACGCGCACGACCGGTACGCGAACATCGAGGTCGCCTACCTGCTCCAGCGGATGGAGACGTACGACGGCGTGATGATCCTCGCGTCGAATCTCCCGAAGCACCTGGACGAGGCGTTCAGCCGTCGCATCCACTTCGAGATCGAGTTCCCGTCGCCGGACCAGGAGCAGCGCGAGCGCCTCTGGCGAATCCTGATCCCGGCCGCCGCGCCGACCAGTGACGACGTCGACCACGCGTTCCTGGCCCGCCAGTTCCAGCTGACGGGCGGCGAGATCCGCAACATCGCGCTCGCCGCGGCGTTCCTCGCGGCCCACGAGGACACGGAGATCGCCATGCGCCACCTGGTGCGGGCGATCGCCCGCCAACGGAGGAAGCAGGGGAAGATCCCCACCTCGTCGGAGTTCAGGCACCATCTCGCGGCCGCCCACGAGGACGGGGTGTGACGTGGGGCCGACGCGCGCCCCCACCCTCGGCGCCGGGTCCCGGCTCGGCTCGGGGATGAGGTCGACCGCCACACCCGGAGTCGGCGGAGCACGATCGGACCCCGGCCGGAGCATCCGCGCCGCCGGCAACCAGGCGGTCCAGCGCCTCCACAGGTCGGGTGTCCCCCTCGATGCCGGCGAGGCCACCGGTCAGACCGCGCTCCGTCCCGGCCTCGTGATCCAGCGGTGCGGGCTCCCGGGATGCAACTGCGCGGGCGAGGAGCTCCTCCGCTCCGCCGAGCCGGGCGCGCCCGGTCCTTCCCGCGCCGGGCCGCCGTCGGGCGCCCCCAGGTCCCTTGCGGCGTCCCTGGCCCGCTCCCAGGGGACCCCGATGTCGCCGTCGGTCCGGGCCCAGGTGGAGCCGGCCTTCGGCGCCGACCTCTCGGGAGTGCGCATCCATACCGACTCCGGGGCCGCCGAGTCGGCCCGGATGCTCCATGCCCGGGCCTTCACGGCGGGCTCGGACGTGTACTTCGCCCCGGACCGCTATCGCCCCCACACGACCGAGGGGCGCAGGCTCCTCGCCCACGAGCTCGCCCACGTGACGCAGCAGGGATCCGGTTCGGCCGTGTCCCCGAGCCGCTCACCGGCCGTGAGCTCGCCCGGTGATCCCCTGGAGCGCCAGGCCGATGCGGCGGCCGAGCGGGTCGTGGCCCACCGCCCGGTGGACGTCCGGGCCCTGTCCCCGACCCGGGGCCCCCCGATCCAGCGCTACTCCCTGGACGAGTTCGTCGAAGACGTCGGCTCCGCCGCGTCCGCCGTCGGCGGCGCCGTGGAGTCCGGGGCCGAAGCGGTTGGCGAGGCCGTTGTCTCGGGCACCGAGGCGGTTGGCGAGGCCGTTGTCTCGGGCGCCGAACAGGCTGGCGAGGCTCTTGTCTCCGGCGCCGAAGCGGTGGTCTCGGCCGGCGAGGCTGCTCTGGACTGGCTTGCGACCGAGGCAGGGCGCGCAGCCATGGCGGCGGCCGAAGCGCTGGCGGATGCCCTGGGCGCCACCGTCACCATTCGTGGCACCCACCTGATCATCGACGTCCCCGCTCTCTCCGTCTGTCCGATCATCCCGGTTCAGCTGAGGCTCCCGGAGCTGGGCACGGACTTCCCGTTCCTCGTGGGCGTGCTCCCGATCACGGGGGTCGTCTCGGTCTATGGACTGCTCGGGCTCCACGTCGGAGTCGTGCCGGAGATCTCGGCCCAGCTCGGCCCGTGCCTGCTGAGCGGCCTGCACATCGACATCGACCCCTTCGGGCCCACGTTCAGCGCGGCGGGCGCCCTCACCGTCACCGCCGCGATCGGGCTCGGCGCCGAGCCTCGGGTCGCACTGAAGGGAGAGGTCGGCGTCCTGATCGTCTGGCCGGACCCGCCGCTCGTCATCCGTATCCCGGCGGCCAGCCTCGAGGTGGGCCTGGCGGGCTTCGCCCGCGGCATCGTCGTCACCAGCTTCACCGTCCCCGCAGCGATGAGCTTCGCGGGAGGCGCCTTCACGGCATCGGTCTCGGCGACGGCGGATGTCGGCCTCGCCCTCGACCTGGGCCTGGCCGGATACGGCGCCCTCAAGGTGCTCGGGATGAACCTGTGCACGTTGTACTGGCCGCTGTGGGGCTGGCAGGACGGGATCACGATCTCGACCGGTCTGGACGCGTCCCTCGCCATCGGCCCCTTTGGGGCGTCGGCCACCCTCGGCATCACCCCACCCCACGTCAGTTCCATTCCCTTCGAGGACCTGCCGCTCGCCATCCAGCGGAACATGTTCAGCGACGACTGCCCGCTGTGCGACATCCTCTACGCGCTCAACTTCATGCCGTCACAGAACGGCGGCGAGTGGAGGGGACATCCCGCTCCGCCGTGGTTCGTCGGGCCCCTCTTCGCGTACCCGCGCGATCCCCATGTCGTCAGCACGTCGCTATGCCGGGGGGCCTGCGGGCCGAGCTGCGACACCTGCCGACCTCCGGCCGGCAGCCCGGACAGGTTCGTGTGCGACCCCTTCACCGGCGTCCTGTGGCGGTACCCCAACTACGTCGAGTGCGATACGCACACGGGATGCCGGGAGCACGACGCCTGCTACGACTGGTGTGCCGCCGGCGGCGAGATGAGCATGTGGGGGCCGTGCCACCGCGTGTGCGACTTCGAATCGGTGTGCCGCTTCGGTGTCCCGCGCTCGGTCAGCTGGATCGGCGGCGGCCCGCCCCACGACGGCACGATGGTGTTCTCCGACATGCCGGTGCCGGCCGGAAGCTGTGGCGCCCCCTGCCCCGCCGGGCCCGGCCTCTGCCCTCCCGCCCCGACCGTCGTGCCGCCGAC
>WNFU01001575.1_pt1 | contig 32154 bp, 29 predicted proteins | sample 5400121 | NCBI WGS metagenome assembly WNFU01 (sample SAMN13153360, study PRJNA577476) | soil metagenome | isolation source: 100 cm soil or saprolite under grassland replicate 1 | place: USA:California | collected 2016-06-15
GATCCGCATCATGGCCTGATCGGACAGACATTCCCACTCAGTCCTTCGCCGCGAATGAATGATGCTCGTGCGTGACGACCCAGCGGCCGCCTTCCTTGCGCAAGCCTATGGTGAGTCGGAGGCGGTTCGCGGGATCCCGCTCCAGCTCATCAGCGGTTCCGCAGCGGAGCAGGGCCCAGGCGAAGGCGACGTCGTCGCCTGCCGTGACATCGAGCTCGACAATCTCGAACGACGCACCCTGTCGCTGCCACTCGAAGAACGCGGGCCAGGTCTCGCGGTACGCGTCGATGCCCCGCACGCCGTCGTCCGGTGGCGGCACGTCGAACATGACGATGTCATCGGCATGGTCGGCCAGGACGGTCTCGAGGTCTCCGGCGTGGACCGCCCCGGCCCAGCGCTCGATGAGCGCCCGGATCTCGGCGGCGTCGTCAGCCGTGGACTTCTTCCTCGCGTTGCCGGTCGAGGAAGTCGAGCGTGACCGCAGCGAAGAGCGGGGAGGCGCCGAGGTTGTAGTGCGTCAGGCCGGGCAGGACGGCGAGCGCGTGCCCGCCCTTCGGCCGGCCCTCGCCCATCCAGCCACCGTCGCGCAGGCCGCCGTCGAGCAGTTTGAAGGCATCGACATAGTGGGAGGGCGGAGCCATGTCGGCATCGGCGCAGACGATGAGGGTCGGGACCTGAAGACCGCGCATCTCCTCGCTGAAGTCGAAGTCCTTGCTCATCGACTCGCCGATCTTGTCGAGGAGACGTCCGAAGTCCTCCGGGCGAGGCGCGACCCGCTGGTAGACCTGGTACATCGGCGTTTCCTTCATGAACTCGACCGCCGTGGCGCTCACCTGGCCTTGCTGCGCCAGCATCTCCGCCGGGATCGCGTCGCGCCGGATATTGGCCGAGGCCGTGACGAGCTTGCCGACCTTCGCGGGGTACTTCACTGCCGTGAAGAAGGCGACTCCGCCACCGAGCGAGTAGCCGACGAGGTCCGGCTTCTCCAGCCCGAGGTGGTCGATGAGCGCGGCGATGTCGTCGGCCATGAGCCGCACGTCGAGCGGCCGGTCGATGTCGGCCGTGCGCCCATGCCCCTGGAGGTCGGGGGCGATCACCAGGTGCTTCTCGGTCAGCGCTGGAATGATCGGGCCGAACATCTCACCCGAGCCGAGCCCGCCGTGAAGCAGAATCAGCGGCCGCCCTTCGCCGTGCGTCTCGTAGTAAAGGTTGAGGCCATTAACCTCGGCGTACGCGCCGGTGCCTTTTGTTTCCGTCGTCCAGGTCGTGCTCACGGTCGTCCTCCTCGTCTCATCGTTCGCGCTGTGGATGTTGATCAGACCGGGCTTGCGCGCGCAACTCATCGGTGAGCGATGACTTCGCGCGGGGGACCGGAAGACTCCGGCGATGACGAATCCTCTCACGACCCGGGCCGAGGGGTCAGCGATCAACTCGCGCGCCGTGCAAGGAATCTCGCCAGGTCAAGCGGCCCGCAGCCGGCTCGCCTGCTGCCTCCTTCTCGGCGAACAGGAAAGCGCCCGTTCGGATCTCGCGGAACGTCTGCGCTGGCAGCGGGTTTGGGTCCACGAGGCGGTGTCGTTGAGTGGCCTCAGGTATTCGCGCGTCGTCTTCTTCCCGGGGCACCAACCACACATGCAACGACATCCGTCGAGGCGGGCCGATCGTATAGTCGGTATGGTTCGAGCGCGCCGTGAGGCCCGAGATCGGCCTGTGCGCTCGAATGTGGAGGACCCATGAACCGAGCATTGCGAGCCGTGCTTCTCGCCATGAGCGTGTCACTGGCCATGGTGGCCACCGTCCAAGCGAAGGCCGGAGGAGTGCCGGCCATCCCGCTCAACTCGGGGCAGGAGACGGGTGAGGTCATCAGCGACGGGAGCGGCAGCTTCAGCTATACGGTCACCGGCGACACGCTGTGCTACGTCCTCGAGGTCCGCAACCTGACCGAAACGCCCGTCGCCGCGCACATCCACATCGGACCACGACAGGTGGCGGGTCCGATCGTGGTCCCGCTCGCCACGCCACCGGGCGCGACGAGCTCCATCTCAGCCTGCATCGTCGCCACAGAGGGTGGTGCCATGACGCCCGCCGAGCTCGCTGCAATCGTGGCCGATCCAGGCGCGTACTACGTGAACGTGCACACGCCGACGTACCCCGGCGGTGAGGTCCGCGGCCAGCTGAAGTAGCGCGGCGCTATCTGGGCCCGAAGCCGGCCGCTTCGGGCCCCTGCCAAGGCGGTCGAGGGAGCGGCCGGTATCCTGTTCCGCGTGTCGAGCCCGCCCGAACAGGTTACAAAGCCCGAGGCCGTCAGGCCGTGGGATCTGGGCTCGCCGCTGACGGAGCGGGTCCTCGATGCCGAGCCACACCTGCTCGCCGACACCCTGGCGGCGCTCGACTGGAAGCCCGACGAATTGGATCCAAGCCTGCCGCCGGCAGTCGTCGATTTCAATCGCCTCCGATCGATCATGCTCGCGGCCGATCTGACGACGGTGCAGCTCATCTGGCGCCAGTCGACCGAGGTGTTCCGGGCGCGAGATCCCTTCCCCGTCGGCAACGTTGTGGAGGACCCGGCGACCGGGGCGGCGGCCGCTGCGACGGGTGCCTATCTCCGCTGGCGTGGCGAGATCGCGCCTCCGGCCTCGTTCGCGATCCACCAGGGTATCGAGATGGGACGTCCGAGCCTCATTGAGGTCGACGTACCGGATGCGACCGGTGGGATCCGGGTCAGCGGGACAGCCATCTCCCTGGACGGGATGAACATCGACTCGCCGACCTGACCGAGCCACGTGATGCAATTCCGACCCGGCGGAGTCTGCGGATGAAGAATCGGCGGCCGGCCGCCTTCGCTCTAACGGCATTTACGGCGAGTTGCGCAGGAGCCCCGCGCGGGCTCATAAGCTGGCGGCGACGACGATGAACCGAACGACGATGCCGCTGGTCACGCCCGCCACGACGAACCCCATGATCGCGATTAGCCCCTCGTTGATCGGCCATGCCTGGATCCGTTGTGCCCTCTCTTCGAGTGCCCGTGCTGCGTCAAGGACGGGGGCTTGGGTGCGCAGGACCGAAAGGCTCGAGTCGATTCGAAGCGGCTCGTATGCGGCGGCGTAGAGCGCTCGCGCCTCGCCGACATATCGCTCCTTGGCCCCGCTCATCTGAAGGTGAAGGCGCCACATCGACAGGAAGAAGATCGGGAGGTTGACACCCAAGATCACGGCGGTGATGAAGAAGGTGGTCGGGTTACGCGTCGTCGCAATCAAGGTCGGTACCGCGGCCGCACCGAGGAGGGCGAATCCGCCGAAAGCGAGCGACCCGACGACACCAAGGCCCAAGCTGCGATCCTGAGGAAAGGGATGGAGCTCGAGGCGGGCACGGCCGAGTTGATCAAGCCCCATCAAGAGTCGGACGTAGGTCCAGACGAAGGTCATCACCGGCAGGACGGCCAGGGCAAGGAACGGCAGCACGACCAGGGTCGGAACAACGCCGTTCAAGCTCCAGGAACTCCAACTCACCACCAGGACCACGACCGCTGAGAGAGCCACCGGACCGGCGACATTCCAACGGTGCGCCGCTTCGCCGGGCTGTGATTCCTCATCCGCCAGCCGCTGAACGTCCGCTCGAATAGCCGTCGCCTGATCGACGAGACGGGCGACACCACAAAGGAGAAGTGCGACGACATAGGAGAGCACCGTTTGCGGTGCCAACTCCCCGAGGATATCGAACTCCGTGCGTGGTCCTGTAACCCATTTCGCTCCGACAATCACGAAGGGCGTCACGAGGACAGCGGCAGCCCACAAGGTGATGAGCACCCATCGTGGTCCCGGAAGGCGGCGCAGGATCCGTTCGGTGATCGGTATGCCAAGCTCGAGAGGCCCGGTGCTCGGGCGGTTGGAAGCGGAATCGACCGCCGGTCCGAGCTCGGATGCCGGCGTCGCCATCAGACCACCGAGAGTTGCGTCCATAGCGCTACAGGCCCGAACCGACCCTGCGGCGTAACGAGCCAGACCAGGGCTCGACACCAGGAGACTGGCGGCGGTCCGTCTGATCCGTCGGCCGAGTTGCGGCGCGAGCAGTTCGGGCCAGGCGTGCCTCGTCGGCTTCCCGGCGAAGCTCGGCTTGGCGGGCGTGGGCCAGCGTCCCGGTCATTGGCAAAGACGGAATCATCGTTCGATCCCTTCAGCTAGGCGATGCAGAGGTATTGATGATGTCCGCCGGCTGGTCCGTGTCCTCGGGATCCTCACTCAGGCTAGAGAGCTCGAAATCGGTGATTGGAGCCGAGGGGATGCGCCAGCCGGGTTCGACGGCGACGACCCGGTCAGCGGTCTGGCCGGAGCGCCGGGCCAAGGTTGCGAAGAACGCCGCGCGGCGATGCGACACGATCCGGGAGTCCTTGCACGTGCAGCCGGCGTTGAGGCAGGCGCCACGGACGCGGTTCTCGGTCGCCTCGACGATTTCGGTGGTCTCGGGAGCCTGCATCGTGGTCCTCCTTTCGTCCGATCGGCTGCCGGAGGTCCCGGTCCGTCGGTGAGGCACACGTTCGGACGTCGAGGCTACGGCGCCATCCGGGGCAGTACGGAGACCACCACGGAAATGTCGGGCTCGACGATCGCCACCACTGGGATCGCTGCCGTCGCCGATACCGGTCCGGCTCGACCGCTCAGGCTTCGGACATCGTCGCAACCCACCGCGCGACCTGGACGCGGGAGTCGACTCCGAGCTTGTTGAAGATGTTTGTCACGTGGCTCTCGACCGTGCGTTCGGAGATGAACAGCTGGGCCGCCGCCTGCGCGTTCGTCGCTCCGTCGGCGACGAGCCGCGCGACCTCCATCTCCCGCGGAGAGAGCATGGCCGACGGCTGCGGAGCCTCCTTGGCCCTGACGCGTCGCTCCGGCACGGGCGCCCCGCCTGCGACCGCGATCACCTCGGAGAGCGTGAGGGCAGACCCAGTGTCGTAAGCCGACTGGTATCGCGCTGCGCCAAGTCGAGCCCTTGTCTCGGCCCTCACGCGATCGTGCTCGTGGAGCATCGATTCGGTATGCACCCACGAAATCGACGCCCAGATCGCGTCTGCGCCGCCGAAGAGCGTCGCTGCCCGTTCGCGCTGGTCGTTGGCGACATCCACATAGGCGAGGACCTCCGCCAGGGACGCGATTCCCGAGACATGGCCGAGATCCCGCCTGATCTCGAGGCCCTCTCGGGCAAGCCGCTGAGCCTCGTCGGGTCGCCCCTCGCGAAGCGTTGACACAGCGAGGAAATGGAGCGCATACGCGCGCAACCAGGTCTCGCCCAGCCTGTCGCTGACCCTGAGCGCCTCGTGCCCGGTTTCGACCGCCGCGGCGGTGTCGCCCTGGAGCCGTTGTCCCAGGGCGAGCACGTTTAATGCCGTCAGCTCCTGCGTACCGAACCCCATCGGTCGAGCCAGGCCCAGGGCCTCGGTGACATCGGCGATCGCCTCGTCCGGGTGGCCTTGGAACCACGACGCCGAGGCCCGGGCGATTAATGCCGAAGCCACAATGTCGGCGGCGCCGATCGATCGGCCGATCGAGAGGGCCTCCTCCGCGAGCCGCCGTCCGCTCTCGTGATCCCCCATCGACGTCGACAGGAAGGCCGACACCCAGAGACCATCAGCCCGTGGACGCTCGGCGGTCGGGACGCGTTCGAGCAGCGCCATCAGGATCCCACGGACCTGAGCGAAGCGACCCTCCGTGAGCCAGTAGGTGTAGAGGTCGCGACAGATCGCAATGCCCCGCTCGACTTCGCCGGCGTCCCCGAGGCAGAAGTCGAGGGCGGTCCAGATGTTGGTCTGTTCGGCCCGAGCCCGGGCGAACAGCTCGACGAGGCGGTCGCGGTGGACGGCCACGTCGGATGCGAAGCGACCAATCCATTCGGCGTGCCGCACGCGGAGCTCGCGTTCGGCCCCGGCGTCGCGGAGCCGTTCTGCCCCGAACTGGCGAAGGATCTCGAGCATGCGGAAACGATCCCGGCTGCCTCCTTGCGCCCGCTTGAGCACAGACTTCTCGACGAGCTCCGCGAGCAGAGCGGGAATCGACTCCGGGTCCAGTGCCGCATCGCCGCAGACCTCTTGGGGCGTCGATCTCGAACCCGCCAGCAAAGACGGAGAGCCGCGCCCACAGGAGTCGCTCATCGCGCGCGAGGAGCTGGTAGCTCCAGTCGATCGCCCCCTCCATCGTCCGCTGGCGCGGCAGATCGCTACGGTCGCCCGTCCCCAGGAGCGACATTCGCTCCCGAAGGCCAGCGCTGAGGGCGCCGATGCCGAGCCCGTTGAGACGGACGGCGGCGAGCTCGAGTGCGAGCGGAAGCCCGTCGAGCCCGCGACAGATCTCGAGCACTGCGGGCGCGCTGTTCGCGTCAAGCGTGAAGCCCCCGCCTCGCGCGGCCGCGCGCTCGACGAACAATGTGACTGCATCCGATCGCCAGGCTTCGGTCGATGAGCTGATGTCAGGCTCCGGCATCGACATCGGCGGCACCTGCTCGACGACCTCACCCGCGATTCCGAGGGTCTGGCGGCTCGTCGCCAGGATCGTCACCTCCGGGCAGGCACGCAGCAATGTGCCGGCCAGACCTGCGACCGCCTCGAGCACATGCTCGCAGTTGTCGATGACAAGCAGCATTCGCGTTCCCGCGAGGTGCTCCTCAAGCATCGAGAGCGACCACACCACCGACCGGTCCTGCAGACCGAGCGCCGTGACGACCGCCTGTGTCACCTGCAGGGGGTCCTGTAGCGACGCGAGCGGCACCCACCAGACGCCGTCGGGGTAGTGCGGCACAAGGTCTCGAGCCGTCCGAAGAGCGAGCCGGGTCTTGCCGACGCCACCAGGGCCGGTGAGCGTCAGCAGCCGGGCGGTGCCTAGTCTCCGCTTGATCGTGGCGGACTCGTCCCGCCGCCCGACGAAACTCGTCAGCTCAGTGGGCAAATTGGTCGGGGCAGGAGGCGAATCTGGTAACGGCAAGGCCGGGCGAGCCTACGCCCGCTGCATCTGCGGGGTCAACGCGGAGCCGCCCAGCCCCCTGCCTCCTCACAAGGCGAAATTCCGAACTCCATTCCGTACTGCCCCGGATAGCAAGCGAAGTGGCGGCTACCAACCTTGCCTCGATCGCGTCACCACCGTTTCGAAATTGAGCGGAGTCAGGCGCGAACGATCTGGAAGGAAGTCGCGCCCATGGTTTCCACAGGCACCTTGAATCAGGCAGGACAACCCGAGGTCCTCAACCCTGGCGAGCGCCGCCTCCTCCGGCTGGCGGCCGTACTCGGGGTCGCAGGGCTGGCTCTTCGTTTCCTGGCCACCGCTCGCTACCAGAACCCCGTGAGCTCGAGCGCCGGCGGGATCTTCGGATACCCCGAGTCGGGTGTCGAGCCAGCAGTGGCCGGCGGCCTTGGCGTGCTCTTCGTGACCTTCGCCTTGATCGTCCTGTATCGCTCCATGGGGGAGCGGGAAGTTGTCCGCAACGTCGCCCTCGTGGGGGTCGGAGCGGTGCTCGCCGCGACGCTTTCTGGTATCGGGCTCTCCGTTGACAGCGCGGTGGTCGGCAGCGTTTTCCTCGCGTTCGGGGTTGCCATCGCAGCTGGACGAACCTACCCGACCTGGCTCGGGTGGGTCGGCGTCGCGCCCGGCATCGGCCTGATCGTCGGCGCCCTCGCTTCCGCTCAGATCGACCCCTGGGCACGGGTGTCCGACGGGGAACAGGCCACTGCGGTCGCCTTCTCGGCGGTGTTTGTTCTGGCGATGTCAACGGCCATGTGGCTCCGGTCTCGTGGACCGAGCCCGCTGAAAGGGGCGGAGTAACCATGAAGCTGCTACGCAATCTCGCGCGGCGGAAGCTGCGCACGGCCCTGACCGTCTCGGGGATCACCGTCGGGATCTGGGCCCTCGTTGTGTTCGGTGCGCTCGCGACGAAGATCGATCTCCTCGTGTCCGGCGCGCACGATTACTTCGGCAACAAGGTGATCGTGAGCAGCGCGTCGGGCGGCGGCGGGATGTTCCCGCTATCGAGTTCGCTCGTGGCTGACGCGAATCGGGTCGAGGGCGTGGGTATCGCCTATGGCGAGATCAACACGATGGTCGACCACGACGCCAAGCAAGTCGGCCTGCCCGACGAGATCGTCGGTCTCGACGCCGGGTCCGATCGGGGGCGCGACCAGTTCCCCTACCGGTACGCCGCCGGCCGAGCGCTCACAGTCGACGACGCGAACTTCAAGCACGTCGTCCTCGGCGCCGACCTGGCTCGGAAGAACACCGCCACGATCGGGAGTTCGATCCGGCTGCGCGACGTGGACTTCACCGTCGTCGGGATCCTCGAGGCCACTCTGACCCTGCCCGACAGCCAGGCATTCATGCCGATGGCGGCCGCGCAGGAGTTGTACGTCAAGGACCTTCCGGCCGACATCGCCGAGAACATCGTCGCCTCAGAGACAATCACCCATATCGTCGTCTACCCCACCCCAGGCGCCGATGTCGCGGCTCTCGCAGGCCGGCTCGAAGCGGTGCTGCCGAACGTCACGACGCTGACCGCGACCGAATTCGACGAGACGATCGGATCGACCGCGAACCTGCTCAGCGGAATCATCGTCGGCGTCGGGCTCATCAGCTTGATCGTCGGCGGACTGTCAGTCGTGAACACGATGGCGATGTCCGTGAATGAGCGCACCCGCGAGATCGGGATCAAGCGCGCGATCGGCGGCAGTCGTCGGCGGATCATCACCGAACTCGTCTCTGAGGCCGGCCTGATCGGCTTCCTCGGAGGCGCGACCGGGATCGCCTTGGGCGCCCTCGCCGTCTACCTCGGCAACCAGGCAGGCCGGGACTCCGGAACGGTCCTCTTCAGCCTGACAGCCGTGACGGCCCTTACCTCCCTGATCTTCGCGACCGTCCTCGGGATGGTCGCCGGGATCGTGCCTGCCACTCATGCGGCTCGGCTCGATCCCGTCCAGGCCCTTCGGCACGAATAGGAGCGTTTGACATGGCCCTGCTCGAAGCTCGCAACCTTCGCAAGACCTTCCACCTGGGACGGACAAACAGCGTCCCAGCCCTCCGAGGCGTCGACGTGACGATCGAGGCCGGCGAGATGGTCGCCATCATGGGCCCGTCCGGTTCCGGCAAGAGCACGCTGATGCACATTCTCGGCCTGCTCCAGCAGCCGGACCTCGACGGAGGAGCCACCCCGAGCCTCGTCATTGGCGGTCGAGACATGACCCGACTGTCGGACGGCGCTCGAACCCGGGCACGCGCCGGCGAGCTTGGGTTCGTCTTCCAGTCCTACAACCTCGTCCCGACGCTCACAGCTGTGGAGAACGTCGCGCTGGCGACGGAGTACGCCGGCCGCGGTGGGTCACCTGGTCACGTGGCGGCACTCGAGGCGCTGGACCTTGTCGGCCTGTCCGACCGAGCGCGTCATCGTCCGAGCGAGCTGTCCGGGGGCGAGCAGCAGCGCGTGGCGATTGCGCGAGCGCTGGTCAACCGGCCTCGCCTCGTCCTCGGCGACGAGCCGACCGGGAACCTCGATTCGGCCCGCACCGCAGACGTCCTGGCGCTCCTTCGCCGGTTCAATCGCGAGCGCGGGCAGACGTTCGTCATCGTCACTCACGACCCTGAGGTCGGCGCTGCATCCGATCGGATCATCCGGATGCGCGATGGCCTCGCCCTCGGCGCCGAGCTGACCCGGGCCGCCTGATGTCCTCGCTTCACGACCACTCGGCTTGTCCAACCGGCGCAGCGCCGGAACCCAAGGGTGATCACACGATGAGCGCCACCGACCTGTTTCCTCGTGACATCAGCGGCCTTCTTTCAGCCGCGAGACCGACGCTGCATCGTCTTCGGGATGGTGACCGGCTGGCGCTCGAGATCGCGCCGGTGGTCAAGCGCATCGGCGACTCGGACGTCCGGATGATCGCCTACAACGGGTCGATCCCGGGCCCGACGCTCCACGTCGACCAGGGCTCGGAGATCACGGTCGACGTCATCAACAACGGCGACGTCGAGACGACGGTCCACTGGCACGGGATCCGGCTCGACAACCGCTACGACGAGGTGCCGAACGACACCCAGGCGCCGATCGAGATCGGTGAGACCTTCACCTACCGGGTCCGCTTCCCGGACCCCGGCTTCTACTGGTATCACCCGCACCTCCGCGAGGATTTCGGCCAGGAGATGGGGATATCCGGGACGATCATCGTCGAGCCGGCAGATCCGACCTACTGGCCACCGGTCGACCGCCAACTGGCCATCACTCTCGACGACGTCCTCATCCAGGAAGGTCTGATCGCCCCGTTCAGTCGGTACGGGCCGACCTTCACTGCGATGGGACGCTTTGGGAACGTGTTACTCATCAACGGAGAAGAGCGTCTAACTGCCGAGGTATCGCTCGGCGACATCGTCCGGCTCCACCTCGTGAACACCGCGAACACCCGCATCTTCAATGTCGCGATCCCCGATGCCCGCATGAAGCTGGTGGGCGGTGACAGCGGTCGGTACGAGCGCGAGGCGTTTGTCACAGAGGTCCGCCTGGCGCCATCGGAACGGGCCATCGTGGACGTCCTCTTCGACAAGGCCGGCGACGCGCGGTTCCAGCACAGGACACCCGACCACACGTACGAGCTGGGCCGCTTCTCCGTCGCATCGACGAACTCGGCATATGAGTCCTTCGGGTCGACCAGGACCTTGCGAAGCTGGGCGCGGCCCTCGTGCGCGACCGGGAACGAGCGCCCGACAAGACCCTCGCCTTCCGCTCGACCATGCCGCTCCTGTACGGGACGGATGAGGCAGCCGCTTCCGGGTATAGCTGCCCGATGCACCCGGAGGTCACTTCGGGCGAACCCGGCCGCTGTCCGAAGTGCGGCATGAAGCTGACCCCGCCGGAGGTGAGCACGCCGGAGCCGCCGAAAGAGATGGCGTCGTTCGCGTGCCCGATGCACCCCGAGGTGACAGGGTCCGGGCCGACAGAGTGTCCAAAGTGCGGAATGTGGTTGACGCCCATCGAACCCGCGGCCGCCGTAAGCCAGGGTCACGGGTCCCATCTCGACGGAGATGGCCTCGAGTGGGAGGACCTCATGCCCGCATGACCGCGTGGGTCGCGATCATCGCGACCGGCGTGGTCACGAGCGTGATCGTTCGGCTTCTGCTCACGGCGGCAGGTCTATGAACCGCTCCGGGTGCCTCGGGTATCTGACGATCGAGTAGCTTCGCGACCCCCCGATCGCTATTGACGCGGAACGGCCTGAGGCATATCGTGCTACCCGTGAGTAGCACGATGGGCGAGCCGGACGCGACGGCGCAGGGGCCAGGGTGGGCCGCCAGCCTGGGCTGCATGGCAATCGTCATGGGCGCCGCGGCCGTCTCGAGTGGCTATCTCCTGCTGTGCCTGCTCGTCTATGGATCGCACAGCGACCCGTTCGGCGCGACGACGTGGATGGCGCTCATCGCGATCGGCGCCGGCGTGGTGGCGCTCGTCCCGGTTGGGCTGGTGGGCCTGACCGTCCGTGTGTGGCGCCGCCAGTGGCGCGCCGCGACCGTAACCGCGCTCGCACTGGGCGGGGCGGCCCTGCTCGCCGGCGTTGGGCTCGGCTGGCTTCGGCTCGAGATCCCTCAGAGCGAGTGGCTTCCGCCCGCGCTGACGACGCTCGTCACGCTGGCGGGCGCGGTCGCCGCCGGGCGGGCTATCCAGCCATTCGGGACGGCGGCCCTGCTCGCTGCGACCGTCAGCGGCGGCCTGTTCGGATGGGGCGTCGCTTCCCGTCTCGACGTCGACGTCGTGCACACGCCGCAATCGATGCGCGCCGCGGAGGCGAAGGCCTTCCTCATGTTCGAGGCGAGCGAGAGCGGCGACTACGTGATCCGCGTCGGCGACGGGGGCTGCCTTCAGGGCCGGCCGATCGCCATCGGAACATATGGTCCGGGCTGGGAGGAGACCGAGGCGCCGCCCGCGATTGCCCGGGTGCCGCTCGGCGACACCGGTCTCGCCGAGGGCGAGAACTCGGTCAGCGTCTGTCTTCGCCACGGGACGGCTACCGGCGAAGACCGCACGCTCGTGGTCGTGGACGACACGGCGCCGTCTGTGGCCACCCTCGACGTCCAGCCAACGACCGGGGCCGGCGGCAACAGGACTGCCGGCACCCGCACCTTGATCTTCTCCGGAACGGCCGATCCGCATGGGCGCGCGAGCCTCGAGGTCAATGGCCTGCCATTGCATCCAGTCCCGGTCGTCGACGGACGATGGTCATTCGAATGGTCCTTCAGCGACATGCTCGACCAGGCGGCCTTCGGGCTCGTTACTCAGGACGGCGCCGGCAACACGAGCCGCTCGGCGATGATCCACGTGCGCTTCGTCGGCATCGACCCGCCGCCGGTGGCGCTGGCGGCGCATCCCGGCCTCTCCGTGGAGTGTCGGGGCGAGCCAGCCTTGGAGGCCGACCGATGCCGCGCGTGGGCCACGGTCACGCTCGAGCGGCACCCCGAGCTCCTGGCGGGCGCGACTCGATTCCTGCTTGCCCTGCCCGATCGATTCGACTCGTGCTCTGCCGAGTCACGCGGCCGGGACGGTTTCACCCTCGTGGGGCTCGTCGTGAGCTGTCCCGAGGCGCACAGCTGACCGGTCGGTTTCCTGTGGCCACGCCGGTGAGCTCTGTCGAGTCTTTGCTCCAAGCGAGGCGAGGCGTATGGTGGCCCGGTCCAGGGATGCCAAGGTAGGAGACGCTAGATGGACGACGAAGGATCGGTTCCGCCAATCGACCCGATCGATCAGTCGATGACGGGCGACGCGGACGGTAGCGGCGTCGACCCGATCGGGATGATCACGGACGTCGTCGGCGAGGTCTTCGACCGGGCCGGCCGAGTCGGCTCCGATTTACAGATGGCAGCGCAGGACCTGGAGATGGCCGCCGACTATCAGAGGCTCAAGGAGGCGTGGGAGCCGAGCTGGTTCGACCGGCTGATCTTCGATGACCCGGATCGGCTGGTCGAGATGAATGCCGAGCTTGAGCGCGCCCATCGCAAAGACGCCGAATATCAGCTGAAGAACGCCGTTCGCGAGGCGATCGGCGAGCCGCAGCTTCCGTACAAGGGGTCTCTGACCCATCCGGACGAGTAGGCTCGGGGCCGATCCTTCACGTCCGCCGGATCACGCGGGGTACCGCAGGCCGGTTGCAGCATCAGGGCCCAGGCGTTCAGGCCGGCACGATGTTGGTCGCATCCGCGGTCTTGACGAGCAGCAGTTGCTGCTGCTTGCCGGTCGTGATGATGATCGCCCGGAAGTCCCCGGATGAAAACGGGCTGCTCACCGTCTGGGCGACGCTCACCTTCACCTTCGGGCTGCCATCGAGCTTGAAGATCTGCTTGCCCTTGGCGAGGTGGAGCTTGACGGGCTTCTTGTCGGTGACGGGGAGCATCTCGACCTCCGAGCTTCGACTGGTGGCAAAGCCGATCTTCCGTTCAGATCCGCCGGCGTCGTAGTAGGCCTGGGCATCGGCCTCCTTGACGATCTCGCCGGCGTACGTGCCCTCAGGCGCGAGTGGGTCGTCCCACAGGAATGTGCCATCCGGAAGGCGTGCGATGAACACGCAGTGGAAACCCACGAAGTCGGGTTGGTGGCGCCGCAGCCGGTGGCCCTCCTTGAGACCGGTGAGCTTGCCGATGACGGCCGCCGACAGACCCGGGGTCAGGACACTCTTGAGGCTGGATTTAGAGCTGATCGCATACGAGCGTCCGTAGCGCTTCGCGAATGCCGCTTGATGCCCCACGAGTCCCGTCGCACCCGCGATGGGAAGGTGGGCGGCCGCTCGCAGGGCGTGTGCCTCCACGATCGTGGAAGGCGCCTTCGCGCCTGCAGCCCGGGCCAGCATGACGAGTGAGCACGGAACGCAATCGTCGACGGCAGTCGCGGTCTCGAGCTCGGAACAGTGATCTGTGGCGTCGTGCGTGCCGCCGACGCCGAGGTCGAACCGCAGTTTGGTAGCCATGGCCCCGTCCCCACCCACGCCAGATGCTCGACCCGACGGCACGATGCCCGCCGCAGCGGCACTGGTGGGCCCATCCTGCGAGACGGGCGTCTGGCGAGCGTTCTGACCCGAGCGGGTCCGAGCCTCGGGGACGAGGGCTCAGCCTGCGTTCGGCACGGGCTGGCGCATGCGCCGCCATGCCACGAAGGCAACTCCCAGAATGGCCGCCATCGCGGGAGCCATCCAGTCGCCGAGGGCGACATGGACCACCGTGTCGACCGCCACGGCCGCCCAGAGCACCGCGCCGATGATCAACAAGCTGTTGCGAGACATCGTGTCCACCCATGCTGGCGGGATCTCATCCCTTCGTCCCCGCCTGCGCGGCCATCGGGCCGGCGACGACGAGAGCGAAGTGCCTCCACCGTAGCCGATAGTCCTGCCCTTGTATGCCCCAAAGGTCCCAATGTGGTTCCCTCGGGCACCGGTTAACGAGGGATCCCGGGATTCAATCGCCCAGCAGCGAGACGATGCCCTGGAGCGGGATGGACACCCAGTCGGGGCGGTTGTTGAGCTCGTAGCTGAGCTCGTAGAAGGCCTTCTGGAGGAGGAGCGCGTCGAGGAGGATCGCCCATTCATCGCGATCGGCGGGCAGGAACGGCGCCCCGGCCACGGCCGCCCGGTAGCCGCCCAGGAACGCGGCCGCGACCCACACGTACCAGTGCCGTGCCCAGCCGTCGAGCCGGACCGCGTCGGCCGTGGGGATCGCGCCGGCGTCGGTCATCCGGAGAAGCGCGCCGCTTGCCGCGTAGTGGAACGACCTGATCATGCCGGCCACGTCTGTCAGCGCCGAGCGCTTCAGCCTCCGCTCGCTCAGCGGCCGGCCGGGCTCCCCCTCGAAGTCGATGAAGGCGACGTCACGTCCGGTGTAGAGGATCTGGCCGAGGTGCAGGTCGCCGTGGCAGCGGATACGGGCGCCCCCGATCCGCCGATCGAGCAGGCCGCTCAACCGATCCTCGGCCGTGGCCTCCAGGTTCAGTGCCGCCTGGGCATCCGCGCGGACCGCGTCCGGCAGCGTGTCGAGGCGACGACCCAGGAAGCGGAGGTTCTGCGCGATCGTCGTCCGGACCGATTGGTGGAGCGATCGCTGATAGAGGGCGCTGAACGGCTCCGGCGCGAAGGCCGGATCGTCTTCGTCGGATGCGAGGGCCTGATGGAGCTCGCCGGTCCGGGTGCCGAGCAGGCGGGCAGTTCCCAGGTAGGCGCCGACCGTTTCCTGGACCGCCCTGGGGAGCTCGCCGTCGGCGCGCTCCAGGAGGGCGGCCGCCGAGGCGGCCCCTGCGTCGCTCGCGGACCCGGTGATGATCGCCCGCTCCAGGTAGTCGCCGAGGTCGTCCAGCGTGAGCTCCCAGACGTCGCCCTCGTTCGGCAGGAACGCCTGGGCGATCGCGGCGGCGGCCGGAGCGCCGCTCGCGGTCCGGTATTCGAGCGAGCCGGCAACGGGCGGGACGTGCCCAAAGCCGCGCTCCGTGAGGAAGGCGGAGACCTCGAGATCCGGGTTCAGGCCGGAGTCCAGGCGCCGGTACAGCTTGAGGATGAGGCGGTCGCCGATGATCACCGAGCTGTTGCTCTGCTCGGCGCGAGACGGCGTCACGGCCAGCTGCTCCGCGGCATCGCCACGGAGCTGACGGAATGCACGCGTGGGCTGGCCGGCGATCTCACCGCGGCCGCCGCGCAGCCGGCGCCGGCCCGCGATGGCGGCGAGGAGGACCTCCGAGAACGCGGGCAGCCGCATCGCGTCGACGAGGATCCGTGTCCCGGCCCCGTCACCTTCACCTTCGAGCCGGGCGATTCCGGCCCAGGATGTCTCTGCCAGGAGGGTCGCGGCAGCGGCCTCCGGTAGCGCGGCGAGCGGGACGAGGTACTCCTCCGGGTCGCCATCGGTGAACTGGACGCCGAGGACCACGAGCAGGGCGCTCGCCTCGCCGGCCATCATCGGGATCGCGTCGCGGATCTGCGCCGCGGCGATTCGACGGGCCTTGCCGCGGAACCAGCGTCGGTGGCGGCCCCACGACACGAGCAGCTCGGCGAGCCTTCCGGCGCGGGTACCGGTCGTGAGCTCGACCAGGTCCTCGACCGGCGCCAGGCGCGGCAGCTCGGATGGATCGGACGAGAACGGTCGCTGTTCGACGGCCGGCCGCTGGAGCGTGAACCACAGGAACGCGTGTGGACCCAGGCTCAGCAGGTAGGGCGTTCTGGCGATCGTCGGGAAATCGACCTGGCCGAACATCTCCACGGGACGGCTCCCGTCGAACGCCGACAGGTCCAGCTCGGCGTACTGGGCGAAGCGGGAAAGGTTCGCGACGATCAGGAGCGTCTCGTCGGCGTCGCGACGGACGAAGGCCAGGATGTGGCGATTGTCCGGGTGGAGGAACTCGATCGAGCCGCGGCCGAAAGCCCGGTGTCGCTTGCGGAGCGCGATGAGCCGTTTCATCCACCACAGCAGCGAGTGGGGATTGGCCTGCTGGGCTTCGACGTTGATGGCCTCGTAGTGGTACTCGGGATCCACGATCACCGGCAGGTACAGCTGCTGGCGGTTGGCCGAGGAGAACCCCGCGTTGCGGTCGCCGCTCCACTGCATCGGCGTGCGGACGCCGTTGCGGTCACCCAGGAAGACGTTGTCGCCCATGCCGATCTCGTCGCCGTAGTACAGGACCGGCGTTCCCGGTAGCGAGAACAGAAGACCGTTCATGAGCTCGATCCGGCGGCGATTGTTGCCGAGCAGGGGGGCGAGGCGGCGCCGGATGCCGAGGTTGATCCGGGCCTGCGGGTCGCTGGCATAGGCCCGGTACATGTAGTCGCGTTCCTCGTCGGTCACCATCTCGAGAGTCAGCTCGTCGTGATTGCGCAGGAACAGCGCCCACTGGGCCGTCTCGGGAATGGCCGGCGTCTGGCCCAGGATGTCCACGATCGGGTAGCGATCCTCCATCCGGATCGCCATGAACATGCGGGGCATCACGGGGAAGTTAAAGGCCATGTGGCACTCGTCGCCCTTCCCGAAATAGGCGACCGAGTCCTCCGGCCACTGGTTCGCTTCCGCCAGCAGCATCCGATCGCCGAACCGCTGGTCGATGTGACTCCGCAGGTCGCGCAGGAATGCGTGCGTCTCCGGCAGGTTCTCGCAGTTGGTGCCCTCGCGCTCGTAGAGGTACGGGATCGCATCCAGCCGGAGGCCGTCGACCCCCATCTCCAGCCAGTAGTCCATCGTCTTGAAGATCGCCGCCCGAACCCGTGGGTTCTCGAAGTTCAGGTCCGGCTGGTGAGCGTAGAACCGATGCCAGTAGTAGGCGCGGGCCACGGGATCCCACGTCCAGTTTGAGGTCTCGAAGTCCTTGAAGATGATGCGGGCGTCGCCATAGCGATCGGCTGTATCGCTCCAGACGTAGAAGTCGCGCTGGGCGCTGCCGGGCCGGGCTCGGCGCGCGCGCTGGAACCAGGGGTGCTGATCCGAGGTGTGGTTGCAGACCAGCTCGGTGATGACCCGCAGGTCGCGCCGGTGGGCCTCCCGGATGAGGGCCCGCACGTCCCGCAGCGTCCCGTAGTCGGGATTGACAGTCGTGAAGTCGGCGATGTCGTAGCCGTCGTCGCGCAGCGGCGAGGGGTAGAACGGCAGGATCCAGATGGCCGTGACGCCCAGGTCCTGGAGGTAGTCGAGCCTGCTGGTGAGCCCGACGAAGTCCCCCGTGCCGTCGCCGTTGCTGTCGCGGAACGCCCGGACGTGCACCTCGTAGATGACCGCGTCCTTGTACCAGAGGGGATCCGTTGCGGCAGCCGCGGTCGCGCGCCTCGCAGCCGGACGGCGAAGCGCGATGGCAGTCGTCACGGACCGATTCTCACAGGTAATGCTCGAATTCGGCTTCGCTGCGCAGCCGAGGCCGGATGTGGAGGATGGTCGCCGGGCAGACCGCCGGGTCCAGCTCCACCCGGTTGCGCGGTCCCTCCCAGAGATAGGTCGTGCCGTCGATGAGATCGACGGCCTCGTATGCCCCCGCCGGATCGATCCCCAACTCCTCCAGCGGCAGCTCCAGCGTGCCGCTCCGGACCTGGCGGGGATCCAGGTTGACCACCGTCAGCACGACATCCGAGAGGTCCGGTGTTCGCTTCGTGTAGGCGATGAGCCGCTCGTCGCCGATTGGGTGAAACGCCAGGCCGTCGTTGGCCTGGAGCGCGCGATGCTCGTGACGGATCCGATTGACCCGGCCGATGAACGGGGCGAGGCTGTCCGGCCGGTCGATCTCCCAGCGTCGGAGCTCGTACTTCTCTGAGTTCAGGTATTCCTCGCTGCCGGGCTCCCGAGCCTCGTGCTCCATCAGCTCGAAGGCGGGTCCGTAGATGCCATAGCTGGCCGAGAGCGTGGCGGCCAGGACGAGGCGGAACTCGAAGGCCGGCCGGCCGCCGTGCTGGAGCACCTCGTGGAGGATGTCCGGCGTGTTCGGCCAGGCGTTCGGCCGGAAGAACTCCCGCAGGTTGGTCCGGGTCAGCTCGGTGAAGTAGTCGGCCAGCTCCTGCTTGGAGTTGCGCCACGTGAAGTACGTGTACGACTGCGAGAAACCGATCTTGGCCAGGCGGTACATGACCTTGGGCCGGGTGAACGCCTCGGCCAGGAACAGCACGTCCGGGTGGTCCGCCTTGATCTGGGCGATGAGCCACTCCCAGAAGACGAACGGCTTCGTGTGCGGATTGTCCACGCGCAGGATCCGGACCCCCTGGCCGATCCAGTATCGGGCGATGTCCGCGAGGGCGGCCCACAGCTCCCGCCAGTCGGGCGATTCGAAGTCGAACGGGTAGATGTCCTCGTACTTCTTGGGCGGGTTCTCGGCGTACTGGACGCTGCCGTCCGGCCGCTGGCGGAACCAGCTCGGGTGCTCACGGACGAAGGGATGGTCCGGCGACGACTGGAAGGCGATGTCCAGGGCGATCGAGATGCCTCTGCGCTCGGCCGCGGTGACGAGCTCGCGGAAGTCGTCGATCGTGCCCAGGTCCGGGTTGATGGCGGTGTGGCCGCCCTCCGGCCCGCCGATCGCCCAGGGCACGCCCGGATCGGCGGGCAGGGCCCTGGTCGCATTGTTGGCGCCCTTGCGAAAGGTCCGGCCGATCGGGTGGATCGGGGGCAGGTAGAGGACGTCGAAGCCCATCCCGGCCACGTACGGCAGACGATCGATGACGTCGCGGAACGTGCCGTGTCGGCCGGGCTCGGGTGATGTGGACCGGGGAAAGAGCTCGTACCAGGTGGAGAACCGTGCGCGGACGGGGTCCACCACCACCGCCAGCTCCCGGTCGTAGGTGGTGGCCAGGCGGCGATCGGGGTGGTGGGCCATGAGCGCGGCCAGGTCGTCATCGAACGCGAGGCTGGTCCGGGTCGCCGGGGATCCCTCGCCACGCAGCCCGGTCGCCCAGGTCTCGAGCACCGGCCGGTCGTCCTCGTCTGCCCGTTCGGCCGCGGCCGCAACGAGCTCCGCGCCCACGAGCAGATCGACGCCCACGTCCTGGCCGGCATCGACCCGCTTGGCGAGATCGCGCCGCCACGTCTCGAAATGATCGGCCCAGGCCATGACGGTGTAGAGGTAGCGGCCCAGGTGCTGGACCGTGAACTCGGCTCGCCAGCGATCGTTGCCCAGGGCGAGCATCGGCACCTCGCTCCAGCCGCTGACGCTGGCCCGCCGATGGAGGAGCACCACGGACACGACGTCGTGGCCGTCGACGAATGCGTCGGCCTCCACCACCACCCGGTCGCCGACCGTCCGCTTGATCGGGAATCGACCGTCGTCGACCTGGGGTGAGAGTCCCTCGACAACTGCCCGGCGGCGACCCTCATCGCTCGGGATTCGCTGGTCCATCACGCCCACTTCCCGCTGCTGGGGCCTCTACGGCCTGCTCGTCCGCGCACCCATGTCGAGCCTCGCGGACCGCCGGCTGAGCCGTTTCACAGGCTACCCGATCGGCGCAGCGTGCGTGCCCCGCTCAGCCGCCGTACGCAGCGCCGCGCTCACTGCGCGAAGGCCTCTCGCAGCAGCGCGAAGTGCTCCCGTCGGTCCCCCTGGAAGCCCATGGCCCACAAGCCGGTTCCCAGCAGCCCCGCCTTCTTGACGTACGCCCATTTGCGGGCGGTGCTCGGCACATCGTCGAAGTAGAGCTGCCACCACGTCCCGCCCACCCGCCACACGCTCCACGCGACGCCCTCCACCGGGTCGGTGCGGATGCCGTGCTCCGCGGCGACGCCCACGGCGTCGCGATAGAGGACGTCATAGCCTCCGCCGATCGTCCGTGCATGGAGTCCGCCTGTCGCGGTCGGCCAGGCGTGGCCGTAGAGCGGCACGCCCAGGATGATCCGCGACGCGGGAACGAGCTTCCGGAACGCGCGGACCGTGTCCACGACGTCGTAGCGCGAGCCGCCCATCGGCGCGTTCGAGCCGGCCGTCCGTGACCACGTCCCCCGGTAGTGATAGCCCATGATGTACACCGCGTCGGCCGCGCCTGGCCGGCCCAGCGCCGCCACGTCGTAGCTGGAGTAGTAGCCGGTCGAGTCGTAGGTCACCTGGTAGGCAGGGCGGTCGGGAGCGCGAGCGGCGTCGAGGGCCCGCCGGAGTCCTCGCACGAGCGCTGTGAAGTTGTCGCGCTGGCCCACCGGGATGGGCTCGAAGTCGAGATTCACGCCGTCGATGCCCCGCCTGGCGACCTCGGCGACGAGCTCGCGGATGAGCTGCGACCGGTGCGCGGGACGGTCCAGCAGCGAGCGGGCGGCCTCGATCTGCGAGGGGGACCAGGCGAACCGGGACACGGACAGGACGACGCGGGTCCGCGCGGCGTGCGCGGCGCCGATGAGGTCGGTCATCCGCTGGCCCGTCCAGGCGACCCACTTGGATGCGGGCTTGCCGCCGCTGGTCCGGACGAGGCGGCCCGCGCCGTTCGCCTCGACGCTGAAGAAGGCTACCGTTGAGATCGCCGAGAGATCCAGGCCGCCGGTGTGCCGGAGCTCGCCGGAGGTCACGAACGCCATCACCTCGTGGCTCATGCCCTTGGCTGCAAACCCGAACTTGGCAGTCGTCGACGCGGGCGGTGAGGGGCTCTCGGAGCCGTTCGGGGGCGCCGACGGGGAGCCGGCCGGGACCAACGGGCTGGCGAACCCTGATGCCGCGGTCGATGGGGCGGCGCTGACGGGTGAGCGGAGCCCCGTCGCCGGAGCGGTGGGCGAGACGTCGCCGCAGGCGGCCGCGATGACGGCCAGGACGACGAGCAGGGCGGCAAGGCGAACCCGGGGGAGGGCATGGGCGGTCACGGCCGGGGGAGGGTACCGCGATTGGCCGTCGGCTGTGGCAGAGCCGGCCGTGGCGGATCCGGCCGTGGCGGATCCGGCCGTGCCGCTCGGGCCGGGTATCCTCGCGCCGTGACACGGCCCCACGTTCCCCAGGAGGTCCTGGACCTGGCCCATGCCCGCCGCGACGCGAGGGCGGCGCGCGACTGGCAACGGGCCGACGCGCTGCGCGCGGAGATCGAAGGGGCCGGCTGGACGGTCGTCGACCGGGGCGTGGACTTCGATCTCGCGCCCGCCCATCCACCGGACCTGGAGGCCGGTGGGGTCGTCCGCTACGGATCGAGCGCATCGGTTCCGTCGCGCCTGGATGAACCGGCAACGGCCGGGGCGAGCGTGATCACGATCGCGAGCGACCCGCCAGGGGACGTCTCCAGGGCGGTCCGCGGACTGGCGTCCGGCGACCCCGGCGGGCTACCGGTCGTCGTCGTTGGCGACGATCCATCGTCGGATCAGGACGAGGAGCTGGATGCGCTCGCGGCCGGCGGTGCGGAGATCGTGCGGACGAGTGCTCGCCTCGGTCACGCCGCCGCGCTCAATGCCGGGATCCGGCGGGCGATCGGGGCCGTCGTCATCCTCCTGGACCCCAGCGTCGAACCCACGGGCGACATGGTCGGCCCGCTCGCCCGAGCCCTGGCCGATCCCAGCGTTGGGGTGGCCGGACCATGGGGCCTGCGATCGGCCGATCTCCGCCATTTCGAGGACGCTCCGGGCCCGGACGCGGACGCGATCGCGGGCTACTGCCTGGCCTTCCGGCGGGCTGACTTCAGCGCCCGCGGGCCGCTCGACGAGAAGTTCCGCTTCTACCGGAATCTCGACATCTGGTGGAGTCTCGTGCTGCGGGACGAGGGCGAGGGCCGGCCGCCCCGGCGGGCCCTTGTCGTGCCAGACGTGCCGGCCGTGCGCCACGAGCACCGCGGCTGGACGAGCGTGGCCCCGGACGAGCGTGACCGCCTGTCGAAGCGGAATTTCTACCGGGTGCTCGACCGGTTCGGCGCTCGACTGGATCTCGCGAGCCCCGAAGCAAAGGCCAGGCGGGGCTGACGACACTCAGCGGGTCTCGACAGACCGCCAGGTGGTCGAGCCGTCGGGCTGGTCGGTGACCTCGATACCCAGGGCGAGGAGCTCCGCGCGCAGCGCGTCCGCGCGCCGGAAGTCGCGCGAGCGCCGGGCGGCCGACCGTTCCGCCAGGAATGCGGCCTCGACTGCCGAGAGGGCCGGCGGAGGAGACTCCGGAGCAACCTCCCAGACACGATGGAGGTCCAGCCCCAGCACGGCATCCGCATCGAGGAGCAGCCAGCGTCGCTCGTCGTCGGGCAGATCGGCCTTGAGCATCTCCCGGGCCATGGCCAGCGCGGTCGGCAGATCGAGATCGTCATCCAGGGCATCGACGAATCGCCGGTGGAACCGATGGCCCCCTGCGGACAGCGTCTCGGCAGGGTCGTGGGCACGGTCTGTCGCGCGCCAGCCGTCATTCGGCTCGCCGTGCCCGGCCACGCCGTCGGCGACGCCGACCGGCCGGTCGCCGGCAGCGCCCGCCAGCAGTGGCGGTGGCGGCTTCCACGGCCCGTCGGGCGGTGGCGGACCCAGCGCCCGGAGCCGCGCCCGGAGCGACTCGAGAGCGGCCCCGGCGCCGGCCAGCGAAGCGTCCGAGTACTCGAGCTTGTGGCGGTAGCGGGCGGTGAGGCCCAGGTACCGGAACGCGAGCGGATCCAGGGCACCCTCGCCGATCTCCGTGATGCGCTGGAAATTGCCCGCCGACTTGGCCATCTTGCGCCCGCCCATGAGCAGGAACTCGCCGTGGACCCACAGCCGCGCCGGCGGGCGGCCGGTGATCGAGGCCGATTGGGCGATCTCATCCTCGTGATGGGGGAAGACGTTGTCGACGCCGCCCGTATGGATGTCGAACTCCGGGCCCAGGTAGCGCATGGCCATGGCCGAGCACTCCAGGTGCCAGCCCGGAAACCCCTCGCCCCAGCGACGGGCCGGCCACTTGAGGAGCCGGCCCGCCTCGGCCGACTTCCAGAGTGCGAAGTCCGCCGGATCGCGCTTGTCCGGCTCGACCTCTCCGCGATGGCCGGCCCGGAGGTCGTCGAGCGAATTGCCGGACAGGCGGCCGTAGCCGGGAAACGCGGAGACCGCGAAGTAGACGTTGCCGTTCGCCGAGCGATAGGCCTGGCCACCGTCCTCCAGGCGCTCGGCCAGCTCGATCATGTCGGCGACGTGGTCGGTGGCCCGCGGGAACACGTGGGCCGGCAGCAGGTTGATCGCCGCCGCGTCGGCATGGAAGGCCGCCTCGTATGCGGCGGCGATCTCGGCCGGCGTCTTCTCCTCCAGGCCGGCCGCCACGAGCATCCGGTCCTCGCCGCGATCGAACCGCTCGTCGCGCATGTGGCCGACGTCCGTGATGTTCTGGACGTGGAAGACCTGCAGGCCGTGGTACAGGAGGACGCGCCGCACCAGGTCCGCCAGCAGGAACGTCCGAAGATTGCCGACGTGGGCGTACCGATAGACGGTCGGCCCGCAGGTGTACATCCGGATCCGGCCCGGCTCGAGGGGCAAGACGGGCTCCACGGCACGGGTGAGCGTGTTGCGCAGACGGAGCGTCATCGCACGGATAGGGTCCGATTCGGGTGGGGTTCCTGGGGCTTCCTATGGTCCTCGAGGGGGCTGCTCCAGGGCGGCGAGACGAGCCATGCTAGCGGTTCGAGCTGCGTCCACGGATCGCCGTGAAATTCCCCGGACTCGGCCATAACGTTCCGGCCGGCGGCTCGTTCCTTCCGGGCAGAGGCCTCGCAGCAAGACATCGTTCCCCCGGCGGTGTGGTTTCGGCGAGGCCTCATCTCCTGCCCGCCGATCGCCGGCCCGACCGAACCCGCGGGCCTGTCGCGGCAGCCGCCTATACTCCGGTCCCATGTCCGGTCCAACGTCCGATCGCGTGGCGGCCCCCTTCATTCAGACCTCGCCTTCGCGCCCGCACGCCCGGTTCGCCGGAGGCCGCGCCGGCACGGTGCTCCTGGCAATGGCCGTCATGGTCGCGCTGGCGGCGCTTGCGATCTGGCCCGTACCGGCGGGGGTCCTGGCAGCGGCCAGGGACGAAGTGGCGATCCTGTCCAGTGAGCCCAGCTCCTACGATCCAGCGGTCCAGGGCGACATCGGCTCGGCCGCGGTCACCGCCCAGATCTTCGAGGGACTGACCGCCATCGATCCGGGCCTGTCGGTCCGGCCGGCTCTGGCGGCGTCGTGGGACGTCAGCGACAGCGGCCGCCGGATCGTCTTCCATCTTCGGCCCGGCCTCACGTTCTCAGACGGCTCGCCGCTGACGGCCGCCGACGTCGTCCGGAGCTGGCTCCGGCTGATCGATCCGGGCAGTCCCTCGCCGCTCGCTTCGCTGGTCACGGACGTGGAGGGCGCCGAGGACTACCTCCGCGGCCGATCGCGCGATCCGGCCTCGGTTGGCTTGCGGGCGGCCGGCAACGACGTGGAAGTGCGGCTCAGCCATCCCGAGGCTGAGTTCACCTCGGTCGTCGCCGGACCCTCCTTCGGCATCGTGCCGGCCGGTGCCGCGCCGGATGGACGTGTCGGAAGCGGCGGCTACGTGCTCGCCGGCACCGCGAAATCGGAGATCACCCTCCGGGCCAACGATCGCTACTGGGCCGGGCGGCCGGCGATCGCTACGGTCCGCCTGATCACCTCGCTCGGCGGCCGCAGCCCGGTCGACGCGTTCGACAAGGGCGACCTCGACTACACGGGCATCGGTGCCTTCGACGCCTCCTGGATCGCCTACGACCCGGACATGGGACCGCATCTCCGGGCGGTGCCCTCGCTGTCCGTCCAGTACCTCGGCTTCGACGTCCGCCAGCGGCCCTTCGACGACGTCCGGGTCCGCCGGGCCTTCGCGCTCGCCGTGGACTGGCCACGGCTCGTCCGTCTCGCCTCCACAGGCGACGACCTGCCGGCGACGAGCATGGTCCCGCCGGGTGTGCCCGGCCGCTCGGAGCGCGACTTCGGCCAGCACGCAGATCTGGAACAGGCTCGTCAGCTGCTCGCCGACGCCGGCTACCCGCAGGGACGAGGCTTCCCCGGCGTCACCTACCTGTCGGGCGGAACCGGGATCGACGAGGGGATCATCCGCCAGCTGCACGACAACCTGGGGATCGCCGTCCGCTACGAGACCATGGATTTCGGGCCCTATTTCACCCGTCTCGCCCAGGACCCACCCGCGATCTGGTCGCTCGGCTGGACGGCGGACTACCTGGGTCCCAACGACTTCCTGGGGGTCCTGCTGGGCAGCCGTGCCTCCAACAACTATGGCCACTGGAACTCGGCCGCCTTCGATGAGGCGATCACCGACGCGGGTGCCGCCACGGATCCGGCAGTTGCCCGGGCGGCCTATGACCGGGCCGAGGAGATCGTGCACGCGGAGGTTCCCGTCGTCCCGATCTCGTACGGGTCTGGCTGGGCACTCTCCCGGGACGGCCTGAATGGGGCGACCCAGAACGGCCTGGGCTACCTGCGCATGGCCGGCCTGACGTGGTCGCCATGAGCGGCTACATGGTCGCCATGAGCCGCCGCCGCGGAGCCGGCGGATGGCAGGCCCGTCTCGTGGGCAGCATTGCCGTCGCCCTCGTCGTCCTGTCGGTCCTGGCGCCGGCGCCGGTGAGGGCCGCGGTGGCGACCTTCGGCCAACCGTCGGCCAGGGCGACCTTTGGAACCGAGATCGTGTTCGAGCAGCCGGTCGAGCTGCAGGCGCCGCCCAGCCGGGTCGAGGTCCTCATCTCCTTCCCCGGCGCGGCCGGCCCGCTCGTCACGGAGGTCCGGTCGCCCAGCGGCGCGGGCCGCCAGACCCTTCGTTATCGGCTCCTGATCGCGGACGGCCACGTCTCGCCGAATACCCGGATGACCGCCCGCTGGCGCCTCACCGCCGGCTCGACCGTCGAGACAGGGCCGCCGGCGTCCGTCCTGTACGCCGATACCCGGTTCGACTGGAAGACGCGGAAGGGCGACATCGTCCGGATCCACTGGTACCAGGGCGACGATGCCTTCGGGCGCAGGGCGCTGGCCATCGCCGAGCAGGGCGTCGCCAAGGCGGAGGAGCTGTTCGGAGTGTCCGAGAAGGAGCCGATCGACTTCTTCGTCTACGCGTCCCAGGCGCCGTTCTACGACGCCCTTGGTCCCGGTACTCGCGAGAACGTCGGCGGCCAGGCACAGGCGGACATCCGGACCATGTTTGCGCTCATCACGCCGGGCGAGATCGACGACGCCTGGGTGGCGAACGTCCTGCCTCACGAGCTCACCCACCTCGTATTCAACACGGCCGTCAAGAACCCGTATCACTTCCCGCCACGCTGGCTGAACGAGGGCCTGGCCGTCTACCTCGCCCAGGGCTACGGGGCAGACGATCGGGCGCTGGTCCGGGGAGCGGCCCGCGACAGCGCGATCATGCCCCTCGCGTCCCTGACCGGACAGTTTCCGACGACGCGCGACCGGTTCTTCCTGGCCTATTCGGAGAGCGTGTCCGCGATCGACTACCTCATCCGAACCCACGGCCGGCCGGCGCTGGTCAAGCTGGTCCGATCCTACGCCGACGGGGTCACCGACGACGAGGCGTTCAAGGCGGCCCTGGGCATCGACGCGGCCGCCTTCGGCACCGCCTGGCTGAATGACATTGGCGCCGGTGCGCCGAAGAGTTACGGTCCCCAACCGGCGCCCGCCGGGCCCCTGCCGCCAGGCTGGTCGGCGGACGCCTCACCGGCGTTGCCGGATGCGGCGTCATCCCCGGGCGCACCGCCCCGCCCGAGCGCGCCCGCCATCGACGGCGCCGCCGTTGGCACGCCGCTCAATGCCGGAACCGTCGCGATCGGCCTCGCGATCGTCGCCGCCGTCCTGGGGCTCGGTGGGCTCGCGCTCGTCCTCCGTTCGCGGCGCAGCCCGTGAGCGCCCCGCCCGGTGCCACGGCACGCTGGCTGGGCATCGCCAGCTGGCAGGTGACGCTGGGCGTCGCGCTCCTTGTCCTCGGGTTCCTCATCGCGGCACAGCTCCAGTCCGAGACGCCCCGGGCGAGCTACACGAGCCAGGAACGCCAGCCGCTCGTGAGGACGGCCCTCGCCCTTCAGGCGCAGCAGGAAGCGTTGAAGGGTCGGATCCTGGAGCTCAGAGCCCAGATCCAGGCGCTGGAGCAGCGCGGCCAGGGCAACCAGGTCGTGACCAGCGGGCTCAATGGCCAGCTCCGGACGGCCCGCGTCGCGGGTGGATTCATCGCGCTGCGGGGGACCGGCCTGGTCATCCAGCTGGAGGATTCCACCGACGCTGTCCCGCCGGGCGTCAACGAGACCGACTACCGGGTGAGTGGCCGCGACATCCGGACCGTCGTCCAGGAGCTGTGGCTGGCCGGCGCCGAGGCGATCGCCGTCAACGGCGAACGGGTCACGGTCTCCACCGCGATCATCGACATCGGCGGTTCCGTGCTCGTCAACTCGGCCTACCTGGCGCCGCCGTACCAGGTGAGCGCGATCGGCTCGCCGAACCTGTACGCGGACCTGGCGGCAGCGCCGGCCTTTGCCGCGTTCGTGCGTGCCCGTTCCGAGGCGTTCGGGATCAAGATCGCGTTCGCCCAGCCGGCCGAGGTGACGGTGCCGGCCTTTGCCGGCTCTCTCAATCTCCGCTACGCCAAGCCCGATGCCGCGGGACCCTCGGCGGCACCGTCGGCGGCACCGTGAGCCAGGCCGGCCGATGACCCACTCCCTTCGCCAGCCCGGCAACCAGCTCACCGTCACGGCCGTTGCCGTCCTGCTGGGAGTGCTCGTCGTCATCCAGATCCGGGCCCAGGGCGGAGGCTCCGGCCTGGAGGCGCTCTCGGCGACGGAGCTGACCGACCTGGTCGCCAACCTCAACACGCGCAACGACCAGATCCGGACGGAGATCGCGTCGACCGAGCAGGAGCTCGCCCAGCTGACAGGCTCCCAGTCCCGGGGAGAGACGTCTCTGGGCCAGCTCCAGTCCGACCTGGCCCGTGTCCAGGCCTGGGCTGGAATGCGCGCCGTCTCCGGCCCGGGCGTGGAGATCATCCTCAGCGGGCCGATCCCGGGCACGGCCGTCGAGGACCTGCTCAACGAACTGCGCAATGCGGGTGCCGAGGCGATGGCGATCGGGGGCGTTCGTCTCGTGGCGGGCAGCGAGGTGGCGGGCGATCCTGGCGACCTGTCCGTCGAGGACACGCCGCTGGACGATCCGTTCGCGATCGATGCCCTCGGCAACGGGGCCACGCTCACCGGCAGCCTGACCCGCGCCGGAGGCATCATCGCCCAGTTCCGGGCGACGTTTCCCGGGGTGGAGGTGACCGTCACGCCGGTGGATCGGATCTCCCTGCCGGCCACGAGCCGGCCGTTGGTCCCGAGTCATGGCGTCCCGCGGCTCTGATACGCTGACCCGCCGAATGCGCGACAGACCCGTCCTCGAGCTGTTCCTCGGCGACGTCGTCCGGCTTCGGCGCCGTCATCCGTGCGGCGGCGACGAGTGGCTCGTCGACCGGTTGGGGGCCGACATCGGCCTGCGATGTCTGGCATGCAGCCGGCACGTGCTGCTGGAACGAGTTGTCCTGGAACGTCGACTGGGGGGGTTCGTCAGCCGCGGGGACCCCGAGCTCGGCCGGGCGCTGCGGCCGGACGCGTGACCGGACATCCGCCGCCCGAGCTGACCGCACTCGCCAGCGGCGATCTGCCGCCCGAGGCAAACGGCGACGCCGAGGACGCGGAGTCCGGCGCACTCGCTGTCCTGCGCAATCGACCCTTCCTGCTCCTGTGGCTGGCCCAGGCGGCCACCCAGGTCGGCGGCAACGTCGTGCTGTTCGGACTCACGGTCATCGTCGTGGAGACGACCGGTTCGCCAGCCGCCGTCAGCGCGCTCATCCTGACGTTCCTCGTCCCGGCCGTGCTCCTGTCGGCGCTCGCTGGGGTCTTCGTGGACCGGCTCGATCCGCGGCTCGTCCTGGTCGTGACGAACGTGCTCCGGGCCGTGGCGATCGCGGCGATGGTGTTCAGCCGGGACAATCTCGCCGGGATCTACCTGCTGAACATCTTCGTGTCGACCGTGACCACGTTCTTCTCGCCGGCCGAGGCGGCGATGATTCCCAAGCTCGTCCCGCGCGGCCAGCTCGTCGCGGCGAATGGCATCTTCACGATCACCCTCAACGCCGCCTTCGCATTGGGATTTGCCCTGCTGGGGCCGCTCTTCACCAAGGTCGCCGGGACGACGGCGCTGCTGCTCGTGGTCGCGGGCCTGTACTTCGTGGCGGCCATCTTCTGCGTGACCCTGCCCGGATCCAATGGCAAGGCCGTCCGTCAGGGGATTGCCACGAAGCAGGCCGTGGTGGAGGCCGAGCGGGCGGTCTCCTCCACGTTCAGGCAACTGTGGGAAGGGCTGGAGTACATCCGGCTCAATCCGACGATCGCATGGAGCATCGTCTACCTTGGCGCGACGGCTTCGCTCATCGGCGTCCTGGGCGTCCTTGGCCCCAGCTTCGCGCAGCTGACCCTGGGCCTGGCACCGAGCGACTTCGTCGTCGTGGTCCTGCCGCTGGGCTTCGGCGTGGTCATGGGCATCCTGGCCCTCAACAACTTCGGTCACCTGGTCGAGCGTCAACGGCTGATCGAGACCGGGCTTGTGGCGCTCGGGGTGCTCATCGCCCTGCTGTCCGCGGTCGGGTCGATCCCGAGACTCGTGGCCGGCCTGGACGCGCAGACGTCGCTGTCGCTCTCCACGGTCGTGTCGGTGCTGTCGGTCGTCATCCCGATCGCCTTCCTGGCCGGGATCGCCTATGCCCTGGTTGCCATCTCGGCACAGACGCAGCTCCAGGAAGAGCTGCCGGAGGACGTTCGCGGGCGCGTGTACGGCGTGCTGTTCACGCTGGTATCCGTGGCCAGCTTCGTTCCGGTGATCGCCGTCGGGGGAATCGCGACCCTGGTCGGCACGACGCCGGTCATGCTGGGAGTTGCGGCGCTCATCGTCGCCACGGGCGCCGCATCGATCGTCACCCGGCAACGGCCGCAAGCCCGGCCCGCTGACAAGCCGCCCCGGGCTCGTGGTCGCCGGCGCGGCGACGGTAGAGGTGCTCGCCGCCCAGCCCCGGCCGAGTCCCCCATCCTCACCCCGGATTCGGCCGCCGCCGGCACACGATCCACCGAACCTCGCAAGCGGACGCGGCGGTGAGCCGGTCGGAGGCACCCCTGGTCGCCGTGGGACCGGGCACGCGGCAGCCGTCGAGCCAGCCCGACCCGACGACGGCCGGCTCGATGCCCGATTCGGCGCCCGATTCGGGGCCCGCTTCGACGCCCCTGGCCTGGCGCGCCACGGCCCTGGCGACCCTCTTCGGCGGTCTCGTCGTCGGGGACCGAGCGTCGAGCGGGGGAGTGGCCCGCCTTGCCGCGCACCTCGGCAGCTGGGCCGCGGCCGTCGGGGCCCTGCGGATCGCCCGGGCGAGTCGACGTCCGCCGGTCGCACCGCAGACGCGGCAACTGGACGGCCTGCTCCCGCCGCCCACCTTCAGCGTGGTCGTCGCGGCGCGTAACGAGGTCCGCGTCCTGCCCGCGCTGGTGGCCGACCTCGCGGCGCAGGACCACCGCGCGCCGGGCGGCCAGCCGATGTTCGAGCTGATCCTGATCGACGATCGTTCGACCGACGGCACGGCCCAGGCCGCCCTGCGGGCGGCCGCGGCGACTGGCATCGGGGAGGTGACCCACCTCGTGCGACGGGGCGGCGGCGACGGCGCGACCACTGCCCTCGAAGGCAAGGGCGCGGCCCTGACTGCGGCCCAGCCGTCGACCTACCGAGGCGACGTCGTCGTCGTCCTCGACGCCGACGCGCGGGTGGGTCCGTCCTTCTTGAGCAGCCTGGCCGGCTACGTGGCTGCCGGCGAGCGGGCGATCACGGCCCGCCGGCGCATCCTCCACGCGAGCTCGAGCGCCCTGGCCGGCGTCCAGGCCGACGAGCAGACGGTCGACGGCGAGCTGCAACGCGGTCGTTGGGCTCTGGGCGGGTGCTCGGAGTTCCGCGGCAACGGGATCGTCATCCGGCGTGACCTCCTCGAACGCGTCGGCGGCTGGCGCGCCCAGGCCCTCACGGAGGACCTGGATCTGTCGAGCCGCATCGCCGCGGCGGAGGGCGTCCGGGTCGCCTGGGCGATCGACGCGGAGGTCTGGGAGGAGCCGGTCCTGAGCTGGGCGGCGCTGTGGCGCCAGCGGCTGCGCTGGGCCGAGGGGGCGGTCCGCCGGATCCTGGAGCACGGGCCGGCTATGCTCGCGAGCCGCCGCCTGCCCTCCGCGGCTCGGGCTGACTTCGCCCTGTACGCGGCCCAGCTGGCCGCCCCGCCGGTCCTCATCGGGGCCCTGGCGGGCGGGCTTCGGCGCCGCCGCCCCGGCATGGCGCTGGCCCTCCTCGGCATGTACACGGCCACCGGCGTCGCGCTTGCCTGGGATGCGCTCCGCTGGGAGACGGACGAGACCGGGGCAACCCTGGAGCCTGCCGAGCGCGGCTGGCGGGCGGTGCGGGCCGCGGCATTCGGCGGCATCTGGCTGGCGGCCGTGCCGGCGGCGCTGTGGCGGGTGGGGACGCGGCGCGGGCGACTGCAATACGACAAGATGTCGCATGGGATGGAGCAAGGGACGACGGGCATCGTCCGGCGGGCGCCGTCCACCCCGTTACGGGAGGCCGTCGTTGCCCGACCCGAATGAGCGGACCGGTGAATCGCCGGTGCGTCGTCGGTGAAGCGCCAGTGAGCCGAGTCGCCGTCGTCTTCACGGGCGGCACGATCTCGATGGCGTACGATCGTGAGGCCGGCGGCAACGTG